>Ga0209507_1000134_pt1 | contig 103016 bp, 79 predicted proteins | sample AD_UKC028_MetaG_FD_184414 | JGI IMG/M metagenome (GOLD analysis project Ga0209507, IMG submission 184414) | Active sludge microbial communities of municipal wastewater-treating anaerobic digesters from USA - AD_UKC028_MetaG (SPAdes) (version 2) | ecosystem: Engineered > Bioreactor > Anaerobic >...
CCGGGAAGCCGGAAAATGGCGATCAGCGCGGATTGGGGCAGAAACCGGACCCAGTTCATGAGACCTCATGCCGGGATCAGTCCGACTCTCTTCCGTGACTTCGAGCGCAGGTATTTCGACAGCCTCTGGCGCCCGAGGCTACCCTCAGACGCCGCAAGCGGCTAAGAGCGCGCGTTCAACGGGAGGGCTTATACAAGTCTTGAACATCGCATCGCAAACTGGAACCATATCTACGTTGGCGCGTTCCACCGCGCGCCGCAAGCGGCTGATAGTCACCGCAATCTGATCTGGCCACAAAATACCCTCCCAAACTGTACAGCAAAAGACCCGCAGTTTGCGTCTCGTCGCCCGCCTGCGGGCTATGTGACGGCCTCACTCGCGGCCTGAATCCTTTCTCCGGGTCGGCTCTATTTCTAAAGTCTCCAGGGCGCGCGCCTGCTGCGGTCAAGGAAACGATTAGCCTCCGGATCGCCGACGAATTCCTCTTTTACATGATCCCACTTCAGCGGGCGTTTGAGGCGATAGGCGATGTTGCCCATGTGCGCGACAGTCGCCGTGCGGTGCGCGACCTCGATATTGCGGAACGGCTCCTCACGTGTCCGGACGCAGTGCAGGAAATCGCCGGCGATGCCCCCGCGCCCCTTGTAGTTGGGGATGTTGATCATCGGCGGGATATCCTTGCGCCCCTTTCTGTCCCCGTTATCGCCGATTTCGCCTTGCGTGCCTTTGAAGGTGAGCAGTCCGCCCCATCCGCCGCCGTGATACATGCGAAGGCCGTTTTCAAAAACGAAGGTCAGGTTCTTCACGTCCTTGCCGTCCGGCGGGATGACCTGCACGGGGCCTGTTCTATGAACGTTGCAGGCGAACATGGCCCCGCCGAAGCCGTGGCATCCCCAGTCGGTCGTTCCGCCGCCGGAATAATCCGAGTAGGGGCGGAAGTTGCCCTTGGTGAGGCCTTCATGGTACGGGCGCCAGGGCGCGGGGCCGAGCCACATGTCCCAGTCAACCCCAGGCGGAACGGGCTGCGGAGGCAGATCGCAAAAGCCTGAAGGCCCGCCCACGTTCACCCATACCTCCTGCATCTCGCCCAGCCGCCCCCCGTAGATCATCTTGTGGAACCAGTTGTAGTCCTCCCACACGCGCTGACTGCCGCCGGAGAAGACGCGGCCGTATCGCCGGGCGATCGTGGCAATCTCCCTGCCTTCCCGTATGGTCAGGGTTTCAGGCTTTTCGCAGTAGACGTCCTTGCCGCTCTTCATGGCCTCGATTGCAATGATCGCGTGCCAGTGGTCGGGGGTGGCGATGAATATGGCGTCCACGTCCTCGCGGGCGATGATATCTCTGAAATCTCTGCATACCTTGCAGTCGCGGTTGCGATACCTGTCGTCAACCATCTTTTTGGCCATGTTGGCGTGATCGTCCACCACGTCGCACACGGCGACCGCCTGAACTTCGTTAAAGCCGAGGAAGCCTTCGAGGTCGCCGCGTCCCTGGCCGCCCATTCCAATGAATCCCATGACAATACGGTCATTGGCGCCGAAGGCCCGGGAACTGACAAACATCGGGGCCGCCACGGAAACGGCGGCGCATCGCTTCAGAAACGAACGACGGCTGATCCCGTCATATGCCATTTGTTTATCTCCCTGATCTTAGATTTCACAGAAGATTAAGAGTATAGTGCCGATATGTGAATACTTTCGCAAGAGCATATCGGCGTGATCAATTTTTCAGGCTTTAGGCGAAAGACATTTCCGCTTATTTGGGCTGGTTTGTGATGAAGCTGCGGCCGGGCGAGCCGTCGCCCAGCGTCTCGGCAATTGCAATGTCTCCGGCGGGATCGTCGTCCAGCGTTATTCGCAAGAGCCGTCCGTCATCGAAGCGCGCATTGAATTCTCTTCCGTCATGTTTCCCGGATTTCGCAAGGATCGGTTGAGCGCCAGCCTTCAACGGCAGCAGCATGGTCAGCAGGCGTTTCACGCCGGCGCCTTTGATTGAATGCGTCACGGTCGTCGCAGGCACATACTGCGTCTCCTTGTCCTTCTCCAGATGCCATCCCAGCAGTTCCGGCTCGGTCTGCGCCGAAACGCATCGAACCTCCAACCCTTCCGTCATGAGCGGAACGACGGCAAGATTCGGCGCATTCTTATCCGCGCTTACTACGACGCCGGAAGCGCTGTCGTGACTGGTTGAAGTCGTGAGCAGATGCCACCTTGCCTGATAATCGTGTTCCCTGTCGTCGGCGGGAGTCAGGGTGTCAACGGTGAGGAACATGTCGGGCTTGATGAAAAGAACCTGCCGGATGTGCGACGCGGGTCTGTAGCCGGCATCGCCGTAGCCTTCCTCATACTTTCCGATGCAGTAGTCCCATGCAGAGGTTGTATCGAAACGGACCTTCAGCGGAACGGTGGAGACGTTATCCCAGCGATTCTTCGACCCTCTGCGCTGCGGCTTGCCGTCAACGAGGACGGTGTTATGCGAGAAGGTATCGGTCCCGTAGGAGCGATACTTGCTGCGCTCGTAACTACCGCCGCCGCTGTCGAAAAGCGTCTGGCGTCCGTATGACCATATGACCAAGTTGAGCTTGTCCTGGTGAACGTGGCCGTAGCCCAGAGGCCCCGCGTCGAAGCACAGGTAGTTGGCGTCCGTTTCCCAACCCGAGCGCATTACGTAGTATCCGGCGTAAGGGAACGCGTGAGACGTTCCGGCGGGCTGTTTGCCCTCCTTGCCGTCCGTCGCAATCCATCTGAAGTCGTCGCGTTTCGGGAAAAGTTCGACGGCGTTCGCGCAACTTGACCTGACGTTGACGTGCCAGGAGTCGTTGAATCGCGGCAGGTCGCGGTCCGGCGTCATCAGGTAAAGGTTGTACTCGAAAGCCCTTTCGGTAAGCGTAACGTAGTCGGGCGGAATCTCGTCCTGAAGGTCCATGATCCTGGCCTTCTGCGGGAGCGCGAGGACATTCTGCAGGGCGACCTGATGGTATCCCGGCGTCAGTTCCACCTGAGCGCCGTCGGGCAGGAACTGCCTGTTGAGTTCCTCGTGAAGGCTCGAAATCGCGAATCCGCGCCACTCCGCAGCGTCCTTGAATTCCGGGAACACTGCGCCGACAGTGTACAGACCGTTCATTTCCATGGTCAGCCAGTTGCCGGTCGTCGGGTGCTTGCGCAGATGAACCGAATGCTCCAGACAGAGCTTGACGAACAGGCAGACGTCATCGTCTGTAAATGAAGGCGAGAGCAGAAAGCGGTTGAAGGCGTCGAACCACGAGTAGCCCATGCGGATGCCGCTTTCGATGGTTCTCCACGGAGATGGGTAGGTGTTTCCGCTGCTGTCAGGCCGGGGACATTGCCTTGCCCAACTGCGGAGGTGATCAACGAAGGCGGCGGCGTATTTCTCGTCGCCGGTGGCCCAGTAGGTCCGGCCGAGTTCACCCCAAAAGCCCATCCGGTTCAACTGCCATTGCCATTCGCAGTCCATGGCCAGGCCGGGGCGGGCGGTTGTCGGGTTGTAGAACCAGTCAATCTTTCCGTCCGGAAATTCGTGCCAGATGGATATCACGCAGATTTTCCCGGCGACGGTTTTATCCGCTGCGCCGCCGTTGTGCGAAATGTTCCGGTCAATCTCGCGGGGATCATAATACCAGCGGGCGGGCTTGCGGTTTCTGAGGTATGCGGCCAGCGCGCGCCTTGCCGCAGGCATGTCTTTCGCCTCGACCGCCTTCCGCGCATCATCCAGCCCTGGGAGCGCGAGGTTCAGCGAGTTGAACAACTCCTCGTCCGTCATGCGCGGCCCCTCCGCCGGGGGTTTGCGTTCTTCCGCCGCCCGGCCTATTGAAATGAAGATTGCCGAGACGACAATCGCCGACTGAAATGCCATTCTTGCATGGTTCATCTGGGCGCCAACCTCCTGTCTTGAATTCACATGCAGAGCATAGCACCGCCGCTGCGCGAAATCACTAACGGGACGCTTTCCGCCCCTGTATAATTCATCCGTCGCTTCGCAATCGGCCCGTGACCGTTCGGAGAAACCGCATTGAACGCAATAAGATATTGGCTCGCTTTTTCAGTCATTGTTCCATTCGCAGGCTGCGCCGTCTCGAACCAGGAACGGCGCGAGACCGGGGCTGGAGAAACAATCATGGCATTGCAGGCTTTCGACCTGAGGGACGCGCAATTGCTTGACGGTTACTGTAAGAACGCTCAAGAGGCGAACCGTCGCTATCTGCATGAACTCGACATGGATCGCATGTTACACGCCTTCCGGACTAATGCCGGGCTTGACGCGCCCGGATTGCCTCTCGGAGGATGGGAAGCGCCGACCTGCGAGGTCAGGGGGCACTTTGTCGGGCATTTCCTTTCCGCTTGTGCGCTTATGTGGGCAAGCACGGGGGACGAGGAACTGAAGGCGAAGGCTGACAAGATGATCGCCGAGATGGCAAAGTGCCAGGCCGCGCTGGGCAACGGGTATTTATCCGCCTTTCCTGAAAGCCTTTTCGACAGGCTGGAGAGCCAGAACAACATCCCGTGGGTCCCCTACTACACGGCGCACAAGATAATGGCCGGCATGTTCGACATGTACACGATCTGCGGGAACCAGCAGGCGCTCGAAATACTCAAGGGAATGGCGGCCTACTTCAAGCGCCGCGTGGAGCGCCTGACGATATTGCAGATGGACCTGGTGATGCGCACGGAGTTCGGGGGGATGTCGGAAGTTCTGCACAATCTCTACGCCATAACACGGGATCCGGATCATCTGGCGCTTGCCAACGTCTTCGATCAACCGGAATTTCTCGGCCCGTTGGCGCTGAAACACGACAATCTCACGCGCATACACGGAAATACGCAGATACCGAAAATCTGCGGCGCGGCCCGCCGTTACGAACTCACGGGCGAAAAGGTCTATCGCGACATCACGGAATTCTTCTGGGACACCGTCGTCCACACCCGCTGCTATGCAACTGGCGGGACCACCGACCTGGAGGTCTGGGGGGAGCCGAACAAGCTCGCCAACATGCTGTCCCTGAAAACCCAGGAATGCTGCAAAACGCACAACATGCTCAAGGTTACGCGATACCTCATCCGATGGACGGGCGACCCGAAGTATGCCGACTACTATGAGCGCGCATTCCTGAACGGCATCATGGGAACTCAGCATCCCGAGACGGGCATGTTGATCTACTACGTCCCGCTCGCCGCCGGTTTTGTGAAGGAATACGGATCCCCATACGACTCATTCTGGTGCTGCTACGGAACCGGCGTCGAAACCTTTTCAAAGCAGGCGGACAGCATCTACTTCCATGACGACGGGGGCATCTACGTCAACCTGTTCATACCTTCGGTCGTCAACTGGAAGGAAGTGGGGCTGAAGCTCGAACAGCAAACGACCTTTCCGGAGCAGGAGGGAACCGGCTTCACGATACGTCTGGGGAAGCCGGCGAAATTCGCACTAAACATCCATGTGCCGTACTGGGCGACCAACGGAGTCACCGTGAAGGTGAATGGCGAAATATCAAAGGCGAAGGCCGCGCCGACCTCCTATCTCAAGATTGAACGCGAGTGGAGAGACGGGGACAAGGTCGAGATTGCCATGCCGATGAGCCTTCGGGCGCATCCGATGCCCGACGATCCGGAGATGATCGCGATCATGTATGGACCGCTGGTTCTCTGCGGTCTGACCGACAAACCTCGGATGTTCTTCGCCGACGCGAAGAACGTGGATACGTGGGTGAAGCCAGTGCCTGGCAAACCGCTGACCTTCACGACGACGGGGCAGAATCCGGACGTGACGCTGATTCCGTTCTACAAGATTGTCGGAGAGCGCTACGGCGTCTACTGGACGGTGACGCAAGAGGGCAGCCCGAAGCACAAGGCGCTCCTTGCGGAGGAGGAGGCGAAGAGGTTGCGAGAGGCGCGCGTGATTGACCGCGTCCTGCCCGGCAACAAGGAGTCCGAGGACTCGCACAACCTGAAGGGCGTGAACATGGCCTCCGGCCCCTTCAAGGATTACTCCTGGCGCCACGCCGACAAGGGCGGATGGTTCAGTTGGGATCTGAAGGTTCTTCCCGACAAACCGGTCACGCTGTCTATCAAGCTCTGGGGCAGCGACACGCCGCCGCGAAACTTCGACATCCTCGTTGACGGAACGAAGGTAGGCACACAAGCGTTGAACAACAACAAGCCGGGACAGTTCTTCGACGTTGATTACCCGCTGCCGTCGGAGATGACGAAGGATAAAGAGAAGGTGACGGTCAAGTTCCAGGCCCATACCGACTGTATCGCCGGCGGGGTGTTCGAGTGCGTCATGCTGAAATGATGATGTAGAAGCGGAGCGTTGTATGAATTCAAGGGAAAGAGTCCTGGCCGCGCTGGATCATCGGGAACCGGACCGCGCCCCGGTTGACTTCTGGTGCACAAGTGAAATAACGAAAAAGCTACTTAAGCATTTCGGTTGCGCGGGGCAGGGCGAACTCCTCGACGTTCTCGGCGTTGACCTCGTCTACATTGACGGCCCGCGCTACGTCGGCCCTGAGCCTGAGACGCATCCGGACGGCGCGGTTGACGACCACTGGGGCGTCCCGCGCGTTCCGGTGCAGGTCGGCGCGGGGGACAGAACCGGTGCGTACCGGGAGGTCATCAACTTCCCGCTGGAGAAGGCGCTGAGCGTCGCCGAAATCCACGATTACCCGAAATGGCCGCGCATTGAATGGTTCGACTTCAGTTGCGTGGCGGAGCAGGTGCGAAAGGCGCGCGCAACCGGCAAAGCCGTCGTCTTCATGGGCGACCGCATGAACCGCTGCGCGCAACTCAAGCCCGCGATGTACCTTCGCGGCGTCGAGCAGATACTTCTCGACCTTGTCCTCAATCCCGATATCGCAGAATATCTCTTCAACCGGATAGCGGAGTTCTACATCGAATACGCCCGGCGCATGTTCGAGGCCGCCGGGGACGGGATTGACATCTTCATGATGGGCGACGATTTCGGGACTCAGAACGGGCTTTTCATGTCCCCGGACATGTTCCGCCGATTCCTCCGCCCCGGATTCAAGGCCATGATTGACGTAGGCAAGCGGCATGGTTTGAAGGTCGCGCACCATTCCTGCGGCTCGATCAAGCCCATCATCCCCGACCTGATCGAATGCGGGCTGGACATACTGAATCCCATCCAGCCGGACGTGTTCGACATGGACCGGCGTGAACTCAAGCGGAGCTTCGGAGACAGGCTTTCGTTCCACGGCTCGATCTCGATACAGAAGACGTTGCCCTTCGGGACCCCGGAGGACATCCGCGCCGAGGTGAAGGAGCGGTTCGAGACGCTGGGGCCGGGCGGCGGGTTCATCTTCTGCACCGCGCACAACATTCAGTCCGACACGCCGCTGGAGAACGCTCTGGCGCTTTTCGAGGCGTACCACGAATTTGGCTCGTATTAGCGTTCGCCTTGGAGTGCGGCGGCTTGCCGCCGCCTTGTTGCAGCCGAAGCTTACTTCGGCGATTCATGAGTAGAGCATCGCGCGCCCGCGCGTTTTCTGAGTGAAAGGAGGGCGCAAGACATGACGACAACCACCGACATACGGGAATACCTGCTTTCGAACAGCCCGTGGGTGAACCGCGATAAGACCGTGGACACGGTCAAGATCGGCGATCCCTCGAAACCGATTGCCAAGGCCGGCGTCTGCTGGTACTCCGCATTTAAGACCATACGGGCCGCGCATGAGGCGGGCTGCCAACTTCTGATCTGCCATGAGCCTACCTTCTGGGAGCACGCCGCGCCGGAACAACACTGGCGTAACGAGGAACCGGGGCTGACCAAGCGCAAGTTCCTCGAACAGACCGGCATGGTCATCCTCCGCGCGCACGATTCCTGGGACAACTGGCCGGACATCGGCATCCGCGATTCGTGGGCGGCGGGGCTTGGGCTGACCAACCGCGTCAGGGAGGGAACGAGCCTGCGCTGGCACGCGATGTACCGCGTCCCGAACCAGACGCTGCGCCAGTTCGCGCAATACGTCGCGGACAGAATAGCCCCGCTGGGCGAGGATAGCGTGCAGGTGATCGGCGATCCGGACATGATCGTCAGCAAGCCGGCGCTCGGTGTCGGGTGCGCCGTTCCGGACAAGGAGATGGTGGACTTCGGCGCGGACGTGCTCATCATGTGCTACGATGGCGCGTCCTACTGGTCAACGCGCGAAAGGATCGCGGAGATGGGGGTCGGCGTGATCACCGTCGAGCACGGTACGTCGGAGATGTGGGGCATGGAGAACCTGCGCAAACATCTGTCCGAGGTTTTCAAAGACGTGGAGTTCCGGTATTTTGCGGAACACCCGAGGACGTGGACGGTCAAAGGTTCACCGAGATAAGGAAAGCGAGATAGAGACATGTCAGACTTCAAAGTAAAAGACGGCGAGACGTTCGTTTTCATAGGCGACAGCATCACGGATTGCGGGCGCAGGGATGTCGCAGCGCCCTTCGGCAACGGGTACGTCAAGATGGCCATTGATCTGGTCACGGCCAAATACCCGGAGCGCATGATTCACTTCGTCAACACGGGCATCAGCGGCAACACCGTGCGCGACCTGCGCGACCGCTGGCAACCGGATGTCATTGACCACGAGCCTGACTGGCTCTCGATCAAGATCGGGATCAATGACGTTCATCGCACGCTCTTCGGCCCGCCCGAACAGGCCGTTGACGTGAAGGAATTCCGCGCGCTCTACAACGAAATCCTCGAAAAGACCGCGGCGCAGACCAAAGCGAAGCTGCTGCTTGTTGATCCATTTTACGTCTGCCGCAGCGCCGCAGCCGGGACGCCGGAGGCGAAGGTCATGCGCGACCTGCCGGGCTATATCCAGGTCGTCAACGACATGGCCAAGAAGTATGGCGCGATCCAGGTCAAGACCAACGAGATGTTCAAGGAGCAACTCAAGCACCGCGAGGCGGCGCACTTTTGCCCGGAACCGGTGCATCCCTACCCGAACGGACATGCCGTGATCGCGCTCGGCGTGCTGAAGGCGCTGGATTGGTGATAGTCTCCTAAAGTTTCTTCTGATAAGCGGGGGATTGGCTGATGAATGGCGCATTTCCACGCGCGCAAATACTGATTCTCTCATGTCAGATGGCCGTGTGTCTCGGTTGTTCAACGGCGGCGCAAACGGATACGAAGATGAACGATGACTACTCGAAAGTCCATGCCTTCTACTACCCCTGGTATGGCAATCCGAAAACCGACGGCGCTTGGGCGCACTGGAACCATAACGTCATCCTGCATGAGGGCGGCGGGAAGGCCTACAACCCGCCTGATGACATCGGCGCGAATTTCTACCCGCAGATCGGATGTTACAGTTCGATGAGCCGCGCCGACCTGGACGTTCAGATGCGCCAGATGCGGGATGCAGGCATTGGCGTCATCGCCCTCTCATGGTGGGGCGCAGACCGCCAGGAGGACAAGACAGTTCCCCTGACCCTCGACGTCGCGGACAAATACGGGTTGAAGGTCTGCTTCCACATCGAGCCTTACGGCGGGCGCAACGCTGTCTCTTTCAAGGAAACCATCAAGTATCTTGTGGACAAATACGGATGTCACAACGCCTTCTACCGCGACAAAGAACGCGGGAACAGGCCGTTATTCTATCTCTACGATTCCTACTTGGTTCCGGCTGAGGAATGGGCAACCGTGCTTTCTCCTGATGCCTCGAACACGATACGCGGGACTCAGTACGACGCGGTTGTCATCGCCCTCTGGGTGAAAAGCGGCGACGGAGGTTTTGTACTGAAGGGTTGTTTCGACGGTTTCTATACCTACTTCGCCACGGACGGCTTCACCTACGGCTCGACCTATGCGAACTGGCAGTCAATGTCCAGATGGGCGAAGGAGCACGGAAAGATCTTCATCCCGAGCGTCGGGCCGGGGTACGACGACACGCGCATACGCCCCTGGAATGCCGTGAACCGGCGCGACCGCGAGGGCGGGGCCTACTACGACCGCATGTTCCAGGCGGCGCTTGATGCGAAACCGGATTTCGTCTCCGTTACCTCGTTCAACGAATGGCACGAGGGAACCCAGATCGAACCGGCCGTCCCGAAGACGATCACGGACTACAAATACGTTGATTACTCCCCCCGCGAGCCGGACTACTATCTCAAGCGGACCCGGCATTGGGCGGACAGGTTCCTCGACTCCCAGAACGCTGGACGATGAGCCATGATGACAAAGAACATGCGCCCGGAAAGGTCGGACTGGCGAAGCGCCGCCCCCATGACGTACGTCATTCAGGGAACGTTCGAGAAGATGGCGTCGGACGAATTTCAGAAGCAGGCCGCGATTGAGCCGCCGAACGTCATCCACGGGCAACGTTTCACTCCGATATGCTCGGTCTGGGGGCCGGTCACGTCCTGGCGCGGGGAACGCCCCCCGCGCGCAACGCCGGAACAAGTCCGGCAGAAGACGGCGGACCTGAAGGCGCTCAATGACGCCTTCAACGCCATGGGAACAGCGGTTCTCCCATACATCAACAGCCAGGCGATAGGCGGGGATCACGAAAAACGCACCGGTTTCTGGGAGTTTTATGACCGATGGGATGAATACGCGGAGTTCGGACTCGGCCCGAAACCGAAGGATGACCCGGTCGAGTGGATGAAGGAAGATCGCGAGCGCGGAAACTTCACGCCCTATTTCCGCTACACGCCGTGCCCGAACAATCCATACTGGAGGCAATTCCTGCTGGCGCTAACCGAGGGCGCGGCAAGGGCCGGGACGCGAGCCGCTTTCGTTGATGAAAACACCATCTACCATTACGGACGCTGCTGCCGGGAGAAGTTCAAGCGTTGGTTGACGGAGACGTATCCGCCGGAACTGCTCGAGAAGTGGTTCGGAACGAGCGATCCGGAGCGTCTTGAGATGGCCGGCGAGGGGCAGGGGCGAGCGTGGGTGGAGACGCTGCGGTTTTGGGCGCAGAGCAACGCGGACTTGCTCTGGGAGATCGTTCAGGCCGGCAGGAAGATTCATCCGGGATTCTGGGCCACGCCGAACGCGGGGCCGATGGCGCACTGCCATGGGATCGAAAAGCGCTCCGGCGTCGGCATTCATCCGGGCGAATGGGCGCGCGTGTGCGAACTCATCATGTTCGAGGAAATGCTCCCGCCCGGACTCTTTGCGCCGGGATATGTCTATGACCATCAGATGCAGTATAAGCTCGCATACGCGGAAGGCTTCCGCGCGGGAATCCTTGCGTATCAGGCAAACACGCCGGCCCTGATCTCGCTGGGAATGGCGGAGGCGTCGGCCTACGGGGGCGGGTGCTTCCAGCAGTGCGGATTCGAGCCGTGGGAGCCGCGCGAGAGCTACGCGCGTTTCTGGCGTCGGAACCGGGACCTCTATCATGGCAATCGCAGCTACGCGCAGATTGCCGTCTGCTTCGATTACGAGCAGCTTTTCCGGGACAACGTCCGCCACGTCCGGGCGGCATACAGGCTGCGGCAGCATCTGGCCGACCACGGCTACCTGTTCGACCTCCTGACCCCGAAGATGTGGACCCCGGAGGAGCTTGGGCGTTTCCAGGTCGTGATCGCGCCGCATCTGGAATACCTGTCAGGGAAATCGGTGGCGGCCTTGCGGCGGTACGCGTCCGGCGGAGGCAGGCTCATCGTAACGCCGGATACCGGGCTGATGGATGATTCCGGCGCGAGGCGCGAGATCACGGCAAGAGAGCTGTTCAGAAGGCGGTCGGTCGTTGTTGAGATGGACGCCCTCCTGCCGCCCCGTCCGTTCGAGATATTCCTCCAGCAGGAGGACATGGTGAACAACCTCTGGAACCTGCGCTCGGCGTACGAGGACGCGGTCAGAAATCCGTCAGATGCCATGCCGGGGCGGAGGTTCCGTCTTGATGAAATCCTGCTTGAGCGCGTTCCCGCCGGTCCGTGTGGTTTCGATCCGATGCCATACACCGTCCGCGTCGCCGCGTGGCTGCGGGAGGAGAGCGGCGGAGCGAGGCTTGTCCTGCACTTTGTGAATTACGACATCCCCTTTCCGGACATATATCCTGAAGCCGCTCCGCGCCCGGCGGGGCCGTTCGCTTATCAGCTTGTTGTCCCGCCTGGATACCGATGGGACGGCAGCAAGGCGGAATGCCTGTCGCCGGAGTCTGGCGGATGCTCCGCCGGCGTGGAGCAGGAGGGCGATCTTTTGAAGGTATCCGTGCGCGGACTGGGGACTTACGGCGTTGTGCCGATTGCGCTCATCCGCGCATGACGCAACGCGCCTGACTTTGACTGCGGCGTCTCGATTTTGGACTGATTCGGCGCGACGCAATCGCCGCGTCGCCGAACACATCCAACCACTACAACTCGATGCCTATTGCTTCCCGTCTTTATCGTCACCATTTCCCTGTGCCGGCATGGTCCATTCTTTGTTTGAATTAACCTGCAAGATCAAGTAAGATATGGCTAAGTCGGGCGCCGATCCGCCCCTTCACCTATCGGCATATCAGTCCGGGAACGGCCCGGACTTCTGGATTCAGGATCGGGGTCGGTTTACCGGAGCCTGGTTATGAATCTGCTTGCGGACATAGGCAACTCAACAATTGCGCTGGCGCTGCATGACGGGGAGAAACTCGGCGCGCCTGTCAGCATCTCACTGCCTTTCCACAAACGCAGCTTTCTTGACGCTTTCTCGGCGCTCGGGGTGCGTAGAAACAAGACTGAAAAGGCGTTAATCGCATCGGTCAATCCCCCGGCAGGCCAGTGTTTGACGGAAGCACTCGTTTCGATCGGGGTGGAAGTATGTTTCATGCGGCATGACATTGAGATTCCGATACGCGTCAAGGTCAAATATCCTGAGAAGGTCGGAATGGATCGAGTTCTGAATGCTTTAGCGGCGAAGCGTAGGCTCGGCAGTCCTGTTGCAGTCATATCATACGGCACAGCTACGGTTTGTGATCTTGTAGGGAAAAATGGTGATTACCTCGGCGGCACGATATCGCCAGGAGCCGTGATAGGGATGAGGGCATTACATGAGCGGACGTGCTTTCTGCCGGAGGTTGAGATAAAGAAACCCGGAAAGATACCGGGCAAGGATACGATCTCGGCTATTCAAGGCGGGATATTCTGGTCCGCGGTGGGAGGGGTTCGGCAGATTCTTCAGGTTTATTCGGAGCAGTTGGGCAGGCAGGTCAATGCTGTTGCGACGGGAGGGATGGCGGAGCTTTTTGCTGGGCAGATTCCAGAGGTTAAAGCCGTCGTCCCGGCGCTGACACTTGAAGGTATCTGCGTTGCCGCGGGGCTTCCGCTCTGACCGCTTTCCGGCCGTTCCAGGAGACTACTCTTCCGGTTCTTCGTCCACCGATTCCGGAAGAGGACCGGACCAGATCGGGCCTTTCGGGAGAATCTTCGGTTCAATGCCGTTCTTTTCTATGAAGTTCTTTATCCCCGCGCGCAGTTCATCCACAGCCTCGCGAGCAAAGAAGTCTTTCTTCTCTTTGATCAATTGGCGGCCTTCTTCGGAAAATGGGGAGAAGGGAAGGGGGAACCGCCCATTGGGGGGATAGAACTTCAGCGCTTCGTCCACGGACTGGAGCGCGATGGCGGAGAAATAGCTCTTCTCCTGATCTTCCATTTTCGACAGGTTGTCCTGAAGAGTCGAGAAATGGAACGCGGCGAGATCCAGCCACTGCACAACGTCAATAACCTCTGACGGGTCGGAAGTCGGGTTAATGGAATCGAATTGCGGGATTCGGCCCACGATGCCGGAGACGTCAAAGAGCATTTTGGAAGTTTCGCCGCACTGACCGCACTGGAGCGTAACCTCATCGCAGAGCTTGTCGTTCTCCTCGACGAGTTCCTGCGATTTCTTAATCCTCTGCCCGCCGCAGACGCAGGGGTGCAGGATCACGAAGAGATTCTCTTCGGCGATGGAATGGACACGGAACGGTTTCTCTGACATGGCGAATTTTCCGAAGATTCAGGTTGCCTGCCGGTCTCATCTGGCACAAGATCATAGTTTCATGCAGTTTCGCAGGCAAGTTCCGGCTGCATGATTTCAACGATGCGCCATCAATCCTAACCGGCGGCGGGATTTCGGGCAGGCGGAGTAACATAACATGCTGGTTTATCAATGGGTGGTTTCGACCCTTGCAGCGCCTTTGATCATCTGGACGATATCTTATATTTCCGACTACGCATTGACCGTGGCATCGGCGGCGCTGATGAGGCGTAGTTCCATCATTGGATTTGAGAAGGGACTTGAGCTGAATCCCTATTTCAGGAAGGACATCGGTTTTCTCAGGAAGGTCAGCCCGCGATTCATCGCTGCTCTTATCGTTACGAATATCTTGCTGGGCATGCTATGGGTTCTGGCTTCGCATGAAGGTCTGTTTCCAGCCCTCTTTGACGTTGTCTTTGGGGTCTTCATCCTGATGGAAAGCGCGATCCACATCCGGCATTACCGCAACCTTGTGGTGTTCCACTACGCGGCGAAAGGCGCAGGGATGAAAGGGCATGTGTTCTACGAAACGTGGTTCTCGCTGCGGCTATCTGCGGCGGAACTGCTGAGTTTTGCCGGTTTATACCTTTTTCTGGCTGCGTTGCTTCAAAGCTGGTTTCTGTTCGGGGGATTCGTCGGGTGTCTGTACCTTGCGGCGAACCATTGGGGAATGTCGAACAGGGAAATGAGGAGCGGGACGGCTGGAGTTACATCCCATTCGGAACCGGGCGGCGCGGAAGATGCGCGCCGATAACGGAGCGGGAGATAATATCGCGCGCTTGATGCGTATCGGGTGATTATTGCATCGCGCCCGCAAGACGCCTGAGTTTGAGTTCCAGCGCGTCGGCCACGTCGGTATTCCCGCCGATCAGGTTAGTCTGTTCAGCCCTGTCTGTCCTGCGGTCATAAAGCTCGCAGGGACGGTCTCCACGGACTTCGTGCAGATAGGTCCAGTCCGCCGTCCTCAGCGCCCACTGCGCGTTGCAGTGCGCAGTGATTGCATAGTCGCGTATTGACGATACGTCACCGCGCAGCATCGGGATCAGGCTGAGACCGTCCGGAGTCACACCCTTACTGTCAATGACAATGTCCTGCGGGAACGCATGCTTGACCGGGGCGGTGTATGAGAGGACGAGTTCGCTCTTGATCCCCATGGCGTCGAGAATCGTCGGCATCAGATCCGGCGGCTGGACGAATCCGGGGAATCTCCGCCCGGCTCCCTCGCCTGCGGGATGGTGGATTATAAGGGGGACGTGGGCGAGTTCCTCGTATCCCCAGGGGCGCGCCTTGCGGATGATGCCGTGCTCGCCGAACGGCTCGCCATGATCGCTTGTGAAGACGATCATCGTATTTTCGAAGAGTCCCAGTTCCCGGATCCGGTCAAGCAGGACGCCGACCCATTTATCCACGAACGTTACCTCTCCGGCATAGAGAGCTTTCGTGTGCCGGAGTTCGCGGTCTGTCATGTATCCGGCTACCGGGCCGGGCACGGGGTCAATCAAGTCCGGCCCGCTGTAATCCGGATCGTACATCTCGCGGTAGGGGGAGGGCGGGTCCCACGGCTCATGCGGATCGAAGCAGTCAACCCAGAGGAACAGATCGTCCTTTGCTTTCCGGGTTATGTAATCGAGCCAGCGTATGGCCGATTTGACGACCTGCGCGACGAAGTAATCCTCTTCCGATTTGAATCCGGAGACGTTACGCAGATACTGCTCGAAGCGCGGTTTCCATAACTGGTCGCTGTCGTCCCCGCGAAGCCTGTGGCGACGGTCCAGGTCAACTGTGATCTTCGGATCGAGAATCCACGGGTCGTATTCCTGCCCCCGGATGAAGAAGACGGAATCGTAGCCGCGCCCGCAGTTGTAGACGGGCTTGTGCATGTGATAGACGTCCGTGACCAGCGCGGACGTGACACCCTTGTCCCAAAGCACCTCGGCCAGAAGGTAATCCGTCGGTTCGAAGTGCTGCCAGCCACGCCGGGTGAACAGGTACTTGCCGGTCCACCACGCCGTCCTGCATGGAAGAGTCGGAAGGTTTTCAGAATAGGCGTTGTCGAAGACTGCGGATTCGGACGCGAGTTTGTCAATGTTCGGCGTTTTGACGGTGCTTCCGTAGCAACCGACGTGATCGGCCCTGAGACTGTCGGTAACGATGACAATGACGTTCATTTTTTGATCTCGCGGGGAGGGATGGGAATCAGTAGTAGTTTGCCTTGATGCCTCTTGGCTGGATCGGCAGGCCCGACTTGTAGAGATGGGATGTGTCTGAAAGAGCCAGACAGCGCGGGACGGCGAAGTCCTTGCTGCGTTCGTCGAAGAGGATGATCGTCACCGATGTCGGCGCGAGGTGGAAGCCGGACCAGACCAGAGGGAGTGGCAGCGCCAGCAGGTGCGCCAACCACGTCAGCCCGAAGCCGCCGTGGCAGAAGATGGCGATCCTCTCGCGATTGGGCGTGATGATGCGGTATCTGCCGCCCTCTCGGATGTATCCGTGTCGCGCCAGGAAAGCGTCTGAATCTGCGGCTACTTTTGCGAAAACCTCGCGCACCTTCGGGGTATCCATCGGCGGGCCGACGCGCCAATTCTCATGGTCCGGCAGGGGGGATGATGCGCGGATGATCTCGCCTTCAATATCCCAGATCATCATGCGCCCGCGTTCGGGATGCTGGAAATCGAGAAGGCCGAGTTCCTGTGTCCATTCCTCGATACCGAAGGGCAGGCCCATGCGTTCGATGGTGTATTGCATCGTGTGGAGCGCGCGCCCCATCGGCGAGCAATAGATTTTTGTTATGCCTTCCGCCTCCATCCGCTCGGCCAGCGCGCGGGCTTCAACGTGGCCCTTATCGGTGATTGTATTGTTTGGGTAGTCGGGATCGGCGTGTCTTATGATGTAGAGTCGCATTCGCGTCCTCGATTCGGTTTCTTCAGGCAAGCTGGCGTTGAGATGCGGGAATACTAACGTCGGAGAACGGCAGGCTCAAGCAAGTCGTCGTCAGAGTCGCATATTTATCCGGGGCAGCCTACACACGAAGACTGCTTTCCGGTAAAAATATGCGCGCATAAGACCAGTCATTCAGCACACGGCGCGGGGATTCTCACGAATATGGTTCCGGAATTGCGGAAGGTCGGCGGTCACGACGTTCTGTTTCTTTCCCGAGTGGACAGCACAATGGACTTCGCGCGTCGGTTCCTGGAGTTTCGTTCACGCGCCAACCCCGGCATTGGGCATGAATCGCCGTCAGCCGTTTATGAGAAAGGCGAGGGCGCAATCGAGGGCGCGCGGAAGACGCAATCCCTGCAGGGGATGCGGCGGGAGATAACGCCGGATGGATTTGCGGTGGTGGCGGATTATCAGTGGGCCGGGCGCGGAAGGAGAGGGGCGCGCTGGATTTGCCCGCCGGGCAGGGGATTGCTGATGACCGTTGTCCTTCTGGAGCCTGAAAACGGACTTGACGCGGGAACGATGTCCCAGATGGTCTCCATCGCGGTGGTTGATGCCTGCGCGGAGACCGTTGGAGTTGACGCTTTTATCAAGTGGCCGAACGACGTGGCAGTGATGCGGGATGGCCTGCGCAAGCTCGGCGGGGTTCTGGTTGAGCGGATTCCTCATCAACCCGGGTTCGCCAACCTGGCGGGGGTCGGCATAAATATCGGCGCGTCTGCGGATGATCTTCCGCCACGGTGCGCTTATCGTCCGGCGTCCTTAGCAGAGGAGGGCGTGCGGACGCCGACACGGGATGCGCTTCTGGAGACTCTGTTGAAGAGGATGGATTATTGGCGCGGGGGACCTCCGGAGCGCATCCGTATGGAATGGCGCAGTCGGACGAGGATGGCCGGCGCGAGGGTTGTAATTGCAACTGAGGAGGGGCAGCTTGCCGGCGAGGTGGATAGCGTGAAGGATGATGGGGCATTGGAAGTCGGGCAATCGGATGGAACAATCGTCCGGATCAGGCCGGAGGAGGGGCGCGTCATCTCGATTGAGTTCGGGGACTCTAGTGGACGGGATGGGCGCGACAAATGATTGACGCTGCCGGGCAATGAAGATATAAGTTGAGACTTCCCCGGGGCGTCCGATCAATGAGCAATCCATGCGGAAATTACCATTCGGCCCCCCATGATTTGGTGAGTTCAATGTCTTCCAGGATAACTCAGGCGGTCATACCCGTTGCTGGGCTGGGCACGAGGATGCTGCCCGCCACGAAGTCGCAACCCAAGGAAATGCTTCCAATCGGCACGAAGCCGGTGGTGCAATACGTGGTGGAGGAATTGGAAAGCTGCGGGGTCACACGAGTCCTTTTCGTTACGGGCAAGACCAAGTCGTCAATCGAAAATCACTTTGACGCGGACATTGAGCTTCGCCGCGCGCTTGAGATTTCGGGGAAGCAGGACCTTCTGGACGCGCTAAAGTTCGAGTCCATCGGCGCCAGTTTCTACTACATCCGTCAGCGGGCGCAGCGCGGGCTGGGGGATGCGGTATCTTATGCCGAGGATTTCACCCGTAATGAGCCGTTCATAGTCGGGCTGGGCGACTCGATAATGATTAAAGAGAACGGCGGGCCGGGCATCGTCCAGAGACTCTGTGAAACCTTCGAGACCCGCGACGCCGCTGCCGCCATTGCATTCCAGGAGGTTCCCAGGGAGAACGTCAGCAAATACGGGATTGCGATGCCGGCGCAGGAGGGGGACGTTTTCAGGCTGGAGGACATTGTCGAAAAGCCTTCCGTTGCGGACGCGCCCAGCAATCTTGCCGTGACGGCCCGTTACGTTTTCGGTCCGGAGATATTCCAGGCGCTGCGCGAGATTCCCCCCGGCAAGGGCGGGGAGATACAGCTTACCGACGCCGTGCGCCTGCTGATCCGGAAAGGCCGACCGGTCTACGGGGTTAAGTTGTCCCCAGGTGAGCGAAGGCTTGACATAGGAAACTTTACAAGCTACTTCAAGGGCTTCATCGAGGTTGTGCTGAAGGACCCTGTCTACGGGGCGGAAATGCGCCGCTACGCCGCGGGGCTTCTGAAGCAACTGGAAGGCTGACCGTCGCCTGCCTGGAACTGGTGTTTTTTTGATGCTTGAAGACGGACGGATTCTCGCGTAATATATTTCCTTTGTTGTTTTACCGATGACCGCGCAACCGGCTTGCGTGGAGAAAGAAAATGAGCGGGCATCAGAAAGATGGCGAGATATCGAAGCGCCTTCTGGAGATTCTGGCCTGTCCTTTGTGCAAGGTCAGGGTGGAACTCAGCGAGGGCCGTCTCGTCTGCGGAAAGTGCGGAAGGCGCTACCCCATAAGGGAAGGCATACCCATAATGCTGCCGGAAGAAGCGGAAATGCCGGAAGCCGGGGAGGGGGAGCGATAACGGCGGACGCCCGCCGCCCGTCATCCGGGTGAACATGCAGGAAGCGCTACTTTGACGAGGTAACGAAGGTTGCAAGCAATAATCTCCGATCTGCACGCCAATGGCGAAGCCTTCAAGATGGTGCTGCGCGATATCGAGTCCCTCGGCATTGACGAAATAGTCTGCCTGGGCGATTTCATCGGTTATGGCCCCGATCCAAAATCGTGCATTGACCTGGCGCTGGATTTTAACATTGTTCTGAAGGGCAACCACGAGGAGGCGCTGCTGGAGGAGTTCAAGGCTACGAACTTCAACAACAAGGCGCGCGCCGCCATCGAGTGGACCCGGGAACAGCTTTCCATGCTGGCTGAGGACAAGAAACAGAACGCGCGAAGGTGGGACTTCCTCGGCAATCTTGAAACCGTCCATCACGTCGGGGATGTTACATATGTGCACGGAAGCCCCCGCGATCCGATACGGGAGTACATCTATCCCAGAGACGTCTATCGCCCCAAGAAACTCGAAGAAATCTTTCTGGACGTGAAGTGGGTCTGCTTCTGCGGGCATACCCACGTCCCCGGCGTCTGGACCGAGGAGATGGTCTATCTGAGTCCTCAGGACATGAACCACCGCTACCAGTTGACAAGCAAGAAGGTCATCATCAACTGCGGCAGCGTCGGTCAGCCGCGGGACGGCGATCCCAGGGCGTGCTACCTTGTGCTGGACGGGGACGAGGTTCGCTGGAGGAGGGTGGAATATGACGTCGAAAAGACCGTGCGCACGATGCTCCAGCAGCCTCAACTTGACAGTTTTCTGGCGGAGCGGCTTCGAGACGGAAAATAGCGCGCCGCGCCCCGGATTTACGCATCCTCTTTTCCACCGCTTTGATCCCCGCGGGTTGAGACGGTTGCCTGTGTTGCCCGGGAGGGCATGATGGACAAGACCGGCAAAATCGCGATGGCCGTCCTGGCGCTTGCGGCGGTTTTGTACTACATGCTCGTGCTCCCGAGGTTGATGCCGAAGCAGGACGATGTCCCGGCTCCGATCGTGGAGGACGCGGCGCAGCCAGCAGGCGCAACCGTTCCGGATCAGGCAGGCGGAAGCGGATCATCCGTCCCGGAAACCAAACCTGGAGAGGCGGGAGCATCGCCCGCGCAGCCCGTTGGACAGGCTGAGGCGACGTCAGGCGCGGAATTGCGCGTCACACAGGAAGGGCAGAACCTAAGTGTTCGCGAGGACCTGGTTCTTGCAAACGATGTTCTTTCAACCACGTGGACGTCCAAGGGGGCGGGGCTGGTCAATGCGGTACTGACGGAATACAAGTCCTCTCTTGCCAGCACAAAGACGCCTGAGGATCGCGGGCCGATGACGCTGATCCGGCACATTCAGGACGGCTATTCGTCGCTCGTAGTTGAGGCGATAGGCGATCTTGGGGGGCTGGAAGATTGGGTATACGAAGTGGTCGAGGCGGATAACCGGCACATTCTTTTCCGGGCGTCACTGCCGGGGGACCTTGTCGTCGAGAAGGAAGTGTCCATCCCGGATGGCAGGCAGTATCACCTTGATATTTCGCTCAAGGTTACAAACAAGGGCGCGGAGGTCCGCCGGTTGTCCTACAGAATCAGATCGGCGGCGGGAGCGCAGCCTGAGACCTACCCGACAAATGATCTGGCCGGAGTGATAGTCATCAAATCCGGCGACGATAAGCACAAGATCGAGAAGAAGGACCCCAATACCATTGCCCGCAAGAAGCCCGACCCCAACCGCTCCGGCGGCATTGTCTGGGCCGGGACGATGAGCAGTTATTTCACGGCGGTTCTCGGTCCGTCAGCGCACGGTTCCGTAAGCGAAGTCACATGGAACGTTGTGTCCGATTCTGACCTGCTGAACGCCCGGGGATTCTGGGCCGAAGGGGGACCGGCGGGCAGCAAGACGCTGGCCGGGCTGAAGGGGGAGGGGGCGTTGAATGCCTGCCTGAAGGTCGTCACCGGCGCCGTCAATGTTGAACCGGGGCAGACGCTGGAGAACGATTTCAAGTTTGTGATCGCCCCCAAGCGCGATGATATCCTTCGGGAATACCCGGGGGGCGAGGAGATGATTGTCTACGGGTATTTCCGCTCGATCAGCATCGCGCTGGTGTGGATACTGCGCCAGTGCCACCGCGTTCTGCCGAATTACGGCGTCTGCATCATTATCCTGACGCTGATCGTCAAGGCATGTCTGCATCCTTTGACGCGCAAGAGCCAGATGTCCATGGTCATGATGCAGAAGGTGCAGCCGGAGATCGCGAAGTTGAAGGAGAAGTACGGCGACGACCGGGCCAGGATCGCGCAGGAGCAGATGGCGCTGTTCAAGAAATACGGCATCAATCCGATGAGCGGATGCCTGCCGGTATTCCTGCAGTTGCCGGTGTTCCTTGCCCTCTTCGGGGCGCTCAGGGCGGCGATAGAACTGCGGCAGGCTCCGTTCTGGCTGTGGATACGCGATCTTTCAATGCCTGACACGCTCCTTTATCTGCCTTTCGATATCCCCCTGATGGGCACGCGAGAATTGAACACTCTCCCGTTCATCATGGCGGCTGTCTCCCTCTTCAGCGCTAGAATGCAGCCGAAGTCGCCAGATCCGCAGCAGAGGCAGCAGCAGGTGATGATGATGTATATGCCCGTCATCTTCGCCTTCCTGCTGTATCGCTTCCCGTCCGGTCTGATGCTCTACTGGACCCTCAGCACGGTGGTAGGCATGGGGGAGCAGTGGTTCATCAAGCGGGCTACTGAGAAGGTCAAGGCTGAGCCTTTGACGGCTAAAAAGATGTCGCCCCGGAAGGCGAAACTCATGAAGGCGATTCAGCAGAGGCAGCAGAGATGGGAGAAAAAATATGGCAAATGAACCGAATCATTCCGGACTTATCCGTATCAATAAGATTCTCATGCCGACGGATTTCTCCGACAACGCCGGCGTCGCCATTCCCTACGCGCTGGAGATTGCGCGCAGGTACAACGCGGAGCTTCATATCGTTACCGTGCTGGATACGCGGACCTTCGACACGTTCGCGTGCCCGATTCCGGGGGATTTTCTGAGCGCGGCAACCCAGGAGGCGGACAAGTATCTAACGCAACTTGTGTCTTCCATTGACACGCAAGGCGTGGCAGTAAAGGCCGTCAGCCTGGCGGGGGTTCCGTTCGTCGAGATTATTGGTTATGCGCGGCAGGAGAGCGTTGACCTGATAATCGTGGCGACACACGGGCGCAGCGGGATAACCCATGCGATTCTGGGCAGCGTGACGGAGAAGATCGTGCGCAAGGCCCCATGTCCGGTTCTGACCGTCAATGCGGGCCGGAAGGATGAAATCCCGGCGCAGTCCGGGGATGGCGCTTAAAACGCCTGATGATTCCAGACGGGGGGGGGCGATTCTTTACGGTTGAGCGCGCGGGAGGATTACCAATTATCTTGCGTCTTGGCCCTTCTTTCGCCGCCGCGGTGGGTGAAGTCCACTGAGAAAGCCATATCGTCCGAGACGGCGTTATATTTCACGTTGAATTCGGCTACCCACATATGAAGCATCCGCTGGATTCCCAATCTTGATACTGTGCGGTCGAAGAACCCCATCGAGCCTGAGCGGGCGCGAAGGTCGTAGGACTCCTGTAGCAGGATCGTCCATCGCGGGTTCATCATCCATTCAAGAGTCGCCACCGCGTAGTCGCTCAATCCTTCCTCGTAGCGATATCCGAGGAAAGACTCCCAGGGGGGCATGAAGCGCCATGAGACCCCGGCTCCGGCGGACGTGACGCCGTGCCCCACCGTGTCAATCCGGTTCTCCTCGCTCTCGATGGCGATTTCGTCCGTGAGCTGGTTTGCGAAGTCAACTTCCAGGTAGTCGCGGCGCGTCTCGTTCATGCCGTAGGAGCCGGGGAAGGCGTAGTATTCCGTATCGAAGCGAACCCAGTCCACGGTTCTCGGATTGATGGATGGGCCGCGCTTGGTCTGCCATCGTTGTCTGACGGCCAGCCGCAGAGCAAGTTCGTCGTCAATCATGTCAAGGTCATCGTATGTTATGAAATCGTCGGCGGTTCCCCATACCTTCGGGGTGTAGCGAACTCCTGTCTCAGGCGTTACGACGTGTCGTAATCTGTTGAGCTTGAAGGCGTCATTCTGAGTGTCATAAATCCGCCACATGGTTGTGCTTGCGTCCATTCCGGTCGCCAATGCGACGCGATCCGCGCCGTGAGTGTAACGAACGTCCCACGGGTCAGGACCAAGTTGTTCCCGCCCGTGAGCCGCATAGGTGGCGGATATTTCCTGGTAGGGGTCGAAATTGACCGGGCCGACGCGGAACGGCGCGTCAATCTTATGTCCGGTGTGCAGGCGTGTTGTGATCGGTGTGTCCTGCCCGGGAAGGTCAGAGCCGTATAGTATCCGGTATGCGCCGACTTCGTTGCGGGCTGAGTAGTTCAAGATGCCGTCCGCAATCGGATATCCGACAACGTCATTGCGAATGAGCGGGTAATGCTCAAGCTGTGTCTGCCAGTCGTTCGTCCTGGATTTTACGACAACGCCGGTCATCGAGGTTCCTGAACGATAACGGGTGTAGAGCAATGATTCCTGTTCCTTGCCCTTGTAATATTCGTCTTCGTAGTATTCCTTCAGGAATGTCCGGTCGCTCAGGTAGGAGAATTCGGCGTCGGTGCGTAGTTCGTCCGTCCACTGTGAGCGATGCCGCCAGAGGAATCGCCCGCGGTTCGGGTCTTCGATGGGGATGTCATTGCGATCGGAGCCGGCCTGGTCGTTTATGTAGTATGATTCGAACTTGCCGAAGTGGCTGTGTTTGAAAAGGTCATTGTATTTGAGATCAAGCCCCGCTCCAGGGCCGCGCTCGGAGAAGTAGTCGAGGTGGAGGAGGGGGCGGATGGTTTCGGTTCCGACGCCGACGTCGGCAAGGTCCCATATGGTACGCATGTAGTAGCCGAAACGCCGTTTCTGGCCGACGGATAACTTTTCAAGGAAATATCCGTCATTGGAGAACTTGCTGCTCATGAACGGGACGTATAGGACAGATGATCCGAAAAGTTCGGCGGTTCCGTCTCTGGCGGAGACGACGCGCTTATTCTGTACCATGAACAGGCGGATCTTCCTGCCGCGAACCACGTAATGAGGTTCGCCATAATCGCACGTGGTGAACATGACATCGGAGGCGGAGTAGGTATCGCGGTCGAGCATTTTGACGAGCCGGGCTTCGATGATTATCGGGAAACCGAGGTTGCCGGCCCTGCTTCTCAGTTGAATGTTGGTCGCCTGCCCCTGGAGTCTCCTTGTGTTGAAGTAGATTTCTCCGCATTTGAGCAGATCAACATTTTCGACGAATCCCAAGGCAAGGTCCTGATCCTCGTCAATCTCCTTGTTTTTCTTTCTATTTTTATAGTGTTCTCTGATCCGGGACGCCGTCCTGTATTTTTCCGGGTTGAAATAGGACACTTTTGAGGCGTAGACCTCGCGGGGGATGTAGTCGCTCGTGCGAAGGTATTCCTCCTTGCCCATCCAGATCACAACGGTTTCAGCGCCCAGTTGCACCTCGCCATATTTCAGCCGGCAGTTGCCCATGAAGACGAAGGCGATCTGCGTCCGGTCGTCGGGATCGGGAAATGGGCCGTAGACCTCGTCGAAAAAGACTTCCAGGCGGGTTTCGATTGGTTTTGGCGGCGGCGGAACGGCAATGATCTGATCGCTTATGTAGTCCTCGGATTGCCTTTCTTCAACAACCCGGGCTTTTGCGTAAATTGCCAGGTCTTTCCTGGGCTGCGACGCTTCTTCGGGATGGAAATACCAAACCACTCCCTGTGCGCTTCGAAGGTGGAGATAGACGGAATCTCCCTTTTGGACTCGCCGGCTGTCCACAACAGCGACATTGCCTTCAGCGTATACAGACAAGACGATGTCCCGGGTCTTCTGGGCTTCCGCCTGGTCGAACCATACGGTTGCGGCGTCTGCTGAGACTTGCGCGCCGCCCATCCGGATGGTCATGCCCTTCTGCGAGCAGAAATACAGCGAGTCCTTTTCTTTCCAGGAATATACGGCTCCGGGAGATTCCAATTCTATCGGCCGACTTGAGAAATCCTGCTCCAGGACAAGGTTATCGCACCGGGCGGCGCGCGCAAGAAATGGAATTGTCAGGCAGAGCATAGCCCAGCCGGCTGTGGCTATCGGATAACTGACGGCGAGACGCGGTCTCACGGCGAAGCGATTCCTGGTGATTTGACTTGTCCGTCGGGGAGAAACAGCAAGAATCCCACCCGCGCTTGAACAGATCATGATGACTGAAGAATAATCAATTCGGCGCGCATATTCAAAGGACATTCGGTTGATGACGCTGCGGTTCAAACCTTCGCTTGTCCCGCCTGACTGCGAAGGCTATGATTGCCTTATGTGATTTGGAAACGTCTCTGGTCTTTTTCGGCGGACACGAAATGCGCCGACGCACGGAAAAATCGCTGATAGCGTTTGGGTTGCTGGCCGCCTGCGCGTGCATGGGGCTTCAAGGGTGCATCACCGTCGGCACGGGCTTTGGCGGGGGGAATCCACCCCGGCGTTCCAACGAGGGGATGTCGTTCACTGTTTCTTCACACGAACTCAGTTCCCGGCTGCGCGGATCACCGCCGTTTGTCGAGAGTCGCCTGCCCGATACGCCCGTAAGCATTGACACGTCAACCTATACGCGCATCATCCGGTCATCCGGCGACAGTGTCGTGAGCATATTCACCACCTCCCGGTATAGAACAGGATTCAACCCGCTTGGGATTCTGCCTGTGTCGGTGCCTCTTCCGTTTGCGTTCGAGGGAACGGCGCTGGGCAGCGGGTTCTTTATAAATCCTGCGGGTTATGTTGTGACAAATGATCATGTCGTGGCCGAGGTCAGCGAAATCCGCGTCATGTGCATGGGAAACGATACCCCGATGAAGGCGGTCTGCGTTGCGCGATATCCGGCAAAGGACCTTGCCATGCTTGAGGTTATTTCAGACAAGAAGGGGACATTCCCATGCTTGTCCCTGGCCGACAGCGACAAGACATGCATCGGGGAACCGGTCGTTGCGATTGGCAATCCCTTCGGCCTTTCGCACACAGCGACGGCGGGGATAATCAGCTTCATCGGACGACGAATGGATCAGCCCGGGGTATCTGATGTTGCGTTCATACAGACGGACGCCTCGGTCAATCCGGGCAATTCCGGAGGACCGTTGATCAACTACCGCGGGGAGGTCATCGGGGTGAACGTGGCCCGCGTTCAGAGCGCCGAGGGGATAGCGTTTGCGATACCGAGCAATGTCGTGAAGGAATTTGCGAGGCGGACGTTTGGAAAGTGATCGGCGCCAATCGTCCGCAAGGAATGACCTTGACTCCCGGTTGCGGTGATTGATAATCTCAACTTTTGTTCCAGTTTCTCTGTTTCTGAGCGGAAGACAACCCACGCGTGATGCGATAAAACAACATGGCCAGGAATCGCGATGCAACGATAGCAGTAAAATGCCGAAAGTGCGGAACGCGCTTTGTCGGCGTGAAGACATATGACGGGATGCGCTGCCCCCAGTGCGGCGGGCAGGGAAAGAAGGTTTCCAAGCTTTCCTCATCCTTTGATCCCATGAGCAAGGAATCCGGGGCCAGAAGGTACATCCTTGGCATCCTGTTTCTGCTGATTGCTCTGGGCATCCTGGGTTTCGCCTTCTATTACCGCTATCTGCGCAAGGCGGAAGCGCCGCCGTCCGGGCGTCTGCATGCGGCTCCGGCTCAATGCGGCGGCTCAGAGGGTCTGTTGGCGTAACAACGCCCGGCGCCGGGAGGGTATTGTTGAATCGTGCCCAGGCATGGTTGGGGAGCGGGAAGCCCGGATCATTCGTAAGCGTGCTCGGTCTGGTCGTCCTTACCGTCTTCTGGCTTGAGCATTTAAGGGGCGTCGGGGGCGAAGTCGAGTTGCCGTTCTGGCAGTTGTCTGTCTCACTTCTCTGGGTGGTTGGCGTTTTATGCGCGCCGAGGATCAAACGGGCGCATCGCTACCTGACCGGGCAGATATTGCGGGCGTTCATTCCCAGCCTGTTGAGCCTTACGCTGCTGACGCTGCTAGGTCTGTCCATTCAGGCGGTCATGGAAGGCTTCGACATAGTGCGCCTCCGTTCGATGCTTCCGTATTTCACGCTGTTCGCGCTTCCCATCATCATACCGGCAACGCTGCTTGCCTCAATGGTGATGGTGTATGGAAGGCTTGAGGGTGACAACGAGTTGCTTGCGCTCAAGAGCGCGGGAGTTCATCTCTACGCAGTCACAACGCCTGGGGTCACAATCGGTCTGGCTGCAATGGCTCTCTGTACGCTGCTTACGAACGAGGTAATCCCCTGGGCGAGGCTTCAGGAACAGTTAGCCCGAAACAAGGCAATCAAGGAGCTTCTGGGCGACGAGGTGCTTCTCAACAGTAAGCGATCCGTCCAGATACACCCGTTCAGAATCCGTTACGACCGTTACTCGAAGGGGGTATTTCAGGGGGTCAATGTCTGGCGGAGCGGGCCGACGGGGATCAACACGGACGTCCGGGCGGATGAGGGGCGCATCGAATTTAATCCAGCCACAAACGATCTGAAAATCGTTCTGAAAGGTTGCCAGATAACTTCCTACGCTCCGGAAGATGAGAAGAAAATGCCCAAGGAAATCAAGGCGGATTCGCTTTCGCTGAGCACCGTTCTGGGGCTGGACAAGGCCTATTACCGCGGCAAACCTAAATATATGAGCATCTCAGAGCTTGTTGACGAGTTCCGCAGGAACGAAAGACCGGTCCCGCCTGAGGGGTTGAAGGTTGATTTTAATGAAGTCATAAAGGAACCGAGGAAATACCAGAAGGCGGCGTTGAAAAAGCTGCTGGACGCCGAAATGGAGCTTTTGAAGACCAAGGGCCTGGCCCAACCCCGAAGATCAGGCTTGGACGGCATAATCGAGCAACTGGAGCGCTTGAAGAAAGAGGATACCGAGCTTGACTCCCAGATCGCGCACCTTGAGGACGTCGTGAAAGCCCGAAAGGACGATCTTGACGAAACGAGCAAGTCTCTGAAGAAGGCGCAGGCGGAGGGGGACAAGGACAAGATTGCCAACCTGGAGGACCAGGTAAAAATAGAAACGGGATTGCACAATGTCGTCAAGGAAGACCTGCAGAAACTGCAGGTCCAGAAAAATGAGATTGCCGCGTCCGTTAAGGACATGCAGAGGCAGGCGGATCGGGAGACTGTGGCGGTGGCGGCGGCTGAAAAGAATCTTGCCGATGCCGTGGCGCTCAGGCAACAGCTGGCGCAAGAGCATGATTACTTCGAGGCGGTGGTTCAGCGATTCAACATACATAAGGCGATACACGACAGACTTGCGGCGGGGATGACGTGCCTTGCGTTCGCACTTGTGGGTATTGCGGCGGGGATGCTGACGAAACGGGGTAATATCATCGCCGCATTTGCCGTGACGTTCGGCGTGGCGCTCTTCATCTATTATCCCCTGCAACTCATAGGCGATTTCCTTTCGGACCGGGGGCAGGTTCCGGTCGCGATCGGCATGTGGGCGCCCAGCATTTTGATCTCCATGCTTGGGTTGGGCCTGCTCTGGAAGGTGTACAACAAGTGAGTCCCGACGGGAAAGACAGGCAGGGAACTGAGGGCTTCTCCGCAAGCTGGAGCGCGCAGGACGTTTTCCGGAAGGGGATCACCGAGCGCTTCCCCAGCAACTGGCGTCTACCTGTGCGCAGACGCCACTCGGACGTTGTCCTGGATTATGCAAAGCCGGGACAGAACGTTCTTGAAATTGGGGCTTCAAACCGGTCTTTGCGTGATTTTCTTGCCGGGCAGGTTTCAGGTTTGACGTATCGCACGATGGATGTTGACAGGAACACGAAGCAGGACTTCTATTCGCTTGAAGAAATAATCGGAGCATATGACCTTGCGCTCATGTTCGAGGTCATCGAGCATCCGCCCGCGCCCGAAGGCGCTCGAATTCTTCAGAAGGTTTTTGAAATATTGAAACCCGGCGGGGTATGCGTTCTGACGACGCCGAACCTGTTCCACCCCAACAGGTTCTGGGACACGGAGCATCTGACTCCCTGGCGTTACGACAGGTTGGGGGGTATCATGCTTGCCGTCGGGTTCGAAGTGGAATACATTTGCCGCCTTCACAACGCGCCGGGCGTCAGGCGATGGATCAGGGCGCATGTGGCCGGGCCGCTGCATGAGTTCCTGGACGTTGATTTCGCGAAGTCCATATGCGTCGCAGCAAGGCGTCCGGCCTGACGGCGCGCTGATTGTAAATGGAACGGATGGGAAATGGCTGAATCAGGCAGACTTCAGGTCGGGCAGGTGCTGGCCAAAGAGCGTTTCCTTGTGGCGCAGGCTGATCTGCGCAAGGACCGCTACGGCAGCAGTTACTACAATCTTATCCTGAACGGCAAGGGCGGCGAGCCGATATCGGGAAAGATATGGAGCCAGAACCTGACCAAGAATCTTTCCCCCGGCGACTTCGTTGAAGTCTACGCCGAGGTCGAGAGTTTCATGGACAACCTGCAGCTCAGCATCCGGCGTTACCAGGTGCTTGAGCCTGGCTCGGTTGACATATCCCAGTATGTCCGCAGCGCCGAAATTGATACGCAGACCGCCTTCGACGAGCTTTTCAACCCATCCGAAGACGATTGCCGGAACCCGTATCTGCGCGAGCTTCTGAAGGCTTTTCACGCGAACCCGACTTTCTCCAAGCTCTTTCGCGAGGTTCCGGCGGCAACCTACCATCATCACAACTACCTGGGCGGTCTTGTAGAACACACGTATGAATTGCGGGAACTGGCCGAGCAATTGCTGGTAATCTACGGCGATTATGTTGACAGGGACCTGTTGCTGACTGCTATTGCGCTTCACGACGCAGGCAAGGTTCACTCGTACGCGGTGAATGCCGGTGTTCCTGGGATGAGCGACACGGGGAGACTGCTGGATCACCTGTTCATCGGCGCGAGCATGATAAGCAACCAGTGGGACGCGCTGGCGAAGGAGAAGGAATGGCCGGCGTCGGCGACGGTTCTCAAGCACAAGCTGCTCCATATTGTCCTCAGCCATCACGGACGGCATGACTGGGGTTCGCCGGTCCTGCCGCAGACGCTGGAGGCCGTGCTTGTGCATCTGTGCGACCACATGAACGCGAATATGAAGGCCGCGCTGGATTGCGTCGGCAAAATGCAGCCGGGGGACGCGTGGTCGGAGAAGGTTGATATCCTTGAGGCCAAGAGATCGTTCTTCAGGCCGACAGAGCAGCCGGACAAGGAAACGTAATCACGGATTGAGAATTGTGAATTGAGAATGGGGGGGGCAGAGAGATTATTTTATGGCCTCCGTCAGTCTCAGGTTGACGGGTAAGGCGGAGATTATAAGGCTTGTTCCGTATTTCGTGAATCCACAACTTCGCGCCGTGGCAATGGAGGCGGCGTTCTGAGGGTCGGCGCAGTATCTCGCTTCGCCGCCCTTTGACACTATCTCGTAGACTACTTCGGATACGACAGTTTGAGCATATCCTTTTCTCCTGTATTCCTCTGCTGTCACAACGCCGATATTCGCGACAAGGTCTTCCATGATGCCGGTGTGATGGGCGTATGCGACGGAGACAACCTTGCCGTCTTCGATCAGGCCGTAGACTATGCCTTCCGGGAAAAGGGCTTCGGGAAGTTCAATGCCGTCGGTTGGCGGGATATCGGAGTCTTTCAGCCTGCGGCAATCTCCATGGCGGTGGCATCTCAGCAGGGATGCGTTGCAGACGAAAAAAATATCGTGGTATATGCTGTCAGTCTCGCCTCGTCCTGCTGAGAGCATAACCGGGTCGAGAACGCCCCTGATATCGTTGATTGAGCGCGGATTGGGGAAATCCCGCCGGCGGGCGCGGGTCTCCAATATCCTCCGGATTTCCGACGCTGTGCCGGGCGGGATGCTGAGGACGCTCCGCCCGTCATTCAGACGTACCCACCACAGGGCGTGGACGAAACGGTAACCGCCAATTCTCTCAAGTCGGAGTTCCGATTCGACGATGGCGAGGGAATCCTGCGGCAATCGGGCAAAGTCGTAGCCGAGCGCCTTGCTCAGGAACATGTCCACAAGCGGGAATCGAATGGGACCATCAGCCATCCGTTATTCCTCAACAATCGCGCCGCGGAAAGGCGGATTGACGAGTGAAGGATACCACTTTTCAATGGGAGGCGATACAGTAGAGCAAAGGCGGGAATGCAGACATTCTGTCATCAAGCTGGTACGGCGTCAGTCACGGGCGCGTGGCAGCGTAGGGGCGGGTTTCAAACCCGCCCCTACAAGTGGCTGGCATATAAACGCTCCCTTCACTGACCGGATACTCAAGCTGGAAGAATGTCCTTGCAGGTCAACCCGCCAGTCTGCGATTGGACGACATTGCCCTTTCTTATAAGGCATCGGTCATGCCTGCGGAATGAAGGAGGTTGATGTGTCATTAAGACTGCTCGTTGCATCGGCGATTATCATTTGTCTCATGGTTTCCTGCGCCGCGACTGAAAAGGCAGCAATGACGCAGCCGCCCGAACGACAGTTCGCTTCCGTTATTCGTATAAAGCCGGAAGTCCATCCTGCTCTGGCGTCAGGTCCGATCCCGCGCGGGTTTGGCGTGAACATCCATTTTACGCATGGGAGCGCGCGCGATCTGGAGTTGATGAAAGCCTCCGGCATCGAGATGATCCGCATGGATTTCACGTGGACCGCCATAGAACGGGAGAAGGGGAAGTATGATTTCGCGGCCTGCGATCAACTGCTCAACGACATGGACGCCATGGGCATCCGTTGCCTGATGGTCATTGATTACGGCAATTCGTTGTATGAGGAGGCGTCGCCGTCAAGGGAGGAAACCCGCGCGGCATATGCCCGTATGGTGGAGGATGCTGCGCGGCGATATCGCGGAAGGAACGTCATCTGGGAAGTCTGGAACGAGCCGAACCTTCCTCGGTTCTGGCAGCCGATACAGAATGTTGACGATTACATGGCGCTTGTGAAGGCGCTGGTCCCGGCTATTCGGCGGGGCGATCCTGATTCGTGCGTGGTCGCCCCGGCATGCAGCGGCATCGCGCTGGGCTGGCTTGAGGAGTGTTTCAAGCGCGGGATGCTCGAACTGGTTGACGGCGTCTCCGTGCATCCCTATCGAGGGATTTTCTATACTCCCGCCAGAAACTTCTTCCCGAAGGGAGGCGAGTCGCGGCGCAAACTCAACGAGGAACGCCTCGCCCCGGAATCCACAATCTCCGAATACCGCGCATTGAATGAACTCATGGCGAAGTATAAGCCTGACGGCAGGAAGGTCGCTCTGCTTTGCGGTGAATGGGGGTATTCTACTGCCTGGATGAGTTGGGAAATGCAGGGGGCATACATGGCGCGAAGCTGGCTGGTCAACCAGTATTGCGGCGCAACGGTTTCGATCTGGTATGACTGGGTGGATGACGGGCCTGACCCAAAGGCCACCGAGGACAATTTCGGGACAATCAACAAGGGCAATCCCAAGCCGGCATACAGGGCAATGCATAATCTGATCGCGCAGTTGAAGGGATACCGGTTTGTCGGAAGGATCCCGGTTGGCGCGTCGCGGGATTACGCTATGCTGTATTCCGACGGGGCAAAGGCGAAACTTGTTGTCTGGACGCTTGATGTGCCGCACAGGATCAAGCTGGATATCGGAGCGAACGTTACAGGCGCGATTGATTACATCGGGCGGCGCATTGCCATCAAGGACGCGACGAACCCGCTCCTGTCGGAGGAGCCGCGGTATCTGGAGTTGGATGCGATTCCGTCCGTTCAGGGGGAGAGATTGTTGTAGGCGAGAGATGATGTGAGAAGTGTATCCGAGCATGCGACACAATGTGGCAGAGCGAGAACGCGACATAACCCGCTGGAGGCGCGTTCTCATGTCGGCCTTCAGCCGTCTTTCGGACGCCCCTACATTGATGGCAACTTCGCCTTCAGCCGTTTCGCCTCATCGGGATGGAATGACGCCAGATAGCTCAGGTGTCCCATGACGGATGCCTTGAAGCCGGCCAGACCGCGCGATCCGGCGTCCCACCCGCGCAGGCCGACGTTGTGAACGACGGCCCGGAGCCAGCGTCTTCGCGCGCGCGGAAGGCTCGCGCCGTCGTTGACGACCACGCCCGTCACGATCTGGCGGCGTCCGTCGCGCATGATGCGCGTCTTTTTCTCCCGGAGACGGAATCCCTCAGCCAGCGCGATTTTGCGCACGAAGGGGATGAGGCGGCGGATTTCCATATCGCCGCTGAGCGTGATGTCGTCTGCGTAGCGCGTATAAGTCGCGCCGAACTTTCGCGCCAGCCCCGCCAGCCGAGAGTCCATCCGGCGGGATATGAGATTGGCGATGGCCGGGCTGGTCGGCGCGCCCTGCGGCAGTCGTTCGTCCGCCGTCGTGAGCGACGCGAGCGCCACTGCCTGCTTGTATGAGAAGCCCAGCTTCTGGAACATGCCTCTTACGCGCTTGAAGGTGATCGTCGGGAAGAAGTCCTCGATGTCCATGTGAATGACCATCGGCATCCCGGCGTGCGGTAGGGCGTTGGTGCGCGGGGAGCGCCCCTTGCGGAAACCGTGGGCGCAATCAGGCAGCGCGACGCGGTCGAGGATATTTTTCAATATGCGCCGCTGCGCGTGCTTCAGGAGCGGCATTGGGGCGTGAATGACTCTCTCCCCGCCGTTGGGTTTGGGGATTCTGAAGACGCGATATTGCGGCTTGCCGGAATAGAGCAGGAAGGCGATTCTGCGGCGTTTGACGCGCAGAAGGCCGGGGAGCGTTCGCCATGAGGCGTCAGGGGGGAACTTGAAGCCGCCGGGGCCGATGGGGACTGGCGCGGAACCACCGCCGGACGGGCGTTTTACCACCGGACGGTTTTCGGATTCCTTCTTTCGCCCGAAGAGTTTATCGAAGATGCCCATGCGACACCCGGTGAGGAGTTGAAGGGCGGCGGGCGGTCTTACTAAACAATCCTGATGCGTCCAAACAGCGTTTGGACATAAGCTTTGGGTAGTGGTGATCGCTTGCGCGGCGTAGCGCCGCGCCAGGGGCTAAGACTCGACTGCCCGCCGCCCGAGTGGGATTATCGAAATCAGGACCGGGATGTGTCAAGAGAATCTGTTAAGATCGGGCAGTTTTCGGATCGCGTTGCGCGGACGCTTGAAGGCGCCGGCTTGATTGCGCGGGGCGTTCAGCGGCGGTATCGTATCGGAGTCAGCAGACGCTGATGGATTGGGCTTGCGATCTCCGGCGCGCTACGCCGGGGACATGACGTAGCGGAGTGAAAAGAAATGCGCAATACAGGTTTTGCGTTGTGCCGGTTGGCGGCGTTATTCGTTGTCACATCTTCCGGAGGCTGGGCGATGGACATCAATGACATCCCGAAGGACGTTCCGCAGGATGAGGTAATGGCCGGCTCGGACGAGCTTGCCGACGTTCTCGACTGGTCCGGGCTGGCGTTCGCCGGGAAACGGCTCTCCGGAAGGCCCGATCCGATCCGCATCGAACTGATCCGGCAGGACCACAGCGTCCTGCGGATTGGAAAATCGTGCATGGAGACCCCGATCCGCATAGGCTCCAGAAACTTCGCCCATGGTCTGGGCACTCACGCAAACAGCGAGATTGTTATTCATGTTCCGTTGAAAGCGCGGCGATTCGAGGCATTTTGCGGGATAGACAACAACTACGACACCGGGGGTGTTCGCGGCAGCGCTGTTTTCTCCGTCGAGGTCGCGGGCAAGGAGGTCTTCCGTTCCTCCGTGCAGAAAGGCAGCGACGAGGCGCGTCCTGTCTCAGTAGAAATCCCCGCCGGAACCGGGCGCATCGTTCTGAAGGTTGACACCACGCCGGACGGACCGAGCCATGATCAATCAGACTGGGCCGACGCGAGGTTTGTCCTTGACGATGGAACGCAGCAATGGGTTGACGACGGGCACATGGACCGCCTGCTGTCGCCTGACGCGCCGCCGTTTTCGTTCGTGTATGACGGAAAGCCGTCGGCCTCCTTTTTGAAGTCCTGGAGATTTGAATCGGCGACAAAGGACGCCGGCGATGCGACAGAGATAATCTCTAAGTGGACTGATCCGGCAACATCGCTTTGCGCAGAGGCGGTCGTCAAGGTTTATAAAAGATATCCGGCGGCAGACTGGACTTTGTGCTTCCGCAACGGCGGCGGGCAGGACACGCCGATAATCGAGAACATACAGGCGCTTGACGTCGGGCTTCGCACGGGAACCGCAAAGACGCCGGCGATGCTGCGTTGGAACAAGGGCGATAGTTGCGGCCCGGAGACCTTCACGATAGTTGACACCGCGATTGAGGCCGGAAAGAGCATGAGGCTGGCTCCCGCAGGCGGGCGATCTTCCAGCTTCGGGTTCCCGTTTTTCGACGTAAGTTACGGTGGCGAGACGCTCATCGCGGCCATCGGTTGGACGGGCCAGTGGGCGGCGAACATCGAGCGAACGGGAACCGGACCTGCGCGATTGACGGCGGGCATGGAACTGACGCATCTCAAACTCCATCCCGGCGAGGCCATCCGCAGCCCGCGCATTCTTTTAACGCTGAACCGCTGCGACAACGAAACGGCGCATAACCGCTTCCGACGACTGATGCTTTTCCACAACGTGCCGATGGAGGAGGGACGCCCGATGCGGATGCCGTCGGCGCTTCAGACCTTCGACCGCTACGTATGGAGCAGGCCGGAGTGGGCGACCGAGGCGGGGCAGATCAACGCGGTCGAGTTCGCGCACATGGCGGGGTTCGAGCATTACTGGTTCGATGCCGCATGGTTCCCGGGCAACTTCCCGAACGGCGTCGGCAACTGGTTTCCGAAGCCGAAGGAATTCCCGAACGGGCTGAAGCCGGTGTCCGACGCGTGCCATAAATACGGCATTCAATTCATCATCTGGGTGGAGCCGGAGCGCGTGGCGAAGGGAACACAGATTGCCGAGGAGCATCCGGAATTCGTTTTCGGAGGCAAGGAGGGCGGACTCTACAAACTGAACGACCCCGCCGCGCGGGAGTTCCTCACCAATCTGCTTTCCAAGTTGATTTCTGATTCCGGGATTGACGTATATCGCAACGATTTCAACATGGACCCGCTGGGATACTGGCGCGGGAATGACGCGCCGGATCGGCAGGGCATGACGGAGATTCGATATATCGAAGGTCTCTATGAGATGTGGGACGCGCTCCGCGCCCGGCATCCGGGCCTGTGGATTGACAACTGTTCAAGCGGCGGGCGTCGCATTGACATCGAGATGTGCTCGCGGTCGGTTCCGCTCTGGCGCAGCGACACGAATTGCTCGCCGAGTCATAACGACTGGAACCAGGCGCAGACAATCGGCATTTCGCAATACGTCACGCTGCACACCGCCTGCGCGTGGAAGCCGGATTCCTACGAGGTCCGCAGCGCGGCCACGGCGGGGATTCTCTGCCAGTGGGGCTACCTTGACGCGGATTTCCCGGTTGAATTGGGGAAGAAGACGCTCGCCGAGGCGAAGGCAAATCGCAGATACTGGTATGGGGATTTCTACTCCCTTAACGGTCAGTCAATCGCGCCGGACGTCTGGTCGGTCTTCCAACTGCACCGTCCGGACCTGGACGCCGGCGTCATCATGGTCTTCCGCCGGGAGGAGTCGAAATACACCGGGCTTGCGGTGGAGCCGCGCGCGCTGAAGAAGGGGCGGACATACGAGTGCGAGTTCATTGACGGCGACAGTGTTTCGACTGTGAAGAAGCTGACTGCCGAGGAGTTGATGAACCTTGAACTGCGCCTGCCGCGCAAGAAGGACAGCCTGACGCTGCGATACAGGATTGCCAGGTAGAATGCGAGCGCCAGCGATAAAATTTAGTGCGGAGTCATTTGCGCGAAACGAGCGGGTCCGATGCATGAGATAAAAATGTCCTTGCCGAAAGTGAACGCGAATTAAATGGATTCGTTGAGGTGAGGCATGAGTAATCGAAGGAGAATTACGGCTGTCGCCTTGATCGCATTGATTGCGATTGGCGTGATGGTCTGGGGTTTATGGCCAGGAGAAATATGGACGGGCGGCGTTGGGGGACGCATGAAGTTGGACTTGGGGGGCGAGGTGACGATGGAATTCGTCGAGATATTGCCGGGGGAGTTCATGATGGGAACCGATCCAACGTTGCGCGATATCTTCTGGGGAGGCATGCCTGCTGCGATCCAGGGATATCGGCGAAGCCTTCCTGATACATATGAATGGGAGCGTCCGCGACATCGGGTGAGGATAACCAAACCATTCTGGATGGGGGTGACTGAGGTTACGCAGGCGCAGTATGAGGCGGTGATGGGGAAGAATCCGAGCAGTTTCAAGGGGGCGGACAATCCTGTTGAAAACGTGAACTGGGATAATGCGGTTGAATTCTGCCGGAGATTGACGGAGAAAGACGCCAATTCCGGCGTAGGGGCGGGTTTGAAACCCGCCCCTATCTTCCGTCTGCCTACGGAGGCGGAATGGGATTATGCGTGCCGGGCGGGCAATCCCGGCGAATGGTGCTTTGGGGACAATGAGGCAATGCTTGGCAGCTATGCCTGGTGTAACGCGAATTCCGGCCTCGCGACACATCCCGTCGGACTGAAGATGCCGAATGCCTGGGGATTATATGATATGCACGGGAACGTGTGGGAGTGGTGTTCGGACTGGTTTGGAGATTATCCTTCTGGATTTGTCACTGACCCGACCGGACCGTCATCCGGTTCCTCTCGCGTGTTGCGCGGCGGCTCCTGGAACCACAATCCCAGGTACGCGCGATCCTCGAGTCGCAACAGGTTCACGCCAACGGCTGCGGACGCGAACTACGGTTTTCGTGTATGTATGTTGGCCAGGACTGAGTAACACTTTGCGCTGTTACCCTCTTTCCCTTTGCCCTGCGCTTAGAGCGCGTATGAAAAGGGCGCCGACAGGTAGGGTTCTTTTAACCCACGCGGCCCGCTCTTTGCGGCAGTGTTACGCCCGCAATCTGTCCGCGCCGTTCATCTTTTTCATATCGCCGTCTTGCAGAAACCGTCGTATATCGCATCCATTTCATGTTTCTGCCCCGTATCAAGCTCGAAATCATGGCGGGAGATGATTCCTTTCACTTCTTCGCGCAACTTCTCCCAAAGATTATCTCTCGATCCTGGAGCGACTGCTTCCGGCGCGATGTTCTCGAAAAATTTCGAAGCCCATAAGTTGCGGAAACTCTCGACGGTCGTTGGATGGGTGATGAACTCTCCGCCGGGGCCGATTTCGGCGATTGCGTCCGAGCAAAGGCTTTCCGGGGTGAAATCGAATCCCATGCAGATGGTTTTCACGTAGCTTACGATCTCGACGTCAATGAGCAACTGCGCCGCGCTGAATACCTTGTCAATGCCGAGCATGCCACCGAAGGTGAAGCTGCGCGCCCCGGCAAGAGCAAGAGTCGCCGCGCCGGCGGCGCGCTGGGCCATCGAATGCGCGTTCGGGAAGACGGCGTTTGTGTGAAACGCCTTGCAGACTGACGAGTCACCGGCGTAGTAGTCGTTAACCTGCCTGCCGACGAGCTGCATCAGCACGTGTTCCGGCGTCCCGTATGCCACGCTGCCCGTTCTCATGTCGAACGGATAAACGTCAAAATGGTATCGCAGTTCGTTATCAAGCCCCATGAGTTTGAAGACCGAGAACGTGCCAAGGACGGTGGCGATGTTTTCCACGAACGCGCCCGGCAGACGCAGCGGACAGGTCAGGCCGAAGAGGGGCATGCTGCTGAAGCCGAGGGGCATTTTGTCCTTCATGCGGAGGAAGTGGAGGGACATGGCGACGCTGTCCCCGGCGATGCGGAGCGGGTCAGGGACGAAGATGGGCAGGCCGAACGGCATGCCGCAGGCGGCGGCCATGCGGCGCATCGCCTCGGCGGCCGCAAGGGAGGTGATCCCGACGTCGCAGGCTGTGCGGCAGTATTCGCGGCCGATCTTATAGGCGAGGACTTCGCGCAACTGGACGGGGACATCCTGCGGCATTCCCGGCGTGCCGCCCGCAACACCTTTTCCGTGAAGGCCGTCAACGAGTTTCGCCATCTCGATGCAGTCGCGGGTGGTCATCGGGCGGAGTCTGGCGTCGTCATCGTCAATGATGTTGAAGGCGTAGCCCGTCAGGATGTCAATGCGAAAATCGTCCGAGGGGCTTTGAGCGGGGCCTCGCGCTTTTCTGTATTCGCTGACGAAACCGTCAACCATATCCGGATCGAGGCGGACGCGGCTGCCCTGGATTCCGACGCCGCGTTGTCCGGATATTGCGCTGAGGATTTCCGGGAATTCAACTTCGACTCCAACCTCATGAAGAACGCGAAGGGCGGCGGCGTGCATCATGCCGATCTGCGCGTCGCTCAGTCCGCCGCTGACGGCGTATCTGATTGCGCTCATTTTTGTTCCTTCTGGAGAATGTTCAGGGACGATGATCAGCGCTTGACGACAAATGCATGAAGGAGCGAAGGACGGCCTGCATTATCCGTTCATGCCGGAGGCTGCGGATTTGCCGGCAAGATAACCGCTTGAGAACGCCCATTGAAGGTTGAATCCGCCGCAGGGACCGTCAATGTCGAGGACTTCACCAGCGAAGAAGAGGCCGCGCGCGACGCGGCTTTCAAGGGTCAGCGGGTCAACCACGTCAAGTTTGACGCCGCCGCGCGTGACCATGGCCTTGTCGAATCCTTCCGTGCCTGCGGCTGTCAGGGGGACGGCGGCGAGGAAGGAGGCGAAGCTCTGAGTCTGCTTGCGGGTCAGGTACGCGGCGCGAAGGTCGGGGGGGAGCCCGTATGCCCGGCAGAGCGCTTCAGCAAGCCGCGCGGGGAGCATTTTCGAGAGGCACATGCTGACCGGTCTGGCGCCGCCCTGACAACGGAAGAGACTGAGTATGTTGCGCCAGTCGTCGGCGCTGCCGAAGCGGGAGAGTTTGAAGCTCAGCTTGACGGTTTTTCCGCTCTGGACGCGGGCGGCAACCTCCCCGGAGATGTCGAGGACTGCGGGGCCTGAGATGCCGGAATGCGTAAAAAGAAGGCCGCCGGTTCCGCGAGACGACTTGAGGACAGCTTTCTCGATCCATATCTCGGCTTCCGGGATGGAGATGCCGGCGCATTCGCCGGGCCATTTTTCGACGGTGATGATTGGGACGAGGGCGGGGACCGGGGGGACGATTTCATGCCCGACCTGAGCGGCAAGGTCGAAGCCGGCGGCTGTGCCGCCAAGCTTTGGGTAACTTTTTCCGCCCGTTGCCAGGATCACGCGGCAGGTTGGGAGAGGGCCGTCCCCGGTTTCAATCCCGACAATAGCGCCGTCTTCGACGAGGAGGCGACGGGCTGTTGTTCCTGTCAGTATTTCGACATCAAGCCGGCGGAGTTCCTTTTCCAGAGCGGAACGGACATCTGAAGCGGAATTTGAAACGGGGAATACGAGGAAACCATCTGGGGAGTAGGTTTCAACGCCGATTTCACGGAAGAAATCCCTTAAAGCTCCGGCGCTCAGAGCTTTAAGAGAGGCCCCTGTGAAGCGCCCGCGGGAGCCGAGTCTTACCAGGTATTCGGCGGTAGACAGCGTGTTGGAAAGGTTGCAACGCCCGCCGCCGGTGGCGAGGAGTTTGACGCCGGGGCGACTGAGTTGTTCGATGAGGGTGACGCGGACGCCGGAATGCGCCTGCGCGCTGCATCGCGCGGCGGAGATTACGGCCATCATGCCGGCAGGACCTCCGCCGATGACGAGGATGCGATTCGGGGCGATTGATGCGTCCGGCGACATTTCAAAATTGTGAAGTGAAGTTTTAGTCAGGATTGTCGGGCGATACGGCGCGCAGTTATGGCTTTGCAGGGGCGTTTTCCGAAGCTGCGGGCTTTGAGCTTTTTGGTTTGTCGCGTTTTCCGCCGAAGAGTCCGCCGCCTTTGAGGAATCCGGGTATCGAGTTCATAACGCCGTCAACCTTCTCGGTCACGTCCCCGACGATGCGTACGACGAGTTCCCTGGGCATCAGGAAGTCGTCCGTCCAGTCCTTGCGTTCCATGTCCAGCGGGATGGAGCGCGTGCCGCCGAATGGAGCATTTATCAGGTTCAGACGGGTGTTGCGGATGCGGACGACCTCGGTATGCCCTTTTTGAGGCGATTTGCCTTTCTCGACAACCAGATCGGGATGTTTCTCCTTGATTCTCTTATAGAGTTCGGCCCAGTTGTGCGTTCCGTTGGCGAACTCGATGTTGAAGTCGGCGTCTTCGATCCCGGCGTAAGGCATTTCCACGAGGGGGGACTTCATGGTCAGGAGTTTTTCCTGAAATTCCAGTCGGCCTATCCGGGCCAGATATTCGGACTTGTATCCCTCAACATTCCTGACCCGCACGTCCTCCATGATGAATTCTCCGCGCAGGAGGCTGACCTTCATGTCCCCGACGGTCATCTGAGTTCCGAGCACGGCGGAGAGGTCTTTTTCGCAATAGCGCCGGAAGGTTTCATTGAGGAAGAACAGGTCGAAGATGACGAGGGCGGCTATGGGGACGGAAATGCAGCCAAGCGCGAGCCACGGCCATTTTCTGCGCGATGGGGCGAGTTGGGGCGATTCGGGCGCGTCGGGTCTTGCGTCTGTCATATTTGAGTAATCCTATGCGTCGGACGCGGATGGGGGCCAAAATCAGTTCAGATAGTGTAGACGCTTTTGGCTCGCAGGTAAAGCGGCTGGACATCGGCGGGATAAGGACGAGCCCCCCAGGATGGCGGATGCTCGGGCTACTTGCCCGAGTCCACCTTGAAGAAGGCTATCATGGTCAGTGTGCAGAATAGGATTATCGCGCCTGCGAGGATGAATGTCCCATTCAAGCTCAGCCCCTGGCCATGCGCCCAGCCGAAGGCGGTCATCATGGATTCCGGGAGCCACGATGGCGCGGCCTGTTCGCGCGCCCATCCGAAGAAGACGTTGCCCAGAAAAGTGCCGAAACCGAAGCCGGCCATGGTCAGCAGCGCCTGGGCGCTGGCCCGCAGTTCGCCGGGCATGTGGTCGTTGACGTAGATGTTCGACCCGACCATGAGGAGGCCGAATCCCGGGCCGTGCAGCGATTGAAGGAGTATGCCGAGCAGCAGCGATGGGAAAAGTCCCTGAAGCATCAGCCTTACCACCCATGACATCATACCGAGGACAAGGAGCCATTTCATTCCGACGGCCTTGAGCACATTGTTTATTTTCAGGATGAAAAGGATTTCGAACAACACGCCGAAGGACATTACGACGCCCTGCCATTTCGGATGAAGGCCAAGAGCCTGGAAGTAGCGCGGGGTATAGGTGTAATGCACGGCGCGGCAGGCGCCTGTGATCAGCGTGACGGCCATGAAGAGCGCGAAATGCGGGTTTCGGAGCGCGGCTAGCACGTGCCAGACGGGTCTGATGCTGCTGCGGGTTTCAAGGGGCGGAAGGCCGAAGCAGAGCGCAATGGTAGCGCCGTAGACCAGAAGCATCAGCTCAAGCGACACGTCCGGCCGGTCAACGAATCGCAGCATAATCCAGAGCGCCAGGGTAGCCGCGACGAAGCCGACTGAACCCCAAACGCGCAGGCCGCTGTAGAGGTGGGTCTTGTCGCCAAGCGCGCGGAAGGCGTATCCGTCCCAGAGAGGCTGGAGGGCGGTCGAGAAGAAGCAATAGACGACGCTGCTGAGGAGAAGCGCTCCGAGGGTTGCGGAGAACCACAGGAGCGCTGTGCCGAGGGCCGAACCGAATAGAATTGCTCCGAGGATACGGCGCGGATCGCGGCGGCGGTCGAAGAGCCATCCCCAGAAAAGGGGGACCAGCATGAGCATGATGCCGCGAACGCTTGAGACGTAGCCGATCTGCTTGTCGTTCAGCCCCTTGTCCGCCAGGACGAGAGAGAAATAAGGAGTGAAGCAACCGACGGTTGCGAACGAGAAGAAGTAGAAAGTCTTGAACTTGCGGGTCATGCGTTACCCGGACATTGCCGCACAAAGTCGCCGCGAAGACACAAAGACAAAGAAAGACCGGCGCGGCCGATTGCCGCGTTTGGAAGGGAGGCATTCTACTCGAAACCTTGCGAAAACATGCGCGGGTTTTCAATATGCGATTATCAGCCTTGTCATGGATTCTCCGGCTTGTTTGTACAACGCTCAATGAGTATCTTCATGCGCGGTTCAGCACTCAGGTCCTTCTTGAGCGAGGAGAGATTGCTTATGTTTTTTGATCTGCTGCGGCGGATGGTTCACGGATCGGTGTTTGGCGAGGCATGTATTGGCGTGATTTCGTGCGCGATGTTAATGGCAGGTTGTGTTACCGGAACTATATCCGGCAAGCGGGATGTAAATGAACAATCCATTGAAATCAGGCCGGTCTTGAAGACCTACTGTAATCCCCTGCCAGTCCTGTTGGCCGATCCTTTCGTGTTGAAGCATGGCGACACGTATTATCTTTATGCAACCTCGCTGGATAACGGCTTTCTCGTCTGGACCAGCATGGACCTTGTGAACTGGCGGGTAATGGGTCCGGCGATAAAGGCGGACGGGACGACCTGGGGGCAGGGGAATTACTGGGCTCCGGAGGCCATTGAGCGCAACGGCGAGTTCCTGCTCCATTACAGCGCGCTTCATGAAAAAGGTGGGCAGCGGCGCATATGCGTGGCCCGGAGCGATTCTCCGCTCGGGCCTTTCCGGGAGGTCAGCGCCCCAATGTTCGAACGTGAAAGGAGCTGTATTGATGCTAACGTGTTTATTGACCTGGACGGAAAGGCCTATCTCTATTTCGTCATGGAATTTCCGAATCGGATCATGGTTGCGCCGCTTTCAGACGATCTGATCTCCATAATTTGCGAACCGAAATTATGCCTGTTTCCGGCAATGCTCTGGGAAATGACCATCAATGAAGGGCCGACCGTCATCCGTCGCGGGGACGTTTATTACATGATCTACTCGGGGCACGGCGCGAACGGGCCAAACTATGCGGTTGGTTATGCGACTGCTCCGTCGCCGACCGGACCCTGGACGAAATACGGCGGGAATCCGATCATGAAGAAGACGGATCGCGTGTCGGGACCAGGGCATGGATGTGTAATAGCGTCGCCTGATGGAAAAGAGCTTTTCTACGTCTACCACAGCCTTCAGCAGAGAACCGGCTGGCCAAGACAGCTTTGCCTGGATCGCCTGCGCTTCATTCCGGACGGGAAGGGGGGCGAGAGGATTGTGATTGACGGGCCGACCCATACGCCCCAGCCGCTGCCTTCAGGCGCGCCGGTTTTCAGCCTCGCCGCTGATGACGAGTTTGAGGGAAAGGCCCTGGATCGCAATCGCTGGATCGTGTTCAACGAGCGGGATGACCGGTGGAGGTTACAGGACGGACGACTGGTTATTACGGCGATGGAGGGCGATCTGCATGAGAAGAGGGCGGATCTTGCCAACCTCTTCCTTCAGCACGCGCCTGAGAGGGATTTCGAGATCACGACGAAGGCGCGATTCCTGCCGGAGAAGAATTATGAGCAGGCATTTCTGTGCGTCTACCAGGATCACAATTATTACCTGCGATTCTCGCGGCTTTATGCGGACAGGGCGGCTTTTGAAATCGGGCTGGAGACGCGCGGGGAATACATCGGTAAAACCTTTCCGGCTCCCGACGGGGGGGAAACGTGGCTTCGCGTGAAGAAGACCGGGAACGTCTACACGTGCATGGCCAGCGCGGATGGGGAGCGATGGGAGGTAGTCGGATCGCCGGTTACAGCAGATTTTGAGGGTTTGAAAATAGGCATAGGCGCATCTACGCCGGGAAGCGGACGAGAAATTGAAGCGGGATTCGACTTCTTTCACATCCGTTGACCGGGCATCACGCTCAAAACATCATTCGGCGTTGTCTTTGTCAGGCGTGAGGCCGAGATATTTTATGCAGAGGATTGCTCTCGATCCGATGTTTGAAAGGTGATCGCCGATTTTCTCAAGATTTGATGCCATATCAAGGAAGACTATGCCAGAAAGTACTGCACACGTTCCGTCCTCCAGTCGTTTGACGTGGTTTTCGGTTAACCGCTCCACCTCCTGATTAATGGCTTTTTCATCCTCTTTCTTTGCGAGATAACCGGCGTCTGCGTCAGCCTTCTCAAGAGCCGCCAGAGTATGCTCGAACTGTCGCTCGATCAGCGCGTAGAGCTTGTTGATCTCAGCCACGGCTTCGGGGCTCTGTGCCATGTTCTTTTCATGTCTGCGCCGTCCGAGTTCGATGATATTCTCGGAATGGTCGCCTATGCGTTCCGCGTCATTGACGGCATGGAGCAGCGCCGGGAGGAGCAAGGATTCTTCTTCTGAAAGCTGCCGCTTGGGCAATCTGGTCAGATAATTGGTAATTTCCTCCTGCATTCGGTCAATGCCCTCCTCACACTCCGAAACGCTCTTGGCGAGGGCTTCGTCGCCTGTTTCATAATACTGGAATGCTTCGGAGATCGCCTTGCGGGCCTGACGGCACATGAAGGCGACTTCCTTAACTGCCATCGGCAGGGCCAGAGTGGGGGTATTCAGAAGATGCGGCTCCAGATAACGCAATGTCTTGTGCGTTTCCTCTTTCTTGCTGATTGGAATGATTTTATGAAGGAATGCCACGTGAAGGTTGATCAAAGGCACCATCAGCATACAGACGCACAGCTTGACCATGGTATGCGCATTTGCGATATGACGGGAGACATTGACGGGCGGATCGCCAAGCGCGTCGCCGGGGGTAATGTATTCGATAATCTCAAGGAAGATCGGAACGCCCTTCACCTTGACGAGAAGCAGGCTGACCATGAGCAAGGTTCCGAGGACGTTGAAGCTGACATGCGCCAGACCGGCGCGTTTTGCGTTTCGATTTGTGCCGACGATGGAGGCGAGAATCTGCGTGGGGTCAATGGTTGTTCCTATCTGGCAGCCAAGGACGAGGGGGAAGGCTGTCCAGAAGTTGATCAAGCCGCTGCCCGCCATAACTTGTATGATGCCCACTGAAGCGCTGCTGCTGCTGACCACTATTGTGCCAATAATACCCATCATGATGCAGTATAATACGTTCAGCAGCGGCACGGAACCGGCGACGGGTGTGCAGTCAAAGGACGTAAAAGCCTGCATTATCCGGGGACTTTGCGCCATTGGCTTCATGCTGTCGCCCATGATGTTCATGCCCAGAAAAAGAAGGCCGAAAGCCATGATTGCGTTGCCCCAAGCCTGGGTCACGCTGCGCTTGGCAACCAGCATGATGACCAGGCCGACGGCAATCGCTGGAAGGGCCACTGCGTCCAGTTTGAAGGCGATGATCTGCGAGGTTATTGTCGTTCCGATATTGGCCCCGTAAATGACCGAAACAGCTTGTCTAAGCGAAAGCAGTCCGGCGTTCGCAAAACCGATGACCATTATCGTTGTTGCGCTGGATGACTGGACTATTCCAGTAACGAGGAATCCGGACAGAACGCCCATGAAACGGTTGCTCGTCATGCTTTGCAGGATTGTCCTGAGGCGGTTTCCTGCCACTCGCTCAAGACTTTCCGAAAGTTGTGTCATACCGTAGACGAAGAGCGCCAACCCTCCGATGATAGATACGATGATTTCGACCATATCGGTTGCAAAAGCCTTGAAATAAACGGGCTGTGTGTTACAGGTTCCCTTTGAATCATAAACCTGGGCGGAGATGTAATAGTTGCCGTCCTTGCTTCCGAGCTTCAGGAAGGTCTCCGCCCGGCCTGTGGCGTCCACCTTCACTTCGCTCTTGGAGAGGGTTGCGCCCTTGATATCTCCCTGAATCTCAAAACGAACGAGGTCTCCGGTTTTAGGGCGACCGTCGGAATCGTAGACGGTGACTGACAGCGGTTCTTCAAGGATATTTCCCGGCGCGCCCTCCTGCTGATTGCCGGAGATGATCATGCCGCTGACCGCTCTGAAAGTGACGGAGGCGGTCTGGTCTTTGGATAGGTTAGTGTAGGCTTTTACAAAATAGTCTCCGAAGTCGCGTCCGACTGTGAGAGATGTGGATGCATAACCGCCATGATCAGTTATTGCTTCAGCAGTTGAAATGCTTGCCCCCCGGGCCGGTTCGAGCACCTCGAACCTGACCTTCATTCCTGGGACGGGCATCTCTGAGCCTTTGCCCCCCAGCAAACCGTGTTTCCTTGCCGCAAGCACTTCAACCGTAAGAGGTTCAGACAGTTGCTCGCCGGGACGGACGAACTGGTTGTTCCCTCGACGGATCTGGATTTTTGCGGGTTTTAATTCCGCTTTGCCAACGCAGCCGATAACGGCGAGCATAAACATTACTAACACAGTCAGCAGATATGGTTTTCTGACGGAGTTCTCGCGTTTATTGGATCGTGAGTGTTCACTGCCGTGATGCAACCTTGTCATTCTCATGAGCCATCCCCGATGCCATTCGGAGCCATGTTCAATGCCTGCTGATTGTGCGAACCCCGGCGTGTGTGTGAAGAAGACACCGGCCTTGCTTAAGGTCTCAGTCTGCCTCGCCGTGAGCATTATAGCGGGGACATCCGTCAAGGGTAAAGATCACCATCCGCTCGCCGGTTACCGTGCTGATGTCCGTGTGGAGGCTGCGGAGTTTCCTGCCTGTGACGTCGTGGATGATTGTCTCAAGCAGTCCGCGCGATTTTTCCAGCAATTCGATGCGCACCTGCTTGATGAGCGCCCGGCCCTGCGCGTTTTCATCGTTACGGGCAAGGTTTTTCTCGGCCGGCGTAAGCACGCCTCGCAGTCGAACGAGAACCATATCGTCAATGATGTAGGTTTTAGCCTCCTCCGGGCCGCGGCCCATGTATTCCTTCTCGAATTCGATCATGGCCACGCCGATTTCCGCTTCCAGTTGTCCCTTGGTTTTCATTTTTCATTCCTGCCCGCGCAGAAGTTTCATCGCCAGGCATTGACTGAAAGCTTATGGTATTCAAACTGGACGTATAAGGTCAACAGGCGGTTATGGAAACAGACCCGGCTTGCCGAACTTCGCGGAAGGCGTCTTCAAGCTTGAGCTTGAACGCTTCCTCGGTCTGTTTCTGTTCGTATAACGCTCGCGCGTGATCGTCGAGGTGGCGCTGGCTTTTGATGTCCGTGTTCTAAAGATGATCGGCTCATGCGCGAATCTGTCGCGAGCAACTCTCAGATTTGAGATGGGCGGCATTCGGTAATAATCATGCGCGCGCAAATTGGTCTTCGGTCATGCCTGTGCCACCTTTTCCTTCATCGTTTGATATCCCAGGTGCATAATCAGATAGTCAAGCAGTGCCATAGCCACGTAGTTTTCCGCGACCGGCCAGATACGTCCGACAATGGTCGGGTCGCGTCGTGTTATGGCAGCGAGGTTTGTGTTCTGAAGCGTATATTTATCAATTGTCTTCTGCGGCTTGTCAATGGTAGGCGTCGGCTTAACGGCGACGCGGACGACGACTGGCTGGCCGGTGGTCAGTCCGCCGGTTATTCCGCCGGCGTTGTTGGAAAGGAATACAACTTTACCGTTCTCGCTCCGCATCTGGTCGTTGGACTGAATGCCGGTCATGTTTTTTACAGCGAATCCTGAGCCGACTTCAACGCCTTTCACGGCTCCGATGCCGAGCATGCGTCCGAGTTCGGCGTCAAGCTTGTTGAAGACCGGTTCGCCCACGCCCACGGGGACGTTCAGCGCAACGACTTCGACGACGCCGCCGGAGGAATCGCCTGTGGCGGTAATCCTGTTGGCTGCGGCAAGCATGTCTTGGGCAACCTTGAAGTCCGGGCAGTTGACTACGGCATGTACGCCGTATTCATTGCAGATTCTCTCAATATTCATCTCGCGCCCTTTTGCGCGGATGGCGTCAATCTCGTTTTCCACCTGCGCCAGGACCGCCGTTTTTTCCATGAAACGCATGTCCATGTTGAGGCGGCCTTTGACGTAAAGCTCCTGATAGAAGGGGTCGTAGTCGCGTCTCATGCGTTTGTAGGCTTCAGCGGCGGAAAGCGCTTTTTCGCATGGAAGCTCGGGGCAGCGGACGCCGGCGAGTTCGCGGATGAAGGAGAAAACCTCGATGCCGAACAGTTTCAGGACTTTCTTTGCGACGTATCCGGCGGCGACGATTGTGCTTGTATAGCGTCCGCTGAAGAAGCCGGCGCCGATGGCGTCGTCGTCAGGGCCGTATTTGACGAATGAGGCGTATGAGGCGTGTCCCGGACGGGGAGTGCGGTTGGTGTCCTGATATTGCTTTATGTGGATGAAGTGACGGTCCAGGTTGGGGATCAGGATGGTGAGCGGAGTCCCATTGGTGTGATTCTTATTACCGGCGTTCTCTACGGTGTCGGCGGCGTTCAATCCAGTGTAGATGACGGGCAGGTCGGGTTCCTTGCGCGGTGAGGAAAGCTCGTCTGCTCCGGGTTTGCGCAGGAGCAGATCGCCGTAGATTTCCTGTTCTGAAAGAAGGATTCCGGGCGGGACGCCCTGCGCGACGACAGTCAGTCCTTCCTGATATGAACCGCCGGCAACCGTAACCTGAAAGAGTTTCCCGACATGGCAACCTAACATTGCGTCTACTCCTTAATCCCTTGCTTGTATCTTGAAAACAAAGCCGGCCATTTCATCCCGGATTATTCCACATGCGGAGAAAGTTGCGTTCCCGCATGAAAGCGCGCCTGAACGGCAGTCGGGCGCGCTTTCAATGAAGGATACACGAAGATTTCGGAGATTGCACCCGACTTTGCCGCTCAATCGTGTTCCGGCAGGTTCGTCGGCGATACCAGGTCTCCGAACTTGTCGAATGCCACTTTCAGTAGCCTGCGCTGCTCTTCCATGACCTTGAAAACCTCGTCTGGAGATTCAGTCACTTTTTCGCGGTGGAACTTCACAACTCGGTCAATCTTAGCCAGGTTTTCACTGATGCGGATTGTGAACTGCTTTTCGTAGTCGTCTGGAGTGTAGTCTTTGCCGAGCAGTTCCTTGAACAACGCTTTCAGGTCTTCATATCGCGGGATCAGTCCCGTCGGGGCCTCGATACACCCGATTTCGCCATGAACGCGGCGTTCCGCCCATTTCACCCAGACATGTTTGTCACGTATGCCGTTAACGAAGGGTGGGAGCTTCTTCTTGCCTGTTCTCTTTTCCTCCTCTTTATCAGCTTCGGCGGGGAGGTGGCGCAGGAAATAATTGACGCCGAATATCTGCGGAGGTTTGATGAGCTTTTTCCCGAATTCGAGGTTATTCCTGACGTATTTGCCCAGGGAGATTGCCACGAAATCCTGAATGCTCATCAGATTGATTTCCGGGATGCCTTCCTTGCCGACGGTTGCGAAGGTGGTCTCGGTTTCAAGAGCGGCTCCGTATGCGACGATGCCATGTTCCCAACTGAAGCTCTGCTGGCAGGGGACATACGCCTTCGCATCGCGTCCGCCGTAGAGGATGGCTGAGAGTTCGATTCCTTCCGGGTTGTCAAGTTCGGAATCGCAGTTTTCCAGGGCCTTGAGGGTGACAGCGTAACGGGCGTTCTTGTGGGCGCATGGAATCTCTTCGTTCTTGGCATCTTTCATGTCCTTTTTCCACGCTCCACAGAAGCTCTCGCCTTCAGAGGGGATGTCAATCCCCATGCCCAGCCAGTAGGGTTTGGAGTCTTTGACCAGGACGTTGGAGAAGATGACCTCGCCGGGCTTGTTCAGGACGGCCCAGATTGCCGGATCGTCCTTCTCGCAGACGTTCTGGATGATGCCGAAAATGCCGGATTCCGCGTTGGCGGCCATGCAGCGCCCCTCAACGACGCGGAAGTAGGCGATGTCATCGCCCAGGATGGTCTCGCCGGGAAGCATGGCGGTTGAGGTCTTGCCGCATGCGCTAGGGAAGGCGCCGGCGAAATAGGTCTTGCGACCGTGTTTACCGCGCACGCCCATGAGGAACATATGTTCGGCAAGCCAGCCTTCGCGGTCGGCCTTTCGGATTGAAAGCCTGAGGGCGAGCTTTTTCAAGCCGACCGTGTTTCCAGCATACTGCGTGTTGATGCTGTAGACTGTTTCCGCTGTGTGATCTATGTAAATCTTCTTGTTGGCGGGTTCGGCGCTGACCATGCGCGCGTCCAGTTTGCCCGCCGAATGGAGGATGGCGAAGAACGAAGCTTTGTCTGCCAGACGCTTGAATTCTTCGTAACCGAGCCGGTACAGAAGGTTGAGGCTGTGCGAGACATAGAAGGAATCCGTGCATTCAACGCAAGGCGTGCTGAAATCGGAGTTGTTCGGGCCGAGGGTCATGAAGCGGACGATCATTATCCGGCCCTGCATGGATCCCTTCATTGCTTCGCGGACTTCCTTCAATCCCTCATCCCTGTCCATCTGGTTGAGGGCGGCGCTCAATGCCTGGCCCTTCGGAACGAGGTATTTGGTGGCTTCGCGGTCGCGTCCCTGGTCTTCAATGCCGTCGAAGTGGATTGTGTGTCCCGTGATTGCCAGCGGCTTTTCTTCGCCCAGTTGGAGGGCCATTTTCCGCGTGAAGTCAATATCCTGGGAGTTGTCAGTGCTTACCCATACCTTTTCCGGGCAGCAAAGCTCCACGGCGTCGGCCACGAATGCGTGGAGGCGTTCATTGTCAATCGCTTCCAGGGCGGCGAAGTTGCGCGCATCCAGTCTGGACTTCAGAAGCTTCAAACTTTGGTTGGACACCGTTTTCTCCTTCGTTTAACTGCCGTTTGCAACTATCCGGAGCGTTACGCTCGGTTTCCGCCGGTTGACGCGGATCATACCGGGGTGTAAGCGGGGGGATTAGTGTTTCGGACAACCGGCAGAAAAAAAGCCGGTCGCAGCGCGCGCTTCGGCGGCTGCTTGCCGGCCTATGTCTTCAGCAGGTCGCGCGGGGCGACCCCCTGTCAATCTGCCTGCTTGTAAGTTGCGCACTTCTATCTTAATGCCGGGCGGACTGTCAAGGGAAAATGGAATGCGGAGGTAATAAAGCATTAAATATAACTTTGCGGATGGAAGCGGGGTCTATGTCGTAAAAACACTGAACTTGGGACAGGTTAATTCGAGGCTGACGCTGTATAATGCAGGTCAGGTTTGTAAAGAAGCTGCGTTTTCCGGGCGGCGATCCGCATGGTTCCATATTGCAGGAGAATGAAAGATGTTTCCCAACCTTCCGCTTGATTTCCGGGCGCATCATTATATGGATTTCTCGATCCAACTGCAGGCGCACGTCTATGCCCGCAGCGAGGCGCAGTTTCATCGCTGGGAGCGGCACAAGGACGCAATCGCCAATGTGGCGCAGGCGAAGCAATGGCAGCAGCACATACGTGAAACGGCGCTGAGCGCGATTGGCGGTCTTCCGCCGTCGGATACGCATTTGAATCCGCGTCTCTGCGGCGAACTTAAGGGCGACGGTTTTCGGATTGAGAAGGTCATATATGAAAGCCGCCCCGGGGTCTTCGTTACTTCCGCATTATATGTCCCTCAAGACATTCAAGGTCAGACTGCGGCAGTGCTGTTTGTATGTGGTCATGCCGAGGAGGCCAAGGCATATCCGAATTATCAGGCGGTGTGCCAGAGGCTGGCGCGCAACGGGCTTGTCGTGCTGGCCGTTGACCCTCCGGGGCAAGGCGAGCGAAGAAGCTATCTGGATTCGACCGGGCGACAGATCGTGCAGTGGGGCACTACGGAGCACGATTATGCCGGGTTGCAATGCTGGTGGCTTGGGCAGTCCTCCGCGCGATACTTCATTCACGACGCAATGAGGGGGATTGATTATCTTGAGACGCGCCCGGAGGTGGACCCGAAACGGATCGGCGTCACGGGCAATAGCGGCGGGGGGACACAGAGCACATGGCTTATGATGACCGAGCCGAGGCTCGCAGCCGCCGCGCCGGGCACGTTCGTCATGCGCCGGGCGGAGTACATGTGGACAGGACAAGCTCAGGATTCCGAGCAGGTAATTCCATCGGGAACACTCAACGGCCTGGATCATGAGGATTTCATGATCGCCATGGTCCCCAGGCCAGTCAAAGTGCTGGCGGTGGATTATGACTATTTCTGTTTAGAAGGCGCGCTGGCGAGCGTTGAAAGAGCGCGGCGGATATACAGGATTTTCGGGTGCGAGGACAAACTGAGCATTGCACGTGACCGCTGCACGCACGAATACAGTCCCGTGCTGGCGCGCTCCGCGACGGAGTTCTTTGTGACGGAACTTCTGGGCTTGCCGGCGCAAAGCGTTGATCACTCAAATCCGAAGCCTTTTCCCGTTGAACAGTTGTGGTGTACGCAGCGCGGGCAGGCGCTTCTGGATACCCCCTGTGCCAAGGGCATATTCGACGGCAACCTGGAGCGATATAACAAGATGGCGCGCCGGGAATCCGATTCGGAGTCACAGGCCAGCAAGGCGTCGGTATGGCTGAACTCAGCCATTCACCGGTTCCGTAAGCCTTGCGCCTTGAATCCGCGCTGGCCCTGGGATGAGACTGTGCAGGACATCCGCGTCTGCCAGGGGTTCTGGTTCACGGAGCCGGGAATCTGCAATACCGGATTTCTGCTCAGACCGGCCACAACGCCGTATAAGGAGCTTGTCATAGCCGTATTCGACCGGGGGACGCTGGATATCTCCGCGCGGCGGCAGTGGGTCGAGGACATGGCGGCAGAGGGCCATGCCGTCCTGATCCTTAATCTTAGGGGCATGGGCAATATTCTGCCGAGGGCGCTGAATCCGGTTCCGCTGGAGGAACGCTACGGCACGGTTTTCAAACTGATCTGCGATCTTGTGGCGATAGGCGACGATCTGGCCTCGATGCGGGTCTACGACCTGCTCAGGGCGGTCCAGCTTGCCTTTGAGGACCCGATGATTGATCTGGATGAGCGTCCTCTGCGGTTGTTCGGCGCCGGACTGGGCGGTTTTTATTCATACCTTGCCGGAGCGCTCGAACCCCGTATTTCCAAGGTGGAGATTGAGGACGCGCTTTTCAGCCTGGACTCGCTTATGCGGACGCGCTATTACCGGGACGACAGGTTGATTCAGGCGACCATTTTCGGCATGGCCGCGGAGATGGATCTGCCCGAGCTGCAACCGCTGTTTGCCGGGCGGCAGTTGATAGTGAGGCGGCCCCGCGACGGGGCGGGAGCGATCATAGAGGAGTGGGATCAGCCGGCCGAGTAATCCACACGAAGACGAGATGACAATGAAGCTTTGCGCGATTCCCATAATTGTTTCATGTTTCTGCCTACCCACAATAAGCGCTGAGGATGGTTCCGAAAAGGAAGCGGGGAAGGGAAAGTTCTTAATACGGAAGGGAAATGCGCTTTACCTTGGCGGGACACCGTTCAGATGCGTCGGGGTCAACAAGCACGAACTGCTCGATTATTATCTGGCGGACGACTTCGGGCGACAAAGGGCCGCGGCGAGGGCATCGCTGGCGCAGTTGTCCGATCTCGGAATCAAGGTTATTCGCGCAAGAGGTTCCGCATTCTGGCCTGCGCAGATCGAGAAGACGTATCCGGCTGACGCGGCGGGGCGCGAGGCATTCTGGACGCGATATGACGCGATGTTGGCGGATTGCGACGAGTTCGGGATCAAAGTGATCATTACCATTGCGTGGCATACCTGCGGATGGGCGGATCTGGGGCATGAGTCGCTACGGTCGCTCGTGACCGATCCGTATTCGGATTCCAGAAGGATCCTGAACGACTGGACGCGCGATCTGGTCGGACGGTATCGGGACAGGGAGACGGTACTTTTTTGGGAACTTACAAACGAGGCGAATCTGACCGCCGACCTGAAGGCGCATTTCGGAAAGAAGGGAGCGGTGGAGACGCACGACTTGAGTCTGCCTCATAAACATCTGTTCAGCGATCCGGTTGTCAGGGATGAGCGAAACAATTACACGTCAGACGAACTGGCTGCGTTCGTTAGAGAATGGGCCATTATGATCAAATATATTGATTCGAACCATCTCGTGGGGACGGGTTTTTCCGAGCCGCGCCCGTCAGCCTGGCATTTGTGGATGAATTCGGTGAATCGCGCGGAGACAATGGACTGGACAGTGGACACCGAGGAGGAGACGGGGCGATATCTGAAGGTGATTTCTCCCGATCCCGTTGACCTGATAAGCCTGCATCACTATGTGGAAAACGGATTCGGGACTCTGGTGGCATGCAAGAAGGCGGCGGACGAGATCGGAAAACCGGTCTATATCGGCGAGTGCGGGCCTGGGGGAGAACTTTTCCAGGCGAATCCCTATGGAGATGAAACGGCTCTGCGGATGATGCGCCTGTTCATGGATACAGTCGCGGGATTGGACGTTCCGCTGGCGGTCTGGTGGACATGGGACGAGAGGAGCGAGCCTTACCATGAACCGATGCTCGATCCTGCGCGACACGCGGAGGCGCTGGAGATGCTGGTCGAATATAATAAGCAGTTTTCAGGCGCAAAGGAGCGGGCGAGCAGGGAGCTTTCGAGGGAAGAGGAGGAGAGGATTCGGGAATTATCAGCGCAGTGCGAAAAACTGGCCGGGGAGGCGAAGGAGAAGCGTTGATGTCGGGGGATAGCCTCTTACGGCTGTTTTGAGAGTTCCAGGTATTCGCACAGGGCGTTGATGTTGCGGCAGAAGTCGGCGCATCTGATGCGGTCCTTGTTCACCCAGCGCCCCTGTTCATCCATTGCGGCTATGATATTGTTGACGCCTGGCGAGAGCGATTCGGTTTTTGATTTTCTGCGCTCTTGCGATGGTTCCCTGTCCCTTTCGGCAAGATAGGCGTCGCGTCCCTGTTCTTTTACGCGCGTGTAATACGCGATGGCTCCGGCGACGCCGTATTCCCCGTGCCATGAGTAGCCGTAGCGGCGTTCCTCGCCGAGTTCCTCGACGTTGTAGACTATCCTGCGGTCGCGGTCGCAATAAAACGGGCGATTGGTCCCTATCTCGTAATATCGCGCCCAGACGCCGTTCGGGAGACTTGAACGATTAAGCCAGTCAATGGCGGCGGGGATGGGTTCGAGGTAGCGCGACTCGCCTGTATAGAGATAAAGATCAACCAGCGTTCTTATGTTGGTGGAGGCGTTAAGGCTGCAGACTGCGGGTGGCTCGAATGTGCGCGCCCATGCAGGCTGGATGTTCATGTCATATTGCTGCGCCCATCCCGTCTGAGGCGGCTTGCACTGGGAGAGAATGATGAAGTCGCCGGCCTTTCTTGCCGACTGGAGGAAGCGGTCATCCCCATAGAGCGTGTTGGCCATGAGCATCACGTCAATGCAGTCATTCATGGCGCTATCGTTGAAGGTGTAATAATCGTGGTATCCGCCGCAGAGAGGGAAAATCTGCGGCCAGCCGCCGTTGGGGTATTGGGCTTTCAGAATGAATTCCAATCCATCCTTTATAGCGCGATCAAGCCATTCCTCGTCGAGTTCTTTATCAAGGTCCATAAGGAAGCGCAGGGCGCTCTGCGTGGTGTCGTCGTCGAATGTTCCACCTTGAAGTTTTTCGTATAGCCCGCGCAGCGCTTCCGCCGAGCCTGCGAGCTTTTTCATCTCCGCGTTGCGGGGCGGGGCGGGATTGGCGGGGTCAAAACTTGCGAAGTCTATAGAGTATTTCCAGCCGCCAACAGGTAGTTGTCCCCACGCGAGAGCGTATCCCGCCGCGCGGGCGTGATCGAGCATTTCAGGCTTTCCCGTCGCCCGATAAGCGCGAAGGAGAGCCTGGCCGACGGAGGGCGTTCCGGGGGGCTGAACCCATATCTGCATTTCGGTGGCTGTTCCCTCCCCCCAGCGTTTCTTTAGATCGAGCGTATATTCCCAGAGATAGCCGCCATGCGTTGAGATGGAGCGCATGAAGGCGGATGATTTTAGTATGGCTTCGACTGTTTTTTCCTGAAGGAGATCGGGGGGAGCAGGCTGCGGTTTGGCGTCGGGCGCGGGTTCGGATGGCTGGATATCGGCGGGCGCGGGGGTTGCGGGATTGGTAGTGGCGGCGGGCGACTGCGCGATCTGATCGGCGCATGATGCGAGAGATAGGATGAACAGCGACGCAAGGAAAGGAAATCGAATGTTCATGAAAGCTTCCCCCGTTCTTACATTGCGTTGAAGATCGGCGCTTTGCGGCTACGACACATTTCCAATGCTCAGACTTCCATCAGTTCCTTGGTCTTTGCCGCGAGAGCCTGATTAACCATCTCTTCATACTTATCCGTGAATTCCTGGACGTCCTTCTTGGCGCTGTCCCGCTCGTCCTCGGTAACCTCGCCGTCTTTTTCCATTTTGTCAATCGCGCGGTTGGCGTCTCTGCGGATGTTGCGGACGGACACGCGGGCGTCCTCGCCCATGTCCTTGACGCGGTTGACGATGGATTTGCGCCTGTCTTCGCTCAACGGGGGGACGACGAGTCTGATGACTCTGCCGTCTGATTGCGGATTGAGGCCCAGTTCGCTGGTCATTATCGCCTTCTCAATGTCGGCGATTATGCTCAAGTCGTAAGGCTTGATAACGATGAGTTGCGGTTCCGGCACGCCAATGGACGCAACCTGCTTGAGCGGGCTTTGCCCTCCGTAGCAGGGGATTTTCAGCGTGTCAACCAGACCGGGAGTGGCGCGGCCGGTCCTTATTGCGCGCATGTTGTCCTTGAGGACGTTGACTGTTTTCTCCATCCGATCTTCGGCGTCGAGCATTACTTCGTCCAGGTCCATGAGATTTGCTCCGATCAGCCGCCGGAGCCGACGCGGGTTCCAATGTGTTCCCCGCGCACGGCCCTGGCGATATTGCCTGACACGTCGTATTCAAAGACGACAATCGGTATCTGTTGCGCGCGGCAGAGCAGGACGCTTTCCAGGTCCATTGCGCCAAGCCGGCGGGAGACAACCTCATCGTAGGTGATGGTTCTGAAATGCTGTGCGTTCGGGTCCTTTTTAGGGTCCGCTGAATACAGACCATCCACCTTTGTGGCTTTCAGGAGGGCGTCAACGCCAAGTTCGCAGGCTCTGAGGGCGGCTGCGGTGTCCGTGGTGAAGAAAGGGTTGCCAGTGCCACAGCAGAGAAGCAGGATACGCCCGTCAGAGAGAATTTCGCGGCCTTCTTCAGCTCTGAATGGCAGGATGAGACTGCCGAGAGGAACCGCGCTGCGAATTTCCACGCGAACGCCGGAGTTAATAAGCGCTCCCTGAAGAACCAATGCGTTGACCGCTGTGGCGAGCATTCCGGCATGATCGCCCTGGAGCCGCTTGCCGATCGCCGGGCGGATATCACGACCTCGAACGAGATTGCCGGCCCCCATTACGACGGCAATGCTACGGCAATTGATTGAGGCTTGAGCCAGTTCGCCAGTGAGGAAGGCGAGGTGATCCTGATCGAAGCCTTTCAGCCCCTCGCCGGAGAAACACTCCCCGCTGACCTTCAGCAGGACGCTGCGGAACGGAGTCGGTTTCTCTGCTTCATCGTCGCTCATTTCCGGCACCCCGGGGAGGCGAGACCTAACTGCCCATCTGAATCCTGACGAAGCGGCTGACCTTGATGTTTTCGCCAAGCGCGGACACGCGGTCGTTGATGATTTCCTGGATCGTCCGGTTGGTGTCTTTGACGAATTTCTGCTCAAGCAGGCAGCTGTCCTCATAGAACTTCTTGAGCTTGCCTTCGAGTATCTTTTCGACGATTTGCGGGGGTTTGCCCTTTATCTGAGCGGCGTAGACTTCCTTTTCCCGCTCAATTATCGCGGGGGGAATTTCTTCGCGGCAGACAGCGACCGGATTTGAGGCGGCCACTTGGAAGCAGAGGTCTTTCACCAGCTCCTGGAATGACTCGTTGCGGGCGACGAAGTCCGTCTCGCACTGAACCTCGACGAGGACGGCCAGCTTTCCGTTGGAATGGACGTAGGAGCCTATCCAGCCCTCGTTGGTGCCGCGTGAACTCTTCTTGGCCGCTGTATCCTCGCCCATTTTGCGAAGGACGATGATGGCCTTTTCCATATCTCCGCCGGCTTCCTCCAGCGCCTTCTTGCACTTCATCATTCCAACGCCGGTCTTTTCTCTCAAGTCTTTTACAAGTTTGGAATCAACTTCCATTTGAATCTCGACCTCCTGCTTATGCATCGGCGCAATAAGCGCCGAATCGTTTTGATGTTTGTTTGCAAGTCTCCCGAGGATGGACCGGTTTAGCCTTCGCGCTGGTCAAGCGGAGCCGAAACGCGGACATATTCGACTTCTGGCTGGCGCCCGCCTTCCTTAGGCGACTCGAGGATCACGCGACGTGACTTGCCGGACAGGCAGGCGTCCGCCATGCGGGACACGAAGATTTCGATGGTGCGGATGCTGTCGTCGTTGCCGGGAACAATTATGTCAACCTCAGCGGGGTTACAGTCCGTATCCGCGAGGGCAACGGTCGGGATGCCCAGCTTGACGGCTTCATGGATGGCGGTGGCTTCACGCGCCGGATCAACTACGATCAGGACGCCAGGCAACTTGGCCATGTTCCTCACACCGCCCAGGTTGCGGAGGACCTTGCGCAGCTCGCGGCGCATCGAGGCCTGTTCCTTCTTGCTCAGAGCATTGATTTCGCCGGAGGCTTCGAGACCTTCAAGCTCGTGCAGCCTGCGCAGACTACTCAGGACGGTAGTGAAATTGGTCAGTGTTCCACCCAGCCATCTTTCACTGACGTAGGACATTCCGGAACGCATGGCTTCACGAGCGACAACCTGGCGAGCCTGGCGCTTGGTTCCGACAAAAAGCGCGTCGGTTCCAGATGCCGTGATTTTCTCGACGAGTTTGAAAGCGGTCACAAGGCCGCGAACCGACTCGCGCAGATCAATGATGTGAATCTGATTGCGCTTGCCGAAGATGTATGGCTTCATCTCCGGGTTCCAGCGGCTTACCCTGTGGCCGAAATGCGTGCCTGCTTCAACGAGTTCATCAAGTGTCACTAGCGGCAAGGAACACCTCCTGCGATCATGCGCCGTTTCGAATCAAAAAGACAAAACAACCGCTGGCTGAGATTCTCCGGGAAATGGCGCATTGGTTCTTCCAACGGCGAATTTGATACGCCAGCGGTTCCTGAAGCGTAGAAAAGCCCTTAGGATTTGGATTAGAATACGTGGAAGCATGACGCAAGTCAACAGATTTCAGGCTTTTACGGTAATGCGTCACTGAAGGGCTTATTGGCATGTTGGGCGCTGGGCCTTGGAGTCGGCGTCTTGACGGTGCGACGCGCTTCGGTTTGGCGAAGCGCGAATTGTGGCCAAGTCAAGCCATGGCAAAGCGTCCAATCCCGTCAGTGCCCTATTGCCTTTTGCGATACGCCCAAAATGATGAATTGGAGCGTTGACTCAGGATCGGTCATGTATATCCGGATACAATAAGGGAACATTAATGGCGACTGGAGCGTCAAAAGGTATGGAATTCTTCATGATGAGGAAAGGAGCGATTTTGACGCGATATTTGAGTGGCATATTGATTCTTGTCATTGCTTCAGTGGGTTCATTGGTATGGGTTCGCCGAAGCGGAGCGCCTTCGGGCGGACAGAAGGGGGGCGAGGGGGACATATCAATGGATGCCGCCGCAATTATGCCGGCAGAAGACATAGGCGAAAAAGGATTGGCGAAGGCCGTCGCCGCCGCGGATGTGGCAGGCGGCCACCCCGAGGCTGAAAGGGGAGCGACGGAGGATTCTGTCAGGCTGAATCTTCCAAAAAGTTTTACAGTTATACGAAGAGATTGTTTTATTGTCGCAAGCGATCTGGAGGAACTTGAGACAGAATACATTACTGAGAACACGCTGGAGAGATGCGCAAAATGCCTTTGGAAGGATTACTTTGAGCAAAAACCAGGGGAAAAGTGCATTGTATATTTATTCAAAGATAAAGAGTCATACAAGCGGAACACGAAGGAACTCTTTGGTTTTGAACCTGAGTCACCTTATGGGTTCTATCTTCGCAGTAAAAAGAGTCTTATTATGGACATATCAACAGGAACCGGGACTCTGGTGCATGAACTTGTCCATGCCTTGAGGTGCGCGGATTTTCCTGAATGCCCGACCTGGCTTGATGAGGGGCTTGCGTCGCTGCATGAACAGTGTATTCAAAGGGGGGACAGCCTTGTCGGACTGGTGAACTGGCGCCTTCCGGGATTGAAGGCGGCGCTTGCAGCGGGGAAAAGGATCCCGCTTGAGAAGATTATTGCCAGCAGCGAGGCCGAGTTTTACGGCGAAAATTCCGGATTGTACTATGCAGAGGCGAGGTATTTGTGCATGTTTCTTCAGGAAAAGGGGCTTTTAAAACGATATTACAGGGAATTTAAAGCCTCACGCGGGGATGACCCGACGGGGAAGACGACATTAGAGAAAATTACAGGGAAAGGGATCGGCATACTCGATCTGGAATATATGGAATGGGTTGGTAAATTGCCTGTCATAGGCGAAGAAGGGCGGTGAGACTCGCTCCTGGACGTGATTTGTGAGTCAACACACATCCTAAAAAAAAATTTTTTGACCGGGGCGTATATATCTAAAATTATCATATCATCATGTCATATAAGAGCAATGTCAAAGGCGGCGATTATTTCGGGGGAATCAAAAATTTGAAGGGGTGGGCAGGTTAGAAAGGCTGGAGGAGGGATATGCCATCTGCTGAAGACTGTCCCTGATAAATGTCAACCTATGGTATGCCAATCCTGCATGAAGGATTCAGCATGGCCGAAATAACATGTAAGGTAAGACCCTAACATATATCATTAGATATTTCACCTAAGAATCGTATTTCAAGTAATTTACAAAAAATCTGAGAATGCTCTTGATTAATCATGGGATAATTACTACAATTCATCCCAGAAATAAGTTGTTACATGGGATTTTTTTCCACAGGACAAGAGAAATGAGCGAAGCGGTGGTAAAAGAACTGGTTGCCGGAGTGGTCGGGCGGATACTGCACGGGCAGTATTCCAGGAAGCTCGACGCGATGGGCCGGTGCGTAATGCCGCCGCAGTTTCGACGCGACATCATGTGGGGACGAAACCCGGTTGCCATGCTCAATCCCAATGGTTGCATCTGCCTGTTCCCGGAGAATGTCTGGGAGGCATATGTCCGCGCAATACAACCGGGGGACATCTTCGCCGATCCGGAAGCGCACAAACAAGTGCTCTGGACCTACGCGAGAAGTTTCTCCGTGGCCCTTGACGACAAGGAGAGGGTTCAACTTCCAGACGTTCTTCTCAATGAGTTGCGCATGCCGGTGGATACTGATGTGGAGATTGTCGGATGCCGTGATCACATTCAAGTCTGGGAAAAGTCCAGACTGGACCGATTCATGGGATCCTTCCCGGACGGCCACAGGGAAGCAATGAAGTATAAGCCCCAGGCTACCGTCGCGGCAGCGGCGGCGGACAAGACGGAGAAGGGCAATGGCGGACAGGGACAGGAGTGAGATTGGTGAGCGAAGCTGCGGGACAGCATCTGCCAGTGATGGTGGCAGAGGTTCTGCGGCTGATGAAGCCCAGGCCAGGTCAAATTCTAGCGGACCTGACGCTCGGGTGCGGGATGCATGGATCGCAATTGCTCAAAGCAATCACGCCGGGCGGACTGTTGCTCGGGATGGACAGGGATCCCGCGATGCTGGCGATTGCGGAGCGCGAACTTTCAAAGATACCAGCGGGACGCTTTTTGCTGGTCAACGATACATTCGGCAATTTGCGGCATGTCCTGGAGAAGGCCGGATATCAGGCTGTGGATGGGATTCTGGCCGATCTCGGGATATCGTCGGCGCAGCTCGATTCCGCAGAGCGTGGAATGAGCTATCGGAAAGACGGATTGCTTGACTGCCGGATGAATACCACGCAGGGTGAACCTGTGTGGAAGGACTTGGAGACGTTGTCGGTTGATGACCTGGCGGGGATTCTTTTCCGTTATGGTGAAGAGACTCAGGCCAGAAGGATTGCGGAGGCAATCGCACGTGAGAGAGTTAAGGAGCCAATCAGAACGACGGGTCAGCTCACGAGGCTCCTTGAGTCGGTTGTCGTGCCGGGGCCGCGCAGGGGGCTCCATGGGGCGCGAAGAACCTATCTTGCGCTCCGGGCATGGAAGAATTCGGAACCGCAGCAACTTGAGCAGATGCTCGGCTGCATTCCAGGTTGTTTGAAAAGGGGCGGAATCGTGGCTGTGATTTCCTACCATTCGCTTGAAGACGCGCCAACGAAAGCGGCGATGAAGCGCTGGAAGGATGAGGGGCGATGTCGCCTGCTAACGAACAGCGCGATCAAGGCCAGCGATGCTGAGATCGCGTCGAATCCGAGAGCTCGCAGCGCCAGGTTGCGGGCGGCGATGAGAATCTGAAAATGGTCAGCCGGTACATACTCATACTTGTAAGTTCTGTAAGCCTTGGCCTGTGCATAGTTTATGAACGGACAGGCCTGCGCCGGCTGGCATATGAGATAGCCGATCTCAAACGAGAGCAGTCAATGCTGGAGGAGAAGAAACAGCGCCTGAATCTGCATGTGGCGCGTCTTGGCTCCAGGAACCGAATTGAAAATTTAGTAGACGCAATGAATCTGGATCTGGTCCCCGCGGCGGAGTTCCAAGTACGTACTATGCTGGCAGACTCTATTGCCGGGGAGAGGGAAACAGTTTGGACTCGGCGGGGACCAGCCAATTCCACAGGCGTGACCGGAGGGTCACGCGTATCAGCGACGATAACACGCCCTGGAGGGGCGTCGAGTGTAGTAAAGGCGAGGACGGAAGCACAACTGCCCGGGAGGGTCGGCCTTAAAACTCAAGGACGAGCGTCGCAGTAGGCAGTTCCCCGCCATTGTTCCGAACCAGCTTGTTATTGCGGACTGTATTGATGAAGCCGAGTCCCTGGCAATTCCTGCGTGTTCACGTCACAGCGATCATGCTCTTAGGGTTGATCGGCGCGCTGGCGTTCAGGTGCTTCCATATACATATATTTAAAGGGAAAGAATTGCGGCGGCTTGCTGCGGCGCAACATCTGGTGAAAAGCCCTCTGCCGGCCAGGAGGGGGAACATTATTGACCGCAACGGGGATCCGCTAGCCGTAACAGTAAGTTCATATTCGGCCTGGGCCGATCCGGAACTCATCCCGGTTGCGGCGAGACCAGTGGTTGCCGCTGAGACGGCAAAGATACTCGGCCTGTCCAGAAGTGAAGTGTTAAGCAAGATTTCAAAAGGCGGGCGCTTTGTTTATCTCAAGAGACAGGTCGGCAATCTGGAAGCGGCTAAGGTGCGCAATACTGATCTTCCCGGCGTGTTTCTGCTCAAGAGCAGCATCCGGAATTATCCGCATGGGCGCCTTGCCAGCACATTGCTTGGTTTCTGCGACATAGATAACAATGGACTTGAGGGGGTCGAGGCCGCATACGACCGCATATTGAAGGGCGTGGATGGATATGAAATTGTGCGCCGTGACGGAAAGCGAAGGCCATTCTATAGTTATGACAGTGTTCTTGTCCCGGCGAAAGACGGCTCCGACGTGATGCTGACAATTGACAGCACGATTCAGGCCATAACAGAGGAGGAGATCGCAAAAGCCAGGGACAAACACAATCCTGAGTGCGTCATGGCAGTAGTGATGAATCCGGATGGGCAGATTCTGGCGATGGCCAACCTGCCGGATTATGACTGCCGACGCCCGGGGGATTTCAGTCCGGACAGCAGACGCAATCGCTGCATTACGGATGTTTATGAACCCGGATCAAGTTTCAAGCCTTTTATTGCCGGGATTGCGCTTGAGAAAGGAATTGTCAAACCTGAAACGACATTTTTCTGCGGAAACGGTTCGATGACGTTCGGCAAGAGGACGCTACGCGACACGCACGGGTATGGAGTGCTTGACGTAAGGCACATAATCATCAAGAGCAGCAATATTGGGATGGCACAGATCGGGTTTAAATGCGGGTCTGATCTTCTGCATCAGAAGTTGTCGTCGTTTGGGTTCGGGACGCCGACCGGAGTAGAGATTCCGGGAGAGGTTGGCGGGATTCTTCGGCCGAGAAAGGTCTGGAGCGATTACAGCATAGGCAGCGTTTCAATGGGGCAGGAAATAGCCTGCACCTGTCTGCAATTGGCGCGTGGATTTGCGATTTTCGCAAGCAATGGAATGCTTGTGAATCCGAGGATCATTGTTTCTGGGAGGGGTATCGAGGGTACGCGGCAGGCCGGCGAGGATGCCTTGGAGGGGATCCAGTCGGCGCGAGTGATGTCGGAGAAGGCTGTCGGCCAGATTCGCGAGATGCTGTCAGCGGTTGTGACGGAGGGGACCGCGCAGCAAGCGAAGATGCCAGGCTACCAGATCGGCGGGAAAACGGGAACTTCACAGCTCCTCGATCCGAGCGGCAAGGGATACAGCCACAGCGCATTCGTGGCGACCTTTGCAGCGATTGCGCCGGTCGAATCCCCTGCGCTCGTCGTGGTCGTGTCGGTCAGACATCCCCGCAAGGGCGGCTACTACGGAGGGGTAGTAGCCGCCCCTGTCGTGCGTGAAATTGTGTGGAGAAGCCTCGCATATATGCGCGTTCAACCTTCCATGGCCGCCATGGCGAGCGCTGATGATGTCATGGAGACAAAGCAGTGAAATTATCAAGAGTAATCCAGTTGATTGAATTCCGCAGTCTGAAAAATTTCCATGAAATGGAAATAAGCGGAATTGAGTGCGATTCCCGCAGGATCAGCCCCAACATTCTTTTTGCGTGCATTTCAGGGTACAGCGAAGACGGTCATAAATACGCCGAGGATGCTGTGCGACTAGGCGCAAAGGCTCTTCTTGTGGAAAAGGAACTGGCGCTGCCGGAGACAATCGCGCAGATACGCGTTGAGAATTGCCGGATCGCCCTGTCGAAACTGGCTCACGAATTCAATGGGAAACCCTCAGAAGCAATGCACATTACAGGTATAACAGGAACAAACGGCAAGAGTTCCTGCGCATGGTTATTGAGGGCGATAAATAACTCGATAGGATTCAAAACGGGGCTGATCGGGACCATCGAGTATGACACTGTGAAACGGACAATTGAGGCTTCGCGAACAACTCCTGACGGTCTTGCTCTTCAAAATTATCTGCGAGAAATGCGCGACGCAGGCGCAAGCCATGTAGCGATGGAAGTGACTTCCATCGGGTTGGTTCTTGACAGGGTAAGCGACGTGGATTTCGACGCGGGTTGCTTCATAAACTTGACTCGCGACCACCTTGATTTTCACGGAGACATGGAGCGTTATCGAGAGGCAAAGGGTTTGCTGTTCAAAATGTTGAAGGAGGACGCCGTCGCGATTCTGAATGCCGACGATCCCGCAAGCGAATATTACAAAGGGATAACAAAAGCAAAAATCATGACGTTCGGCATCCGGAACAAGGCCGACGTCATGGCTGAAGATCTTGAAATTGACATAAGCGGAATTCGCTTCCGGCTCTGTCTGCCGGGGGTTTGCGTAAAGGTTGCTCTCCCCTTGGTCGGAGAGTACGGCTGTACCGATGCCCTGGCCGCCGCGGCATGCAGTTGGGCGGGAACCGTTCAAAAAAAACAAGCGATTAAAGGTGTAGACGGTCCCGACGACTTGGCCCGAAGAATTGGATGGGGACTGGAAAGCTGTTCAGGCATTCCGGGACGTCTTCAGCGGGTCAGCGACGGCCAGGGCAGAACAATCTTTGTGGATTACGCGCATACCGGGCACGCTTTGGAATCGGTCCTCGGCGCGCTTCGCCCGCTTGTCAAGGATGGACGGTTGATAACCGTTTTCGGGGCGGGTGGGAACAGGGACAAGGGCAAACGGCCTCTCATGGCGCGGCAGGTGGAACGGTTCTCGGACCTTTTCTGGGTGACGAGCGATAACCCAAGGTTCGAGGAGCCGGACGCAATCATCGCCGACGTCATGACGGGGATAACGGATCGAGGAAGGTGTAGGATCGAGCCGGACCGGGAGATTGCAATAAGGCAGGCGGTATTTGAAATGGAAACCGGCGACGTTCTGGTCATAGCTGGGAAGGGGCATGAAAAGGCTCAAAGTATAAAAGGAGTTAATTACGAGTTTGACGATGTCGAGGTTGCGTCAAAGTGCGCGGCCGAGGCAGGCAAGATTGATATTCATCTCCTGGACGGGCTACAGGTTCGGCAAAGGGAAGCCAGAAGGAGGAGGGCTTAATGAACGCCTTGACATGCAGGGAGATTGCGATTGCGACTGGAGGGACGCTCACGACGGGAGGCGAAGGAATCATCGTCACCGGAGTATCCACGGACACGCGGGATCTCAAAGCTGGGGATGTTTTCTTCGCGCTTAGGGGCGAGAGATGGGACGGCCACAACTTTGTTCAGCAGGCTCTTAACAAGGGGGCAACGCTTGTGGTTGTCTCATGCGCCGAAACAAGCTGGAGTTTCAGGCCGTCTCAGGGAATGCTGCTGGTTGACGACACTACAAAAGCGCTGGGTGATGTTGCATCGTATTATCGCGGCAGCCTTCCGGCAAAGTTGATCGGGATCACCGGAAGCACGGGCAAGACCACGGCGAAAAGCATGCTCAACAAAGTTCTATGCGGACTTGCGCCGACCGTGGCATCGCCAAAAAGCTTCAATAACCACATAGGTGTTCCATTAACGATACTGTCCGCAGACAGGCATCACAAGTTTGTGATACTGGAGATGGGGACGAACCATTTTGGAGAGATACGGTACCTCGGAAAGATGGCGCGGCCCGAGATCGGCGTGATATTGAACGTCGGGCCGAGTCATTTGGAAGGACTGATTGACGAAGAGGGAGTCGCCCGGGCGAAGGCAGAACTATTGCCCGAACTGGCGAGGGGAGCGACCGCGATATTGAACGCTGACAACCGGCACACGCGCGAAATGGCGAGAAGCTGCAGTCGCAAGATATTGACTTTTGGAGAATCAGAAGACGCGAATTTCAGAATCACGGAACTGGGTGATTCGTCCGACGGTCTGATATTCAAAGTTAATAATTATGAAGTGAGATTAAACGTTGCTGGACGGCATAACGCATGGAATGCGGCGGCGTGCATCGCTATTTGCGGCGCATTGGGGCTTGACCTGGCTGCTGCGGTTGAAGGACTTGCAGCATTCCAGCCGCCGCCGATGCGGATGGAGAAGAAGCAGTGCGCCGGAGTCATGTTCTTGAACGACATGTACAACAGCAACCCGCTCAGCGCAAAAGCTGCGCTTGACACGCTTGCCGGCATGAAGACGGACGGCAGGCGGATATTCCTGTGCTCGGACATGAGGGAGCTTGGCGCGAGTTCCGAGGCGCTGCATGGGGAGCTTGGCGCATACGCCGCGCAACGAGGGATTGATGCCCTGTATGCAATCGGCGATCACGCGCGATTCACGGCACTAGGGGCCAGAGAAGCGGGTTTGAGCGAAAGTTTGTTCTTTGAAGAGATTGAAGACGTCGTCGGGCAAATGGCCGGAAGTCTGAAACCGGGCGACGCGGTACTGCTCAAAGCGTCAAGGGCCATGGGGCTGGAAAAAGTGATGAGCAGGCTTGAAGAAGTTCTGGCAAAAATGAGCGGAAACGTTCAAAAGATGCCGATAAACAACATTGCCAAGGTTGCGTAAGAGGAAAATAACATGTTGTATTCCTGGTTGACAATGATATTCGGATCCGCCTGCGATACTGGAAATATTACATCGCGCGCCGCGCTTGCGGCTCTGACCGCATTCGCAGCAAGTCTGATGATTGGGCGGCGGTTGATTCCGATGCTGAATGTTTGGCATAACCGCTGCTGGCGAGAGAAATTTTTCGCGCGGCACCAGTTGCTAAAAGACGAAACGAAGGTGAAGGATAAAACGCCGGCGATGGGCGGGATCATATTCATCTCGGCGTTGCTTGTGACGAGTCTGATCTGGGTGGACATGTTCAACAACTATGTCCAGTGCGTGATCTTCAGCATGGTTGCGTTATCCTGCGTTGGGTTCGTGGACGACTGGATCAAGCTGACAACCGAGAGGGACGGGATTTCGGCGAAGAGGAAGTTCTTGCTGCAAAGCGCAATCGGCGGCGCAATAGGGTTGGCGCTTTATTTAGACAATTACATCGCTCCTGGAAGCGGAGACAGAAGCTCAATTTATCTGCCCTTTGTGGGGTTGGCGATAGGAATCGGGCCTCTATATGTGGCATGGTGCGCGTTCATCGTAAACGCGACATCGAACTCGACGAATTTGACTGACGGAGTGGACGGACTTGCGATCGGCGTGATCATCATCATGGCCATAGCCCTCGGCGCTCTTGCGTGCATAACGGGGTCCCCGGGTCTTAGCGGGTCGTATTCAATACCATACATTCAAAAGAGTTCGGAACTTGTCGTCTTGATCGGCGGATTTGTTGGGGCAGGTCTGGGTTTCCTAACGTTCAACACCTATCCCGCAAAAGTTTTCATGGGCGATACCGGCAGCCTGGGTCTCGGGGGGATGATTGGTTCGATAGCATTAATTCTCAGGCACGAGATGATTCTTCCTATTATCGGAGTGATTCTGATTGTCGAGTGCGGGTCGGTCATCATTCAAGTTTTCTGCTTCAAAATGTACGGGTACCGGCCTTTTGCAATGGCTCCGTTTCATCACCACGTGAAGCGTAAATACGGCTGGCATGAGCAGCAGATAACGACCCGGTTTTGGACCATAACTCTTCTGGCGATTTTCCTGTGCATGAGTTTTGTGAAGTCCTGACGGAGAGCGATCGGCAGTGATTCTGGGCGATACATTTGATGCACAAAGCGGAACCCCGGTGCAGCATTCAGTGAAAGCTGATGAAGATGGGCGACTTGGCGACGGTTCAGGCGCGAATGAGGTTATTTCCGGTCGCCAGGGGAGACTGCTATGTGTTGTGTTGACGCTGGTCGGGATTGGCGTTCTCATGGTATACAGCGCCAGTCTAGGAAATGTAGCCACGCCTGAAGAGGGGCGAGGAATTTTAGCGAAGCAGTTAATGTTCGTCGCGCTTGGCATTATCGGAATGATCTTTGGCATGACAGTTCCGATAGCCGCTGCGCGAAGGCACAGCCTTCTTATTATGGGATTATCCGTGGCGGCGCTGCTTGCAGTATACGTTCCTGGATTTGGACTGGTTCTTAATGGAGCAAGGCGCTGGGTAAGACTTCCCGGCGGGATAACCTTCCAACCATCGGAATTTACAAAACTTGCAATAATTATATTTGCGGCTGCATATTCCGAAAGATTCAAGGATCGGATGAAAAGTCTGTGGTGGGGATTCACTGTTCCCATGGGGATTATAGGATTCGTGTGCCTGTTTGTTTTGATGGAGCCGGATTTCGGAACATGCGTTCTGACGATGTCTGTCGGCACTCTTGTTCTGCTGGCGGGCGGAATGCGATTAAGCCCTCTGATAGTCGGTGGAATTATGGCGCTTCCAGCTTTTGAAATACTCGTGATGAACGTGCCGTATCGTCGCGCCAGGGTGTTGTCGTTTATTGACCCATGGGCTGATTCCCGCGGCGCCGGTTACCAGATCTGCCAGTCGCTGATGGCGATGGGTAGGGGAGGAATATTTGGGACCGGGGTCGGCGGCAGCGTGCAAAAACTTGGGTTCTTGCCCGAAGCAAATTCAGACTTCGTGCTGGCGATTGTTGGAGAAGAGCTTGGGTTCGTCGGTTGTCTTCTGGTTCTGTTCCTGTTCGGCGTGCTTCTATGGGAGGGGCTGAATGTCGCGCTTGGATCAGAAGATTACTTCACCTTCTTGCTGGCATACGGAGTCTCAGTGTTGATAACGCTCCAGGCGATAATAAATGTTGCGGTGACGACGGGCAGCGTACCGCCCAAAGGTTTACCGCTGCCATTTATTTCCGCCGGCGGAAGCTCTCTTGTATTCACAATGTTTGCTGGCGGCGTATTGATGCATCTTGCGGGACGAAATGCTGGAAAGCGGACTCCTCTACTCCCATTCGCTGTTCAGGAACCGCGTTATCAAAGGGCTTTCTACGAATTAATTGAAGACGCGCGAGATGGTGGATCAGCATGGTTGAGCGCGAGATTGCATTTGAATAATGAAGGCCGAAACCGACCTGGCGCTGCGGGCGGGCCTCGGGCTTATGAACCCCGCGCGGGGTCAGCTTCCGAAACCAGCGTCCTGCAGAAGATTGCTCCCGTGGCGCGCAGGTCGGTCGGCCTTGGACTTCAAACAGTTACACGGTGTTGCGCGGGAATCAAGAAAGGCGGTTCGAAATGAGACTTGCCCTTGCCGGAGGGGCTACGGGCGGCCATTTGCTGCCGGGAGTCGCCGTGGCGCAAGCAGTCAGAGAGTTTGTGCCGGATGTTGAAGTCAAGTGGCTGGCTACGTACAGGGCCAGTGAAAATTACTGTCTCGGAGTTAATGGGATTGAAGTCTACAGACTTCCAGCGCCGAGGCTGCGCAAAGGGGTGATCGGATTGCCGATTTTTGCGAGCGGCCAATGCGCATGTTACGCGATGGCGCTTTCCCTGTTCGCCGCCAGAAGACCTTCCGTGGTTATCGGCCTGGGAGGGTATGCATCGGCAGCGCCTGTTATGGCAGCGAAATCCCTTGGGATACCGGTGATGCTTCTCGAGCAGAACGCTATAGCAGGAAGAGCGACGCGAACCTTGTCAAGGTTTGCGCATGCAGCCTGTGTGCCCTGGGAGGAATGTAGGGGAGATTTCAGCGACAGATGCCAGGTGGAAGTTACTGGGAATCCGGTCCGGATGAACTGTGTAGGCAGGAATAGAGCCTTGGCCGCCTCGACATTCGGGCTTGATCCTCAAGTGAAAACATTGCTTGTCGTTGGAGGAAGTCAGGGAAGCGTGCCAATAAATTCACTCCTTGCCTCCGGGTTGGACAAGGTTGCGTCGAAGGTAAGAAACTTCCAGATAATTCACTGCGCTGGACCTGGAAATTCCGAACTTGTTCGAGAAGCCTATGAGAGGAATGGAATTCGAGCAACAGTAGTGGATTTCCTTGAAGACATGGGCGCTGCTTATGCGGCAACTGATCTTGTTGTCTGCCGGGCAGGCGGAACAACCATCGCGGAGATTGCCGCAAACGGACTCCCCGGAATCTTCATCCCATATCCATACGCTGTTGACAATCATCAGTACCACAATGCGCTTGCGCACTGCAAGCCGGGCAGCGGAGTGATTTTGGAGGAACGTGGGCTGTCACCATCAAGACTCTGGAACGCCGCGCTGGACATTCTAAATGATGACGAGGCCCTGAAGAAGATGGCCGTTGCCTGTCGTATGCAGGGAAGACCCTGGGCGGCATATAGGGCTGCGGAATTGGCTTTGAAGCTTGCCGGAGTTGAAAAGACCGTGCACATTCAGGCTGGGAAAACAGAAGCAGAACTTCGAATGACTGCGTAAAGAAGATCAAGAATAAGGTCTGGAGAGGGAATATGGGAACTGGAATGTTTGACTCTTTCGGCGAAGGCTCGGTCCACCTTGCCGGGATTGGCGGCGCGGCGATGAGCGGGCTGGCGAGAATGCTTGTCCAGGGAGGACGACGAGTGACGGGAAGCGATTTATATCCATCTCCAGCTACGCGAGATCTGGAAAAGTCAGGAATAAAAATAAAATATGGCCAGCAGTCTGCGGAATTCGATACAGATGCGGTGCTTATCGTTCGTTCGCCTGCTGTACCTGATTCTAATCCGGAAATCGCCGCTGCGCGGAAGATGGGATTGCCCGTAATCAAATTTCCACAAGTTCTTGGAATGATGATGCGGCAGAAAACAGGTGTGGCGGTAAGCGGCGCACATGGAAAGACAACTTGTTCATCCATGACCGCCGTCATTCTTAAAACAGCCGGATTGAAACCATCATGGATGATAGGGGGAGGGGTGCCGGACCTTGGCGCGTGCGCCAACCTTGATGACGGGAGTCACATCGTAGTGGAAGCATGTGAGTATGACAGGAGTTTCCTCGATCTGAGGCCGACCATCGCCCTTGTGACGAATATAGATGAGGATCATCTTGATTACTATAAAGATATTGATGAAATTACCCAAGCATTCAAGGATTTCGTTTCTTTGCTTCCTGGCGATGGTTTGCTGGTGCTCGGCGAGGAGTCGGATTATACAGGCCGGTTGAGAGAAGCGACACAAGCTGATATTGAGACAGTCACATTGAACGGCAGCGGGGATTGGAACATCAGCGAGACGACATTTGCTCCGCAATGGAGCAAGTTTAATCTGTCGCATCATGGAGTCCATATCGGGTGTTTCCAGATTCATATACCCGGTATTCACAATGTCAGGAATGCGGCGTGTGCCGCTGCGATTGCCTTCCGCGCTGGCGCAACGATAGATGCGGCAAGAGATGGACTTGCCGGATTCCACGGGGCAGCCAGAAGATTCCAGGTAATGGGAAAATGCAGAGATGACGTTTGTGTAATAAATGATTATGCGCATCATCCAAGAGAAATCAGCGCGACATTGAGCGCTGCGCGTCAAAGATTTCCGGACCGTCGAATCTGGTGCATCTTTCAACCGCATCAACATTCAAGAACGCGGTTGCTGATGGACAGATTCGCAAAGTGTTTCACTGGAGCCGACAAGCTTGTGCTGGCTCCAATCTTCGCTGCGAGGGATTCAGAACAGGACAGGGAAGAAGTGTCGTCAAAGTCTTTGGCTGATGCCGTGGAGGCATCAGGGCAGACAGTTCGAGTAGCCAGAAGTCTGGATGAAGTTGTAAGTGTGGCTTCAAACGAAGTCGGCAAGGGCGATGTGATCATGGTCATGGGCGCGGGAGACATCTGGCGCGTAGCTGAAACACTCGCGTCGGTATTTGGAGATTCAATTGTCAAGGCTGCGGGATGAATCGGCGGGGACTGCAACGGTCAATTGCGCTTTGCGTGAAGCGCGACAGATCCCCGGCAGACGTCACGATGGGAGGACGGGCATGATGTCCGAAAAACCCCTGCAAGCATCATGCGCGGACTTCCGGGACGGGGCGTCGGCCCCTGGGCCGGTTCATTCCGCACAGAAGGATATTGCAGTAACGGAAAACGAACCACTCAGTAGACATACAACATTGAAGCTGGGCGGACCAGCAGCGAAGTTCGCTTTGGTTGAATCGCGCCGTCAACTTGACGGTCTGATTCAAAACGGGGGACAACTAAGAATCATCGGCGGCGGAAGCAATCTGCTTGTGAGGGATGACGGCGTGCAAGGCACGGTAGCCAGGCTGAGCGGGCAGGAATTCAACTACATCCGCCAGGATGGCTCATGCCTGAAAGTAGGCGCGGCTACTCCGCTGCAACATCTTGTAAATACTGCCGCAGAGATGGGACTGACGGGACTTGAAGGGTTGGCCGGAATTCCAGGAACAGTCGGCGGCGCGGCTGCATGCAACGCTGGGACGCGAGATGGCGCGCTCGGCGATGTAATCATCCGCGCAAGCGTTATGGAACTTACCGGGGCTTCGGGATGGATTGAGGCGTCTGAAATGAAGTTTGAATACAGGCGAAGCTCGTTGAAGGGGAGTTTCGTGACTGATTTGGAACTGATGCTTGGAAGGGGAAGGCGCGAGGAAATCGCAGAGAAGATCGCAGCGATTATGAAGCAGAGGCGCGCTAGTCAGCCGTATGGCAGGCGAAGCGCGGGATGCGCCTTCAAAAACCCGCCCGGTGATAGCGCCGGTCGCTTGATAGACGCAGCGGGTTTGAAGGGGTTCAGGATTGGCGGAGTGTCTGTGTCCGAAGTGCATGCCAATTTCTTCATCGCAGAGAAGAACGCCAAAAGCTCTGACATGCTTGAATTGATAGAAACCGTTCGGGAGCGGGTCAATGAACGATTTGGAACGCTCCTGGAACTGGAGATAGAAATTTGGTGAGCGCAGTGTTGCGCTCCGTTTGAAACGTTGTTCAGGAAAATGGAGAGAAGTATGAAAACGTCGTTGAATGTAGCAGTCCTCTTTGGAGGACCCTCGTCGGAGAGGGAAGTCAGCAGGAGGTCGGGGAGGGCGGTGTGCGACTCGCTGAGCAGGCAGGGACACTATGTCACGCCCGTGGATGTCTTTGACATAACGCTGCCGGAGGTGTCCGTGGAGAACACCGATGTCGCGTTTCTAGCGATGCATGGCGCGTTCGGAGAAGACGGTCAGGCGCAGACGCTGCTTGAGGAGCGGGGAATACCATACACCGGAAGCGGGCCTGTAGCGAGCAAGCTCGCGATGGACAAGGTTGCGTCCAAGTGGAAATTCCGCGCATACGGAATGAAGACGCCAGACTGGACGGTTGCAACGCACAGACACAGCGTGGAGGAGTTGGAGGAGCTTTGCTCAAGGGTTGGCTACCCCTGTGTTGTGAAACCCAGACGCAATGGAAGCAGCGTCGGAGTTGGCCTGGCCAACGATGCGGGGGAACTTGCGGACTGCGCAGCCCAGGCATTTGAAATTGAGGATGAGATAATCCTTGAAGCGTACGCAGCAGGTCGGGAGTTCACAGTCGGCATTCTGGACGACAGTCCGTTGCCGGTGATCGAGGTTGTCCCCGCGTCGGATTTCTTTGATTACAACGCGAAATACGTCAATTCGGATACGAAGTATCTGCTTGACGTGGATCTTGACGCTGATGAGATCAAGCTGGCCCAGGAAGCAGCGCGAAAAGCGCATCTTGCGCTCGGATGCTGCGGGATGAGCCGTGTAGACATGATCCGCACAGGACCTGGGATATTCGAGGTTCTGGAGGTGAACACGATACCCGGCATGACGGAGCGAAGCCTGCTGCCGAAGGCCGCGGGAAAGGCCGGGATTGATTTTGCGAGGTTGTGCGAACTGATTGTCGAACTGGCGCTGAAGAGGCCGGCGGCTCAGAGGGCCGCCCCGGCGATTTCACACGCGGCCGGCTAGACACTTTTCAGAAGGGAGAAAACGACTTCCGCTGCTTGGCGGGAGCGGACATAAGGGCACGGGACGGCGGAATGGCAGTCCGGCACTTCCCCGATTCACCGGTCAGCCGGACCGCCGTCCCTCAGTCAGAAATTTGCAGCGCGTCAACGCGCATGGTGATGGAAATGAAGATAGAAAGAATAAGCACCGGCATGAACTTTCCGGCTCAACCTGGAATAAGCGCAAGACAGTCGGCGCGCCCTGGGCGGAGAGGCCAACGTAGAAACCTGGCGTTGGTGTGGTGGTTGGCAGGACCTTCGTTGTTGCTTTTCTGCTGTCTGGGCGCATGGATCGGAATTAGAGCATCAGAGAAGTACAAACTGAACGTGAAGGCTGCCAGGTTTCCCATGCCGGAATGGGTCGCTCCCGAGGTTGAAGCCGAGGTCAAGGCTTCACTGGAAGGGGCCGATCTGCATGTAATGCAAAGGGACGTTGCCGACCAGATTGCATCCAGACTCATGACATGTCCGTGGGTTTCAAGTGTCAATAATATTCATCGAAGTTTGAGCGAGGGGTTGAATCTAACCGTAAATATGAGGCGTCCGGTTGCCTTGGTGCAACATGGAGGCAGACTGCACATGGTGGATGCTGAGGGTGTGCGACTGCCGGCGGAGAAATTCAGTTTTCCTGGAAACGAACCTGGGCCTGTGATTCGTTACAGGGAAAGGCTTGCGCTGCCAAAGCCGGGAGAAAAGTGGGAGGCGGACGGAGTGGATGCCGGGATCAGGCTTGTGATTTTTCTTCAGAAAAGAAATGCAGTAAAGGCATTAAACATTGCATATGTGGATACAAGTAAACTTGGGACACGACGTAATTCGCGAGCAAGCTGTGTGAGCGTCTATACCCAGGATGGAACGGAGATTCGCTGGGGATGTTCTACGGTCTGCAGCGAACGCCCATACTTGTGCAATCCTGCTGATGAACTTTCTGATGAGGAAAAGTTCGCCAATCTTGTTCGTGTGTTGAATGAGAATCCGCGGCTGGAAGGGATCGAATACGTTGACCTGCGCTGGAAGGACGTGGGTCTTGTTCGAACAGCCGCCAAGGACTGACATCGGGCGCCGCGCCTGCGTGGTCTTGCGAGGGCCGTTCAGGATGCGGCGATGTTCGACTAGCGATGTCCCGGGAAACAATGCGAGCGTTTCAAAGGATATCGGTGTCGAATGAACCGCACAAACCGGGGCAATCCTCCTGATGCGGTTGTCCGCGCGCAAGTTGACTGCATGGAATTTCCGGTTCACGACCGTCTCGTGAAGACCTTCCCCACATGCCACCCTAAAGCAGTCAACCGCGTGGGACCGCAATTCAGGTTGTGATTGCCCCGGTTCTCTTTAAGTGATTTGTATTCGAAGCCAATACCATAAATAAGTGAGACCCCCGACTAATAATATATAAGGGAGCCAGATGTATAGGGCTTTTTTGTTCGAATCAATGCTGTATACCGTTTTTGTCGCCACAAGCGCGCCGAATGCCGCCAGCCCGAGCGCCACATAGCGGAGCATGGGGATCATGCTCATCTTCTCAGCTTGCTTAAGCATGGCATAACCTAGAGTGTATGTGCCAAAGCCGAGAAACCATGACGCCATGAAACTTGCGAAACTGCAACCTATCGCCTTCAGGTAAGTGGCCTTTCTGATTCGGAATATCTTGGAACCTAGCCAGAGTGGGAAACTACCGGCGGCGACGCAGAAGACTATAAGAGCAATGACAAGAGCAAATGCGCTTATGCTTCCGAATAGCAGCAAAACTATGCCTTTAGAATCTTGTCGCACTTCTTGAATATCTTCTGAGGACAACCTGAGGCCATCGGATTTCTTTTTAGACTTTGAATCGGGTGACGCCTCTGGCTGATCCGAAGCGCCAGATTGGGGTTTGGCGGAGGGGGGCGGTTCCGCCGTTTTCTTTGCAGGCTTAGGCGGCGAGGTTTGCGCATGCATTGGATATGCGTTCAGAACGAAAAATATCAACACCAGCACAAAGGCATAAAAAACCCGGCGCTTGTCACTGTTGAGGCGCATAATTAGATTGATTGAGCGGTTATTTCAGGAAGGCTCTGGAAATCATGACCGCCGCCGGTCCAAGAATCACGAGGAATATGCAGGGGAAAATGAAGAAGACCAGCGGGAACAGCAACTTGACCGTGGTTTTGGCGGCCTTCTCCTCCGCTGCCTGGCGTCGGCGCGTCCGCAAAACGCCCGAGTGGATACGCAGGGATTTTGCGATACTGGTGCCGAAACGGTCGGCCTGGATGATTCGCGCGGCAAGTTGTTTGCAGTCTTCCACGCCCGTTCGCAATCCGAGGTTTCGCAGCGCCTCCTGACGCGGCTTGCCGGCCTTCATCTCAAGGTTGACAAGCACCAGCTCCTCTGCAAGATCGGGGGCGGTTTCGCGCATTTCTTCACCGATTTTCAGGATGGCCGCGTCAAGACCGAGACCGGCTTCCACGCAGACGACCAGCAGGTCAAGAGCGTCAGGAAGCGTCAAGGTGATGCTTTCCTGGCGTTTTCTGGCTTTTGAGCCAAGATAGAAGTTAGGCAGCAGCATGCCAAGTGCAACTCCACCCAAGGCCCATTGAAGGATTTTAGCCCTGGCGAACATTCCGTCCGGCTTGTTCATAAAGTAAATCGCCCCGCCGAGGAAAAGCGGCAGAACGATCATGAGCATTAATTTGAAGCCGAGGAATATTTCGAGCGCGCCCTTGCGTCGAATTCCCGCGTAGAGAAGCCTCTGCCGCACTCCGGATCCGCCTCCGCGGGGTTGAAGAACCGCGGAAAGAGGTTTGAAGACCTTCTCTGTCATAAGGGTGCCAAAATCAGGTCCGGAAGAAGTGATTTTCACTGTGCCGGCCGATTCTTCAGATGGCACGCCAAGGCGGGTGTTCAGACTGCCTTTTTTTGATCCTATGATTGCCGCTACGCCAAGAGCGGCCAGGACAAGCACAACAACGATAATTGCTACAACAAGGACAGTCGGTGACATGGTCAGGCCTCCTAGACATCAGACCTTGATTGTGACGATTTTTCTGATGAGCAGACCGCCGATGCTCTGGAGCACAAGGCCGCCGAGAATCATTTTGTGGCCTATTTCTTCATTTATGAGCAACGACATGTAAGGCTTGTTCAGAACATAAATTGCCAATCCTATGCCGAAGGGCAGCATGCCCAGAATCCATCCTGACAAACGGCCCTGGGCCGTAAGGGTCTTGATCTGGCCGAAGATTCGAAAACGCTCGCGTATTGTTTCACCGATTGAGTCAAGGATTTCAGCCAGGTTACCGCCTGTCTCGCGCTGGATGATGACCGCTGTGACAAAGAACTTGACGTCCATTATCGGGATGCGCTCTGAAAGGTTACGCAGGCATTCATCAGCCTGAATGCCAAAGGCAAGTTCGTCATAAAGCCTTTGAAATTCTTCACCTATGGGATCCGGAGCTTCGTCGGCCACGTTTTGAATTGCCGCGTTGAATCCGTGTCCGGCGCGCATGCTGTTGGCGATAAGGTCCAGCGCGTCCGCAAGTTGTGCCTGTATTTTATTGATCCGTCTTGACAAGGCGATTTTCACATAGATGAAGGGCAGGAGGATAACAAATAATCCTGCAATGGCAGGGAGAATGACATTACTCTTGTCTGGCAGGACGAGCCATGTCAGTAATGCCACAACGAAGGCTGAACCTCCCAATATCATTAGAAATGTTTCCCCTTTGGTGGGGATGCCCACCTGGGGTAACTGCAAAGTAAGCCGACGCACAAAACCAGGCTTCTTCACGCGTCGTTTGGTGCTGTCTGAGCCTGATGCAATCTCGTCGTAAGTATCTTGTTTGATAATGGGTTGCTGCTTTTTCTTCCGGCGCTTCTGTTTTTTGGCGGATTCCATCTCCTCCAGTTCAGCCATGTCGGGAACGTCAGTGGCAATTTCTTCCTTACCGATATTCTGGATGCGGCGGTGAACCCTGAGGTCGAGCGCTCCGCCCTTTGCTCCAAGGAACATCCATATCGCCGCGAGAATGAATCCCGTGAAACCGGCGATCAGAATATATAGAAGGAATCCTCCCATTTTGATCCTCCGAGTTAGCCTACAGCTTGAAGCAGTCCTCCGGCAATTGCTGACCGTATGACTTCAGTCGTTCCATGAAGCGAGGCTGCACACCGGTGGGTTTGTGCTGGCCGATGACTTTGCCGGTTGTGGGATCCATGCCTTTACGTTCGTAAATGAAGATGTCCTGCATGGTGATGATATCGCCTTCCATGTCAAGGACTTCGGTTATGTTGATGATTTTACGTGAACCGTCGTTCAGGCGGGCGGCCTGAACGATCATGTCAATGGCAGACGCAATCTGCACGCGCATGGCCCGGGCCGGCAGGTCCATGCCGGCCATAGCGATCATGGTTTCCAGACGACCGATTGCGTCACGAGGGCTGTTGGCGTGCAGCGTCGTCATGGAACCTTCGTGACCGGTGTTCATGGCCTGCAACATGTCCAGCGCCTCGCCGCCACGACACTCGCCGACGATGATCCGTTCCGGACGCATACGCAGGCAGTTCTTCACGAGGTTTCCCATGGTCACTTCACCGCGTCCTTCCAGGTTGGGTGGGCGGGTTTCAAGGCGAACGACATGGGGCTGTTGAAGTTGCAGCTCGACCGCTTCCTCGCAGGTCACTATGCGCTCGTCATGTGGAACGAATGCCGAGAGACAGTTCAAAAGTGTGGTCTTTCCGGAACCTGTTCCACCGCTGATCAGGATGTTCAGGCGGGATTTCACGCACGCCTGCAGGACTGCGGACATCATCGGGGACAATGCGCCGAAGTCAATAAGGGCCTGGATGCCGAGCACGTCTTTGCGGAATTTACGAATGGAAAGGGACGGCCCGTCAACCGCTACCGGGGGAATAACTGCGTTCACACGGGAGCCGTCAGGCAGACGGCAGTCGCACATGGGCTGAGCCTCGTCAATATGACGGCCCACGCCTGACACGATACGGTCAATTACCTGGGCAAGATGGCCGTCATCCTTGAACTGGACGTTGGTCAGATACAGTTTTCCGCGTCTTTCGACGTAGACCTGCTTGGGGCCGTTGACGAGGATATCGTTCACGTCCGGATCATCCAGCAAAGGTTCGAGCGGCCCGAAACCGAGGAGTTCGTCAAGTACTTCCTTGACAAAGGTTTCGCGTTCACGCCTGTTGAGATTGATGCCTTCCTGGTTGATCAGGTCATTGATGATTTTCGTAACTTCCCGCTCAAGCTCTGGGCGGCTCATGGTATTCAGGACGGAAAGGTCCAGAACATCAATGAGTTTCCGGTGCATGCGGGATTTCAGTTCATGGTAACCAGCGCGGGATGCGACTTGAGCGCCTGCTTGTTGACGATTGGCCGGCGCGGCATTGGACACTGCAGGGGATGCCGGTTTTGGCGGGGCCGCAGGCGGGGCCGCAGGCGCGGCCTGCTGGCGTTCGGCGGTTGCGGCGGGAGTGGCCGGGCCGGCTCCGGGTTTTGGCGCTGCCGTCGGGGCGGGGGCGGCCGGGCCTGTTGCTCTGACGCCTAGTCTGTCGCGTAGTGATGCCATAGTCATTTACTCCTTCCGCGATGAAGAATCCTGATGCGGGAACGCGGGATTGCTGCTCCGAACGCTCCACATTGCCATAATCCATCCATTTCTATCATATATAATAAGGTCTGAAAGGGGGCTTTTCAAGGTGGAATTCATGCATCATTTGTTCCTGAATTCGATGAATTTCAATGGCGTGAAAACAGAGATAACGGGACAAATCACCCCCGACAAATGCGGAGACATATGATTCACTGATTACTCAGGTCGGCGTCAGACGGAACAAAGCGCTGTTGACAAAATTAATGCCCGCGTGATAATGGCTTATCGGGAATGAAAAGGAGGACAGGTATTTGCGCATTCCGAGCTGGAGAATGCGCATGTTGTGTGGAAGATCGTGAGCGCTTGACCGTTGTCACAGTTTTACCGGGCCATTGGCCAGGGGAAGAAGACATGCGACCATGCAGACTTGCAGTTCTCGTCATCATGGGCATTGCACTCATATGCTTGCCGTCGTGCAAGAAGTCCGCGCCTCCGGACGCTGCACAGGACCAGTTGGGCGCCGGCACAAGCTCAAAGACCGACGGGAAAAAGGATGCAATGCCCAAGCTGGGTTCTGAGAGATACTATTTCATCGTGGGCAAGAACATTGATGAGATGTGTGATCGCGCATTGGCCGACACCGATCCCGTGCAGCGCGCGGCAGCGTTGCGGAGTCTGGGGAAGGTTCAGGCCAGTCAGAAGGTTGTCGAGGCCATCTTGAACGGATTGAACGAACGTTCATGGGAGATTTTCCGTTGTGCGGTGCTTGCGGCATCGGAACAGAAACTGGTTGAGGCAGAGCCTTTGTTGAAGGGAATCACGGAGGAAGCTCCCCCGCAAGTTCGCATCTGGATTGCCTATGCTCTTGGAAACAAGGGAGTCATCGAAGGTTTCTCCTCCGATGAGTTCGACTGCTCGGTCCAGGCACAGGCGTTGGAAGCGCTGGCCCTGATGGATCGCGCCGAAGGCGGCAGGGGCAATGTCTATATAGGCGAGTTGAAATCCATGGCGCAGGCAAAAGATATTGCCGTGAAATTCAATGCGTTTCGAAGCCTGGCAGCGCTCGGTGAGGCGGATGGGGTGGACGGCCTGATGGAGATTGTAGCCGATGCGGCGCAGTCCGATGCTCTGCGCGAGAAGGCGGCCCTCATTCTCGGATATGGGCATTTCGAGGAGAAGAAGCAGGACCTGGCCAAGTCATTTCCAGATGCCCCATCATCGCTTAAACTAGCCATCGCAAAGGCATATGTCAACCTTGGCGGCACTCTTGAGGAACTGAAGAACCCGGGTAATGAAAGCGAAGGAAAGGCGACTGAAAAAACCGGGGGATGATGGCAGATATCCCTTGATGCCGGTAGTCGTGGATGTAATTTCAACCGTTAAAACCGGAACGTGAACGGCATTAATATGTATGTCGGCAAATCCGTCAGCGCCGGGAGGAAGCCGCTGATCGTCCTCACCATGGGCGATCCGTGCGGCGTCGGGCCGGAGATATGCGTAAAGGCTGCGGCAAATCCCGATGTTCGCGATTCATGCCGACTCGTGCTGGCGGGGGACAAGGTTGTCCTTAAGCGGGCTGAAGATGTTACGAAGATGAGTCTGGTTTATGATACGCTCCATTCGCCTGCTGACGTCGGCGCATGGGCTTCAGATGCCGGGGGCCGGGAGGCGTCATTGCTGGATTGTTCAGCTTGCGCAGAAGCTCCGGAATACGGACGCGCATGCGCAGCGGGGGGGGCTGCGGCATATAAGTACCTTATTAATGCAATAGATATGGCAATCTCAGGAACCGTATCGGCCATTGCCACTGCGCCATTGAACAAGGCCGCTTTACAAATGGCAGGAATACGGAAACCGGGGCATACTGAGATCCTGGCGGAGAAAACGGGGATTGATGATTTTGCCCTGATGCTCTATAGCTCACGGATGTCGCTGGCTTTCGTGACGTGCCACGTCGCATTGCGCGATGTTCCCGGGATGCTGACCTGCGAAAGGATTTTCAAAGTCACGGGGTTATTGAGGGACGCGCTGCTCAGGACGCTCGGTCGGGAGCCGAGGTTGTGCATGCTTGGTTTGAATCCGCATGCCGGGGAAGGGGGGGTATTCGGAGGGGAGGAGCAGGAGCATATCGCCTCTGCGGTACGGGATGCCGTCGAGCGCGGTTGGAACGTGGAAGGGCCGGTTCCGCCGGACGCAGCCTTCACGCCGAAGGCATTGAGAAAGTATGACGGTCACGTGGCGATGTATCACGACCAGGGACATATACCGTTCAAGATGGTCAGTTTTCACGATGGCGTGAACGTCACACTGGGGCTGCCCATCATAAGAACGTCGGTCGCTCATGGCACGGCTTTCGACATCGCCGGCAAGGGGACGGCGGACGAGTCGAGCCTGACGGCGGCCATTCTTCTCGCGTCGCGTTTGTCCGGTATCAGGTCATAACGATCGGAGCGGCAAGGGGGATTGCCAGGAAGCTGCGCGGTGAAAGGTTTGCGCCGTCGGCGTCGCATCGGTTTATGGCGCAGTCGGAGAAAGCGGCATCTGACATCAGGCTCAAGCCGGAGATGTCCACGCGCGCGCTGTTGTCGGAATAGTTGACGAGGACGAGGCAGTCCCGGAACGGAAAAGCCGCCACGCGCGGCGGAACGGCAATGCGGCAGCCCATGTGGAGGGTTGCCTGCGCCTGCATGATATCAAGCACGCTTTGCGGGAAACGCAATATATCCGCCCGAAGGGGGACGTTGAGGCGCTCGTTGATGGGGAAATCGTTGTGCACGCAGGTTCCGATGTTCCATACGATTGCCGCGCCGCCCGATGCGTGACGTCGCGATGATATCAGGGGGACAAGGATCGGCCCGCCCTCGCAGCATGGGACTTCAGCCCATGCCTCGGTTTGGGCGTCGGAAGGCTGGAGGTCGCCCGGCAGACGGATGGGGGAGTTCAGTTCGATGCGTTTGGAGCCGACGATGACCGCTGTGGCATCCGCTGAGACTCGCCCGATACCTGAAAAAGTGTAACCGAAGATCGGGGCCAGTGCGGGATCGGATTCAACGGCTTCGCAAAGGGCGTTGAGCGTCATGATGACCTGGCCGCCATTTTCGAGGATCGCTTCGATTCGCCGTCTCAGGTCAGGCAGGCAAGCGCAGTGAGCGGGGATCATGACATTGCGCGGGGCGTCTGAGAGATCGAGAACGGGGAGGACGGGAATGCCGACCATGCCGAGGGAATCGAAGATGAACAGGTCGCCGTTGCCGTCCGCGTCAGCAGGACGCAGGACGGGAAGGCCGGCGGGATGCCTAGCGACTGAGGCTAGTTTCTCGATCAAACTGGCTGCTTTGGCGACGCAACCGGCCAAGCCGTTTTTCTCATCGAACATGCTGTCGCCGTAACAGAAGTAGGTGTTCTGTCTGGGATTCGTGAGGGCGGTCGTAATGGCCTGTTCGAAGAAGACGCGCTCGTCACAATCAAGGTAGTCGAACCATGCGCCCTGGAATTTGGCGCCGACGCATTGCCTGATCCATGCGACGTGGAAGAACGGCTCGTATTGTTCCACGAAGCCGTATGCGAATGTATCCGGCGCGCGGGTTTCCGTGCCGATCCAGATTCCGTCGAAGATGCGGCCCTGCGTCGCCGGGTCGTATCCGAACAACTGGTATCGGTCGTAGTATTGCGGGAGTTTCAGGACGAGCTTAGCGTTGGGATTTTCCTCATGGACGGCGGCGACGAGGATGCGGCTGAATTCCGCCATGAGGTCTTTGCGGAATTTGCGCCAACCGCGCCCGGCCCGCGCGGCGTCGCATTCCGGGCAGCGGCAGCTTGTCAGGAAGGCGTCGTCAATGACGACTTCGTCGAACACTCGCGCGAGCTTGCGTATCTCGGTCTCAACGCCGGTTCGGGTGGATTGGGCCGTGTAGCAGAAGAAGCCGCAGCGGGTTTCGACGCCGACGGAGCGCCTTCCGAAGCCGCGCCCTTCGACCGGCATGATGCCGCCTGATGTCTCGAATCCGCTCGAGCGGAATGCGTCGCGCAATTCACGAAGCCTGTTTTCGGGGGTGATTTCTCCGCCGCGATATGCCTCGATGACGACCTTGCCGACCCGCGCCGCGCGCAGGCGGCGGAAGGCGGTTTCGAGGCCGTTGTCAGTGGAGAGTTCGCGGGCAATGGCGCCGGCGGTGATGTAGGCGTTGAAAGTCAATTCCGGCATGTCCGGCCTCCGGTATCTGTTCCAGGATGTGGAGTGGGGGGGACAAAGGTTACTGGTAGTATACGATCAGGGAGGCGGTGAGCAAGAGAAGATGAGGGCGGAGCTGGTTTGAAAGGAGGCATGAATCCGGACGGAGGGAAAAACGGGCCGCCATCGGTCTGTTGTACCGGCAGTTGAGCGGGAAACGAAAACGCGCCTTGTCGTGTATAATGCCTGTGATTTTGATTTTCGGGAAAAGATTCAGCGGAAAGCAGCGAGCATCGGGAATCAGGGAGTCATGGATCGCGCAGACATCATCAGGGACCTGAAGCGGGCGAAGCTGTACCGCGGGCAGATTGCGGAGACGAGGCGTTTCCCCGCCAGGGAAGCCGAGACATGCGAGCCGCCCCGTGGAATGCCGCCCGTTCTTGAACAGGCTCTCCGAAAAATCGGCGTCGTGAGGCTCTTTTCCCATCAGGCGCGGGCGATCGAACTACTGCGCGGGGGCAGAGACGTTGTCGTAGCCACCGGAACGTCAAGCGGCAAGACGCTCTGCTACAACCTGGCCGTCGCATGGGAGCTTGCGGAGAATCCCGCGTCGCGCGCGCTTTATCTCTTTCCCACAAAGGCGCTGGCGCAGGATCAGTTCCGGGCGATTCAGAAACTCGCCGATTCGTCGGCGGAACTTTCGGAGATCATCCGGCCGGCAACCTACGACGGGGACACGCCGCAGCATCGCCGCCGCAAGGCGAAGGCCGAAGGCTCCATACTGCTGACCAATCCGGACATGCTCCACGTCGGCATACTGCCGTATCACGGCAGTTGGTCGGCGTTTCTAGGGGGTCTGAAGTACATCGTCATTGACGAGGCGCATACTTATCGCGGGGTTTTCGGGGCGCACGTGGCGAATGTTCTCAGGCGGCTGCGGCGGCTGTGCGCGCACTACGGCGCTGATCCGCGCTTTGTCTGCTGCTCAGCCACAATCGGCAATCCAGTAGAGTTTGTGGAAACGCTCACGGGGCGGCGTCCGGAGCTTGTTGACACTGACGGTTCGCCGCGCGGAGACCGGGATTTTGTCCTCTGGAATCCGCCTCTGACGGACTGCGAGGAGGGGCAGCGCCGAAGTCCGATTCATGAGGCGCAGCAGCTTTTCTGCCGGCTGGTCAAGCGCGGAATCCAGACAATCGTTTTCGCGCAGACCCGCGCGACGACAGAGCTGATATACAAGTATTCGCTCGACGCGCTTGGCAAGCGCAATCCGGAAATAGCCAAACGAATAAGCTCTTACAGGGGGGGGTATCTTCCGGAGGATCGCCGCAGGATAGAGTCGCAGCTTTTTTCCGGGCAGTTGCTCGGCGTGGTCGCCACGAGCGCGCTGGAGCTCGGGATTGACGTGGGCGGGGTGGGGGCGTGCATTCTGGTCGGTTTTCCGGACAGCATTGCCCGGACCTTCCAGCAGGCGGGGCGCGCCGGGCGCGGGACGTCGGACAGCGTTGTTTTCCTGGTGGCGCTGGGGCGTCCGATTGACCAGTACATCATGCGCCACCCGGATTTCATTTTCGGAGGGAGTCCGGAACACGCCGTGGCAGACGTTCAGAATCCGTACCTTTTGAGTTCGCAACTGGCCTGCGCGGCGTATGAGTTGCCGATTGAGGACAGGGACGAAAAGCTTTTTGGCCCGTATATGGGCCCGCTGCTCCAGGTTATTGAAGATAGCGGCAAGGTCAGGCGGATAGGGGGCAGGCGATTCTGGTCGGCGGCGCAATTTCCCGCCGGGCGCGTGGGAATTCGCAGCGCATTCGGAGACCCGGTTTCAATAACAGTTGGGGACGGAAAGAAGGAGACGATACTTGGGGAGGTTGACGCCGCCTGCGCCCAGTTCTTCGTCCATCCGGGGGCGGTGTATCTGCACGAGGGACGGACGTATCTGGTTCACGATCTGGACATGAGCGCGCTGAAGGCTCGCGTGGAGGAGGCGGAGTCGGCGTATTACACGACGCCGGACGTCCTGGCCTCGATCCAGGTTCTGGAGACCGATTCGTCGCGCGAACTCGGGAACGGGAGCCTTCAGGAGGGGGAGTTGAGGGTTGTCACGCGGGTGGTCGGCTTCTGCCGAAGGCAGTTTCATTCGGGACGCTCGATGGGGCGGGAGCCGCTTGAACTGCCGGAGACGGAGTTGCTGACGACGGGAATGTGGCTTGCGCCGCCGGGAGACCTGATGGCAGAACTGGCGGCGGAGGGGCTTGCGCCGGCATCGGGGCTGGCTGGTTTGCGTAACCTTTTTCTTGCGGTACTGCCGGTTCTGGCGATGTGCGACCGGCATGACGTTGAGGCGGCCTGCGATACTGCGGGGTTCCAGTCGCCGGCGCTGTTCCTTTATGACACTTATCCGGGGGGGGCGGGGTTCAGCCGCAAGGCGTTCGAGATGTTCGATCGTCTGGCGCTGACTTCGTTGCGTGTGGCGCGGGAGTGTCCGTGCAGGAGCGGATGCCCATCGTGCGTCGGGGCGGCCGATCCGGAGCCGCAATACGTTACAACCGCGCAGCCGGACAAGCGCGCGACGACGGCGCTGCTGGAGAGGATTCTTGTCTGAGCGTCAAGTGATCCGTTGAAATGGGGCGCGACAGTGAACGGGGACCGATCTTTGCCCCCTTCCGTCGCCCCTCGAGAAGGGGCGCCACCTTCCCCCACGCTGCGCGAAGCGAGGCGCTTTGCGTTGCGCGCGGGGGAAGGAAGATTCTCTAACGTGATGGCTGCATATGCGGAGATAACATTCAGACAGGCACAGACTGCTTGATGAAATCAGGTTCATCGCGTATGCTCTGACGCGCTGGAATTCGGGGCGTGATGCAACGCGCCCCTACGAGTAGTCACATCGCAAGTGCCTCGATCACGGAGTTCTCAAGATGACGAAGAAGAAGGTCGCTTTCAGCGGGATTCAGCCCAGCGGGGACATCCACGTTGGCAACTACCTGGGAGCGATAAAGAACTGGGCGCGGATGATTGACGAGGTTGACTGCATTTTCTGCATCGTTGACCTTCATGCCATCACCGTGATGTACGATCCGGCGGAAATGCAGGAGCGCATCCTCCGGGCGGCCGCCGTCAACATCGCGTGCGGGCTTGATCCCGCGCGGTGCAGGATATTCGTACAGAGCCGTGTTCCGGAGCATACCGAACTTTGCTGGCTGCTCAACACGGTCACGCCCATCGGCAGCCTGGAGCGAATGACGCAGTTCAAGGATAAGTCCCAGCAGCAGCAGGAAAACGTCAACACCGGGTTGTTCGATTATCCCGTGCTCATGGCTGCGGACATCATGCTCTACAAGGCGAACGTGGTTCCGGTGGGCGACGATCAGTTGCAGCACCTTGAGCTTTGCCGCGAGATAGTGCGAAAGTTCAACGCCCGTTTCGGAGACGTTTTCCCGGAGCCGCAGGAGCGCCTCTCGCAGGCCCCGCGCATCATGGGGCTGGACGGCAAGGCGAAGATGAGCAAGAGCCTGGGCAACCACATCTCCCTGATTGATGAGCCGGACGCAGTCTGGAAGAAACTGGCGCCGGCCTTCACCGACCCCGCGCGCCAGCGCCGGAGCGATCCGGGCAATCCGGACATCTGCAACATCTTCACGATGCACAGAGGTTTTTCGCCGCCGGAGGTCGTCCAGCGGGTCAATGGCGAGTGCCGCGGGGCGGAGATCGGATGCGTCGAGTGCAAGAAGATGCTGCTTGAGCACATGCTGAAGGAGCTTGAACCGATCCGGACGCGGGCCAAGGAGTTGATCGCAGAGCCGGAACGGGTCTACTCCGCGCTGTCGGAGGGGGCGGCGAAGTGCGGGACTGTTGCCGAGGCGACCATGGATGAGGTTCGCCGCGCGATGGGTCTGAGGAAGTAGAACCTGACGGAAACAAAAACCGAGGGCTGAACGATGGAACTGCAAGGCGTCGAGAACTTCGAGGGCGTTCTGGAGAGATATGAACGCTGCTTCCGCCGCGAGAACGACGACCGCCCGGTGATGAACATCACCGCGCCGAAGAAGTCCAACCGGGAGGCTCCGCCGGCGCCGGCAATGCTGCGAGAGAGGTGGTTCAACTTCGACTGGCGGATTGACTGCCACGAGGTTTGGGTGTCGCGGACGGACTATATAGCCGAGGCGTTTCCATCGTATTTCTGCAATCTCGGCCCGGACGTTTTCGCCGGGTTCATCGGTTCGGAGCTTGAGTATGCGGAGGGCACGTCATGGGCGAAATATCGGGTGAAGGACTGGGCGGAGGAGCCTCCGCTCAAGTTTAATCCAAAGAGTTTCTACTGGATGGAGATGGAGAAGTACGTGCGCCTGGCCGCGGAGAGGGGGGAGGGGAGATGGATAGTCGCATCCGGTGACATTCATCCCAACGCCGATGCTCTGAGCGCGCTGCGCGGGCCGGAGAACCTTTGTTTCGATCTCATCGAGCGTCCGGACGAGATCAAGAAGCGTCTTGCCGAGTGTTTCAAGGCCTACAAGGAGGCCATGAAGCGCCATTTCGACATCATCCATCCGCATTCGGACGGCGTTGTGACGAGTTGGATCACGGTTCCCGTGCGGGGCAGGTACGCCGCGCTGCAGAACGATTTTTCGTGTATGGTCGGGCCGGAGATGTACCGCGAGTTCTTCCTGCCGTGGCTGCGGGAGGAGGCCGCGTTCCTGGACCACTGCGTTTATCACTGGGACGGTCCGAACGCCATCCCGCACATGGACGCGATATGCGGCGTCGAAGGGATTGACGCGATACAGTGGGTCTACGGTGACGGGAACGGGCCGATGTCGAAGTGGATACCGCTGCTCAAGAAGCTGCAGGAACGAGGGGCGGGGCTTTGGGTTTATTGCGGGCGTGAAGAGGTGAAGCGAATAGTCGAGGCGCTCAAGCCGCAGGGTATGATCATCACGACCGGGGCGGGAAGCCGCGAGGAGGCGGAGGCGATTGTGAAGGAGGTCGAGGGGATATGCGCGAGGAAGTAGGCGTACAAGATACGCGCGCGTCTCGAAGCGAGCCGACGCGGCTCACACCCTGCATCTCAGCGTGTCAAACCCATTGCCCCAACGCCCCTCATCCACCATCCTTCGGATGGTTCCCCTTCTCCCGGGGGAGAAGGAGGGCATATTGGCTGTTCGGGCAGGGAACAAGGGTGTGCGAAACCGATGGTTTTGCGCACACGCGTTACGCTTCGTGCGCGGATTCAAATTATGCAGCGTGGGCGCGGAGCGCCCACCCTACTTTTTCTTCACCAATGTTTTGGCCTGTTTCAGCGCGTCCGTCTCGCCGATGGTCGGGCTGAATTCCAGGCCGATGTAGGCGTCGTAGCCAGTATCGTCAATCGCCTTGAAGATGTAACGGTAATCCAGTTCGCCGCCGACCAGTTCGTGGCGTCCGGGCACGCCGGCGCAGTGGTAATGGCCGATCAGGGAGCTGTATTCCTGGATTGTCTGGATGATGTTGCCCTCGGTGATCTGCTGGTGGTAGATGTCCATGAGGATTTTCACCCAGGGGCTGTCCACCTCCGCGCAGATGTCCGCCGCGTCGCTCATGCAGGCCAGCCAGTAGCCGAGATGGTTGACGTAGGTGTTCAGCGGCTCGATGCAGAGCATTATCCCGTTGGATTCAAGGATCGGGACGAGCGACTTCAGGTTGCGGATGACGGTGGACTTCGTCACCTCGAAGCGCTCCTTCGTGCGCTCGTTGCCGGTGGTCAGGATGAGGCGGTTCACGTCGAGCTTGCGGGCGACGGGGATTGTGTCCTCAAGGCCCTTTTTCAACGCCTCTTTCGCGTTGGGATTGACCAGCGGGACGGCGGTCGCCATGCAGAAGGTCGCGATTTTCATCTTCGCGGCGTCGGCGGCCGCCTTGATCTTGTCAATGTCCTTGCCCTGCCAGCCCCAGAATTCGGCTGCCTTGTAGCCTAGTTCGCCGGACAGCGCGACTTTTTTATCCGGGGTCTGGTCCCTCCAGAACATTTCGATGCAGACGGAGAGTTTTGCCATTGCTGATGCCTCCTGCGTAGCCGAAGCCCTTTGCGATACGACGACAGGTAGGGCACGTTGCAACGTGCCCCTACGATGTGGACAGTCCGCGCCGCCGGATGAGGGCCGGGGCGCTCAACTGGGGATATTGTGACACAAAGCGGGGGCGTGTCAACGGGGTGGGATGAATCGAAAAGGCCGGAACCGGTGGGCGAGCGCAAAGTCAGTCAATAACCTTAGGCACTTTGAAGAAGTCGCCCTGCCTGTCCGGAGCGTTGGCGAGCGTTTCGTCAGGGGTAATGGAGCGCGGTTCGCCGTCCTCGCGGAAGACGTTGTGCTCTATGGCGGCGTGGGCCATAGGTTCGACGTTGGTCGTGTCCAGACGGTTTAGCATATTGATATAGTCGAGAATATCCCCAAGCTGGCGGGCGAGGCGTTCCTTCTCCTCCCCGGTCAGTTCAAGCCGGGCCAGGTTGGCCACATATTCGACGTCTTTTTGCGTTATTGACATTCGCGTTTCCTCAGCGGGCTGGGCATTCGACAATCCGCCGAAACAGCGCGGATGATAGCGGAAGGCTCGCGGGGATGTCAAACCGGATGAAAGGGAAGCAGGCCATGGCGGTCATTCGGCGATGAGAAGCGTTGTCTCGCCAGAGCCTATGCTGATTTCAAAGATGATGCCCTTGTCCTGCGCCGAGGCTGAAATCCGGTCTTCGGTTAGGAGCGACCTGAATGATCGGGCGTCCCCAGGGATGCCTGCGGCCGCGGCGTCAACCGCGATTTTTGCCGTCATGGGCTTCCCGGCAAGATTAAGAACGGACAGGTAGACCTTGCCATCGGCGGCTGGACCGTATCGCTCAATCCGCATGTTCGGATCGTCGCACTTCGCATGGGGAATGGGCTGCCAGCCTGCCTTGGAAATCGTCTGAATCAGCGGGATGTATTTTTTGAACAGCGCACGGTCGCGGTTGTAAAGTTTCGGCTGCGCGAAGTAGTGTTCCGTCGCGGCGTTGGCGGAGAAGAAGCTCGGAAATACGGCATAATGCAGGCAGCGCTTCATGTAGCGCTCCGTGTCCTCATGCGTCCACTTCGTGAAATCCGTGTTCTGGAGGAGAAGATAAGGTTTCTGCCCGGAACACGCCCGCCGGGCGTTCATGATTTCCTCGGTGTTGGCGGCGTAGAGCAGGCCGCCCGGCTTCCAGTCGGTCTCCGTGCCGGTAAGATCGAACCAACCCATCAGGAACGGGAAACGCCACGGGACGGAGTTGGCCATCATGAGCTTGCCGCGCTTGTGGACGTCTTTTGAAATGAAGCGGGAAAATTCCCATATGCTGAACATGTTCATCAGGCAGACGCGCCCCGCCGAATCGAAGACCGGCGGAATGTCAGCGCAGGCGATGTGCTCAGGGCGATAATTCAGTACCGCCCATCCCTCCAGACTGTCGAGATACTCCCCGTCAAGAATCCCCTTCGATGAGTCGGCGTAACGCTTGTCGGCGTCTTCGGTGGTGTAATTGACCTTCGCCTTTGTCACATCGCCGGGGATAAAGGGGCTTGGATTCAGGGAAAAGACCGCGCCCACGCACCAGGGAGCGTCCGCCACCGAGAGGTCATAATTTCCATGCGGGGAATGGACGGCGCTGGTCAGGGTAGCCCGCGCAAGGGCGTTACCCTCTTTCGCCTGTTTCTCCATCTCCGCGATACAGCCTGCGTAGGATCTGTCGGCGTCCTTCGATATTTTGCACCAGAAGGACTGTGGCTCAGTGTAGCGGAAGGTCAGGATGTCATGCGCGTCGTCCCATGCTGTTTCTTCTTCGCCCTCCTTGAACGCAAAGCCGAAATCATCGTGCCTTTCCACCGATGAAATCTTTTGGAAGGCCATCCAGATGCCTTCGCGGTCAACGCGCTTGACGAAGTCGTCCGGATAGACAGTCATGTACTTCGCCCACGCAGCGCGCCATCCCCATTCGGAGTCAAAGGCATAGATGATGAATTTGAAGGAGGCGGCAGAAGGGGATTTGGCGTAATTCTTCGTGAGACCGAGATCAAACGCGATGTAGAAGGTTCCAGTTGCGGCATGGTAGCCGATGCGGGACAGGCGGGGATCGCTAATGGGCCAGGCAAGGGCAAGGCCGGAGGGCTTCTCCGGCGGGGCAACACAGCCCATCGGATAAAAACTCATGCTGCCCGACGCGCCGGCCTCGCAACGGATGACGTTCTGATACGAACCGGCCTGGCCGATATCCTCGGCCCTCGTCATGTCATTGCACCATTTCCATCCCGAAGCCTTGACGGGCAGGGCGAAGTAGAGCGTCACGGCGCGGTCGTTTCCGGTTGTGTCCTGAATCATCCCGGCCACTTCAAGGCGGTTTTCATGCGCGATCATGTCGGCCTTGAGATTCAGGGACAATGTGTTATTGCCGCCGGTGAAAGCTACGCCAGAATTGTTTTGGACGCATTTGCCGGAGAAGGGGAGGAAGTCGCTCCCCGCGGCGCAATCCTTGGCAAAGAATCCGCCGAAGGAGTCTTTGCGCAGGACATCATTCCCGCCGAGATTGAAAGACGCGACGCGCCCGTTGCCGTCAAACCCAAGCGTGAGGCCGTCGCCGGTTCTCATTTCAGTTTCCGAGCGGCCTGGGGCGCGGGGTTTGATGGATCCGGCGATGCCCTGAAGATCGAAAGTGGCTGCGTCGTCCAGCTCTGAAGCGAACAGATCATCGAACCAGACGGTTCCGGAATGGTTGCGGAAAAGGGCATGAAGGAGCAATTTGGCGACCGGTTTCTGCGGGTAGATGACGAAGCTGACGTTCTGCCAGTCGTGAGTACCGGTCTCGAAGGGCATGATCTGGCCCCAGAGAGGCGTGCCGTCCGAGTAGATCAGGTCGCAGTAGATCGAATAATCAATGTTGGATGAGCCGCTGACATCAAGGGCCTTGCTGGAGCCGCCCACGATGATCGGGCGGGGTTTGTCCTGATTGAGTATCAGCGTAACGCACGCGCCGCTGAAGTCGTCAGGTCTGGCGTTGACGCACTTGATTGCGCGGCTGCCGTCCGTGCCCTCGCCGGGAGCAAGAGTGTAACCATTGTGGTAAAAGGCGGCCGGCGCAAGCGGGGCGGCGTCGCCGGTCTCAAAATCCCCGTTGGCGATGAGGTTGGGCGCGTCCACGTCGGCGATGGTCATAAAGACGGGGCCGGCGAACGGGCGGTCAGCGGCGGCGGCGCAGAAGGCGAGGAACAAAGACGCTACGGCAACGGCGCATGTTGCGCGCATGTTAAATCCCCCTGTAAGGCGGATGTTCGATGGGGCGGCCATGAAGCCGCCCCATCGAGGGCCTTCTATGATACGTCGAAGAATCGGTCCGCTAACTGACGGCCTTTACGCAACGCTCGCAGAGGTCCGGATGTTCCGCGTTCTTTCCGACCGACTCTCGCTGGTTCCAGCACCGCGCGCACTTTCCGAATTCGGAAACGCTTGCGCTGATCGCCACTCCGGACAGGGAGTCGCACTTCGCTGCGTTCTGAGGCGCTTGGGCTGTGGAAATCCTGACTTCACTGAGCATCAGGATTTCGGGCAGTTCCGATTCCAATTCCTTCAGCAACGCTGTCGCTTCCGAGTCGTCTGTGTGGAAGGCGATGGAAGCTTCAAGGGATTTGCCGATCCTGCCCGCCGCTCGGAGTTCCTCAAGCGGGCGGGCGACATCTTCGCGCAGCTTGAGTATCTTCTCCCACTTTTCAGCCAGGGCGGAGTCCGTCCATTCCTCTTTGGCCTTCGGCATGTGCGCGAGGTGGACGCTCTCGACGTCCTCGGATTTCTGTGGGATGTACCCCCAAACCTCTTCGCACGTATGGACCAGAATCGGCGCGGCCAGGCGAACGAGCGCGTCAAGGATTTCGTAGAGCGCTGTCTGCGCGGAGCGGCGTTCCTCCCACTTCGGCGCGGAGCAGTAGAGCCTGTCCTTCAGAACGTCCAGGTAAAAGGCGCTCATCTGCACACGGCAGAAGCTGTGCAGGTAGATCGTCGCCTTGTGGAACTCCATCTCCTCGTAGGCCGCCGTCGTCTGGCGGATCAGTTCCGCCAGTTCGCCAAGCGCCCAGCGATCCATTTCCACCATCTCCGCGTATGGGACGCGATCCTTCGCGGCGTCGAAATCGTTCAAATTGCCGAGCATGAACCGGAACGTGTTTCGGATGTCCCGGTACATGTCAACCATGTTGCCCTTGATGATGTCCTCGACGACGCTCATGTCGTTGCGGAAGTCGAGGCTGGAGACCCAGAGGCGCAGGATTTCGGCGCGGAATTTATGCACACCGTCGTCAACCGAGAGGAAGTTGCCCTTGCTCTTGGACATCTTCTGCCCCTCGGCGTCAACGACGAAGCCGTGCGTAAGGACGCACTTGAACGGCGCGCGGCCCCACGCGGCAACGGATGGCAGCAGGCTTAGCTGGAACCATCCGCGATGCTGGTCAGTGCCTTCCAGGTAAAGGTCAGCCGGATAAGCCAGATCGGGATGTTTGCGGCAGACGGAGTTATGGCTCGATCCGCTTTCCATCCACACGTCGAAAATGTCGTTCTCCTTGCGGAACTCTTTTGTTCCGCATGAGGGACACGCGGCGTCCGGCGGGACGAAGTATTCGACCGGCTTGGCGAACCATGCGTCCGAGCCTTCTTTGGCGACGATGTCAGCCACCCGGCGGATGGTGTCGCCGGTCATCAGCGTTGCGCCGCATTTCTTGCAGTAGAAGGCCGGTATCGGCACGCCCCAGTCGCACTGGCGGCTGATGCACCAGTCCGGGCGGTCCGCCACCATGCCCCGGATGCGCTCCTCGCCCCAGACGGGTATCCATTTGGTTTTGGCGATTTCCTCCAGCGCCCGTTTGCGAAGTTCGCTCCGTTCCAGACCGACGAACCACTGCTCCGTGGCCCTGAAGATTACGGGGCTGCTGCAACGCCAACAGTGCGGGTATGAGTGGGATGACCTCCCGCTGTTCATCAGCGCTCCGAGGGCGACCAGCTTGTCGAGAATCGGCTTTTCGCCATCATTGATATGCAGACCTGCGAACTGGCCCGCGTCCTTCGTGAAGAATCCCTTCTCGTTGACCGGGCTGAGTATTTCGAGGGCGTAATGGCAGCCTGTCAGGAAGTCTTCGCGCCCGTGTCCGGGGGCGGTATGAACGCAGCCCGTGCCGTCCGTCAGTGTTACGTATTTCGCAAGCACGACCGGGCAGACTTTGTCTTCGTAAAGAATCTGCCTGTATCGCTTGCCCTCCAGCGCCTTGCCCGGAACGCGGCCATGCTCGGTGAACTCGGTTATGCCGCTCTGCTGCATGACGGCGGCTGCAAGACGATAGGCGAGTATCGTTGCTTCCTTGTTGCCGTTCTTCGGATTCGCGTATACTACGGCGACGTATTCAAAATCCGGATGAAGCGCTATCGCAAGGTTGGCGGGAAGCGTCCACGGCGTCGTGGTCCAGATCATGACGTGGGCGGGGATATCCTTCGGTAATCCGAAGATGTCGCTCACGTCGTCAACCAGCGGGAAGTTGACGAAGATTGACGGCCCTGAAACGTCCGCGTATTCGAGTTCGGCCTCGGCCAAAGTCGTGGCGCAACTCATGCACCAGTGAATGGGCTTGAGGCTGCGGTAGATGCAGCCTGCGTCAACCATGCGGGCGAAAACCTCAAGCACGCCGGCCTCGTATTCCGGTTTCAGAGTCAGGTAGGGATTGTCCCAATCACCGATGACGCCGAGGGATTTGAACTGGCGCTTCTGCGATTCGAGGAATTTGGTTGCATATTTGCGGCAAATCGCCCTGATTTCGACGGAGGACATCTGTTCCGCCTTGTCGCCGACTTCCTGTAGCACTTTGTGTTCGATGGGCAGGCCGTGGCAGTCCCAGCCCGGCACGTAGGGCGCATCAAAGCCCTGCATCGTGCGATAGCGAACGATTACATCCTTCAGAATTTTGTTCAGGCCCGTTCCCAGATGCAGATCGCCTGTGGGGTAAGGAGGGCCGTCGTGGAGGATGTATTTCGGACAGCCCGCGCGGGCCTTGCGGATTTTCCTGTAGAGACCTTCGGTCTCCCACTGTTTCTGAAGGACAGGTTCCTTTGCCGCGAGATTTGCGGCCATGGGGAACGCTGTTTTCGGCAGGTTTATGGTTTTCTTGTAGTCTCCAGCCATGTCTTTCTCACCGTTTCTAATTTTGACGGCGCACTTTGCTGTCGCCGCTACTTTGTGCGGCGGTTATGAGTACGCCTTCGTTCTTTGTTTCTTATCCGGCGTCGGCGCTTTGAATGATCTCCATCGCCTTCGCCGGTCTGATTCCTTCGAGCAGAAAACGCTTGTCTCGCGATTTCTGTCCGGACAGGAGAATCACCTGGGATGCTGAAATCCCGAAAAACTTCGCAAGCGCCTTTGTGACTGACTTGTTGGCCTTGTCCTTTTCGGGAGCCTCTGTGACGCTTACCATCAGGCTGCCGTTGCGCTCCCCGTCAACGCCGTCCCGGGGGGCTTTTGGCCGGACTCTTACCGGGATAGCAGTTCCGCCGGGGATTTCCTGGAGGGCGATCAATCCGTCCATCCCTCGAACAGCGCCGTTCCTATTCTTACGCAGGTTGAACCTTCCTCGACGGCGATTTCGAAATCCTGGGACATGCCCATCGAAAGTTCCGTCATGAACGGCTCGTCGCCATCGGCGTTGATACTGTCGCGCAGTTCCCGGAGCGTTCTGAAAACGCCGCGGCAGACCTCCATGTCGTCCGTGAACGGGGCCATGGTCATAAGGCCTTCAAGCCGGATGCCGTCCATGCGGCGAATCCTCCCGGCGAGGGGAGCGACGTCGGCGCATTTAACGCCGAACTTGCTCTCCTCGCCGGAGACGTTCACCTCCAGCATGGCGGGCATCGTCATGCGGCATTCGCCGGCTCTTGCGGCTATCTCAGCCGCAAGAGGCTCGCTGTCCACGGAATGTATCATGCGGAATTCCTGAATCGTCTTCTTCGCCTTGTTTCGCTGCAGGTGGCCGATCATGTGCCAGCGGATTTCGCGCAAGTCCTTCAACGCCGCGATCTTCGGCAGGCCGGTCTGAACCCGGTTCTCGCCGAAATCCAGCTGGCCGAGGTCGTAGAGCGCGCGCACCGCGTCCGGCCCGACCGTCTTGCAGACGGCCACCAGACGCACGGAATCAGGGGATCGTCCGCAGCGGGCGCAAGCATCAGCGATGCGGTTTCGAACCGCTGCCAGATTCTCCTTCAACCTGTTTAAACGATCATCTGCCATCCCGAAAGAGTTCCTTTTCAGAACTTCCCGCCCGAAAGATTTATCCGGACGGCAAAGAACAATCCAAGTATATCAGGATGGGAAGGGGATAAAAGTAGCAGTTTTCGACGTACGGGTCAACTTCGGGCTAGGGTTCCGCCGCCATGTTCCTGAGCAAGCAGTTCCATGACAGCCTCAGCCGCCGCCCGGGGGCCGCCGGTTGCTTCCGATACGTCAATCCATTCGACGCCGGCGAACTTTGCGAACCATTGTAACTGACGCCGCGCGAAACGCCGTGTGTTGCGTTTGATGAGGCGGATCGCTTCGTCGCGGGGGATTTCATCGCGGATATAGGATGCGAATTCCTTGTAGCCCAGGGCTTGAGAAGACTGCGGCCCCAAGCCGTTGCCGGAGTCAAGAAGTCTCCTGACTTCCGCCTCGAATCCGCGTTCGATCATGAGATCAACGCGGCGATCAATGCGCCTGTAGAGTTCCTCTCTGTCCCATCGCAATCCGAAGATTCGCCAAAGGGAAGGGTCGGGGGGGACGCTGAACTGTGTCTGTTGAGCGACCGCACCGCGTCCGGTGAGGTGATAGACTTCCAATGCGCGAACGACGCGCTTCTTGTCGTTCGGGTGGAGTTTCGCGGCGGATTCGGGGTCAACCTCCTTCAACATGCGATGGAGTTCAGCAAGGCCCTTCGTTCTGATGATCTCGTCAAGCAGCGCCCGGTAATCGGGGTCTGCGCCGGGGGCGTCGAAAATGCCGTGCAGGAGGGCCTTGAGGTAGAGCGCCGTCCCGCCGACGATGAGAATCCGCGCGCCGCGTTTCTCGCAGTCGTCAATAACGCGGTTGGCTTCGGCGATGAAGCGCCCGACGCTCCAGTATTCGCCCGGATCAGCGACATCAATGAGGCGGTGGGGGATTGCGGAGCGTTCTTCCGGGGTTGGTTTTGCGGTTCCGATATCCATGCCACGATAAATCTGCATGGAATCAACGCTGAGGATTTCGGCTCCGGCGCGTCTGGCGATGCTCAGCGCGACATCCGACTTGCCGCTTGCTGTCGGCCCCAGCAGAACCCATTTTGGCATATCCGATCCCCCGCGTGGCGCATTCACATGTCAGCGCTGTTTCATAGAACAATTGCGACGCGGCGATTATGCGGTTTGTTTATTTTCGCTATCGCCGTCATTGGCAGGATTCTCAGGTGAATTGCCGATCTGCTCGCCGACTTCGTCGAGGGCGGGGGGGCTAGCGTCTTCTCCGTCCGGGAAGCCTTCCTCCACGTTTTCGATGCTTGCCTGAGCGGCATCCGGCAATCCTTTGTCAAGGAAGGCGCGTATGAAAAGCAACGCGAAGGCGGCAAGGCCGATCACGCCCAAGGGGACCGGGAAGGGGATTCGCGGGCCGCTGATGAGACGGGCGAAAATCGTCTTCGATCGAGCCGCCGGCGAGGGCGGCTCGTTTTTATCAGGAATTATACCGGAATCGGCAGCGTTCGGAACGTCGGGATCGGGTTCGGGGGCAGGCAGAATTTCCTCGCCGGGTTTGAGGTATTCCAGTTGCTCCCGGGCGACCTTTTCGAGGTAGACGGGGTCGTATCGTAGGCCGTCCCGCTGCCGCATAAGGTCTTCGACTTCCTTCTGGGACTTGTTGACGGCGGCGCGCAACTCGTCTCGGCGCGCGCGCAGTTCGGCCTGCTCTTCGCGCACCTTGTTGAGTGTATAGAATCCAACCACGACGATAGCGGAGATCGCCGCCAGCGGGATCCAGAAGGTTCTCAGCGAGTCGTCTGCCTGAGCCACGCCTTTTTTACAGGTCCCAGACCGTCCCCGCGTAGATCGCGGATGCGCCCAACTCCTCTTCGATGCGAAGCAGTTGATTGTATTTGCAGATGCGGTCCGTGCGGCAGAGACTGCCGGTTTTGATCTGGCCGGCATTTGTCGCCACGACTATATCGGAGATCGTGGCGTCCTCGGTCTCGCCGCTGCGATGGCTCACGACGGCCGTCCAGCCGTTGTTTGTAGCCATACGGATCGCGTCAAGCGTCTCGGTCAGCGTTCCGATCTGGTTGACCTTGATGAGGATGGAGTTGGACGACTTTTCGTTGATTCCCCGCTCCAGACGCTTCGTGTTGGTGACGTATAGATCGTCGCCGACTATCTGCACCTTCCGATCCGTTATCTCTTTGCCCAGCGAGGCTGTAAGCTGTTGCCATCCCTCCCAATCGTCTTCGGACAGGCTGTCCTCGAGGCTGAGGATCGGGTATTTCGAGCATAGTTCCAGGTAGAAATCCACCATTTCGGCGGATGATTTCGGTTCTTTTTGACTCTTCCAGAACAGATATTTGCCTTCCGCCTTTGCGGCGTCGTGCATTTCGGTTGCCGCGGAATCGAGAGCAAGCCAGACGTCCTTGGCCGGTTCGTATCCGGCCTTCTCGATGGCCTGGAGGACGACCTGTATGGCCTCCTCATTGGATTTCAGGTCGGGAGCGAAACCGCCCTCGTCGCCGACGGAGGTGTTGTAGCCTTTTGACTTGAGGACGGATTTCAGCGCGTGGAAGACCTCTGCGCCCATCTGAAGCGCGCGGGCGAAAGTCGGCGCGCCGACGGGCATGATCATGAATTCCTGTATGTCAACGGTGTTGTCCGCGTGCTTGCCGCCGTTGAGGATGTTCATCATGGGAACGGGCAGCAGGTGGGCGTTGACGCCGCCCAGGTAGCGGAAGAGGGGCATTCCGGTCCACTCCGCCGCGGCTCTGGAGGCCGCCAGGCTGACGCCCAGGATGGCATTGGCGCCGAGGTTGCCCTTGTTCTCGGTTCCGTCCAGGGAGATCATCGCTCCGTCCAGATCGCGCTGGGCGACGGCGTCCATGCCGATGACGTTCTGAGCGATCACTTCGTTGACGTTCTGAACGGCCTTGGAAACGCCCTTGCCGAGGTAGCGGGACTTATCTCCGTCGCGCAGTTCGACGGCCTCATGCGCGCCGGTGCTGGCGCCGGATGGCACAGCCGCGCGGCCGATGATGCCGCATTCGAGCGTTACTTCAACCTCGACCGTCGGATTGCCTCTGGAATCCAGAATTTCGCGTCCCTTCACGTCGGAAATCGAACTGCTGAACATTTTTTTCTCCGGCATTATTGGTTCATTGGTGTGTCAGACGCCGTTTCCGGCAAGTGGAAGAACAATACCATCCGCATGTCGGGAAGTCAACATTCGTGAGGGCTTTGCCTTAATCCTTCATGTGGAATCGCTGACGGCATGGCTTGGAGGCGTGAAACCGCGGATTTTTAACACGCCACGCGATACTTTCATTTGTGCATGTTAATGAGTCGAATCTACTTTGTTCTGCAACAGAACCGTTGCATTCTTAAGCGCATTCCACTCAATCTGTGAAGCCGCTTTGCGGCCCGTTTCCCGGTGGAGGCCTGTCATCCAGCAGAATCATTGAATACACCGCCATCAGGCCGACAATCCCGAATATGACGGCGAATGCCAGCCACCTTCCATCCCTTGCCAGCGGCATTGCGGCGATGAGTAACAGTATCGCGACAACCAGACAGCCGATGCTCGTCGTGATCTGCCCTCTTCCCTGAGACATGGTTCTTATGCCTCATCATGTAGAAACACAACGCTACCAAGGCGGCTCCATGCGCGCGTAGTGTGTGCGAAACCGCAGTTTTGCACACGCGCCAATTGGCGCGTTCTCTGCGTCGCTGCGCTCTGCCTTAGGACGCACCCTTGTATCTTGGAAAACGGTTAAAGGTAGAGAGTAATCAGAGTAATCTCTAGACAGGGAAAGACAGCCCCCTACCCCATGGGGTAGGGGGCGGGCCAACCGAAACATGCAAAACATCTTTTA
>Ga0209507_1000138_pt1 | contig 102690 bp, 88 predicted proteins | sample AD_UKC028_MetaG_FD_184414 | JGI IMG/M metagenome (GOLD analysis project Ga0209507, IMG submission 184414) | Active sludge microbial communities of municipal wastewater-treating anaerobic digesters from USA - AD_UKC028_MetaG (SPAdes) (version 2) | ecosystem: Engineered > Bioreactor > Anaerobic >...
ATCATTTTATTTATATGGTGCGGTCGAACCGCTCACGGGTGACAGCTTCTTTTTAGAGTTTTCGCATTTGGATGCGGATTGTTTTCAGATCTTTTTAAATCAATTCTCTCAAGCTCATCCCCATAGCTTGAATGTGATCCAATTAGATAATGGACGGTTTCATTTTGCCAAAAAGCTCCAGATTCCTGAAAATGTCGTCTTATTATTTCAACCCCCTTATAGCCCAGATATCAATCCTATTGAGCGTGTTTGGCAATTTATCAAAGATCAATTGCGCTGGTTGAATTTGAAAAATTTAGACGAATTGCGTAGAAAAGTTGATGAGATTATCCAGTCAATTACTCCAAATCAAATCGCTTCTCTGACCAGCTTTGATTTTATTCTAACTGCTCTTAAATGATAAAAACTATCGATAAATGGTATCAGTCGGATGAGGGCTTCGTGGTGAAGCAGTGCTGCCATGGAAAAAACTCCAATCGGTCTATAATGCCGGGCCATGATGAATACGCCGTTTCTTTGACCCTCCGTCCCGGAGAATATCCCCATGTCCCGATTCGCTCAGATCATTCCCGGCCAGTTTCCTGGCGCTCGCCCGCGCCGAATGCGCCGTGATGACTTCTCTCGCCGCCTGGTCCGGGAAACCGTGCTGACGCCGGCTGATTTCATCCAGCCGCTGTTCGTGATTGAAGGCGAAAAACGCCGCGAGCCGATTGCGTCGATGCCGGGCGTCGACCGGCTGACCCTCGATGAACTGTTGCGCGAGGCCGAAACGCTGGCCACGCTGGGCGTTCCCGCGGTCGCCTTGTTCCCGGTCACGCCGCCGGAAGCGAAGTCACTGGACGCTGCCGAAGCCTGGAACCCCGACGGTTTGGCGCAACGGGCGGTGCGGGCGTTGAAGGCGGCCATTCCTGAGTTGGGCGTGATCACCGACGTCGCGCTGGACCCCTTTACCAGCCACGGTCAGGATGGGCTGGTCGACGATTCCGGCTATGTGCTGAACGACGAGACCGTGGCGGTGCTGGTTCGGCAAGCCTTGTCCCATGCCGAAGCCGGCGCCGATATCGTTGCGCCCTCGGACATGATGGACGGACGGATCGCCGCGATTCGCGAGGCGCTGGAGTCCAGTGATTTCATCCATACCCGCATTCTCGCCTATTCCGCCAAATACGCCTCCAGCTTCTACGGCCCATTCCGCGATGCGGTCGGTTCCGCCGGAGCGCTGGGCAAGAGCAATAAATACAGCTATCAAATGGACCCGGCGAACAGCGACGAAGCTTTGCGTGAAGTAGCGATGGATCTGGAGGAGGGGGCGGATATCGTGATGATCAAGCCGGGGCTGCCCTACCTCGACATCGTGCGCCGGGTCAAGGATCAATTCGCCGCTCCCACTTTCGTTTATCAGGTCAGCGGTGAATACGCCATGTTGCTGGCGGCGGCCCGCAACGGCTGGCTGGATGAAAAGGCCGTGATCATGGAATCGTTGCTGGCCATCAAGCGGGCCGGGGCGGATGCAATTCTGACCTATTTCGCCGGACGGGCGGCGAGCTGGCTGCGGCAGGTATGACCAAGCGCTGGAAAGTATGGCTGCTGGCCGCGCTGGGCATCGTGCTGACCGGATTTTTCCTGGCCATCATGCGCCCGCCCGGCAGTCAGTCTTCAACGCCGGGCCAGGATTTGCCCTGGCAGGTCACGGTCGGTCAGGGCGGCGCGACGTCGACCGTGTTCGGTCTGACAGTGGGCGAGAGTTCACTACGGGAAGCAGTGGCTAAGCTGGGACGGCGCTATGAGTTGGGGCTGTTTGAAGATCGGGAAGGGCGATGGAGCCTGGAGGCGTATTTCCGCGATGCGGTGGTGGGCGGCTTGAACGTCCGGCTGGTGCTGGCGGCGCGTTTATCGGAAACGGCGCTGGCGGCGTTGAAAACCCATGCCGGAGAGGGCAAGCCGACCGCTAGCGGGATTCGCCGCTATCCAGTCGCTGAGGCCGATCAGGATCTGGCGATGCAAGGCGTGATCGCCGCGATCACCTACCTGCCGATAGTCAAGTTTGACGCCGATCTGGTGCGGCAGCGCTTCGGCGAGCCAGCGGAGCGCATTGCGGCGGAAGGCGGAGTGCATTGGCTTTATCCGACGCTGGGGCTGGATTTGTTGCTCGGCGACAACGGTGAGGCGTTGCTGCAATATGTGCCGCCCGCCGACTTTGAAGCGCGGCTGCGGGCGCCGTTGCGGAAACTCTGATTCCTGTGGAACCAACGACCATGACCACGACCATCGATCAATACGCGGTGATGGGCCATCCCATCGCCCACAGCCAGTCACCGCGCATTCATACGTTATTCGCCGCGCAGACCGGCCAGGCGCTGGAATACCGGGCTATTCTCGTCGAGCCGGGCGGATTCACGGCGGCAGCGCGAGCGTTCCGGGCGGCTGGCGGCAAAGGATTGAATGTCACGGTACCGTTTAAGCAGGACGCCTGGGTGTTCGCTGACATCCTCAGCGCCCGGGCGGAACGGGCCGGCGCAGTGAACACCCTGATTTTTGAACCGGGCGGCGTGCGGGGTGATAACACCGACGGACCGGGATTAGTGCGTGATCTGACCGTCAATCATGGCGGTTCGCTGGCCGGTCAGCGCATCCTATTACTGGGCGCGGGCGGCGCGGCGCGCGGGGTGTTGCAGCCGTTGCTGGCGGAACGTCCAGCGCACTTGGTGATTGCGAATCGCACGGCGGAGAAGGCGCTGGGACTGGCCGTGCGTTTTAGCGATCTCGGGCGGGTAGCGGCCTGCGGTTTCGCCGAATTGGCCGGGCGGCAGTTCGATCTCATCATCAACGCTACTGCTGCCGGTCTGGAGGATACCGTGCCGCCATTACCGGAGGGCGTTCTGGCCGACGGTGGCTGGTGCTATGACCTGATGTATGGCCGTGAACCGACCGCTTTCGTGCTATGGGGACAGGAGCAGGGCGCGGCTCGATCCCTGGATGGATTGGGGATGCTGGTGGAACAGGCGGCGGAGGCTTTCCACTTATGGCGCAGCGTATGGCCGGAAACCGGGCCGGTGATTGCCGCGCTCCGGGACCTCAGTTATGCAAAATCTGGCTCAAAAATAACCGGGTTCGCTCCGACTGGGGATTCGTGAAAAACTCCTCCGGCGTGTTCTGTTCAATGATTTCCCCACTGTCCATAAAGATCACCCGATGGGCCACCGTCTTGGCAAAGCCCATTTCATGGGTCACGCAGATCATGGTCATGCCGTCCTCGGCCAGCGCCACCATGGTGTCCAGCACTTCCTTGATCATCTCGGGGTCCAGCGCCGAAGTCGGTTCGTCAAACAGCATGATCTTGGGGTTCATGCACAGACTGCGGGCAATCGCTACCCGTTGTTGCTGACCGCCGGATAACTGCCCCGGATACTTCTTCGCCTGTTCAGGAATCTTGACCCGTTCCAGATACTGCATGGCGAACTCTTCCGCCTGTTTGCGCGGCATCTTGCGCACCCAGATCGGGGCCAACACGCAGTTTTCCAGCACGGTCAGATGCGGGAACAGATTGAAATGCTGGAACACCATACCGACATCGCGGCGAATTTGTTCAATGAGCTTGACATCGTTACTCAGCTCTTTGCTATCCACCACGATCCGTCCACGCTGGTATTCCTCAAGCCGGTTGATGCAGCGAATGGCGGTGGACTTGCCTGAACCGGACGGGCCGCAAACCACAATGCGTTCACTCTTTTGGACGGTCAGGTTAATGTCCTTGAGGACGTGAAAAGCGCCATACCATTTATGGACGCCTTCCATCTGGATCATGGACTGCTCGGAGAGCGGGGCGCGAGCCGTGGACGGTGAGTTCATCAGATCAAATTCCTAACGCTTGTGGCCGGTATGCAGGCGCTTTTCCAGATTTTGGCTGTAGCGGGACATGCTGAAACAGAACAGCCAGTAAACGGCGGCGGCGAATACGTAGCCTTCGGTGGAAAAGCCCAGCCAGTCCGGGTTGGTCGTGGCGTTGTGAACCGTGTTCATCAGATCAAACAGGCCGATGATCAACACCAGCGAGGTGTCCTTGAACAGGGCGATAAAGGTGTTAACAATGCCGGGGATGACCAGCTTCAGGGCCTGCGGCAGCACGATCAGCGCCATGGACTTCCAGTAGCCCAATCCCAAGGCGGCGGCGGCTTCGATCTGGCCCTTGGGAATGGCCTGCAAACCGCCGCGCACCACTTCAGCCATGTAGGCCGCCTGGAACAGGGTGACGCCGATCAGCGCCCGCAGCAGTTTGTCGAAATTCATCCCCTCGGGCAGGAACAGCGGCAGCATCACCGACGACATGAACAGCACGGTGATCAACGGCACGCCGCGCCAGAACTCGATGAAGGTGACGCACAGCGTCTGGATCGCCGGCATTTTGGAACGCCGGCCCAGCGCCAGCAGCACCCCCAGCGGCAGCGCGGCGGCCATGCCGACTCCGGCAATCACCAGGGTGAGCAACAGGCCGCCCCAACGGCTCGTTTCCACGTTGGGTAACCCGAACAGCCCGCCTTTAAATAGCACAAAGGCGACCATCGGATAAACGACCAGCAAACTCAGCCCCAATTTCACTTTGACGGGGTTAGGCACCGTGCGGATGAACAGGGGAGCCGCGCCCAGGATCAGCAGCAGCACGGCGATATTGACCCGCCAGCGCTGGGCTTCCGGGTAGAAACCGTACATAAACTGCTCAAAGTGAACCCGGATAAAGACCCAGCAAGCGCCGCTGTTGGCCTGACAATCTGCGCGGGTATCGCCGCTCCAGGTGGCGTTGAACAGCGTCCAGTTCAGGAGATGCGGGACTGCAACCCACAGCAGGTAGGCCGCCAGCGCGGTTAGCGCGATATTCAACGGCGAAGAGAACAGATTGCGGCGCATCCAGCCCCATGGGCCGATGATGCTGGCGGGCGGCGGCAGGTCGGGATGGGGAAGGCGGGATTCGGCCATACGTTAACGCTCCACCAGGGCGACCCGGCGGTTATACCAGTTCATCACGAATGAGATCAGCAGGCTGATGGTGAGATAGACCGCCATCGTGATCGCAATGCATTCAATCGCCTGACCGGTCTGATTCAGCGTGGTGCCGGCGAAAGACGACACCAGGTCGGGATAACCAATGGCGGCGGCCAGCGAGGAATTCTTGGTCAGGTTCAGATACTGGTTGGTCATCGGCGGGATGATGACCCGCAGCGCCTGCGGCAAGATAATCAACCGCAGGGTCATCCCCGAATTGAGGCCCAGCGAGAACGACGCCTCGGTTTGACCATGGCTGACGGCTTGAATGCCAGCCCGGACGATTTCGGCAATGAAGGCGGCGGTATAGATGGACAGCGCCAGCAGCAGCGAAGCCATTTCCGGGATGATGACCAGACCGCCCTGAAAGTTGAAACCGCGCAGTTCCGGGACTTGCCAGTGCAGTGGCGAACCGGCCAGCCAGAAGGTGATCAGCGGCAGACCGATCAGCAGGGCCAGCGCGGTCGAGAGTATCGGGAAGGGTTGACCCGTCGCCATTTGCCGCCGTCGCGCCCAGCGCGTTAACACGACGACTATTACAATGACTACACCGAGCGTCGCCAGCACCCAGCCGAAACCCGGTTGAAATTGGGGCGCGGGCAGATACAGGCCACGGATATTCAGAAAGAAAGTATCGCCCAGGCTCAAACTCTGACGCGGCGCGGGAGCCGCTCGCAATACGGCGAAATACCAGAAGAAAATTTGCAGTAACAACGGGACGTTGCGGAAGGTTTCGATATACGCCAGCGCCAGCTTGGCGATCAGCCAGTTTTTCGACAATCGGGCGACGCCGATGATGAAGCCGAGCAGCGTAGCGAAAATAATGCCCAGGGCCGAGACCAGCAGGGTATTGAGCAGCGCGACCCAGAATACCTGGCCGTAACTGGAAGCGGCGGAGTAGGGGATCAGCGTCTGGATGATGTCGAAACCGGCGGGCGAGGAGAGAAAGCCAAAACCGGAGGCGATGCCCAGACGGCGTAAATTGTCCTGGGTGTTTTCAAAAAGGTATAAACCGAAAGCGACCGTTGCCAGCAGAGCGACCGCTTGAAAAATAATGGCCCGGACCTGTGGATTATTCCAGAACGGCGGCTTGACCGGGGCGGAAGAAAGTTCGGTCATGAAGGTTCCTGAAGCGCCCCTCTCCCGCTGGCGGGAAAGGGACTGGGGGTGAGGGTGTTAGCGAACCGGCGGTGTGTACTGCAAACCACCCTGGTTCCACAGCGCATTCAGGCCGCGTTCGATCTTCAGCGGGCTGCCCGCGCCGACATTGCGGTCAAAAATTTCCCCGTAGTTGCCAACCTGCTTAATAACGACCGCCATCCAGTCATTGGCCAGGCCGAAGTCCTTGCCCCGGTCGCCTTCGACGCCCAGCATGCGTTTTACATCGGGATTGGTGGATTTTTTCATCTCCTCGACATTCTTGGAGTTGATGCCCATTTCCTCAGCGTTGACCATGACGAAGAGAGTCCACTTGACGATGTCGAACCAGTCGTCGTCGCCATGGCGAACGACCGGACCGAGTGGTTCCTTGGAGATGACTTCGGGTAACACGATATAGTCATCTGGCTTGGCCAGTTTGATGCGCTGGGCATAGAGCTGTGATTGGTCCGAGGTCAGCACATCGCAGCGGCCCGCTTCCAGCGATTTGGCGCTTTCGTCGGATTTGTCATAGCTGATCGGGGTCAGCTTCATTTTGTTGGCGCGGAAGTAGTCGCTCAGGTTCAGTTCGGTGGTCGTGCCGGCCTGAACGCAGACCGTGGCCCCGTCGAGTTCCTTGGCGCTCTTGACGCCCAGTTTTTTGTTGACCAGAAAGCCCTGACCGTCGTAATAGGTGATACCGGTGAAATTCATGCCCTGGGCGGAATCCCGGCTGGAAGTCCAGGTGGTGTTGCGCGACAGCACGTCGATTTCGCCGGATTGCAGGGCGGTCAGGCGTTCCTTGGCGGTCAGCGGCGTAAATTTAACCTTGGTCGCGTCGCCAAAGACGGCGGCGGCAATCGCCCGGCAAACATCGACGTCGATGCCGCTGTAGTTGCCTTTTTCATCGGCGTAGGAGAAGCCGGGCAGACCGTCGCTGACGCCGCATTTGATAAAGCCGTTTTTCTTGATGGCGTCCAGCGTGACGCCGGCATGGGCGGCGCTGGCAGCGGCTAACAGCAGGACGGCCGTAGTAGCCAAGGTTTTTAAACCATTCATGCAGTGATCTCCTCGTAGGGCGGTGGAATACCTGTTTTTTTTCAAGTGTTACCTGGACTGCGTTAAAAAGCGTAGCAGAGTGATAGCGAAACCGGCGCATCAAAATTGGATTCTTTTTTGATAAAGCAGGGTTTATGCCAATGACTGGCATGATGAGAAAAGTAAATAATTTCAAATAGTTTACCAAGTTTTGGTGGAATAGTGGCATCAGCATCCGCGTGAAAAAAGGGTAGTGATTTCCGCCAGTTTGCACTATTTGAGGGCATTCCCGGTTTTTGTGAGGCTTCTACTGCAGGGTGCGGATTCGGGTGGCGACGGCGTCCCAGTCGATCGGGGGCGTCAAGTGGCAGCCGCTGATCCGCACACAGCAGTTGGCCTGATCGTCGTTCATTCCCATGGCTTTGAGAACGTGGCTGGGCGTGTAGCTGCTGGAGGTGCAGGCCGAGCCGTTGGAGATGGCGATCAGGTCCTTGAGGGCGACCATCAACGCTTCGGAGTCCAGACCGGGAAAAGCGAGGTTCAAAACATGGTCCATGACCTGGGTTTGGTCGCCGGTCAGGCGGGGTTCAAGCGGAGCCAGGGCGTTCAGTGCGACGCGCCGGAATTGCTGACAGGCGCGTTGACGCCGGTCGTGATCGCGGACGGCGATTTCGGCGGCCAGGCCCAAAGCGACGATCAGAGCGACGGGCAGGGTGCCAGGCCGCAGACCGTGCTCCTGACCGCCGCCGTAGGTCAGGGGACGCAGGGGCGGTCGGACGTAGCCGCGCCGGCGGGCGATCAGTGCGCCAATGCCCTGGGGCGCGAAGAGTTTGTGACCGCTGAGACTGATCAGGTCGATGCGGGGATGGCGCAGGGTGGCGAGGTCCTTGCCGTAACCTTGGGCGGCGTCGGTGTGAAAATAAGTGGGATGATCTTTGAGAAGGTCGGCGATTTCGGTGAGCGGCTGGCGGACGCCGGTTTCGTTGTTGACCTGCATGATGGAGACCAGCAGGGTATCGGGCTGGAGGGCAGTGCGCACCCTCTCGGGATCGACCCAGCCGCCAGCAGTGACCGGCAGATAGGTCACGCCAAATCCATCGGCTTCGAGGGCGGCGCAGGGTTCCAATACGGCTTTGTGTTCGATGGCGGTGGTGATGATATGCCGTTTGCCTTGCTCCAAACCGGCTGCTCGTAGACCGATAATAGCCAGGTTGTTGCTTTCGGTGGCGCCGCTGGTAAAGATGACTTCATCGCGCCGGGCGGCCACAACAGCCGCGACCTGATCCCGGGCCTTTTGTACCGCCTGTTTGGCCCGCGCACCGTATTCATGAGTACGGCTACCTTCGTTGCCGAACTTCTCGGTCAGAAAGCGTAGCAGAATGTCCCGCACTTCCGGCTCCAGCGGGGTCGTGGCGTTGCAATCGAGGTAGATGGGGCGCGTGTGGGCTTTGATCATCAGTTCGTTTACGCCAAATCCACAATCAGCCGTTTACCCAGCGCTGCTGCCGCCCGCTCCAGTTGTTTCAGCGTCGGGTTGTTCCCGGGATGTTCCAGACGTTGTGCTGACGGCCAGGAGGTTCGCAGGGTGCGCGCCAAATCGGCCAAGGTGCGGCCTTGCGCCTCGCGGGCCTGGCGCATCAACAACGCCGCTTGAATACTAGCTTGTGGGTAGGCGACCGGTTCGCCTGCCGACGGTGCCGGGATCGGTTGGCCGTCGGCCAAGCGTTGCTCGATCACCAGCGACAGCACCTCAGCGGCATTGAAAGCAGCCTCTTCCGGGGTCGCGCCCTCGGTAAAGGCTTCGTCCAGGTCGACAAACTGAACCAGATAACCAACGCCTTCCTGTGGTTCGATGGTGTAGGGGTATGCCGTGTTCATGATAATTTCACTCCGGTTTGTTTCTCGATCTTCTTGAGCAGACCAATCCCCAAGTCTTGCGCGCCATGGACCGGAACCGGCACTGTGACACGGCCTTTTTTCATCATGTGGTGGCTGCCGTTGCTGCGGGTCTGAATCCAGCCGTGCTGTTCCAGGGTTTTGACAATTTGTTTACCGTTCATGATCCATAAAATATATCATATAAAATATATTTTCAACCCCCAATCTCAACTGAAGGTGATCAGGAATTTACGATTCAATCGCTGGTAGAAAGATAATTTTCTGCTATTGTAAGTATATTTTAAATAAAAAAACTAACAAACAAAAGCCTGTTTAAATAAAATACATAGGCTTAACATACATACAAAAACCGCTGCTGACGCCATGGAAACCCAGCCGACCTTAGTCTTCCCGGTGATTCGGGGTCTCCAGGCGCGGCGTGAATACTACGTCGCGATGTGGTCGCTGCGGATGCTCCGGCAAATCTCGATCTTCGATGAGGATGAACTGCCCCCGGAGCTGCGCGCTCAGCGGATCTTGAACAAGGCGCGCATTCCCGAGATTGCTGATTACATCTTGGATAACCCCGACGACTACGTGTTCTCGGCGCTCACCGTCTCGATTGATTCCGAAGTGACCTTCGAGCCGCTGCCCGGTCAGGACCGGTTGGGATTGTTGCGGGTGCCGATGGAAGCCCGCTTTATCATTAACGACGGCCAGCATCGTCGCGCCGCTATTATCGAAGCTCTGGATCAACGGCCCGAACTCAGCCATGAGACCATCGCTGTGGTGTTCTTTCTCGACATTGGCCTGGAGCGTTGTCAGCAGATGTTCGCGGATCTGAACCGTTACGCCATCCGGCCCAATCGGTCGCTGGGCCTCCTGTATGACCATCGCAACGACCGGGCGCGGCTGGCCAAACTGGTGATCACCCAGTCCGCCGTGTTTCGCAATATCGTGGACATGGAAAAATCCTCACTGGCCCGGCGTTCCCGCAAGTTGTTCACCCTGTCCGCTTTCCACAATGCCTGCGCCGACCTGATCGAGGGTCTGGCGACCGGCCATCTGAACCGGGACGCCAATTTTGTTCGGGATTACTGGGAGGCGGTGGCGGAGTACTTTCCCGTCTGGCGGCAGGTGCTGGAAAACCGGCTGGCGACCAGCGAAGTCCGGGAGGGCTATATCCATTCCCACGATATTGCGCTGCAGGCGCTGGGCCATGCCGGCAACGCTCTCCTCAAGCAGCATCTGGGCGACTGGCGGCAGCGGCTGGCTGGCTTGCAGGAGATTGACTGGTCGCGCCACAACGCCCAGGTCTGGGAGGGGCGCGCACTGATCGGCGGCAAGGTGTCCAAAGCGACCACGAACATCACCCTGACGACCAACGTCATCAAGCAAGCGCTGGGGCTGCCGCTGACTGAGGAACAGCAGCGGGTGGAAAACGCCTACCTGCGGAAAGCTCAATGATTAATCCTGTTCCCCCCAAATCGCCCCCGGTTCAACCGGAACTGGCGCTAATCGTTGATGGGCAAACCGCCAACGGCAACGATGCATCCCCGGCCAAGGCTGAAGCTGCGCACGCTTCCGCCTTCACTGACCTTGGATTCCAGGCGGTCATCGCCGCGCTCCATGAGGAAATCCGCGAGCTGTACGCCGCTGACGAAGCACCCTGGATTATCGGCTACTCCGGCGGCAAGGATTCGACCGCCATCCTGCAACTGGTCTGGGGCGCGCTGGCTGAATTGCCGCTGGAACAGCAGCGCAAGCCGGTCTATGTCATTTCCACCGATACCCTGATGGAGAATCCGATTGTCGCTGCCTGGGTCGCGAACTCCCTGGAGGTGATGAAACGCGCTGCTGCTGAACAGGCGATGCCGATTCGGCCCCGCCGGCTGACGCCTAAAATCGCTAATTCGTTCTGGGTCAACCTGATCGGGCGCGGTTATCCGGCCCCGCGCCACAAGTTCCGCTGGTGTACCGAGCGCCTGAAAATCCAGCCTTCGAACGCTTTCATCAACAGCATCGTGTCGGCGAACGGCGAGGCGATTCTGGTGCTGGGCACCCGGAAAGCGGAAAGTGTCCGGCGCGCCCTCACCATGAAAAAGCATGAGAAAGGCCGGGTACGCGATCGGCTTAGCCCGAACAGCCGATTGCCCGGGTCGCTGGTTTACACCACCATCGAAGACTGGAGCAACGACGATGTCTGGTTCTATTTGATGCAGGTTCGCAATCCGTGGGGCTACAACAATCGTGACTTGCTCGGTATGTACGCCGGCGCCTCGGCGGATGGCGAATGCCCGCTGGTGATTGACGATTCGACGCCCAGTTGCGGCGATTCCCGGTTTGGCTGCTGGGTCTGTACGCTGGTCGAGAAGGACAAGTCGATGACGGCGATGATCCAGAACGATGAAGAGAAGGAATGGATGATGCCGTTGCTGGAGATTCGCAACGCCTTGGATTTCCGCACGGGGCCAGATGGTGAAGAGGCCGAGGGCGGCGACCGGCATTTGCGGGATTTCCGGCGGATGCGCGGCGAGGTGCAGTTGATGAGCAGTGGGCGGGTCATTCCCGGCCCCTATACCCAGGAGGCCCGGCAGCGCTGGCTGACCCAATTGCTCCGGGCGCAGGCCTGGATTCGGCGCCATGGACCGCCGGACATGCAGGGCATTGCGCTGATCCATCTGGAGGAATTGCAGGAGATCCGCCGCATTTGGGTGGTGGACAAGCATGAGTTGGAAGATGCCCTGCCCCGCCTGTATCGGGAAGCGACTGGGGAAGATTATCCTGGACGGCCTCTGGACGATTATCAGACGCTGGGCGAGCGGGATATGCAGGAACTGGAAGCGCTGTCCGAGGGCGATCGCCTGCATTACGAGTTGACGCGGGAGTTGTTAAGCCTGACGCAACAACAGCGGACTTCGGCGCGGCGGGCGGGCCTGTATGAGAACCTGGAAAAAGCTTTTCGCCGCCACTTCTACGACGACCGCGAAGACGCCCTGGCGCGCGCCCAGGTCATGGCCGATGAGCGCAAGCATCGGGACCGGCAGCACCGGGATCGCCAGTCCGAGCAGGTCACCGAAGCCGCCGATGAATTGGAGTTCAAGGGGTGATCTTGGATACGATCATCCTGGAAAATTTCGGTGCTTACGGGGGCCGGCAGGAAGCGGACCTGACCCCGGAGCCGGGCAAACCGGTGATCCTGTTTGGCGGAATGAACGGGGGAGGGAAGACCACGCTGCTCGATGCGATTCAACTGGCGTTCTACGGCCCCAAAGCGCGCCTGTCCAACCGGGGACGCAGTTATCGCGACTATCTGCGGGACTCCATTCATCGGGGCAGCGATCCCGGCGAGGGCGCTGGCGTTACCTTGCGCTTTCGTCGGCTGGTGGAGGGTGAAACTCGCCATTTTGAATTGCAACGCTATTGGCGCGAGGGCGTGAAAGGCATCGAGGAGACGGTGCGGGTGTTGCGTGATGGCAAGCTGGACGATGTGTTCGCCGAGCATTGGGAGGAGACGATTGAGGCGTATTTGCCGAGCGGCATCGCCCATCTGTTTTTCTTTGACGGTGAGCAGATCAAGGATTTGGCGGAGGGTGGTCATGCGGCGGAAATTCTCGGTACCGCGATTCATGCACTGCTGGGTGTGGACCTGATGGATCGGCTGGAAAGTGATCTGAAGGTGTTCGAACGGCGCAAAAAAGCCGAGGGGCTGGATGCGGCGACGACGCAGGCGCTGGAGCAGGCGCGGGATGAATTGCAGCAGATTGAACGGGAGCAGGAGCAGGTCGCGATGCAGGAAGGCGTGCGGGCGTCTGGGCAAGGCGTTGCGCGCCCGGGAAGAGCAATTTCGTAGCGAGGGTGGCGAACTCTATCTGCGTGGCCAGGAACTGGCAGCGGAACTGGAGCGCTGCCAGGCGCAGAAAGCGGCTACCGAGGCCCAGTTGCGGGAGTTGGCGGCGGGACCGTTGCCGCTGCTGATTGCGGAAAGTCTGCTGGGCGAGGTTGAAGATCAGGCCCGGCGTGAGGTTGAAATTCGCCGCGCCCGCACCTTGCTGGATGCGCTGGAAGCCCGTGACGGTGAGGTGTTGGCGGTGCTGGAAATGGAACATGGCGCGGCGGAGCCGATCCGCAATATGGCGCGGATTCTGGCGGCGGATCGCGACAAGCGGGTGGGGCTGGCGAAGGAGCCGCTGATTCTGGACGCCGATGAAGGTCTGAGCGTCCGCATTGCCCATCTGCGGGCGGTGGTGTTGCCGAATGTTGCCGAGCAGTGGCGCGGGCTGGCCGCTAAATTAGCTCTTCTTGATGAGAACATCGCGCGGTTGGAAAGCGAGCAGGATCGAGTCCCGGCCGCCGACCAGATTGCGGTGATTCAACGCGAGCTGGAGGCGGCCCGCAGCGCCCATGAGGCGAAGCTGGCGGAACTGGAGGCGGTGCGGGCGCGCAAGCAGTCGCTGAAGCGGCAATGGGATATGGCCGAAGCCCGGATGGATCGCCTGAGTGAGCAGGATCTGAAGGCCCGGTTTGCGGAGGATGACCGGCAGCGCTTTCTTAAGCATTCGGCGCGGGTGCGGGAAATGCTGGAGCGGTTCCGCACGCGGGTGGTGCGTCGGCACACGGCGAGGATGGAGGCGCTGATGCTGGAGTGCTTCAGCCAGTTGCTGCGCAAGACCCATTTGGTCACCGGCCTGACGATTGACCCGGAGACCTTTGAAGCGACGCTGGCCGGGCGCGATGGTCAGCGGTTGCCTTTTGATCGGCTGTCGGCGGGGGAGCGGCAATTGCTGGCGACGGCTCTGTTATGGGGATTGGCCCGGGCATCCGGGCGTCCGGTGCCAACGATCATCGATACGCCGCTGGGGCGACTGGATTCTTCCCATCGCCGCCATTTGATCGAGCGGTATTTTCCGAATGCGTCCCATCAGGTGTTGTTGCTGTCCACCGATGAGGAAATCGTTGGGCCTTATTATGAGGCGTTAAAGCCGTTCATCAGCCGCACCTATCTCTTGAATCACGATGATGAGCGCGGTGTGACGAACCTGGAGCCAGGATATTTTGCCGGGGTGCGCCATGGATTTGCTGCCGTTTCACCGTGTTGATCGCGCTGGATTCGGCTACAATGCCGCCTCTTGGGTGAGCGCGGCTCATGACTTCCGAGTCCAGAAACTGACCCCGGAAGAACAGCAGGCAGTGCTGAATCGGTTACCCCCGAGGAACTGCTGCGGGGATTGGGAGCCGATGTTTATGTAAGCTCCAGAACTACTTGAAAATGTTGCATTAGGCGGCGGAGTCTAGTTGGTTCCTCTGCTACTAAAAACTTGAAAACCTTATTGAATGGAAACTCATCCGATCCTTACTTTTCCGGTCATTCGTGGTTGCCAAGCCGGACGCGAGTGTTATGTATCCATGTGGACATTGCGTATGTTGCGGCAGATTGCGATCTTTGACGAGGATGAAGTATGTCCCGAGCTACGCACTCAGCGGCCCCTCAATCGGGCGCGCATTCGCGAAATGTCGAATTATATTTTGAATAACCCGGACAGTTATATATTTCCGCCACTGACGGTTTCTATTGATTTTCAGGCAGTTTTCGAGCCATTAGTTGGACAGAACTGGCTGGGAAATCTGCGGGTACCTATGGATGCTCATTTCGTGATGAACGATGGCCAGCATCGTCGCGCCGCACTCATCGAAGCTCTGGAGCAACGACCAGAACTGGGTCAGGAAACTATTCCTATCCTGTTTTTTCTCGATATTGGGCTGGAGCATTGCCAACAACGATTCGCCGACCTGAACCGCCACGCAGCCCGGCTTAGTCCATCGCCGGGATCAAGCGACTACCGCAGTCCACAATCCCGACTGGCCAGACAAATCATCACAAAATCTGCGATTTTTAAAAATATTGTGGAAATGGAGAAAACTTCGCTGGCCAAGCGTTCTCGTAAACTATTCACCTTGTCTGCCTTTCACCATGCCTGCGCTGATCTGATCGATGGCATAGCGACGGGTATTTTGACAGAGGATGCCGACCTGGCACGGAGTTACTGGGAGGCGGTAGCGGAACAAATTCCGGTTTGGAGGTTAGTGCAGCAGGGTCAATTGTCCGCCAGCGAAGTGCGGGAAGATTTCATTCATTGTCACAGTATTACCTTGCAGGCGTTAGGCAGAGTCGGCAATGCCTTAATCAAACTTCATCCTGAAGAGTGGCGGGAGCGCCTGACGGGTCTGCGGCAAATCGACTGGTCGCGACATAATTCAGGATTGTGGGAAGGTCAGGCACTGGTTGGCGGACGGGTATCCAGGATGACCATTCACGTTGCCCGGACGACTGACATCATCAAACAGATGTTGGGATTGCCGGTCAATGCACAGTCAGTCGGCAGTGAAGCTACGGTATCCTGAGCGACTTCAGTAACACATTCAGCCAGCATTGGTGATCGCGTCATAATAATGATGGGTAGATTTCGCATGAATAATATCAAAAAATATATCAAAGCGTTTAGTCATCTTCGCCAGGATCGAGCACGTTCAAAAGATTATGGCGGTCCAGCACCGCATAAACCTGTTCTTTTATTATCAATTATTGATATGATTGATCATAATCAAATTATCAGCCCGGTTATTCAAATTACGCCTGAACTGGTGTTGAGCTTCAAAACTCACTGGTCATTGTTGGTAGATACACAATATGTGATGAATTTGGCTCAGCCATTCTATCATTTACATAACGAGCCTGCGAGGTTTTGGCATTTAACTGCAAACTCCGGGTATGAAAAATCAATGGAATTAGGCAGAAAGTCATTTAACTCTCTTGTACAAGTAATAGAATGTGCAGAAATTGATCAAGACTTATATGATTTATTGAGAGATAAGAGCAATCGTAATATTTTTATTCATTTGCTGTTGGAAAATTACTTTCCTGATAAAACAAGCTATTATTTTAACAGCAGCAGAGATAATCAAGACTATATTCATGCTATAGAAAGGAAGATTACCGAGTCATCCCCCTTAGATTATATTGCTGAATATGATAATTTGGATGATGAAGAGCGCTTTATTGGTGGTGGGATTTTCAAAAAAGTAGTGCCATGTATCTATAACTATACTTGCTGCGTTTCTGGCTGGAGAATGGATGCACTGGCGGATGTTCAATTAATTGATGCGTATCATATTGTTCCATTCAAGGTTTCTCACAACGACACTATCAGCAATGGCATACCCCTTTGCCCAAATTTACACCGCGCCTTTGATCGAGGTCTTTTTTCGATTGATCAAGACTTTCGTGTTTTGGTGTCAGACAAGTTTATAGAAACTGACAATCACCCGTATGGAATTAAACAGTTTGACGGAAAGAGGATACTTCTTCCAGAAGATAAACAGTGCTATCCTAATTTAGCTAATTTCAATTGGCACAGAGAAAATCGATTATTAGGATAAAAAATAAAGATTTTATACTACTGAAAACTATTTTTTAGCGGGCATCGTATCAGATACCCGCAAATCGTTACGATGAAAATTACCCGGCGACGCCACCCATTCCAGACAGACGGCGTCGATACTCAACAACTCAATGCCCTTCTCTCTGTTGAACGGCAATCTGCAACCGCGCCAGCCAGGCTGTTTCGTCCCCGCAGTCGAACAATTCCTCCCCCAAATCCTCGAACACCGCCGGTTGCTGAATCTGTTCCAACGCCGGCGTACTCTGCATCGCAATTGCTTCGCTAAACCGACGACGAATTTGCCGTAATAGCATCCGTCGTTCTGAATGCAAGCCTTCCTGCCGGCCTTCCTGCCGGCCTTCCTGCAACCCTTATTGCAAGCCTTCCTGCTTCCACTGCTTCGTCCAGTCCACCACATGCTCAGATAACATGATGCGAGCCTCCTCCAGGTTGTTCAATTCAGGTAACGAGGTATTGGGCAATCGGGCTTTCAGAAACCCCTCCCGCAACCAGATCAGAAACGAGCGCCGTAGTTCCTCCTGTTCCGGCTCCCCCAGCCACTCCGCCAGCGCAACCACCACCTCCCGAACGACCTCCGCCCCCCGACTGTTTTCCAGCCGGAATAGCGCCGCGACCAGATTCCGCTGACTGGCCAGATCCGCATCGGCATACGCGCTCTCATCGATCAACAAGTAACGCGCCTGCGGTCGATAGGCCTCCAGTCCGGGAGGCCCCGGCTCAATCAACTCCGCCAGATCGGTCGGGGCCGTCCAGGGTCACCGGCCATTGTAAAGCACGATCGGCAGCACCGCCGGCAGGCGCTTGGGACGCCCCGGCAACTGGCGACTCCGAATCAGGTCCTGATAGAGCAGGTCAATATAGGTCAACAGGCGTCCCGCCATGAAGCGCTGCACCCCGGACTGAAATTCCAGCAGGATGTAGAGGTAGAGCCAATCGAACCCCCAGCGCACCCGCCAAATCACGTCGCTGCGCCGGTTGTGCAACCGATCATCAACGAACTCGGTGGGGTATTTTTCCAGCGTGGTTAAATCGAGTGGGGCGATCCATTCCGCAGGAACAAAGCCCTGCAGCAAATCCCGAACCATTTCAGCATGGGAAAACAAGCGTTTGTAGCCAGAATCATGGTCAGTCATCGAAATCTTCCGTTGCCAGGGAGACCGCACCGAGGCATCCATCCGGGCGGTAAGCGTTATTGATCAGCCAGCAGATGATAATTCAGTCGCAGATCATGGAGCGAATGCAACGCTTCCGGCCCATTCTCCGCCATCCAGCAAAACTCCACGATCCGCCGCAATTCCCGCTGGAAAAACGAGCGCTCCAGATTGAACGCCGCATCCTCCCAGCCCCCGCCCAGGTCCGGCGGACTCACGAGGAAATCATAGATCACCGCCCGCGTTTTACCCGGTGCATTCCGCAACAACCGCCCCCGTCGCTGGACAAACTGCCGGGGATTCGTCGAACTGGCCAGCAAAAACCCCATCCGCAACTCCGGCAAATCAATCCCCTCATCCAGACAGCGGATTGCCACCACCCCATCCAGAAAGCCGCTACTCAAATCCCGCAAAATCTCCTCCCGCTCCTGCGATGTCTCCCGATAAGTGAAATTCCGCACCCGCAACCTATGCCGCTCTCCCAGCAACCGGGCCACCGCCTGAATCTGGCGCACTTCATCGGCAGTGATGGCATCCGTGGTGCGTCCGTCCCCGCAATAAAAAATCGCCTGGCGGGGCGGTTCCGGCAACGCGCCAACCACCCGATCCAGCGCCGCCAGTTTGTTCACCGCCCCCGCCAACAGCCGCGCCCGTTGCACCAGCAACCGCAGAGCGGCTTGTTCCAGATCGACATCGGCCTCGTCGCCACGAGGAAAAACCCGAGCCAATTTAGCGCTGATCTCGGCGTAGGCGTCGGCCTCGTCATCGGTCAACGTCACCGGGACCGGATAATAGCGATACGGACACAGACACCCATCCGCAATCGCCTGGGACAGTGAATAGGTGTAAACGGGACCACCAAAATAGGCCAGCACCGCCGCTGTGCCTACCGGGTCGTAATGCCGCTCTGGCGTCGCTGACAGTCCCAACCGCAGCGTTATCGCCTCCGGCAACGCCTCGCGGCCGCGTTCCGCTCCCAGGTTATGCACCTCATCGGCGATCAACAGATGATGGGCCACGCCCGTCGCCAGTCGGGGCCGCAGTCGCGACTGAAAACCCTCGCTTTGAAAGGTCGCGTGCGTGGCTACCAGCGCCAGCACCGGGGTCAACCCGACCGCCAGCCGCTGATAACCTTCCTCCAGCCGGGCCTGCCAGCGCTCCTGGCCCTCAAAACACGGCACGGTCTCCAGCACCCCGAACGCTGCCAGTTCCCGCAACCACTGGCGACACAGATTGATGAACGGACAGATGATCAATATCGCCAGTGGCTGATTCTTCTCCGCGACCTTGCTGGCCAGCGTCAACGCCGTCGCGGTTTTCCCCGACCCGGTGGCCATGGCGAAAACGCCCTTGCCGCCGGCCTTGAGCTAGGCCCGGATCGCCTCGACCTGATAGAGACGTAGTTGAAAGCCGGGCGGTGGGCGAAAGGACAACAGGCGGCGCGCGGTCGGCTCCGCCACCCCGGCCAGCGATAACCCCGGCGGCGGTTGACGCCCATCGCGGAACCGCTCCAGCAGTTCCCGACCCGCCTCGCTGAATTCGATGACGCGCAAGCCCGGCGTCGCGTTGTTCCACAGCGCCGTGAAATTGTCGATCTCTTCCTGCACCCGCCCCTCGGCGTCCCGCCAGGAACAGAACACCTTGATGCTCTCAAAATTCTCCAACAGGCCACCGGCTGTTTCATTCGCCGAGCCGGAAAAGGCAACGTGATGGCCCTGTTGATCGGTGAGAATGCCGGTCTTCTCATGAAACAGGCCACGGGCGACCTGCCCCTGCGCGTCCAGACGCAGGGCCAGCCGAATGTCCAGTAAACCCGCTGCCGCCAGCCAGGCCATGGCGTTGAGTCGATCCCGAATCAGTGCGTCCTCCAGATCCGCCAGACTACGGGCGGCAATGGCGCGCAGAACCTCCGCCGGACGATCCGCCGCCACCTGCAGCGCCTGCACGTCATCGGGTTCCAGATATGGCGAAACCACCAACTGCATCGTCCCGCCCCGGGAAGCCAGATTCGCGACCCCCCGCGCCGCCAGGGCCAGTCCGGCGCTGGTAAAATACCCTGCGGCACGCCGATACCTTATGGCGGCTTCCAGACCGGGATTCAGAAAATCCCGCACCAGATCATCCCGACCGGTTCGATAGGACAGGCGAAAGGGAAGCGTGGACAGTGAATTCATGAATGGCTAAAGACTCTTGTTTGAACGGCATCAGGGCAGGGCGTGTTCGTCGGGGCAACGAACCGTTGCGCACAGTATAATCAGCGTTTGGATAAGGCGATCAAGCAGACGGTCAGGTGGTAATGGCGCTTCGAATTTTGCTGCTGGGCAAACGCGGTAGTCTGGTGTTATGGCTGGAAAATTTAGCTCGGGCTTGCACTGGATTAGGTCATTCCGCCCGAATTTTCGCTATCAATGGCGATACCTGGAATTCGCGGTTGCGGGCTAAATGGCAGGGACGGCGTGCGGCGACGGCGGATTGGATGCTGGCCCGTTTCGAGCGAACGCTGGTCGATTTTCGCCCGGACTTGGTGATCGTGGCGGGGGTGTTTGGCGTTCCGCTGGACTATTACCGGATTCTGCACGGGGCTGCCCAACAACCGTGGATCGCCGGCATGGTGGGGGATCGCTTTCCGACCGACAGCCGGGAGCGGGCGGATCATTGCAACCGGCTGTATTTCACCGATACCCGCTTTTTCCAGGACGCCGAGCAGGCCGGATTCACTGCGCCCAGTGGTTATCTGCCGTTGGCGGTAGACCCGGAACAGTTCCGTCCGGGCCTTGCGTCCCGTAATACCGAGTTACTGTTTGTCGCCAGCCGCACCGCTTACCGTGAATCGGTGGTACGCAGTTTGCTAGAACCCGCACGAGTCATTGGCACCGACTGGAGCGGTCTGGCCAGCATGGGTTTCCATCCGGTGTCGAATCGCAAGATCAGTCGCCGGGCGCTGATTCGGTTGTACCAGCAGCATCAGGCGGTGCTCAACGTTCGCAACGAGGCGAATGTGGAGCATGGCTTGAATCAGCGCAGCTTTGAACCGCTGGCCTGCGGGGCGGTGGTGCTGAACGATGATCTGGCGGATGTGCCATTGTGCTTTGAGCCGGGCCGGGAGATTCTGGTTTACCGGGATGCCGATGAGTTGAATGCGCTGGCAGGCCGGTTGCGCCGGGAACCGGCATTCGCCGTAAAAATCGCCGAGGCGGGCCGACGGCGGGTACTGGCGGAACATACCTACACGCATCGCGTGAAAACAATTCTCATTGAAGGGGGATTATGAGTACAGTGAAGCAGGAGAAGCCTAATGCATATGGATAGGGAGCTTGAATAATCATGACCTTACGTTTTTTGCTGACTCGCGGCCTGTCCAATGTGCGCGACGCTATCGAGCTGATCCATCAGGCCATGGCGCCGGGCGAGTTTCATCTGGGCGCAACCTACTTCACCGAAGATACGCCCTTGCGCGGAGTGGCCGATTCCTTCTATCTGGAGCCAGCCAACGCCGATGCGGAAAGTTATGTCGAATGGCTATTGGACCTGTGCCGGACGCAGGATTTTCAGTGGATTTGGCCGCAGAGCCGCTGGTCGTTGTGGTTGCAGACGCAGGATCGCTTCGCGGCTGCCGGTATTCGCTTGATCCTGCCTTGCCCGGATGCCGAGACGCTGGCGGCGTTGCAGGACAAGGCGCGCGCCAACGCCCGGCTGGAAGCCGCACCCTTGCCCCGGAGCTGGTCGATTGCGACCGCCGAGGAATTCCGGGCGGCGCTGGCGGCGCTGGGCGACGGAGCGCAGCGCGTGTGCATTAAGCCGGTGCAGTCGATTTATGGACTGGGCTTTCGGCTGATCGACGACGCCAAGCGCCCGCTGGATCGGTTGCTGAACAATGACTGCTTCACCGTCGGCAGCGCTGAATTCGCCGCCCTGCTGGAAACTGCTGGCGGGCAACGCCCATTTCTGGCGATGGAATATCTGGCGGGCGATGAGCGCTCCATGGATTGCCTGGCGCAGGATGGGCGGTTGGTTCGGGCGGTCATCCGCCGCAAGCCCACCGCCGCGCAAGGTCGCTGGCAACTGATTGAAAATGATGCCGAAGGGTGGGCCATCGCCGCGCAGGTCGTGGCCGAATTCCGCTTGAATGGATTGATCAACGTACAGACCCGCGAGCGGCTGCATCCGGACGGTCGTCGCGAGCAATGCTTTCTGGAGGCGAATCCGCGCATGGCGGGAGGTATTCATATGGCGTGTCAGGCCGGATTGAATCTGCCGTACTGGGGGTTGCGACTGGCTGCGGGAACGGTCAAGGTGGCGGACATTCCCTGGCCGGCGGCCGGGGTGCGGGTGACCAAGATCGAGCAGGCGGTCGTGCTGGCTCGGGGAGTCAGCGCATGAGGATCGTGCAAGCGCCGATCCAGGCCGGTCGTTTGAGCTTGACGCTCCGCCGCGAGGAATGGCCGCTAGAAGCGTGCGTGACCTATGCGACTCGCCAGAACCCCCGGCGGCTGTATCTGTTTGTCAGCAAGGTGCTGGGCAAGCACTGGCCGGTGCGGCCAAGCGTGATGCGCGAGGTTCATCAGCGGCTGGCGGCGAAAATCGCCAACTTGCCCGGCCCGTTGCTGGTCATCGGCATGGCGGAGACGGCGACAGCTCTGGGGCGCGGCGTGGCCGAAGAAGCGGCGCTACGGGCCGGGCGGGACGATGTGCTGTATGTGCAGACCACCCGTTGCCGGTTATCGCGACCGCTGGCGTTTGAGTTTGATGAGTCCCACAGCCATGCGCCCGATCATGCGGTGTACCTGCCGGACTCGGCGTTGCAGCCCCTGTTTCAGGCGGCGCGTAGCCTGGTGCTGGTGGATGATGAAATTTCTACCGGTCGCACGTTGCTGGAATTGGCCAAGGCGTATCTGCGCCTCAATCCCCAGGTGGAGCAGGTCGCTTTTGCGAGCATTACCTGCTGGTTGGACGAAGCGCGGCAACGGGAACTGGCGATTGAGTTGGAACGATCCCTGACCTTCCCGGCGCTGATCGAAGGGGAATTCGATTTCACCGCCGATCCGCAATTTCCGCCTCCGGCGCTGCCGGTGACTGTCGCTGATTCCAATGCCGCGCAGGACGCTATTGCGACGGACCCGGCCCGCACCGGGGTAATCGCCGGACGATGGACGCATCCCGGCGCGCTCTGGGAAAGGGTGAGGGCGTCAGAACGCCCGCTGACGGTCATCGGCACCGGCGAATATGCTTATACCCCGTTTCGCTTGGCCCTGGCGTTAGAAGAGCAAGGCTGCGATGTGCGCTATCAATCCACCACGCGCTCGCCGATTCTGGTCGGCGACGCGATTACCCGCCGTTGGGAATTTCCCGATCATCAGGGCGACGGGATTGCCAACTATCTCTATAACCTCGACCCGGAGCGGTTGCCGGTGGTGATCTATGAACATCCCGCCCTCCAAGCCGCGCATTCGCTGGCGCATGATCTGGGGGGACTGGCGTTTGCCGTGGAGGAACCATGCCGCGCATCGTAATTTTTCTCGATCTGGACGACACGATTCTGCAAACCGCGCCCAAGTGTCCAGCGGACGAGCCGCTGACGCCCGCCGCTTTCAATCGCGCTGGCGAGGCGCTATCGTTCATGACCCGAGCGCAACAGCGCTTGCTGGCGTTCTGGCTGGAGCAGGGCGTGGTGATTCCCGTCACGGGCCGCACGGACGATGCCTTGGCGCGAGTGGCGATTAATTTTACGTCCTGGCGGATTACCCATCATGGCGCGGTGATCCGCCGCGCCGACGGGTCGTTGCCGACCTGGTGGTATACCGAGGTGCGTCCGATGTTGGTCGCGACGCAGCCCTTGTTGTGGGGGCTTTCCGCCCGGTTGAGCGCTGAGGCGACGGGCCAGTACCGGGTCAGCAATCATTCGGTCGATGAGTGGTTGACCTATATCTCGGTGAAGACCGACGATGATGGCGCGGCGTTAACCCGGTTGCGGGAGCGACTGGAAAGCATCGGGCTGCCGCCGGAGCTGGCGCTGCATTGCAACGGCAACAATCTGGCGTTGACCGTGCGGGGCGCGCAGAAGCACGATGCGGTGCGGCGGGTGACGGCGGAACTGGAGCAGGAAGGGCCACTGGTGACCATCGGCGCCGGCGACAGCCTTACCGACCTGCCGTTCATGCGCATCTGCGATTTCGCCCTGACGCCCCGGGACAGCCAGATTCAGCGTGAAACCTGGGAGGACAGCACTCGTCCACCGCAGCCGCTCCCGCGAGGAGAGGGGGAGTTTATCAAGGGTGCCCCCTCCCCCCTGGTGGGGGAGGGTGGGGGGATATGCTAACCTCGTTCACCGGCAGTTACCCGCCGGAAGACGCTGTGTTCCTGCTCAAGCCGATGCGCTTGGAAACCGTGGACGTGGCGGCCAAGGAGCGACTGATTCAATCCGGCCAGCGCCATTACAGCGAGATGCTGACCCCGGAACAAGCGCCAGGACCGCGTTATCTGGAGCTGTTCGAGGCGCTGACCGAGCGGTATGCGGCGCGGCTGGCGGCGGAGATCATGGCGCTGGCCCGTCATCTGGCGACGACCCGGCCCCGGCAAATCACCGTTGTGTCGCTGGCGCGGGCCGGTACGCCGGTTGGCGCGTTGTTAGCGCGCGCCCTGCGTCGGTTGGGACGTTCGGACGTTCGCCACTACTCCATCTCGGTCATCCGTGACCGGGGCCTTGACGAGAACGCCCTGGCGTTCATGCTGCGCCATGAACAGCGCGATCCCGCTGGACTGGCTTTTGTCGATGGCTGGACCGCCAAGGGCGTCATTACCGAAGAATTGCGTCGCGCCCTGCAGCACTGGAACGCCCGCCAGCCCGAACAACTCGATGCGGCGCTATATGTCGTTTCTGATATTGGCGGCACGGCAGATGTGGCGGCGACCTATGACGACTACGCCATTCCCAGCGGCATCCTCAACGCTACAGTATCGGGGTTGACCAGCCGGTCGATTCTCAACGCCGCTATCGGCCCGGAGGATTTTCACGGTTGCGTGTTTTACGCGGAATTTGCGCCGCACGACCGTTCCGTCTGGTTTCTCGACCGGGTGGCCGAACACTTTAAAACGGTCGAATCAGGGTCGGTGCGTAGCGACCCTGACGAGCAACAGGAGCGGCGACAGGCGATGCAGGAGTTTCTGACCCGCCTGCACCGTCATTATCGAATCAGCGACCGCAATTTCGTCAAGCCGGGCGTGGCCGAAGCGACCCGGGTGTTGTTGCGTCGCGTCCCTGGACTCCTGTTGTTGAAGGACCCCGCGCATCCTGATGTGGCGCATTTGCATTGGCTGGTCGGGGAAAAGCAGGTTCCCGTGGTCATCGACCCGGCGATGCCGATTCAAGCCGCCGCCCTCATCAAGGAGTTGTCATGAGCGTTATTCCCATCGATTTTCGCACCCTGTATCCCAACGGGTCGAGCCATGCTCATGCCGAGTCGCTGCCGGCGCTCTCGCCGACGGTGCTGGGCGCTTCGTTGTATGTGCCCGCCAGCCGCCCCGATTTGGCGGCAGTCGCTCATGGACAAAAACGGCCCTCCATCCGGTCATTGATTTTCTGCACCGAAGATGCGTTACACGAACGGGATTTGGACACGGCACTAAATCGACTGGCGGCGCTGTTGCCGGCGCTGGATGTCGGGCCATCGCTCCGGTTCATTCGTCCCCGCACCCCGGCGGTATTGCGGCGCTTGTTGCGCATGGACGGCATTGAGCGGATTCAGGGCTTTGTGTTGCCCAAGATTGGCTCGCGAACCCTGAGCGACTGGTTACGGGTTTGGGATGATTGCCACGGACATTGGCTATTGCCGATTCTGGAGACCGCTGAGACCTTTGATCGCCGCCAGATGGAGCTGCTACGCGACCGATTGGAAGACAACGGGTTGCGGGAGCGGGTGTTGGGCCTGCGCATCGGCGGCAACGATCTGTTGAACTTGCTGGGGATTCGCCGGGCGCGCGGCGCGACGATCTACGATACGCCGTTGCGCGGGGTGATCGCTGATCTGGTTTGCATCTTCCATCCCGCTGGCTATCGGTTGAGCGCCCCGGTGTTTGAGCGGCTGGATACGCCGGAGGTGCTGGCCCGCGAAGTCGAGGCCGATCTCCAGCATGGTCTGGTCGGCAAAACCGCTATTCACCCGATCCAGATTCCGGTGATTGAGGACCTCTACCGCGTTTCCCGCGAAGATTACGACCTGGCGGCGGCGGTGTTGGCCCCGGAAGCAGCGGCAGTATTCAAGCTGCACGGGACGTTTTGCGAACCGGCCACCCATCACCACTGGGCCGCCGGGGTGCTGGAGCGGGCGCGGGTATTCGGCGTGGCCGGGTAGGTTAATGCAAGCGTTCCACTGCCTTGGGCAAATCAGCGGCGGTTGCTGCCCGTAGACTCCGCCCGCTCTCCGCGTACAGTAACCGGCCCGGATGCAGCACCTGCCGTTCCGCGCCCTGTTCCGCGCATCGTTGCACCAGGCGGTCGATAATCACGTTCAAGCCCTGCGGCTGTAGCGGATAGTGATGCTCCAGCCGCAGCAACTGACCGTCCGCGTCGGTGCTCATCACGGTGTAGGCTAGCGTTCCCAGCTCCGCATCGGCGTGATGAGTAATCGTTATTTGCCGCTCTGGAGTTTCGCGGTCGTTCTGGAAAATCGCCTCGACCAGATAATCGCCGGACAGGCAGGGAATTTCCCGCAGCGCCGCCTTGGCAGCTTCACCCGCCGTCGCCAACGTTTCTTCCAGTTGCGGATTGGCCAACACCCAGCGCACATGCAACCCATACGCCTCCAGTGCCATGGCGTATTGCCGTTGCAACCGCGCCCAGCGCTGATAACCCGCGCCGAGTTCCGCCGCCGGCAGTGTTCGACCTGGCCCGAACTGCGCCCAGTCGTCGAAAGTGTAAAACAAGGTATGGGCGTGATCGCCGGCGACCAGAAAGCGGTTGCCGCCTTCCAGGGTGACGGCGCGGACGCCGGGGCGTTGAAACCAGGCGTGTTCCAGCAGATCCCACAAGGGCAACAGGCCGTTGCCTTCCAGTTGTACTCGCAACAGGGCGCACAGATCGCCGAGGGTGGCGAAAGACAGATTCAACGCGGTCACACCGAACGCCTGTTGCACGGCTTCGCGAGTCGCCAGCGAGGCTTCGCCATTTTGCAGCAGGCCATCCTCCATTACCCGCGCCACCCGGCCCAGCGCCTCGCGAGGACCGACCAGGCAGAAGGGCAACAGCAGCAGGGGGCCGGAACCCGGTCGGCGCTGGGGATCGAGGGCGGCGACGGGTAAATAACCACTGTCTGAACCGAGAGCGATGACCGACGGGGTAAAGCCGCCTTGCAGGCTGCGGCGATACAGATCAGCGAGCGCTTCGATCAACGGGAAGCCGGGCTGGAGAATCTCGGTTTGGTCGTATAAAGCGCCAGGCAGGATCAGACCCAGTTGCTCGATGCCGTCCAGGATCAGGTTTAAATCCTTGGCCAGATGACCCGCTAGGGCGGCGGCGGCGGCGACGCTGAGCGGGGGTGGCGGAATGCCGGCGGGGTCGGCCTCCTGCGAGTCGAGTTCAACAGCCAGCAGGCCAGCGTAATGACCAAGGGTGGAAACGGCGATGTCGTTGATAGCCACGGCGAATCTCTTGAGCGCCGCGCCTGGAGGGGCGGACGGTGAACGGGAAGGGTGAAAGCAGGCATTATAGGATGGACGGACAGACTGGACGCAACTGACGGTAAGATGATGTTTTAGCAGCCCGTTGCTGCTCGACGGTTCGCCCCGGAAATTTTTGCTGTTGATCACGCTCAAAGCCGTGTGCTTACGGCGATTTCAGCCTAAACTTTGCGCCTAGAGCCTTACTCATTTCAGGGTTTTTGTAAAAACTCGCTACCACCACTTATGAGGTCACCCGATGTCGGCATCGATCCAGAATCCCGCAGAACAGTTGCAGCAAGCCGCTCTGGCCCTGGACGCGGTTCAAAAGGCACTTGATTACTCTTTGGCGGATTTGAAAGAACGCTCCCAGAAAGCCGATGGCAAAATTTCCGCCGCGCTGCTCGACCAGCATCAACTGGTGAGCTATGACCTGTCGCTGTCCTGTGCGGAAGTGACCGGCGCCCGCTTTGCCCTGGACTACGCCCAACGGGCGCGGAACGCGGGTGGCGGTTCCGCCAGCGAACTCACTTTGGAAGAGCGCTTTGCTCTGCTGTTCTCGGCGGAAGCGCTGCAAGGCGTGCGCAATCGCCTGAGTTCCCGACCCGCTGATTTCGGACTGAATGATAATTGGTTAAGTGCGACCGTCGATCATGCCGCCGTGCGGCAATTTTGCGTGGCGCAGTTGGCCGCTGAGCGGGTGGCGGAACTGGGGCAATTGATGCGCGCCCAGGATGGCGTCACTGGCGCTTATCTGTTGGACGATCATCACGAGATGATGCGCGAAACCTTCCGCCGCGTCGCTGAAGAAGTGGTGATGCCGCTGGCTGAGGAAATTCACCGCCACGATCTCGACATTCCCGCGGCGATCATCGATCAGGTCAAGGAACTGGGCTGTTTCGGCATTTCCATCCCGGAACGCTTCGGCGGCATCCAGAGCGATGAGCAGGAAGATAATCTGGGGATGATCGTGGTCACCGAGGAACTGACCCGTGGTTCGCTGGGCGCAGCAGGCAGTCTCATCACCCGGCCCGAAATTCTCTCCAAGGCGCTGCTCAAAGGTGGCACTGAACAGCAGAAATTGAAATGGCTGCCGCAACTGGCCTGCGGCGATCTGCTGTGCGCAGTGGCCGTGACTGAGCCGAATTACGGTTCCGACGTAGCTAACATGCGGCTGAAAGCGACGAAGACGGAAGGCGGCTGGCTGCTCAACGGCGCTAAAACCTGGTGTACCTTCGGCGGCCGCGCCGGGGTGTTGCTGATTCTGGCGCGCACCAATCCTGATCTGTCGCTGGGTCATCGTGGCCTGTCGATGTTCCTGCTGGAGAAACCGGACTATTCTGGCCATGCCTTCGAGTTCAAGCAGGATGGCGGTGGCGTATTGACCGGCAAAGCGATTTCCACCATTGGTTATCGCGGAATGCACTCGTTTGATTTGTTCTTCGACAATATTTTTGTCCCGGACGAGAATATGCTCGGCGGTCCAGAAGGTGAAGGCAAGGGTTTCTATTTCACCATGGCGGGCTTCTCGGGTGGGCGCATTCAGACGGCTGCCCGCGCGGTGGGCCTGATGCAAGCGGCTTATGAAAAGGCGCTGAGCTATTCGCAGGAGCGCATGGTGTTTGGCTATCCGATTGGCGATTATCAGTTGACCCAGGTCAAGCTGGCGCGGATGGCGACCTATTTGGCGATTGGTCGGCAGTTCACTTATTCAGTAGGCCGACTCATGGACCAGGGCAAAGGCGATATGGAAGCCAGCATGGTCAAGTTCTTCACCTGCAAGACGGCGGAATGGGTGACCCGCGAGGCGTTACAGATTCACGGTGGCATGGGTTACGCCGAGGAAGTGCCAGTCAGCCGTTATTTCATCGACGCTCGGGTGTTGTCGATTTTCGAAGGCGCGGAAGAAACGCTGGCGCTGAAAGTCATTACCCGTTCGCTGGTGGACAACGCCAAGCCCAAAGCCGAGGTGGAGAAGTAAGCCATGAGTTTCTCGATGCGATTAAGCGAACAGGCGGAAGTCGCCGGCTCGGTGGCGGTGAATCTGGAATGGGCACGGCAGCCACAATACGGGCGCTATCTCGATGAATTCGTGCCCGGACAAGTCTTTGTCCATCCGCGTGGTTATACCTTTGAACGCGGCCCGATGCTGGACTTTGCCCGCGTATTCATGCAGTGCAATCCGCTGTATCTGAATCTGGAATACGCCAAGGCGCACGGCTTCCCTGATTTACCCGCCAGCCCGCAGATGGTGTTCAACGTGGTGCTGTCGCTGGGGGTGCATAACGACTCGGAAAAGGCCATCGCTAATCTGGGTTATTACAACGTGCAATTCCTGCGTCCGGTTTATCCCGGTGATACGTTGCGCGGTTATACCAAGGTCATCGACCGCAAAGCGCGGGGTGAGGATAAACCCGGCATTGTGTTGATTCGCACGCTGGGTGTGAACCAGCACCATCAGGTGGTGTTGCAGTATGAGCGCAAGATCATGGTCGGCTATCGCGGTGACCGGTTGCCGACCACACCTGCGCCGACTACGCCGGTGGAATTCCCGTGGGTAGAGCATCCCGTCGCGGAATTACCGATCAATGCGGGCGGCTATCCGAGTCAGTTGACCGGCCCGAATACTTATTTCGAGGATTTTTCCCTCGGCGATCTGATCGTCCATGCCAATGGCCGCACCATTACCGATGAGCACATGGCCTGGACTTATCTGGTCGGCAATACCCATCCGCTGCATTTTGACCGCGTTTATAGCACCGGCCTGTCGGGCAAGATGAGCGGTGAACCGATTGTTTATGGGGGGCTAGTCTTCGCTTGGCTGGAAGGTTTGGCCAGTCGGGATGTCAGCGAAAATGCGTTGTGGGAACTGGGCTTCACCGAGGGTTATCACACGCAACCGGCAGTATCCGGCGATACGGTCGCGGCTCTTTCCAGAGTTGTGGCCACTGAGACCCTGCCGAATAGCGACGCCGCCGGCATTGTGACTTTTCAGTTTATCGGCGTGAAGAACATCAGCGCCGCCGCTGCGCTGGAAACTTACGGCGCGGATCTGTTTATCAAGGAGAATGATAAGCAGAAGCTGAGCAAGGAAAAGCTCAGCAGCAAGATCTTCGAGATTGAACGGCGGTTGCTGATTAAACGGCATCCGGCGTGAGGTGAAATAGCCCCTCTCCTGAAAGGGTGAGGGGTTAAGGGAATAGTAAATGATAAGTCCTAAACTTATAGCAAAAATTGAATCAGAAGATCCAACACGCCGGCTTGCAGTTTTAATTGACGCAGATAATGTGTCTGCATCTGTTATTGAAAGCGTACTTGCCGAAATTGCAACCTTCGGTGAAGCTACGGTAAAACGAATTTATGGAGACTTCACATCACCTACCAGTTCAAGTTGGAAAAAAGTTTTAAATAAATATGCTATCAAACCTGTACAGCAATTTGCTTATACAGTTGGAAAAAATGCTACTGATAGCACTCTCATTATTGATGCCATGGATCTTCTATATACAAGACGTTTTGATGGCTTTTGCCTTATATCAAGCGATAGTGATTTTACAGGACTCGCAACCCGCATACGCGAGGAGGGATTAATAGTTCTTGGTTTTGGCGAAGAAAAGACGCCTGAAGCATTTCGCAATGCTTGTCACAAATTCACTCCTATTGAGGTTTTACGACCGGTTGCTTCTCAGTGTAGTAGTACCTTAGCTTCTGCAACTACACAAGCAACTAATGTGACGGCAATAACTCTAGCTACTCCTGCCCCAAAACAAAATCCTAAAGAATTTCCGCGTGATTTTATCCTTCAGGCTCTTGAAAAGGCTTGTGATGATACCGGTTGGGCGCATCTAGGAACTTTTGGTAGTTATTTGACAAAAATACAGCCAGATTTTGATGCACGCCTTTTTGGATTTAAGAAACTGAGTGATTTAGTCAAAGCTAGAACTGATGTATTTCAGTCAGAGGAAAGGCAACTACCGGGTTCGGGAGGGAAAGTTTTATATGTATGTGCCGCGAAAAAGCATAGCAAAAATAAAGTATAACGGAATCCGGAAGAATTTTTATTTTACCACTCATTTTGCTATTTGCATCTGCAATGAAAGTTATGAAATTTCTTTGGAAAAACGCAAGCTCTACGAAGTGCTTGATGATTCTGATGCGGCTAGGCATCACCAAATCAGAGTAATCGAAGAATCAGGAGAAGATTATCTTTATCCTCAAGATTATTTTATAAAAAATCGTGCTGCCTTAAGCAATAGAACATGTATTAGCTGAGGCTGCCTAGAAGAATTGGTCTCTGAAAGAAGTATTTTTATTTTTGAGATTCCACATGGAAAAAGTACTGAGAATAGTGTCTTTGCACGAAAAACCGAGCGACTATGCATACTGGATTTCAAGGCCAGTGAGTGAACGCATTGATGCTATAGAGATTCTCCGCAATCAATATATACATTTTAAGAAAGATGCTAAGTCAAGACTTCAAAGAGTTTGTCGAGTTATTAAACAATCATAAAGTCGAATATCTCATTGTCGGTGGCTATGCGGTAGGGGTACACGGTCACCCAAGATATACCGGGGATTTGGATGTTTGGATCAATGCGACGGCAGAAAATGCCCAAAAAATGATAGGAGTTATTAACGATTTTGGGTTCTCCTCTTTCGGCTTGACTGAGGTAGATTTTATCAAGCCAAGCAATGTAATACAAATGGGTTATCCACCATTCAGGATTGATATTTTAACAAAAATTGATGGAGTCGAATTTATGGATTGCTACGCAAATAGAATGACTATTCAACATGATCAAATCTTCATAAATTTCATAGGAATTAATGAGTTAAAAGAGAACAAACGAGCAAGTGGCAGGCCAAAAGACCTGGATGATTTAGCCAATCTCAGTAGTGAGATTTGACCGGCTGAGTGATCGAAAACAGAAAATAATGTGTTTGTGTTCAAAACGAATGACCCCCCTGTTGTTTTCCACCCAAGAGGCTTTTATAACCATGACCACCCCCGTAAAACGCGATAAGCCCTGGCTGATGCGGACCTACTCCGGCCACTCCTCCGCCAAGGCTTCTAACGAACTCTACCGCACCAACCTCAGCAAAGGGCAGACCGGTCTGTCGGTCGCCTTTGACCTGCCGACCCAGACCGGTTATGACTCTGATCATCCCCTGGCCCGCGGCGAAGTCGGCAAAGTCGGCGTGCCCATCGGCAATATCAGCGACATGGCCGCCTTGTTCGATCAAATCCCGCTCGGCCAGATGAACACCTCGATGACCATCAACGCCACTGCCGCCTGGCTGTTGTCGTTGTACATCGCGGTTGCGGAACGGCAAGGCGCGTCGCAGGCGCAATTGCAGGGCACCACTCAAAACGACATCCTCAAAGAATATCTGTCCCGTGGCACCTACATTTTCCCGCCCCAGCCCTCGGTGCGGTTGATCACCGACATCATCGCCTACACGGTCAAGCACATTCCCAAGTGGAACCCGACCAACATTTGCAGCTATCACCTGCAAGAAGCGGGTGCGACTCCAACCCAGGAACTAGCCTATGCGCTGTCCACCGCCATCGCCATTCTCGACGCAGTGCGCGATTCCGGGCAGATCGGTGCGGAAGGTTTTGAACAAGTGGTCGGGCGGATTTCCTTCTTCGTCAACGCCGGCATCCGCTTTATCGAGGAAACCTGCAAGATGCGGGCGTTCGGCGAGATGTGGGACAAGCTGGCGCAGGAACGCTATGGCGCACAAAGCGAAGAAATGCGCCGCTTCCGCTATGGCGTACAGGTCAATTCACTGGGTCTGACCGAAGCACAGCCGGAAAACAACGTCCAGCGCATCGTGCTGGAAATGCTGGGCGTCAGCCTGTCGAAGAAAGCCCGCGCCCGCGCTATTCAGCTCCCGGCCTGGAATGAGGCGCTCGGTCTGCCGCGTCCGTGGGATCAGCAATGGGCATTGCGGATGCAGCAGGTACTGGCCTTTGAAACCGATCTGCTGGAATACGGCGATATTTTCGACGGTTCGCCGGTCATTGCCGCCAAGGTCAAATCGCTGGTTGATGGCGCAACAGCGGAAATGGCTCGGGTGCAGGAACAGGGCGGTATGGTGCAGGCGATTGAATCCGGTTATGTCAAGCGGCAACTGGTGTCCAGTCACACCGACCGGATGCGGGCGATTGAACGCGGCGATCTCAAGATCGTCGGCCTGAACTGCTACCGGGAAACCGAGGTGTCGCCACTGACCGGCGGCGTAGATAGCGGCATCATGAAGGTCGATCCCCGCGCCGAACGCGAGCAGATCGAGCGGCTGAACGCTTTCCGCGCCCAGCGCAACGCTGCTGAGGTCAAGGCGGCGCTGGCCAATCTGGCCGAGACGGCCCGCAGCGGCGCGAATATCATGCCCGCGTCGATTTTGTGCGCTCATGCGGGCGTGACCACTGGTGAATGGTCGCAAACCCTGCGCGACATTTTCGGCGAATACCGCGCCCCGACGGGCATCGACATTCCCGCCAATGAGGACAGCCGCAGCGTTAAGGCGGTTGCCATTCGCACTGAAGTGGTCAAGACCGGCAATGAACTGGGTCGCCCGTTGCGCCTGCTGATCGGCAAGCCGGGGCTGGACGGGCATAGCAATGGCGCTGAACAGATTGCCGTGAAGGGCCGCGATGTCGGCTTTGAAATCGTCTACGAAGGCATCCGCCTGACCCCGGAACAGATCGCCAAGGCCGCGCTGGAAGAAGGCGTCCATTTGATCGGTCTCTCGGTGCTGTCCGGCAGTCATGTGGAAATGGTTGAGGACGTGTTTAACCAACTGGATCAAGTCGGTTTAAAGAATCTGCCGGTGGTGATTGGCGGCATCATCCCGGAAAGCGACGCCCAGTTGTTGAAAGAGCGCGGCATTTCGGCGGTTTATACTCCGAAAGACATCGATATGAACGGCATCATGGTGGACATCCTCAACCTGATCCGTAAAAACCACGATCTGCAACCGGTTACGGTGGCATGAACAGGATGGCTCTCCCTGATCCAGCAACGCTGGCGGACGCGGTCAGTCACCGCGACCGGTTGGCACTGGCTCAGGCGCTGAACCTGCTGGATGATCGTCGGCCCGCCGCCCGACAATGCGCCGCTGCCTTTCTGGACGCCTTGTCGGCGGAAAAGCTGGATACGAGTGGGCATTTGATCGGCATTACCGGCCCTCCAGGTGCAGGTAAATCCTCGTTGACCGCGTCACTGATTCAAGTCTGGCGGCAACGCGGTTTGAAAGTGGCGATTCTGGCGGTCGATCCCTCCAGTCCCATCAGCGGCGGCGCATTACTCGGCGACCGGCTGCGGATGCACGCCAGCGGCGCTGACCGTGAAGTGTTCATCCGCTCGCTGGCTTGTCGCGGCGAGTTTGGCGGCCTCAGCGCCGAAGTCTGGCCAATGAGTCTGGCGATGCTGGCGGCGTTTGACATTGTGCTGGTGGAGACCGTGGGCGTCGGTCAAAAGGAAATTGATGTTTCCAAGATGACCGACACCACTTGTTTCGTCGCGCAACCGGCTTCCGGCGACAGCATTCAGTTCCTCAAGGCCGGCATCATGGAAATTCCGCATGTCATCGTCGTCAACAAGGAAGACATTGGTATGGCGGCGCGCAAGACCTTGTCAGAATTGAAAACGACGCTGGGAAGGCGTACCGATGCCGACGGTTGGCAAGCGCCCGCCCTGTCCGCCAGTGCGGCGTTAGGCAGCGGCATTGAAGCCTTGGCCGATGCGCTGGACAGCCACCGAAACTGGTTACTGGAACGAGGAGAGTTCACGGCCCGCCGCCAGCGCTGTCAGGCGGAATGGCTGGTCAAGCACCTGCGTGAGGAATTCGGGCGCTACGGGCTGAATCTGCTCGGTGGCGATGAGGCGCTCTTTGCGGAACTGGCGAGAACGCCGCGCTGTTCACCCATCGCCGCTTACGAAAACCTGCGCGCCCGCGTGATGGAACGGTTCCATCTCAAAACAAACAACCCCCAACTAGAGAGGAATGCAGCAAAATGACTAAAGAACTCTACAACTTCGGTGAAATGCCCCCACTGGGCGTGATTCCTCCGAAAATGCACGCTTGGTTGATCCGCCCGGAACGCTTCGGCAAACCGACGGAAGCGTTTCAGAAGGAGATCGTTAATACGCCGCCTATCGCGGATGACGAAGTGTTGGTCTACGTCATGGCGGCGGGCATCAATTACAACAACGTCTGGGCCGGTCTGGGTATTCCGGTCAACGTCATTGGCGCTCGTAACAAGGCCGGTGAACCCGAAGATTTCCATATCGGCGGCAGTGATGCGTCCGGCATCGTCTACAAGGTCGGCAAGGACGTGACCAACGTTAAGGTCGGCGATGAAGTGGTCATGCATTGCGGCCAGTGGAATCGCAACTGCGAGTGGGTCAAGAACGGCGGCGATCCCATGTACTCGCCGAGTTTCCGCATTTGGGGCTATGAGACCAACTACGGCAGTTTCGCCCAGTTCACCAAAGTGCAGGGCCACCAGTGTATGCCCAAGCCCAAGCATATGAATTGGGAAGAAGCCGCTGCCTATGTACTGGTGGGTGCGACCGCTTGGCGGATGTTGCATGGTTGGGATAAGAATGAGGTCAAGAAGGGTGATGTCGCGTTAATTTGGGGCGGAGCCGGTGGCCTCGGTTCGATGGCGATCCAGATTGCCAAAGCGGCGGGTGCAACACCGATTGCCATGGTGTCGGGCGAGGACAAGTTCGATTACTGCATGAAACTGGGTGCGAAGGGCTGCATCAACCGCAATGAATTCGATCATTGGGGTATGTTGCCGCACTGGAAGGATAACGTCGGCTACGCCAAGTGGTTGAAGGGCGTGCGGGCCTTCGGGGCGAAGATTTGGGAAGTGTTGGGTGAGAAGCGCGCCCCGAATATCGTGTTCGAGCATCCCGGCGAGACCACGATTCCGACCTCGATCTTCGTCTGCGATACCGGCGGTATGGTGGTGGTGTGCGCCGGCACGACCGGTTATAACGCCACGGTCGATCTGCGCTATCTGTGGATGCGGCAAAAGCGCCTGCAAGGCTCGCATTTCGCCAATGCCGAGCAGTCCAATCAGATGAATGCACTGGCGGTGCGCGGCCTGCTCGATCCCTGCATGTCGCGGGCGTTCACCTATGAAGAACTGCCCATCGCGCATCAGTTGATGCACGACAACAAGCACCCGCACGGCAATATGTCCGTACTGATTGGCGCAACGGAATTTGGCCTCGGCGCCAGCGGCAAGCCGCCGGTCACCATTGAACATCCGACCTTGCCCAAGGGCGACGTGCATACCACGCCGGCCCCTTACCCGATGTCCACGCCGCTGCCGGGTATCGGTGAGTCTGAGGCGCTGACCATCACCGATGATGGCACCAAGGTTCGGGATTTGATGCATCGGGGCATCATTTCCTGCACCCCGGACGATACCGTCGGCACCGTCGCCAAGATCATGGTGAACAAGGAGATTCATGCCGTGGTGGTCATGGACGAGAAGGGCAAGGCCATCGGCGTCGTGTCGCAGACCGACATGGTGCTGGCGCGGCAAGGCCGGACCTCGGATCAGGCGCGGGCGATGCGCGCCAAGGACATCATGACCCCCGGCTGCGCGACCTGCGACGCCGACATGCTACTGAGCGATGCCGTCAGCCTGATGACCGGTCGGCGGATGCATCGACTGATCGTGACCGATAAGGATCAGCCGGTCGGCGTGATCTCTATGACCGACGTGGTGCGTAAGATCATCGGCGAGTAAGCAGCAGGACGAAGAACGTCTTGACGGCGATGGCCGGAATGGATCGTTCAGGCTGGGGGTATCGTATCCCGATACCCCCAGACGAATTTCTCAAACTAGCTTGCGCTTTCAAATGCCTAACCAGAACATTTTCCAACACGCTAAAGGGGCGGTCTGATGAAGTACTTGCCAGAACTATTTGCCGCTAACGCCCGCTGGGCTGAGGACGTGCGCGCTGCCGACCCGCATTTCTTTGCTGGACTGGCCAACCTGCAAAGCCCAGCCTACTTGTGGATCGGTTGTTCGGATAGCCGGGTGCCAGCCAATCAGATCACGGGTCTAAAACCGGGTGAAGTGTTCGTCCATCGCAACGTCGCTAATGTAGTGGTGCATACCGATCTCAACTGCCTGTCGGTGATGCAATACGCCATCGAAGTCCTCAAGGTCCAACACATCATTGTCTGCGGTCACTACGGTTGCGGCGGCGTCCGAGCCGCCTTGGAAGGACCCTCTCTGGGGCTGATCGACAACTGGTTACGTCATATCCAGGACGCCCGCGACCGGCATCTGAATTTCCTTACGGCGCTGCCGGATAACGCCGCCCGTTGGCGCGCCCTGTGTGAGCTGAATGTCATTGAGCAGGTGCGCAACGTCGCCCGCACCACGCTGGTGGGCGATGCTTGGCAGCGTGGGCAACCGTTAACACTGCATGGCTGGATTTATGGTCTGGAGGATGGTCGCTTGCAGGATTTGCAAACTTCCCTGAAAGAGGGCGCTGAACTGGATACGGTCATTGCTCAGGCGGTGACTGCGGCCCGGTCACGCTATATGCCTCATTGAATCCAGGATTGGCATCGTCTAAGGATGAGAATAGTTAACACTCTCCCTTCTCGCCCTTTGCGGAAGAAAAGGGGTCTTTTTTTCTGAAACGATGGGGAATTTTTACGATGAAAGCCATCGTCTGCCATGAACTCACCGGCCCTGCTGCATTACGGCTGGAGGAGGTTCCAGAACCGCGTCCCGGTTCGGGTCAAGTGCGCATTCGGGTGCGGGCCTGCGGGGTCAATTTCGCCGATAGCCTGATGATCCGTGGCCAGTATCAAAAGCAGCCGCAACCGCCCTTCAGTCCCGGCTTTGAAGTGTCCGGCGAGGTGCTGGAACTCGGCGCTGACGTGGAGAAGATCGCGGTCGGGGATCGAGTGATCGCTATGACGCCGCTCGGTGGTTATGCCGAGCAGGTCGTCGCGGATGTCAATCACTGTGTGCCGCTGCCGGCGGCGATGTCTTGGGAACACGGCGCGGCCTTTCCGGTGGTGTTTGGCACCTCGCACATCGCTCTGTGGCATCGGGCGCGGTTGCGGGCCGGCGAGACGCTGGTGGTGCATGGCGCATCCGGCGGTGTTGGGTTGACCGCAGTGGCGATTGGTAAACAGTTAGGCGCGACGGTGATTGCAACCGCTAGCGGTCCTAAAAAACTGGAGGTGGCCCGCGAACACGGCGCGGATCATTTGATTGATTCCAGCCATGAGGATGTGCGGGCGCGGATCAAGGAATTGACCGCTGGGCGCGGCGCGGACGTGGTCTACGATCCGGTCGGCGGTGATCTGTTTACTGTTTCACTGCGCAGCATCGCCTTTGAAGGACGGATTTTAGTGATTGGTTTTGCCGGCGGTACGGTGCCGCAGATTCCCGCTAATCATTTGCTGGTCAAAAATGTGGACGTGATCGGCGTCAACTGGCCGGCTTATGCGGAGTTACATCCCCAAGTGATGACCGAGAGTTTCCAGACGCTGATTCACTGGTATCTGGACGGTATAATCAAGCCGCATGTCTCGGCGACCTATCCGCTGGAGCAGGCGGTCGAGGCACTCAATCAGGTTATTGCCCGCAAGACCACCGGCAAGGTGGTCATTACCATGGATTAAGCGATACTGATGCCCGCTGAATTGACGATTCACCATCTGGGTCGGATGACCCGAGCTACCGTGCGGGGCAACGATGCGCAACTCAAGAAATTCCGCAATGCGTTGTTGCTCAAGGAGTTCCGCGTGGTTGCCGAACGTGAAAATGCTTGGGAATTGCGGCGACGGGCTTATTTGCTGCAGGATGATTGGCCGGTGCAGGTCAGCATTCGCCGCAATGGCGCTCAGTGGGAAATTGATTATTACCTGTCTATTCCCTGGGGCTGGATCGTGGGCCTCGGTTTTCTTACTTGGGTGGCGCTGCCTTTTGCCGGTTTCCAGAATGCGGGATGGGTGTTTGTCTTGGCGTTGCTGGTCATGGCGCTGGCGGTCTACAAGCAGAAATTTGATGGCCGGCCCGACGCCCGGTTCTGGCAGCAGCGCCCCCGGCAACGCTGGGGCGAGATGATGGAACGGTTGCTGCGGGAAGCCTTTGACCGTTCGTAGCTATGAGGGCTACTGAGTCTCGGCAGAAACCAGCGGGCTGCATCCAGCAACCCGCCGGGCTGGCGTCAGCCTTTCAACACTCTCATGAGGGGTTGCAGATAGGCGACGTAAACCGCCGCGAAGATGGCGGTGGTGATCACGCCGCTGATGTTGGCGCCCAGCGCGTGCGGCAGAACGATAACGCCCGGTCCCACCGACTTTTGCGCGACCTTGGCGGTCGTCGGCACGCAACTCACCCCAGCGATGCCGATCACTGGGTTGTACTTCTTGCCCGACCAGTAGTAAATCGCATAACCGCCGATAATCCCACCGACGCCGGAGATCAGCAGCGACAGAATGCCCAGAATCAGCAGTTTCAACACGACCGGACTCAGGATGGTGCCTGCCTCGCACAAGATGCCCAACAACAGCCCCAGGAAAAAGGTCGAGCCGTACAACACGGTGTTCGAGAAAAACTCGTAGAAGTTGGGCAAATCACTTTCGCGGACCACCACCCCAAGGAACAGCGACAGCAGCAGCGGCGAGGCCACCGGGAACAGCAGGCTGAGCAGCACGCAGGCGATCACCGCGAAGACCAACTTCTCGTTGGAGGTGATCGTCCGGGTCTTCTCCATCGGCATCGGCAACGCGCGCAGCTTCTCGGGAATCATCAGCTTGATCAGGTACGGAAAGCCGCCGTAGGCCAGCCCCAGATACAGGTAGGCCACCACCGTGATCGGCACGAACAGTTCCTTCGCCAACGTCAGCGAGGTGAACAGCACCATCGGGCCGTCGGCGCCGCCGATGATCGCCACCGAGGCCGCCTGTCCCGGATTCAGCCCCATGGCGACCGCGAGGGGGAACACCGTCGCCGTGCCCAGTTCTGCGAACAAGGCGATGATCATGCTCTGAAACGGCCGGGCCATCACGAAGCCCACGTCCAGCAGGGTGCCGATGCCCATGAACACGAAGCAGGCGATCAGGCCATTGCTGAACATGAAGGTGTAAATCGGTTGCAACCAGTTGATTTGCAGAATGTTCATCAGCGCGTTGGTGTCCTGCGCCAACGGAGCGACGTGCAAGGTGCCGGGCAGTTGCAAGGCTTGGCCTGCGGCGATGCTCAGCCCGGAGGCCGGATCGTAGACGGAGAAGAACATCACCCCGGCATTGACGGTGGCCATGCCCAGTCCCATCGGGATCATCAGCAGGGCTTCCAGCACCCCTTTGCGCCCCAGATAGAACAGCAGGATTCCCAGGAACATCAGGAACACGCGGCCAAAGGCAATCTTGGGGTCCGTGGCGAACCCTTGCACCAGAGTGTTGATACCCTGGAATAAATCGAGAAAGTTCAGGGATTCCATAACGGAACGCTCCCGGCCTCAGCCGATAGTCAGCAGCGCCTGCCCGGCGTCCACCGGATCGCCCGGTTTGACCGCGATGCTGATAACTTTGCCGCCGCGCCGAGCGACGACGTGAGTGACCATCTTCATGGCCTCCAGGGATACCAGCTTGTCGCCTTCGTTGACGGCCTGGCCCACGCTGACATGCACCGTTTGCACTACGCCGCCCAATGGCGCGACCTCGTCGCCCGGACCAGCGGCTCCCGCCGGAGAAGGCGCTGCGGACACTGGCGCTGGCGCGGTCGGTGCCGGAGCGCCTTGTGGGACAACGCTCATGCTGCCTGGCTCGGGATACAGGGTTTGGGCGCCATCCGTCGAGATATCTTCAACGGCAACGATGTACTGCTTGCCTTCAACGGTGATACGGAATTTCTTCTCCATGGAGGGTTCTCTCGTAAAAGTGGGGGAGGTCAGGAAACTCAGGGTTCAGGGTCAATGCGGCGCGCGAGGCGCGTGCGAAGTGTGATGCACGCTACGGGCCTCGGCAGTCCAGGAATAGCCACGCCCGGGCGCGTCAATCCGCACAATGCGGTGTGCGCCCATCATGGCGGCGACCACAGCGGTAATCACCGCCAGGTGTTCCTGGGGAATGCCAGCGATTGCGGGCTGGGTAGCAGCGGATGCCGGCTTGAGCGGCGCTTTGACTGCCTCCTGCGTGGCTTGCCGTGACAGCACCCAGACAATCCCGCGAATGACCACCGCGACCAGCATCGAAATGATGATCACGATGCCATAGATCACGAACATGTCGCCGATGGCGTCGAACGTGGTGTAGTTCTTCATCGATAGTTTTTCCGTGTGAGGCGCTCACCGGAGAACCGACGCACGCCGGTCCCGGCGAAGCGGTTCAGAGCGGGATGTCACCGTGCTTTTTGGCCGGACGCAGTTCGCGCTTGGTCAGCAGCTTGCGCAATGCCAGCGCGATAGTGGCGCGGGTATTGTCTGGCTCGATCACGTCAGTGATATAGCCGCGCGAGGCCGACATATACGGCGAGGCGAACTTGGCGCGATATTCATCCGCCAGTTCCGCCGCCTTGGCCTTGCGGTCGTCAGCGCCCTTGAGTTCGTTGCGATAGAGGATGTTGACCGCGCCTTCCGCCCCCATCACCGCGATTTCGGCGGTCGGCCAGGCGAATACCATGTCGGCCCCCATTTCCTGGGCGCACATTGCCAGATAGGAGCCGCCATAGGCCTTGCGCAGGATGATGGTGATTTTCGGCACCGTCGCCGAGGCGTAGGTATAGAGCATCTTGGCGCCGTGGCGGATGATGCCGCCACGCTCCTGCTCAATGCCAGGCAAGAAGCCCGGCACGTCGACCAGTGTGACCAGTGGGACGTTGAAGGCGTTGCAGAAGCGGATAAAGCGCGCGCCTTTATCCGAAGCGTCGATGTCCATCGCTCCGGCCTTGACCAGCGACTGATTGGCGAGAATGCCGACCACGATACCTTGAATACGGGCAAAACCGACGACGATGTTACCCGCCCAACCGGCGTGGACTTCGAGGAACTGGCCGTTATCCACCAGCCGCTTGATGATCGGCTGTACATCCATGGGTTCCGATGAAGTATCGGGAATCAGGGCGTTAATGCCCTCATCCGGCGACAAGTCGAGATCGGGGTAGGGCCGGTGCGGCGGATCTTCGGTATTGTTGGACGGCAAATAGCTCAGCAGCGCCTTGGCGATCTGGATCGCGTGGCGGTCATCGTCGGCGACAAAGTGGACATTGCCGCTGACGGTGGCGTGCATTTGGGCGCTGCCCACCTCATCCAGACTGGTCGTGCGTCCGGTGACCGCCTTGATCACCTCCGGGCCGGTGATGAACATGTAGGCGTTCTGCCGGGTCATGATGATGTAATCCATCAACGCCGGTGAGTAGGCCGCGCCGCCGGCGCAAGGCCCGGCGATAATGGCGATCTGCGGCACCACGCCCGACAGCAGTACGTTGTTGTAGAACACTTCACCATAACCGGACAGTGCATCGACTCCTTCCTGAATGCGGGCGCCCGCGGAATCCTTGAACGCTACTACAGGAACGCCGATCTTCAGCGCCATCTGCATGGACTGGACGATTTTCTTGGCGTGCATCTTGCCCAGCGTGCCGCCCATCACCGTGAAATCCTGACTGAACGCTGCGACCGGTCGGCCATCGACGAAGCCGGTGCCGACGATCACGCCGTCAGAAGGCAATTCCTTGTCGGCCAGGCCGAAATGCTTGGCAGCATGTTTGGCGTGAGTGGCGATTTCCTGGAAGGTATCGGGCTGGAACAGCGCCAGTATCCGTTCGCGGGCACCCAGCAAACCCTTGGCGTGTCGTTCCTGGAGTTTATCCTCGCCGCCGCCGGCCAGCACTTTGGCGCGGCGTTCCCGCAGAATGTCAAGCTGTTTCTCGGAAAGCATGTTTTTTCCCACCTCTTGGGGTTCGAGTGAGCGATCAATCAAAAGCATCAAAAAAATAAAACAACCTTCAACCCTTTCCACCGGCCCGCGTTCGGGGGCGCGGGACTGGAATCGTGGTTATACACGGAGGGAAACGGCTTGGGCAGAGCGGCCAGCGGGGAGCGGTTCGCGCATCCGGTTTTTAGCCTGATCCTGTTCAACCGCTAAGGTTAGTCAAAATCTGTGCAAACGCGATAGTCGCCGCCATTCTTGATGAAATTTTTACCACATGAGCGTTGCCGGTCGGGCATTGGCTCCCCTCGTCCGCTGGCAGGCGAGGGGCAGGCGGAGAGGGGATCAAAGTCGGAGGCAAGGCGTCGTCGCTGAATGTTCGACTGTTTCAGCAGAGTTGGCTAAAGGCGATGCGGAGGCGTCCAGCTCTGGATCGGCCTGGGTGCGAATTAGATCGCCGCGTCGGTGCGAGCGTTTGAGGGCTTCACGATTGAGTTGATGACGGGCGCGCTGGGCCTGGGCCGTAGAGTAACGGGTCATGGCCGCAACGCCTCTGCCGTGTCGCGCAGGGTCTGACTGTTGATGGCGGCGTGATAATGAGCGCTGAAATCCGAGCCGCGCAGCGCTTTCTTGATCATGCTTTCCAGATTGGGCCGTTTGTCTTCAGGATTCGGTCCGCTGCCCAGTCCACCGCCAAATTCGACGATTGTAGTGATGCCTTCGTGGAAGGCGGTATCCAGATTGTCGATCCATTTAACGGGGTGAAACAATTGGAAAAACAGGCGCGTCTTAATCGCTGCCGGATCGGGGTCGTGGTAGACGCCGGTATTGTTGGACAGGACGCGAATCGTGGGGGCGTGCATCGTGGCGGCGTCCAGCACGGGCCGGAAGTGCAGCGCGGCGGTGATCATATGGAAGGTGTGGAAAGCGCCTTCCGTTTTGAGCCGGGTGGGTCGTTTGCGTGGGAAATGCGTCAGAGCGTCTTCGGTCAACCGGTCGAGATCTTCGCTTAAACCACCGATCACGGTTTGGTCGGGCAGGTTGCGGGCGGCAACGACGCAGTAGTGTTTTTCCGCCAGTGGCTGGATGTTGTCGAGGTGCAGTGGGAAGGCCAGCATTTCGCCGTTACCGTAAGTTCCCATGCATTCACCGCGTTTTTGCACCAGATGCAGGGCGGTTTCGAAGCTCAGCGTACCGGCAGCGACCAGCGCACAGTATTCGCCCAGGCTATGGCCGGCAGCCAGCACCGGTTGGACCTGGTTTTCCGTCAGTTCGCGGAAAATGCTCAAGCAGGCCAGCGAGTGAGTGAGCAGGGCGGGTTGGGTGTGGCGGGTGAGTCGAAGTTCTTCTTCGGGGCCTTCCTGGCAGAGCTTGACCAAGTCATAGCCCAGGATGTCGCTGGCCTGTTCGTAGAGTTGGCGGGCGGAGGGAAAGTCGCGGATCAGGTCGCTGCCCATACCGACATACTGGGAACCCTGTCCCGGAAAGACGAACATGATCTGTGGGTCGTGACTCGACACAGCCGCTACTCTCCTGTTGGGAAATGATAAAAAACGCGCAAGGATAGGCATAAGCGGCGGATAAGGCAAGGCGAACGGGGCGGGCTGTAGTAGAATCAACGGCCATTTTCAGCGATGACAGCGATAACGAGGAACCTTATGGCCACGGCCACCATCATCGACGGTAAACGCTATGCCGCCCGGTTGCGCGCGGCGATTGCTGTGCAGATCGCTCAGCTTAAAGCGGATCACAGTTTAACTCCCGGTCTGGCGGTGGTGCTGGTCGGCGACGATCCTGCCAGTCAGATCTATGTCCGCAACAAGGGCTTGCAGGCCCGTGAAGCCGGGATGCATTCATTTGAATACCGCCTGCCGGCTACAGCGACCCAAGCGGAATTATTAGCGCGTATCGCTGAATTGAATCAGGAATCGGCAGTGAACGGCATTCTGGTGCAGTTGCCGCTGCCGAAGCAGATCGACCCGGAGGCGGTGATTGCCGCGATTGCGGTCGGCAAGGATGTGGACGGCTTTCATCCGCTCAATGCGGGTCTACTGGCGGTCGGTGGAACGGCGATGGTGCCCTGTACCCCACTGGGCTGCCTGATGCTGCTCAAGGACTATGCGGGGCCGCTGGCGGGTCAGCGGGCGGTGGTGCTGGGGCGTTCCAACATTGTCGGCAAGCCCATGGCGGCGTTGCTGCTGCGGGAACATTGCACGGTGACCCTCGCGCATTCCCGCACCCGCGATCTGGCTGAAGAATGTCGGCGGGCGGACATTCTGGTGGCGGCGGTGGGCAAGGCGCAGATGGTGAAGGGCGACTGGATCAAGCCGGGCGCGACGGTGATCGATGTTGGCATCAACCGCATCCCGACTCCGGATGGCAAGGGCCGATTGGCCGGCGATGTAGATTTTGCCTCGGCGGTGGAAGTCGCAGGAGCGATCACGCCGGTGCCGGGCGGGGTCGGGCCGATGACCATCGCCTGTTTGCTGCTCAATACCTTGACCGCGACCTGTCGGCAGCAGGGTATTCCGGCGCCGGATGTCAGGCCGGCAGCGGAGTGATCCGCTCTCCTCTCCCGGGATGAGGGAGATGGGGGCGACTCAATTTACCCGCTGCCACTGCTGCTGCTTACTGAAGAACATCCATTTGCCGGTGACTTCCAGGGTCTTGCCGCCCTCGGTCAACTTGGCCTTGCTGGTATAGGTTCCGCCGTCCGCCGGGTTGAAAATTTTGCCGTCCGCCCACTCATTCCCTTCCTTCTTCAAATCCCACAAAATTTTCATCCCGACCAGCGGTTTGTCCTTCAAGTCACCTTCGCATTTGCTGCACGTTTTCTCGGTCGCGCCTTCCAGCAGCTCCACAATCTTGCCGGTCAGCACACCTTTATCCTCGGTAATTTGCACGATGCTTTTAGGTTTTCCGGACTTGTCATCAATAGTTCGCCATTTACCGACCGGTGAAGTGAGATCGGCGGCGAGGGCGGTAGTTAGCAGCAGCGACAGAGCGCCAAAGCCAGCAATAGAGTGGATGATTTTCATGGCGGGTTCTCCTTTAATTTTGGGGATCAGGTATAGCGTGGCGTGGTCAACAGCCAGTGTAGGTTAGAGCCGGACGAGTTACCTGTACAGACTGGCCGCGCATGGATAAGGAGGGAATCATGTTGCCGGTCGAACTGGAATTATTGCTGCTGATTGTGATCGCCAATGGCGCGCCGGTCATCGCGACAAGGGTTTTTGGCGAGTGGGGCGCGTATCCGCTGGATGGCGGACGAGTGCTAGCGGACGGTCATCGCCTGTTGGGTCATTCTAAAACCTGGCGCGGTATTCTGGCGGCGACGCTGGCGACCGGTGTGGGTGCGGTGTTGTTGAATGGGTCATGGCTGATCGGAGTAACGATTGGCATGGCCGCCATGTTGGGCGACTTGTTGTCCAGTTTCATCAAACGGCGACTGGGCATGGCCTCCAGCAGCATGGCGTTGGGACTGGATCAGATGCCTGAGTCATTATTGCCACTACTCGCTGTAGCCGGGCGATTTGACTTGAGTGGATCAACCATCGCCTGGACGGTGGCTGGGTTCGTCGTACTGGAATTGACGCTATCGCCGATTTTTTACTGGCTGGGCATCCGCAACCGACCTTATTGAGCAGGCCGGGCGCGCAGCCGATGCAGGGTCATTTCTGGCGGGCAGTTGAAGCGCACCCCGACCACCGAGGAACCGGAACCGACCGAGGTATAGCCCTGCATCGTGTGATAGCGCCAGGGGCCTTTGCAGAAGTGACGCGGGCAATCGGCATTGGTCATCAGGGCGATCCCTCCAGGCAAACAGACTTGACCACCGTGGGTATGACCGCTGAGCATCAGGTCGAACCCGGCGTGAGCGGCTAACCGATACGGTTCCGGGGAATGTGCGAGCAGGATGGCGGCGACATGCTGCGGGATGTGAGCGGCGGCCTTGTGGAAATTGTCCACCTGGTAATAGTGCGGATCGTCGATGCCAGCCAGGTGGAGAGTGGCCCCATCGCGCTCCAGAGCGACCGATTCGTTAAGCAGCAGGGTGATGTCCAACTGTTCGATGCCGCTCGCCATACGGATAGAATCATGGTTACCGAGGATGGCGTAGATCGGGCCGTGCAGATGGGGGCGCACCTGGGCCAGCGCAGCGATGGCGGCTTCATAAGGGCCGTAGGTTTTAGCCCGGAAGTCGCCGGTCATGACGCAGACATCGTAATTTACCTCCTGCAATCGCTGAATCAGGGCAGCGGGATAGGCGGGGTCAGCGTCCAGATGCAGGTCGCTGAGATGCAGCAGGGTGAAGCCGTCGAACGCTGCCGGCAGGCGGGCGAGGGCCACCTCATGGTGGCGGATGCGCAGATCGGCGGCGTTGCGCAACCCCCGGCGGTACAGTCCGGTCATGCGCAGGGCCAGGCGCAACAGGCTGTGCATCGAGCGCCAGTTTTCGATATGAAAAAAGGTGCGGCCCCGCCCGAAAATCTGCGTCGCGTGTTCAGCCTCGATGCCCAGCCGTTGCTGTAAATGCACTCGGCCCAGGCGTTGTTCCAACTGCTGGTACTCGATGGATTCCCGATCCACGGCCTGCCGCCTCTAAAGCCGTTGCCGCAGTACGTTGGTGATTTCGGCATCGCTGAGCGTCAACGGATTGGTCTTCATACTGCTGCCCCGTGAGTGGACGACGATCTGCGGAAAGTCGCTCTCCTGAATTCCGTAAGTGTTTAACCGAGGCAGGTTCAGCCGCTCGGTCCATTCATCCAGCAACGCCAACAGGGCGGCGTGTCCTTCTTCGAGGCTGGGGAAATGTCGTCCATACAGCAGATCGCCAGCGCGGGCGTATTTGCGCCAGGCGGGATGGTCGGGATCACGTTCCCGCAGCGCCGCCAGATTGACACGGGTCGCGGCTCCGACCAGCGTGCCGCAGACTGCACCGTGGGGAATCGGGAAGAACGCGCCCAGCGGCGAAGCCAGGCCATGCACCGATCCCAGGCCGGTCTGCGCCAGACCGATGCCGGACAGCAACGCGGCGTAGGCCATTTGGGTGCGGCCCTCAGCCGCATTCCCACCATTCTCGTACCAAGCGAATAATCCATCCCGCACCGCCCTTAGACCGCTTTCCGCCAGCGCGTCAGTGAAGGGATTGGCCTTGATCGAGACGTAAGATTCCAGCAATTGCGTCAGCGCGTCCATGGCGTTGGCGGCGATCTGCGTCGGCGGACAGGAGGCCAGCAGATCGGGATCGAGCAGGGCGTATTGCGGAACCAGTTGGTCGTCGCGGAAGGATTTTTTGAAACCATTGGGGCCGCGCACACTGAGAACAGCGTTTTTGGTGGCTTCGCTGCCCGTGCCAGCGGTGGTGGGAACCGCAATGAAGGGGAGAGCGGGACCCTGATAGGGTTTTTCTGGGCCGACGCCTTCCAGATAATCCATCACCGAGTCGCCCACGGGTAACAGACCGGCGATGGCTTTGGCGGCATCCAGGACGCTGCCGCCGCCGATGCCCGCCACGGCGGTGAACGCCTTGCCGTGAAATTGCCGAACGGTTTCATCCACGTTTTGTGGCGAAGGTTCGTCATTGATCCGCACCTGCGCCCAGTCAACGTCCGCCTTTTCCAGCGCCGCCAGCAATGTCCGCCAGTGCGGCGATTCCGGGAAGGAACGCTGGCCAGTGACCAGTAATACCCGATTACCGTATTGGGCGATTAAATCCGGCAGTTTTTTAATGCCGCCCGCGCCAAATTCAATGCGCGGCAGACGGGCGATGGAGAAGGGATTGATCATGGGCGCGTTCCGGTTTAACTTCCCTCTCCCGTTAGCGGGAGAGGAGCGGTGAGGGAGTGCGGGGTTTTAGCTTAGAGAAAAAATCATGATGTAGTCAGCGCCAATTTCAAGCGACTTCCTGCATGGGGCGAATGCGAGGAGCAGGGATTGAACGCCCTTCGATTTCAAAATGGTGGATGACATCTTCAATAATTCCGCATAATTCACTATACAATTTCACTGGATCATCTCCATGAATTCCGGTCATTAAATCAGGGCATTTTCCAATATAGACCTGATCTTCTTCACTCCACTCTACCCATTTATGGTATAGATCACTTTTTCTCATGGCATTACCTTTTCAATCGCGGTTTTTACCTGTACTTCCTGATAATGTTTAGCATCATCGCTTGATTTTCCACTGATCGTTACTGCGCCTGAGTATCGGACATGAGTAAATTTGCGATGCGATCCTTTTCCGCCACCCGGCATCTCATAAAAGCCAGCACTTTTGAGATCATGGAGAAGATCCTGGATTTTTCTTGGCATTTTTTCAAGCTTCAACCCTCCCCCGTTAGAGGGAGAGGGCATAATGAAATGCTCAGAACCCGTACAGCGCCTTGTACTCGGCGTCACGGCTGGCGATCAGTTGAGCCAGATTCAAAACCACCTTGCACTGTTTCCAGGTGGCGTCGTCCTGCATCTTGCCGTCGATCATCACCGCGCCGCTGCCGTCGGGCATGGCTTCAACCACTCGCTTGGCCCAGGCCACTTCGTCGGCCTTCGGGCTGAACACCCGCTTGGCGATGGCGATCTGGTTCGGATGCAGCGACCAGGCGCCGACGCAGCCCATCAGGTAAGCGTTGCGGAACTGATCTTCACAGGCGGTCAGGTCAGCTATGTCACCGAACGGGCCGTAGAAGGGCAGCGCGCCAACGCTGGCGCAGGCGTCCACCATCTTGGCCATGGTGTAATGCCACAAATCCTGTTGCGCCGTAGGCCGGGCGGCTTCGGGATTCTGCGGATCGGGATCGGTGCGCACCACATAGTCGGGATGACCGCCGCCGACCCGGGTAGTCTTCATCCGCCGCGACGCCGCCAGATCAGCGGGACCGAGGCTCATGCCCTGCATCCGGGGACTGGCGTTGGCGATTTCATCGACATTCGCCACGCCGAGCGCGGTTTCCAGAATAGCGTGAATCATCAGCGGTTTTTTCACGCCATATTTCGCTTCCAGTTGCGCCAGCAGTTGATCGGCGAAATGAATGTCCCACGCGCCCTGAATCTTGGGCAGCATGATCACGTCCAACTTGTTGCCGATTTCACCCACTAGCCGGACTAAATCATCGAGAAACCACGGGCTGTCGAGGCTATTGACCCGAGTCCAGAACTGGGTGTTGCCGAAATCAACATTTTTGCCGATTTGCACCAGTCCCTCGCGGGCAGCTTCCTTGCGGTCAATCGGCACGGCGTCTTCGAGATTGCCGAGCATAATATCGACAGTCTTGGCGATGTCCGGCACCTTGACCGCCATTTTTGGATTGCTCGGATCGAAGAAATGAATCATCCGCGAGGGCAAAACCGGGATTTCGCGGAGCGGTTCAGGAGCGCCTACAACCTTCGGTTTAAAAAAATCACGGGGACTGCGCAGCATGGGTTTTCCTCCAGTTAAATCAGAACGCGGTTGGGGAATGTTCCGGCCAGTTCACTGCAATGGATTTCGCCGGTGTTTTTATGGAACATAATGTTCCCGTTTTTATCACAAATCCAGAATTCCCTGGCCCCTCTGGCGAAATACAATTCCTTCTTTTCATCCATTTCCATTGCGGTATTGGATGGGGACAGGATTTCTACGCAGAGTTCCGGGGCTTCCAGAAATGGATTATCGCCGCGATTTCGGGCGATAAAATCATCTGAAGCCCAGGCAACATCGGCCACTTTCACACCTTCACGGGTTTGAACCGAGCATTCAGTAATAATGACGCCTTTTTCCAGCAGCCGACTCAGTAAAGCCACTATTTTAGCCTGGTACATGCCATGTTCATTACTGGCCGGACTCATGATAATGTGGCCCCATTTGTCGGTTTGAATCTTGAAGGGGAGTTCCCTGAGAACCGGATTTACGCAGATTTCAGTCCAGTTCATGCTGGCGTTCCCTTGAGATTTTTGCGGCTCAATTTAAGCCGGTTAGCCTTCGTATTTCTTGATCAGCATTTGCGCCGCCACAGTGGGCGGAATATGCCCGTTCACCACCGCCTCTTCAATATCAGCGCGGATGCTGCCAACGCCGGCGTGGTTGAAGAAGCTGGTGCGCAAATGCTCCTCGACCATTGAATACACCCAGTCGAGGGTTTGCCGCTGCCGGCGTTTTTCCAGGACACCGCTGGCGGTGATTTGTTGGCGGAAGTCGCTGATCACGTTCCAGATGGTGTTAATACCCTCGCCGGTGAGCGCCGAGCAAGTATAAGCCTTAGTGCGCCAGCCTTCGGTGGCTGGAGCGAGATAATGCAGCGCCCGGTTGTAGTCGGCGCGGGCGGCGTGGGCGCGGAGCCGGTTGTCGCCATCGGCTTTGTTCACCAGCAGCGCATCCGCCAATTCCATAATGCCCTTTTTGATGCCCTGCAATTCGTCGCCAGCCCCGGAGATCATCAGCAGCAGGAAGAAATCGACCATGGAGCGGACGGTGGTTTCGCTCTGACCCACGCCGACGGTTTCCACCAGAATTACGTCAAAACCGGCGGCTTCGCAGACCAGAATCGTTTCGCGGCTTTTCCGGGCTACACCACCTAAAGTGCCACTCGATGGAGAAGGGCGAATGAATGCGCGCAAGTCGCGGGACAATAGTTCCATGCGGGTCTTGTCGCCAAGAATGCTGCCACGAGTCACCGTACTGCTAGGGTCTACCGCCAGCACTGCGATCTTGTGCCCCTGTTCACATAAATGCAGGCCCAGAGCTTCGATGAAGGTGCTTTTACCCGCGCCGGGCACACCAGTAATACCGATTCGTACCGAGTTGCCAGTGTAGGGAATGAGTTGGCGTAATACCTCTTGTCCCATATCGAAATGGGCTTGAGCATTACTTTCGACTAGGGTAATGGTTTGGGCGACGATATTACGGTCACTGGCCAATACACCAGCGACGTATTCATCGACGGTGAGGCGTTTGCGGCGTGGGATAGTCGGGCGGGAAACGGCGACGCTGGCCTGGCCTCTGAGGCCATCGTGACCACCGTCAACGCCGGCCATGACCGAGGTGGTGAATGCGGAACCGGCGTTCAAGGGAACCCAGTCGGGTCTTTGATTCGAGTCGTTCATGGGTGGAATCTTACGCACGGGAGTTGGGGGATGATGGAGTGGCGCTTATTTAATTCTGGCGGGTTATGCTGCATTAACCGGCTCTATGCGCTGCTTGTCCGGGCAATGGGAGTTGAAATCTTCCAGCTACTACACCAGCTACTGTCAGGTCTTCGTCAAGCTTTTCCCATCTTAGTGCATATCCACCTACCTCTACCTGAACCTCTTTAAGCTGATTTTCAGAGGCTTGGTTAAGAATTCGAAAGCGATCAGCAGGGAAACCCACTACCCGTCCATCAGTTAATTCAAGATAAATCACCCGCTTCTCTGCCCAAGCTCTGATAGCTACAGGTTCTATTTTAACGATTGTGGTATTCATGGTATTTATCGATCAAAGTTTGCCTATTTTCAAATACGAGTCTTTCGATTTCTCTTAAATCATGGGGAGATACACCACGATTACGAGCTAAAGCTATAGGGACAAGCCAGAACTTACATTCACCGCTGGAACAGCGTACATAAATATGAGGAGGTTCATTTCCTTCATCTGAGTAGAAATGAAAGCGAAAACTTCCAATTCTAAGAGCAGTTGGCATCAGAGTACGTGTAGATATGGTGACTTCCATGAATACGGTTTAACTTCCAGCCTTTATTCTCCAACACTCTGTATAAGTGTTTACCAGAAACAGTAATGTAGGGCGGGTTAGGACGTGAGTCCGTAACCCGCCGATTGTGGAGTCATTCAATTCCGGCGGGTTACGCTGCGCTAACCCGCCCTACGTGCTGTCCTTCAAATTACCAACACCCGTCAATGGCGCGGTCTCCGGTGCAGCAGCTAGTTAGGCCGGTCGATCACCATTGTCGTCGATTTTTAATATATTTAATCGGGTTGTCAGGATTTTGATGAAATTTATTACAGTTTTTAATTTGACATCGCCAGCCATGAGGTTCTATAAATAATGGGGATATTACTTTATTTGGAGTGCACGAACCACAAAAATAGCCAGTTTTCATTTTATGTTTATATAGCCCAAGGTAATCAACAAATTCAAAATCTTCTAAAAAATCTTTACTTGGTTTATATAACTCTTTCCTTAAATGATAAATATATGCAACAGCAATACAAAGTAAAATTATTAGTATTGCAGCTAATCTACCCTGCATGGATATAGGGATTAACTGGTCTATCCATATTTGGAATTGTGGAATTACTAAAATGACTATGGATGATAACGATGATAACAACGGGATCAACCACTGCGATGTCAGAGATTCAGTTATACTACTGATGAGTTCTTTTAGAATCTTCAAGTTTAAGTAACCTATTTCAGTTAATTGATGTCTAATAAGATTAGGGCTTCAGCGATGTCCTAAGACAGATAGTAACAACCAGCCTATAAATATCCAGAACAATAATGTTCCACATCCTGAGGACCTAGCACACTGTGGACATACAGTGCGCAAGCCGCTGTAAGCACGGGTTGATAAGCGAAACTTTGACGTAATACCGAAACTGCTCCCTGTCTTGACATTCTTTCTAACGCCTTCCCCTTGCCTTAGATACCGACCACATAAATAGCACGTTGCCAATTTTTTAACCTTGATGTTTAGCGTTAATAGCCTAACGAGTAGTAGACCCCCTAAAAGGTGTATTTTTTCACCCCAAGGCGGTGTATATCAACTATCGACGGTATCAGTATGTATTTCAGTTTCAACAACATACGTTGAACCGCAACTGCATGTATTCCCTAAATCACGGAAAGAGCTAACAGAGTTAAACAGGGTGGGCAATGCCCACCCTACCATCTTTCACATCACCCTCATGCCGCCAGGCGCAAATTCAACTCCTCAATCACCTTCTGTGCGGCGACCGGAACCACCGTGCCGGGGCCAAAAATCGCCGCAGCGCCATTCGCCTTGAGGTACTCGTAGTCTTGGGCGGGAATGACACCGCCCGCCACGACCATAATGTCCTCGCGGCCCAGCTTCTTCAGTTCCGCAATCAGTTGCGGCAGCAACGTTTTATGCCCTGCCGCCAGCGAACTCATGCCGACCACATGCACGTCGTTCTCCACCGCCTGCCGGGCGACTTCCTCCGGGGTCTGGAACAGTGCGCCGATGTCCACGTCGAAACCGAGATCGGCGAACGCCGTCGCAATCACCTTCGCGCCCCGGTCATGGCCGTCCTGACCAATCTTGGCGACCAGAATGCGCGGGCGGCGGCCTTCGCGCTGCTCGAACTCATCCGCCATCCGCCGTACCGTAGCGATTTCCGCCGCATCGCCAAATTCACTGCCGTACACGCCGGAAATGGCGCGGATGACCGCCTTGTGCCGGCCAAACACCTTCTCCATCGCATCGGAGATTTCGCCGAGAGAAGCGCGAGCGCGGGCCGCTTCGACCGCCTTCTCCAACAGGTTGCCGGAACCGGCGCTGGCCGCTTCGGTAATCGCGTTCAGGCAGGCTTTGACCTTGGCTTCATCGCGGTTAGCGCGCAGTTTCTGCAACCGCTGCACCTGCGATTCGCGCACCGCCGTATTGTCGATATTCAGAATGTCCAGCGGGTCTTCCTTGGCCAGCCGGTATTTGTTGATACCGACGATGGTTTCCTTGCCGGAGTCGATATGCGCCTGCCGCCGGGCCGCCGCTTCTTCAATCCGCATCTTCGGCAGGCCGGTTTCAATGGCCTTGGTCATGCCGCCCAGACTCTCCACTTCCTGAATGTGGCCCCAGGCGCGCTTGACCAGCTCATTGGTCAGCGCCTCGACGTAATAGGAGCCGCCCCACGGGTCCAGCACCTTGCAAATCGCCGTTTCGTCTTGCAGGTAAAGCTGCGTGTTGCGGGCAATGCGCGCCGAGAAGTCGGTTGGCAAGGCAATGGCTTCGTCCAGGGCGTTGGTGTGCAGCGACTGGGTATGGCCCAGCGCCGCCGCCAGCGCTTCAACGCAGGTACGGGCGACGTTATTGAACGGGTCCTGCTCGGTCAGACTCCAGCCCGAAGTCTGGCTGTGCGTGCGCAGCGCCATCGACTTGTCGCTCTTCGGGTTGAATTGCTTGATGATCTTCGCCCACAGCAACCGCCCGGCGCGCATCTTGGCGACTTCCATGAAGTAGTTCATGCCAATCGCCCAGAAGAACGACAGCCGGGGCGCAAACGTATCAACGTCCATCCCGGCCTTGATGCCGGTGCGCACATATTCCAGACCGTCCGCCAGCGTGTAGCCCAGCTCCAAATCCGCCGTCGCGCCGGCTTCCTGCATGTGATAGCCGGAGATCGAGATGCTGTTGAACTTGGGCATCTCTTTGGACGTGTAGGAGAAAATATCGCCGATGATGCGGATCGACGGATCAGGCGGATAAATGTAGGTGTTGCGCACCATGTACTCTTTCAGAATGTCGTTCTGAATGGTGCCGGTGAGCTTGTCGTGAGGAACGCCCTGTTCTTCGGCGGCGACGATGTAGAAGGACAATACCGGCAACACCGCGCCGTTCATGGTCATGGAGACGGACATCTGATCGAGCGGAATGCCGCCGAACAGCACTTCCATATCGAGAATCGAGTCAATCGCCACGCCGGCCTTGCCCACATCGCCGACCACGCGCGGATGGTCGGAGTCGTAGCCGCGATGGGTCGCCAGATCAAAGGCAATCGACAGACCTTTCTGCCCGGCGGCCAGGTTACGGCGGTAGAAGGCATTGGACTCTTCGGCGGTGGAGAAACCGGCGTACTGGCGCACCGTCCACGGCTGCGTCACATACATGGCCGGATAGGGGCCGCGCAGGAACGGCGGCACTCCGGCGACATAGCCCAGGTGTTTGAGGTCCTTGATGTCGTCCCGCGTATACAGCGGGTTGACATCGATTTGCTCCAGGGTCGCCCAGACCAGTTGCTCCAGCGTCTTGCCGGTGGTCTTTTCCACCGACGCTTTCCATTCGGCAAAACTGGGCTTGGGGAAATCCAGGCCATAGGCCATCGAGGTGAAATCAGGTGATTGGCTCATTGGGCGACCCCCATTTTCTTCTGCAACATAGTCAACAGCGCCAGACAGTTGGCGTTCATGTGAATGAAATCATCCACGCCGGCGGCCTTGAAGGCTTCGACGTGATCGGCGGGATAACCGGCCAACAGCACGGTGAGACCGGGATTCGCCTGCTTGAGTTTCTGGGCCAGCGGCGGGACCAGTTCGGGATAAGTGGCGTCGGTCGAGCAGATCACCACCACGGACGAGCCGGAGGCCAGCGCCGCCGTCGCTGCTTCATCCGGGGTGTTGAAGCCTGACGGATAGATTGTTTCAAAGCCGCCCACGCCCAGGAAAGCCGTAGCGAAATCAGCGCGGCCCTTGTGCTGGGTCAGTGGTCCCATCACCGCCAGGAAGATTTGCGGACGTTGACCGGTACGGGCCAGCGAGGCGTCCGTCGCTTCCCGCAGCCGTTCAAACGGCAATGCCCCGCGCTGGGTGCAGACGGCGTTGAGGGTCGGACCGGCCTGTGCGCCCGTCCGCACCGCCTGGGCGATATCTCCCAGCGTCGCGCCAGCCAACGCGGCCTGAATCGCCGCTTCCACGACATCGCTGCCTTTGGCGAGCTGCGCCAGCGCCGCTGCTTTTTGCGCCGCATTCGCGCCTGCCCGCGCCTGCTTCAGCGCCGCCGCTCGTTCGGCGTGCAGCGCCGCAGCATCGACCTTGGCGGCTTCCAGCCGGGTTTCCTTCAGATTCGGGTACATGTTGGCGCCGACAAAGATGTCCTTGCGCTTGGCGATATTCGCAGCGCGCTTGGCGGCGGTGTCCGCGACCTGACCCTGCGGCCAGCCTGCGGCGAGCGCCTTGGCCATGCCGCCCTGTTTCTCAACCTCCTGAAAGATCGCCCAGCTCTGGCGAGCCACAGCGTCAGTCAGGCTTTCGACATACCAGGAGCCGCCGGCCGGATCGACGGTATGGGTGATATGGGTCTCTTCGCGCAACACGGTATGGGTGTTGCGGGCCACGCGCCGGGAGAATTCATCCGGCGTGTTGATCAGTTCGTCGAACGGCGAGATATGCAGGCTGTCGCAACCACCGACAATCGCTGAGAACGCCTCGGTCGTGCCGCGCAGCAGATTGACATGCGGGTCGTACACCGTCTGGTTCCAGGCGGACGTGCGGGCGTGAATACTCATCTTCTGCGCTTCAGCATTGCCGCCGAAGGCCTGGACGATCTTGGCCCACAGCATCCGCGCAGCGCGCAGCCGGGCGATTTCCATGAAAAAATTGGAACCAATGGAGAAGGCGAAACGAATGCGCGGAGCCGTGTCGTCGATGCTCAGACCACGCGCCTGCATGGCCCGCAGGTATTCCACCGCCGTCGCCAGGGCGAAGGCCAGTTCCTGAGTCGCGCTAGCCCCGCCATTATGGTAGGGGTGGCCCTGCACGGTGAGCGTTTGCAACTGCGGGGCCTTTGCCTTGGCCCAGCCGGTCAGTTGCGCCATCACGTCATACACGCCGTTCAGATCGCGGGGCAGATGACCGTGACCGGCCAGATGGCCGAGCGGGTCCATGCCAATCGCGCCGCGCAGTTTGGTGAGCGATTTACCCTGCTGCTGGACCAGCGCCGCCAGCAGCGCGGTGAAGCTCAGGGCGCTGGTGTCCGCCTGCACATAGACCGGCGTGGTTTCGAGATCGACGCCAGCCAGCGCTTGGGCCAGATCGGCGAGGCTGGACAGGGAAAGTCCTTCTTTGCCAACGTCTTCAGCCGCTGCCTGATCGGCGTCCACGCCGTGCAGCGTCGGGTGATCAAGGACCAGATTGACGGCGTTCTGGCCGCGTTCGAGATCGGCGCGCAGGGCGGCGTTGAACGCGGCGGGCGTGGCGCAGGGAATTTCCTGGGCGACATCCCAACTGCTGGCGACGTAGCCCAGCGGGCTAGCGCCCCGGACATAGGGGGCAAAACCGGGCAGACTGTCGATTTGTGGCAGGCCGGCGATATCTTCCTGCCGGTACATCGGTTGCAGGTCAATGTTTTCGTAAGTCTTGGTGACCAGTCGCTTCTCGAACGGCGCGCCCTTGAGAACCTTGTCGATGGCTTTACGCCATTCCTCATAGGGGGTAGGGGGAAATTCGTCGAACGTCGGAGCGGTCAGATCCGCTGTTTGTGGGTTTGCCATGCACATCCTCCAGGGGGATCGAAACACGTTGGGTGAGCGATACCGGGAAAGTATAACCGAAGATTTCCCCAATTCCCGGTCAGGGTGAAAGCCGGGGGCCAGGTTGCAATCGCGGGGTTCAATGACATACTGAATAAGGTTTATTCCCCCCTTTCCCCCAACCCCTCTCCCACTGGGGGAGAGGGGCGTGAAGAATGACGCCAACCATCAACTTCAGGAGGTTTTTGTGTCTGATCGACCCTTTAAAGTGCTGGGCATCCAGCAAATCGCCATCGGCGGGCTGGACAAGAACAAGCTGAGCCGGTTATGGGTGGATACCCTCGGCTTGACCCTGACCGGCAATTTCCGCAGCGAGCGGGAGAATGTCGATGAAGATATCGCCGCGATTGGCTCCGGTCCCTTCAAGGTCGAGGTGGATTTGATGCAGCCGATTGATCCCGGCAAGTCGCCCAAGGTGCATGACCCGCAGTTGAATCATATCGGGCTGTGGATTGACAACCTGGCGGCGGCGGTGGAATGGCTGACCGCCAAGGGGATGCGCTTCACGCCCGGTGGCGTCCGCAAGGGCGCGGCGGGCTACGATGTGTGCTTCGTCCATCCCAAGGGTAACGACGCTGCGCCTCTATGTGGCGAGGGCGTGCTGATCGAATTGATTCAGGCGCCGCAGGAAGTGATCGAGGCGTTCGCCAAGGTTCAAGCTTGAGTCGTTAGCCGTTGATCTGATCAGGCCCGGTGTCAAAACCGGGCTTTTTATGCGTGATGGTTCGATCAATCGTCACGCGCAGCGCCGGCAAGCTTGCCGAATCCGCTTTTTTGTCAATCCGGGTTTACTGTGGTGAGGACTGCACTATGCTGAAAGGAAAACCTCACTATGCACCCGGAACAATACTCTCGTCGCATCCTGCTCTGCGTCTCCGGTCTGTCGCCGCAGATCGTGACCGAAACCCTGTACGCCCTGACGTGCGTGGGCGAACCTCGCTTTGTCCCAAACGAAATTCACCTGCTGACTACCGCTGACGGGGCGGAACAGGCGCGATTGACCCTGTTGAGTAAAACGCCGGGCTGGTTTCAGCGACTGCGCGAGGATCACGGCCTGCCGGACATCCGTTTCACGCTGGACAGTCTGCATATTCTCCATGACGCCAACGGGCGGCCCTTGCGCGATATTCGCGAGGTGGCCGATAACGAGGCGATTGCTGATGCGATCACCGCTAAAGTGCGCGAGTTCACCGCCGATCCCGATTGCGCGATTCACGCCTCCATCGCCGGCGGGCGCAAGACCATGGGGTTCTATCTGGGTTACGCCCTGTCGCTGTTTGGGCGTCCGCAGGATCGGTTGTCGCATGTGCTGGTGTCCAGTCCCTTTGAATCCAATGCGGATTTCTTCTACCCGACGCCGCAGGAGCGAGTGATTTATACCCGTGAGGGTCAGCCCCTCGACGCCAGCGACGCAACCGTGATGCTGGCGGATATTCCCTTTGTGCGACTGCGCGATGGCTTGCAGGAGGCGCTGCTGGAACCCGGCGCCAGTTTCAGCGCGGTGGTTGTGCAGGCGCAGCGCAATCTGGCCGCGCCGGGTCTGATGCTGGATAGGGCGACCTGCCGGGTGCGCTGTGGCGAAACCGTGTTGCGGTTGACGCCGATCAGTTTCGCTTGGCTGGCTTGGTTTGCCCGGCGGGCGCTGGAGGGGTTGCCCGCCATTCACCACACGGAAGCCGACTTCGCAGAGTTCCTGGCGGAATACCGTGCGCTGACGGATGAGCTGTCGAGCGAATACGAACGCGCCATCAAGGCCCTGAGCACCCACCAGCCGGAGGATTTACAGCATTATTTCGAGCAGCGCACCAGCAAGCTGAAACGGGAACTGGTCAAGGCGCTCGGCTTGCCCGGTGCGCGACCGTATCTCATTCAGGGCGATGGCCGGCGACCGCGTTCCCGCTACGCCCTGCGGCTGGAACCGCAACAGATTCACTTTAGCCCCGCAGCGGAAGATTGAACGGCAAGCTTGCCGGATCAGACTATTACACTTGATGAAGCCATCATGACCACTATCTGCCAGTGAGAGGACTTTTTGAATGGATACGCCCCCAATTGCCGATGATGCTGAATCCCCCCTCTATGCCGCTTGCCGGGTAGCACTGGCGGGCTTGGTCCACGATCTCGGTAAATTTGCCGAACGCGCCGGTTTGACGGTGGATACATCGACTCTGGAAAAGAACGTCCACCAGTACAGCCCCTATCACCAGACCCATGCCAAGGATCGCGGCTGGTTTTCCCACAAACACGCCGCCTATACCGCACTGGCGTTTGACCAGATTGAAGCCTGGTTGCCCAAGGTACGTGGGGATGTGGAAACAGCCCCGTTTGGCGCGGTCGTTGATGATTCCCTGATCAACGCTGCCGCTCGCCACCATCGCCCGGAAACGTATTTGCAATGGCTGATCGCCACGGCGGACCGGGTAGCGTCCGGTTTTGAGCGCAGTGAATTTGAGAACTACAACGCGGCTGAGCAGGAGCAGACGTCCACGAAGAAAAACCACTATACCGCCCGGCTGTTGACGCTGTTTGAACAAATCCGACTGGACAGCGGCCAGGATGCCGGGCCGCTCCAGTACCGCTACCGGCTCGAACCCATGACTCCAGCAGTTCTGTTCCCGGTTCCCGCTGACCGTTACGAACAGGACGACAAAGACCGCGCCCGTCAGGAGTACGCCCGGTTGTGGGAGGGCTTTATGACGGCGCTGGCGGAGATTCCCGCCTCGCACCGGAACGCCCTGCCGTTGTGGCTGGATCATTTTGAAACCCTTTGGGCCTGTTATGCCTCGGCCATTCCTTCGGCGACCGCGTTTAACGTCAAGCCGGATGTGTCGCTGTACGACCATTCCAAGGCCGTTGCAGCGCTGGCGACCGCATTGTGGCGCTATCACCATGATCAAGCCGACGACCCGGAGACCGTCCGCCGCGCCCTGGCGGAACGGACGGATTGGGGGAAGCAGAAATTTCTGCTGGTGCAGGGCGATTGCTTCGGGATTCAGGAATTCATTTTCGCCACGGGCGGCGAGACGCAGAAACGCGCCGCCAAACTGCTGCGTGGCCGGTCCTTCTACGTCTCGCTGCTCAGCGAATGTGCAGCGCTCCGGGTGCTGGAGGCGCTCGACCTGCCGGGAACCAGCCAGATCATCAACGCTGCCGGCAAGTTCCTGATCGTTGCCCCCAACACCCCACAAATAGTGGAAAAACTGGCGGAGACGCAAAAGGCATTGAACGACTGGTTCCTGACTCATGCTTGGGGGCAGTCCGGTATTGGGTTGGCCTGGGAGCCGGCCTGCTGCAATGACTTCCTGAAAGGCGCTGGTGGGACCCGGCCCTTTGCAGAATTGATCAAGCGGCTGTTTCAGCGATTGGAGGACATTAAATTGCGCCGTTTCGATCTGTGCGGAGCGCATCCACCGGCGCCGCTGTTCACAGGCTATCTGGATTCTTTTAGCGCGCATGGCGAATGCCAGGTCGATGGCCGCTCGCCAGCAACACGCCAGATAGCTGAGGGCGTCTGGGTTAGCGCCTTGGCCGCCGATCAGATGGACATCGGTCGCTTTCTGACCCAGCGCGACCGGGTGTTAATCACTCGTGAACCGTTGACCGGCAAGGCGTTAAAAACGCTGGCGACGCCGATGTTCAACTACACCATCAGCTTTACTGACGATGCTAGCGAAACCGGCTGGTTTGTCCAGGAAGCCCGCAATGGCAACCTGCGGCGGTGTTGGGATATTTCGATGCCGGAGGCGTTGGACCAGCCTCTGTGGAAGGGCTGCGCCCGCCGCGCCATCAACGGCTACATCCCCCGTTTCGAGGAGGAGAACGCCTGGGACAGTGACAAGTACTCGCGTTTGGGGAACGAGGCTGATTTTGACCCACATCCCGGCGAACCGAAGACGCTCAATCATCTGGCCTGTGAAGACCGACAGTTGGATGAACAGCAACATTGGGTCGGGGTCGCGGCGCTGATGACGCTCAAGGGTGATGTGGACAACCTGGGGACGATCTTTCAGCAGGGTTTGCGTGAACCGACCTTTGCCCGGATGGCGGCGCTCTCCCGGCAGCTCCATGCCTTTTTCGCCGTCTATCTGCCGGCGCTGTGCCAAAGTGAAGCACGGTTTCACAATACGTACACCGTGTTTGCGGGTGGCGATGACTTCTTTCTGATAGGCCCATGGCGTTCACAAATCCAGTTGGCGGCCCGGATGCGCGAGGAGTTTCAGCGCTATGTCGCCGGCAATCCGGGCATCACCTTCTCAGCGGGACTAGCGATGACCAAGCCGGGGTTACCGGTGCGGGCGCTGGGCGAATTGGCCGAGGATGCGCTGGAACGGGCCAAGGGGCATCCACTGGATGAACGGCTGGCCCCAGCGCTGAAGAATGCCGTGTGCTGTTTCGGCCAAACGGTCGGCTGGAATACTTTTGCCGAGTTATTGAAAAACCGCGATGCTCTGGAGCGGCTGGCCGGCGAGTTAAAGCTCAGTACGGGTTATCTCTATGGCTTGCTGTATTTGATCGACATGGCGGAAAACCTGCGTTCTGGCCGCATGAATCAACGCGGCGAATGCAAGATCAACCCTGAAAACGCGCTGTGGCATTCCCGCTTTGTCTATCGCACTCGCCGGTTGCTGGAACGGCAGAAGGGGATGGATGAAGCCGCCCGCCGGCGCTGGCAACAGGAAATCGCCGCGATTATTGCCAATGGCGGCATCGAACGCTTCGCCGGCGCGTACAAAATCGCCCTGTTCACTTACCTCTACCAACAACGGGATTAGGAGAAACCACCATGCTGAAGCCTTACGGAAATTCATCAAGAAGTCCGATTTCTTCATCGGTGCAAAGCAAAGCAGAACTCCGTCCGCCGAGTGTGGAACGCCCTTCTTCAACCAACAGTCAACGCAATGAACCTGCGGAAACTGAGGCCCATTTGATTTTCATGCCGTTGAATCCTGAGTTGTTTAACAAAGTAGCCCGACAGGAAGCGGAATTTGTCGCAGAGAATCGCAGCGCTAACAAACCCAGCCAGATTCGCAAGTTTTACGACGAACTGTGTATGTGGGAAACCAAGGTCAGTATGGAACCGAGCCGATTTAATGATTACCTGCCGTTTATTTTGATGCTCAACGCCAAGCTGGCTTATGCCAAGGGCCGCAGACTGGTGGATGATCATTTTGCCAAAATGATTGGCGACTGCTTAAAACAGGTGAAAGACCCGGAAACCTTGCGGATTTGCAAGCTGTTTTTCGAAGCCTTCCTGGGCTTCTACAAAGAACTGCGTCCATCCGACAAGTAAAAACCAAGGATCATCGACTATGAAATTGACCCACATTGCCAAACTCACTGGTGAAATCGAACTGCTGAGCGGCCTGCATATCGGTAGCGGCAACAATGAAATGCATATCGGCGGCACGGACAACCCGGTGATTAAGAATCCCATTACCCAGGAACCCTACATTCCCGGCTCCAGCCTCAAGGGCAAAATGCGCAGCCTGCTGGAATGGCGGGCCGGCGTCGTTGCCTTTACTGAAGGCAAGCCCCTTGGTTTTGGTCATCTCGACCGACTGGGAAGTGATCAAATCGAGCAGGGAAAAAACATCCTCAAACTGTTCGGCGGCGCCCCGGAAGGCAGTAACCAGAATGAAAAACTCGTAGCGGAGATTGGCCCGACCCGGCTGGCGTTCTGGGATTGCGCCCTCAACCGGGACTGGGTGAAAGCGATGCGCGAGAAAAACCTGCTGCTGACTGAAACCAAGATGGAAAACATGATCGACCGGATTCGCGGCGTGGCCGAACATCCCCGCAATACCGAACGGGTGCCGGCCAGTGCGATTTTCGATTTCCAGTTGACCCTCAAGGTGCATGACGGCGAAGACCTGCTGGATACGGTGTTGGCCGGGCTGCGCCTGCTGGAACTGGGTGGGCTGGGCGGTTCGGGTTCGCGGGGCTACGGCAAATTGCGCTTCCGTGAACTGGCTTTCGAGCATGGTGAGAATTTGCAAGCCCGTCTCGAACAGACGCAACCCTGATCGTCCACTGGGGGAATAAGCGTCATGGATATGATCACCTTGCGGATTCGCCCGCTATCGTCCTTCGGTACGCCACTGCTCGGCGATACGCTGTTTGGGCAACTGTGCTGGACGATTCGCCATCAGGCCGGCGAGGCGCGGTTGCGGGAATTGCTCGATGGCTATCTGACTGGCCAGCCATTTGCCGTGGTCGCCGACGCCTTGCCAACGGGCTATCTGCCCCGCCCGGCGTTGCCACTGAGCGGGTTTGAGCCACCGGCGGATGCCGACCGCAAGCGGTTGAAAAAGCGCCAATGGATTCCGCATGACGCCTTGAGCCAGCCGCTGCGGAGTTGGCTGAAGGTCGCTCATTCCGACCAGGAAGTGACCGGCAAGCCCGATTTGAGTCTGCGGGAGAGCTGGCCGCAGCCGCATAACAGCATCAACCGGCAAACCGGGACGACGGGCGAAGGCGGATTTGCGCCCTATATGATGAGTCAAATCGGGTTCGCGCCGGGCGTGACGCTGGACCTTCACCTTGTTTTCGACCCGGCGCGGCTGGACAAGTCAGAGTTGCAAGCGTGGTTTTCGGGGATTGGCGCGACCGGCTTCGGGCGGGACGCCAGCATCGGTCTGGGCAAGTTTGCAGTGTTGGAAGTCGTCGAGACCGGGTTGACCGCCCAGACTAGCGCCAACGCCTATCTCACCCTGGCCCCGTGTGCGCCGCAGGGTTGCGGGTTTTTGCCGGATGCCAGCCGCTATCAGCCGTTCACCCGCTTTGGCCGGCATGGCGATCTGGCGGTGCAAAGCGGTCAGCCGTTCAAGACTCCGGTACTGTTGATCGCTGCTGGCGCGGTGCTGAAACCGGCCCGGTATGTCGAGACGGGCTTTGTCGGTCAGGGTTTGGGCGGCGACGGACGGTTATCCCGCGCCATTGCCGAGACGGTTCATCAGGGTTATGCGCCAGTGGTCGGTATTAGTCTGCCCGCATGGGAGAAACCAGTATGAAGTTTCTGGAAGCCAGTCAGTTATTGATTTCCACCCTGTCGCCGGTACATATCGGCTGTGGCGAGGATTATGACCCGACCCGCTACGTCATCGAGAATGACACCCTGTATGAGTTCGAACCCGGCGCGGCGATGGCGGTATTGACTGCACATGATCGGGAACAATTGCTGAAAATCGTCACCAGCCCCGCCAATGACCGGATGTTGCAACAAGTTCAGGCGTTCTTTTATCAACGCCGGCAGGCGCTGATTCCCATCGCCAGCCGGCGGGTGCCGGTGGGGCCGAAGATGGTTGCGTTTTACCAGAAGCGGGTTGGCAAGACCGTTCAAGTGGAAGGCGACGGCGCGCAGCTTCTGAACCGGCTGGAGATCGAACGCACGTTTTTCAATCCGGTCAATGGCGTTCCGGTACTGCCGGGCAGCAGCTTGAAAGGAGCGATTCGCACCGCGCTGCTGGATGGACTCAACGAGGGGCGTCCTTTGGCGGGCCAGGAAAGAAGTCTGGCGTTGCAGCAACGGCTGTTTCGCTATGACCGTTTCGAGCAGGATCCGATGCGGCTGGTCCACTTGATGGATGCAGGCTTTATGGATGAGGCCGGCGTGGGCAGCGAGCTGCGTTTTGCGGTCAATCGCCGCCGTAAAGCGCCGAAACTGGGGGACAGCTCTATCCAAAGCCAGGCCGAGCAGCGCAATTTGTATCAATTGTTGGAGTGTGTGCCCGCCGCCCGTTTCCGGGTGTTTTCTGGACAATTGACCGTGCAGCAGATCGATCACCTCAACGATGACCGTCGTTTACCGGCGTTGCCTTTGCGCTGGAATACGCAGCAAATCGCCGCAGCCTGCAATCGCTTTTATCGTCCGCAACTGGAGGCGGAAATCCAGCAGATGCGGGAGCGGAGTTATCTGGATACGCAGTGGGCCAAGCTGATTGAGCAGTCACTGAGGGGTTCGCTGGGGCAGCGGCTGGATAAAAACCAGGCGTTTTTATTGCGGGTGGGCCGGCACAGCGGCGCGGAGTCGGTGACGCTGAATGGCGTGCGGGCGATCAAGATCCTACTGGGCAAGGATAGCGCGACGGGCAAGATGAGTTCGGAAAATCGCGCTGCCGGTACGAGCTGGTGGCTGGCGGCCAGCAACATTCAGGACCGCATCGGGATGTTGCCGTTTGGCTGGTTGCTGGTGGAGTTGCATCCAATGGATCAAGCACAGCCGGATGGGCGGGAAATGCAGGAGGTATTGGCCGGATTGTCTACTGAGTACGCAGGCTGGATCGACCGCGAGCGGGAACGAATGCGTCAGCAGGCGGAAACCGAGGCCCAGCGGCAGGTTGAGGAACAGGTGCGTCAAGCGGCGGCGTCGATCGAAGCCGCACTCCCTCCGGAACAGAAAATCATTGCCGATTTGCAACGCTGGTTTGAGGAAGATCAGGGCGTCAAACGCAAGGAACCGGGCGGGCGGATCGCCAATCGCTTGAACGAGTTGCTCAAGGAAGGATTGCTGTGGCCGGCGGCGGAACGCGAGAATTTGGCGAAATTGGCCGAGGCGATCTACGGCTATCTGGATTGGGGCGGCAGTAAAAAGAAGCAGGAACGCAAAGCCAAAATCCAGCAACTACGCCAAGGAGCCAGTTGACATGCCCCCTATCATTCTGCTCTGCACTGTGGGCGGTTCGCACGAACCGATCCTGACCGCCCTGAGGCAAACCACACCGGACTTCACCTGTTTCATTTGCACCGACCGGGACCCGGCGACTGGTCGCCCCGGTTCCGACGTGCAGATTCTCGGCAAGGGTTCGTGCATCAAAGCTCGCCCCAGCGACGATAAACCCAGTCTATCCAACATTCCCACCCAGGCCGGATTACGCGAAGACCAGCATGAGGTGGTGCATGTCCCTGTCGACGATCTGGACGAAGTATTTCGTATTCTGTGCAGCACGATTCAAAGTCTCGGCCAGAGGTTTCCCGGTGCGCGGCTGCTGGCCGATTACACCGGCGGCACCAAGACCATGACCGCCGGCCTGGTCAGCGCGGCGTTGGAAAGCGATGGGGTGGAACTGCAACTGGTCACCGGTTCGCGCGCTGATCTGGTCAAGGTGCGTTCCGGCATGGAAGCGGTCACCCAGGCTAATGTCGAGCGGGTGCGCCTGGAGCGGGCGATGCGGCCCTACGTGGCGGCATGGCGACGTTATGCCTACGCGGAAGCGCAGCAGGGACTGGCGGCGTTGCCCCGACCGCGTGACCGGGATTTGGCCGCCCGTTTAGCCATGCTGCGGGATTTGAGCCGGGGGCTGGACGCTTGGGACCGCTTCGATCATGGCGTGGCGCTGGAGTGTCTGGAACCGTACCGGCCCCGGATTGGCGCGAGCTGGACGCTGCTGCTGGCGGCGCTCAAGCGACTGACCACCGAGAACGAGATTCAGGAGCCGGCCCGGCTGTTCGATCTGTGGCGCAACGCCGAACGCCGCGCTGCCCAAGGCCGCTACGACGACGCGGTGGCACGGGTTTATCGGTTGCTGGAATGGTCGGCGCAATGGCTGTTGCGCAGTCGCTGCGGTATTGACACCGGCGATGTGCGGCCAGAGCAGGTTCCGCCGCACATGACGCTAACGCCGAACGACAAGGGCCGCATCTTGGCCAGTTCGATGAACGCCTGGGAATTATTAGTACACCATCAGCCCGACAGCCCGGCGGGTGCGTTCTTCCGCGCCGAACGGAATGTGCTGCTCGACTGGCTGCACATGCGCAATCATTCGATTCTGGCTCACGGTTTCCGTCCGGTGGCGGAAAGCGACTGGCGCAAAACGGTGGAATGGGCGCAAGCCGGGTTGCTGTCAGTATTGCTGCAAGAGACCGCCGTCTTAAAGATTCGGGAGCTGCCGCCACAGTTGCCGGTTCAGCCGCCGGCGGAATGAGGAGATTCAGCATGAGCCATACCCTGGTTACTTTCCTTGGTCGGGCGGGCAATTACCAGTCTACGACTTACCGGTTTCCAGACGGTGAAACGGCGACGACCCGCTATTTCGGATTGGCGTTGCGGCGAAAACTGCAAGCGGATCGTTTGGTGATGTTTGGCACCAGTAGCAGCGCCTGGGATGTCATTTGTCTGGATGACGAGGGCGCAGCCTTGACCGGGGAGGCGCTGGATGCCGTTGAGCAAGTCCAAAATGCGGTCCAGGCCAATCGGGTGACAAAAGAGCTTCTCGATCCCCTAGCGGAACCGATCAGCCGGCGGTTGGGTTTCGAGGTGTGCTTTCGGGTGATCGGCTACGCTGACCAGATGGGCGAGCAACTGAAATTGCTGCAAGCCATGGCGGCTGAAGTCAAAGCCGGCGACCGGGTCAGCCTGGATATTACCCATAGCTTTCGCCACTTGCCGATGCTGGCGTTATTGAGCGCTCTGCATTTGCGTGAAGCTCGGCAAGTGACCGTTGAGGGTCTGTATTATGGGGCCTTTGAAATGAAACAGGAGGGAATTGCCCCGGTTATGAATTTGGCTGGCTTGCTGCGAATTGCTGATTGGGTGGCGGCATTGAATACCTTTGATAAGGACGGTGATTATGGCGCATTCGTTGATTTGATGGAGAAGGATGGCGTATCAACGCATCAGGCCAATTATTTGCGGCGGGCGACGTTTCGAGAGCGGACCTCTAATGCTTGGGAAGCTCGTGCTGACTTGAGAAATTTTGATGCGGTTCTGGATTCGGGATTGCCTGGTGTTTCGGATTTATTCGCTGATCAGTTAAAGGCGAGGATTCGTTGGCACAAGGGTCAGGATTTATTGGCTTGTCAGCGGGAGTTGGCTATCGAGTACCTGGAACATCGCGATTATATCCGGGCAACTATTTATGCATTCGAGGGATTCGTGACAAGTCTGATTGATGATGAAAAGCATGAACGATTTTGGGATTTCCAAGATCGTGATAGAGCACGTAAAGAGTATCAGAGTGGATTGCGAGGCAAAAAATCGTTACTGAGCGATTATTTTTTGCTCAAGGCGTTGCGTAATGCTCTGGCTCATGGGACACGACCAGATGATGAAAAGATTAAACAAAAGGTGGAGCGTGTTTTAAGCGATCCCAAGCTATTGCAAGAAGAGTTACGGTGCTTGATTAAGAAATTGTTACCTCTTTGATTTTTGGTTGCTGAAATGACCACCTATTTTGTCTCCCGTCATCCCGGCGCACGGGAGTGGGCTGCTGGGGAAGGCGTCGTCGTTGATACGGTGATTGCTCATCTTGATCCTGATGTGATTCAGCCCGGCGATGTCGTGATCGGCACCCTGCCAGTGCATCTGGCGGCGCAAGTCTGCCAGCGCGGCGGACGGTTTTTGCATTTGAGTGTGGATGCGCCGCCGGAGTGGCGGGGACGGGAATTAACCGCCGCCGATTTGCGTCAATGCGGGGCGCGGCTGGAAGAGTATCAGGTGTTGCAAAAAATCACCCAGGGTGTTGCCCTGGGCTAAAATTAGTGCGCCCCTTTGGGGTTTAAGCGCATAAAAAATCTATTTTTTTTAGCCCTGAAAGGGCGATTCAATGTTAGCCCAGGGCGTCGCCCTGGGTGATTAGGTGGTCTTTGCCCTCTCCTGCTTGCGAGCAAGGGAAGTCGGCAAGCTTGCCGTTCCTGCCTCTTTTTCGGCGCTGGCGTATAACGTTCTCCATCGGCTTTTCAGGAGAGCGCCGCAATGCCAAACCGCATCCTGTATCTCGCTGCGTATGACGTGACCGATCCCAACCGTTTGCAGGCGGCCCTGCATGTGTTGAAGGGCTATGCCTGCGGTGGGCAGAAGTCGGTGTTCGAGTGCTTTCTGACTGAGCGCGAGCGGCGGACATTGGTGTTCGAGGTGCGGCAGGTGCTGGATTTGTCCAGCGACCGTTTCCTGTTGTTGCCGCTGGGCAAGGTGACCGTGCGGGCGTTGGGGATCGCGCTGACGCCGGCGGACCCCGATTTCTATTATGTGAGTTAGCAGCGCCTGCCAGTCCGAACCACCCCGGCGCTACGCGCCACCCCTCCTTTAGCCAAGGAGGGGAATACGATCAGGAGATTCTTATGGGCACATTGTATCTGGATCGGCGCAATCTCAATTTGCGGCTGGATGGCAAGCGGCTGGTGATTGAGGAACTGGACGCCCGACCGCGCGGGGTGCCGCTGGCGCTGCTGGAGCGGGTGGTGATGCAGGGCCAGGTGCAGTTCGATAGCGGGGTGCTGGCGGCATTGGCGGAGCAGGGAACTTCAATCGTGTGTTTGAGCGCCCGCCACAGTCGGCGCACGGCGCTGGTGCTGGGTCCGGGACATGGCGATGCCCGCCGGCGACTGGCGCAGTATCAACTGACGTTCGATACCGAGGCGCGGCTGGCGCTGGCCCGTGGCTTGATCGCGGGCAAGTTGCGGGCGCAGATTCGGTTTCTGGAAGCCGCGCAGGCGCAGCGGCCCGATGTGCGCAAGCCGTTGCATGATGGGCTGGCGACCGTGCGGGGGTTGTTGCCGTCGCTGGCCGTGGCGGCGGATCGGGATGCGGTGTTGGGCCTGGAGGGGGTCGGGGCAGCGGCGTATTACGCGGCGTTGACGGCGTTGTTTCCGCCGTCGGTGAACTTTACCGGGCGCAATCGCCGCCCGCCGCGCGATCCGGTCAATGTCTGCCTGTCGCTCGGCTATACCCTGCTGCACTTTGAGGCGGTGCGGGCGGTCTATGGGGCGGGTTTAGACCCGCTGTTGGGTTTTTTCCATGAGCCGGTCTATGGCCGTGAGTCGCTGGCCTGCGATTTGATTGAGCCGTTGCGGCCCCGGCTGGATGGCTGGGTGTGGGCGCTGTTCCGCGAGCGACGGTTACAGGCGGCGGATTTCGTCCTCGACAAAGGCGCTTGTCTGTTGGCCAAGGTGGGCCGGCAGGTCTTTTATGCGGGTTATGAAACTTGGGTTCCGCCGGCGCGACGGTATTTGCGGCGGGAGAGTTATCGGTTGGCGAACTGGTTGAATGGGCGGGTCGACCCCCTCTCTCCCTTGGCAGGGGGCGAGGGAGCAGAGAATCACTGAACGATAGAGGGAGTAGCGCAATGACGTGGCGTGATCCGAGCTGGATTTTGGACGAAGAGCGAGCCGAAGTGCGCAAGCCGTTGTACTTGAAAGGTAAAGCGGGGACGCGGGTGGAGGTGGACGGTCCGGCGTTGCGGGTGCGGCAGCCCGAGCGGGCGGTACAGTGGTTTCCGTTGGCGCGGGTGGCGCGGGTGGTCAGCAGTGGGGCGGTGGCGTGGGATCATCAGGCGTTGCTGGCGTGTGCGGTCGCTGGAGCGCCGGTGGTGTTTCTGAATCGGGAGGGTTCGGTGCGTGGTTATTTTTTTGGCAGCGACCGGCGTTCACGGGATCGGCATGATTTGCTGTATACGCGGTTGCGGGCGCGGTTGACCCGGCGGGGCGGGAAGGCGCGTTATGCGGCCTGGCGGGAAGCGGCAACCCGGACGGCGCTGGAGAGGGTGCGCCCGCAGTTGCCACGGGCGTTGACGCGAGCGGTAGCGGCGGATCTACCCGAGGCGCTGGCGCTGGCACGGCAACGCTATTTGGGAACGGCGGCGGCAGGATTGCTTGAGGAGCGGTTGCAGGGTTTGTTGTGTGGGTTGAGCGCGGAGGTGTTCGGGGAGGCAGGGCTGGATGCGCGGCGCTGGAGTTGTCTGGAGTTTGGTCTGGATTTGGTCGGTGATCTGGCGGAATTGTTGGGCTGGAGTCTGGCGGTCCCGGTGCTGGCGGCGCTGGAAGCCCGGTTTCTTGACCCGGCGAGAGGGTTGGATTTGACGCAGGAGGGGGTGGTGATCCGGTTGTTTGAGCAACAGGCGGAGGCTTTGCGGCGGATGGGTTTGGATTGGCTGCATCAGTTGCGGCAGTGGCTGGAGAGTTGAATCATGGCGCAAAAACGGCGGCTCTATTTGATTTGCTACGATATTTCGGAAAACCCGAAGCGGTTGACGCGAGTGGCGCGGTATTTGGGAAAGTTTGCGTTCCGGGTACAGTATTCGGTGTTCATCGGGGCGTTTTTTGAGCATTCGCTGGAAGGGGTACTGCGGGGTTTGGAGGACATTATCGATCCGCACAAGGATGATGTGCGTTGTTATCCGCTGCCGGAGCAGGTCGATGATGTGGTGCTGTTGGGGAAGCAGATTTTTCCCGAAGATATTTTGTTGATTCAGAATGGTCGTAACATCTTGCGGCTCGGCGAGCGGGCGCCACAAATGGCGCCGGAAGAAGATTTGTCGTCACAGGAGAGCCTGTTTTTGACCTGAAGGTTTGCTGTGCGAGCAGGCGTATACTGTGAGCATCGCGCCTGCTGGAGAGGATCATGGCCACGACTTATGAAGATATCTTGAACCTGTTTCGAGAAACTGACCGGAAGTTTCAGGAAAGCTGGGCGAAAGTTCAGGAAAGCTGGACGAAAATTCAGGAAAACTGGGAGAAATCTGACCAGCGGTTTCAGGAAACCGAGCGGTTGCTTAAAGAACAGTCGCAGGAAACCGAGCGCAAGTTTCAGGCGACTGACCGGAAACTTAACCAACTGGAACGGCTGTTCACCAGTCAATGGGGAAAATTGATGGAATCGCTGGTCGAGGGCGATTTGGTCGAACTGCTGACGCAACGCGGCATCCCGATTGCGGACACGACCACCCGGCTGAAGGGCAAACGAGCGGATGGCGGCAATTATGAATTCGATATCATTGCCCATAATGGTGAGGTCATCGTGGTCGTTGAGGTCAAGACCACCTTAAAGCCGCAGGATGTCGAGGACTTTCTGGATCGCCTCGGCCAGATGAAGCAGTGGATTCCGCGCTATGCCCAGAACCGGATTTACGGGGCAGTGGCTTGGCTGACGGCGGATGCGGGGACCGAGCGGATGGTGGAAAACCGGGGGCTGTTCAGTATCCGGGCGACCGGTCATTCGGCATCCATTCAAAATGCTCCAACCTTCGCCCCACGCGCTTGGTAAGTCAGCCGGTTGGCCAAAGAGCCGGCCCCTATTGAGCCAAATTCTGATATCCTGCCAAATTCATGCTTATAAAGCGCCCTTGTGTTTTTATAAAGCAACTTTGTTGCTGTATGGCAAAAAAGATAACTTTTCAAACAACAAAATTTCTGGCAACCCCCTTTCCAAGTGATTGTTTGAAAAGATTTTCCAGCGCTGATGGCTTCAAAACCTAGCCCTGATTAAAAAGGGATTAAGACGATCAAGTCAAAGGGATTACACCAATACCGCGCTTCAAAACCTAGCCCTGATTAAAAAGGGATTAAGACTCCCGGAAGACGCCAAGCCCGGATACAAAATCGCCTCTTCAAAACCTAGCCCTGATTAAAAAGGGATTAAGACTAACAAGCGCTTCCGATGCTTTCACTACCGATTGCTTCAAAACCTAGCCCTGATTAAAAAGGGATTAAGACATCCCAGTATTTCCTAGTAGTGTCATTAGCCTTGCTTCAAAACCTAGCCCTGATTAAAAAGGGATTAAGACTCTAGGCTATAACCAAACGTAATCAAGAAAAAAGCTTCAAAACCTAGCCCTGATTAAAAAGGGATTAAGACCAATTGATCTTGCAATACCAAGCGCCTTGTCTTCTTCAAAACCTAGCCCTGATTAAAAAGGGATTAAGACCGCAAAGATTCATGCGCCTTGTTAGTCCAACTTTCTTCAAAACCTAGCCCTGATTAAAAAGGGATTAAGACGCGATTAGGATTAATACTTGCAATGTAATGGCTTCAAAACCTAGCCCTGATTAAAAAGGGATTAAGACAGACAGAACAAGCAAACATTTCCGATAACGGCGACCTTCAAAACCTAGCCCTGATTAAAAAGGGATTAAGACGGGACAATGTATAATTGAATTGTGCTATCACAACTTCAAAACCTAGCCCTGATTAAAAAGGGATTAAGACCCCAGTATCAACCCTAATATGAAAAGATTACGTAACTTCAAAACCTAGCCCTGATTAAAAAGGGATTAAGACTGCATGGACTCAAATGCCTTGGCATTCATGTTCTTCAAAACCTAGCCCTGATTAAAAAGGGATTAAGACCATTCTGCTGCTTGCGATACTTTGCCGGTAACGCTTCAAAACCTAGCCCTGATTAAAAAGGGATTAAGACGGTTTCAATCGCGTTATTTAAGCTGATTTGAGTACTTCAAAACCTAGCCCTGATTAAAAAGGGATTAAGACTGCCAGCGCCGCAAGCTATCCAGCTTTTCATATTGCTTCAAAACCTAGCCCTGATTAAAAAGGGATTAAGACTGACTCAAAGCAGCCTTTTCAATCCGATCAGGGTCTTCAAAACCTAGCCCTGATTAAAAAGGGATTAAGACATTCAAAGGGCGTCGCGCTTTTCCCCTAGTGTTACCTTCAAAACCTAGCCCTGATTAAAAAGGGATTAAGACAACAGCACGTTTCCAATAACTGCAACGAGTATCACTTCAAAACCTAGCCCTGATTAAAAAGGGATTAAGACTCGCATTGCACACGACATTCAAAGGGCGGCGTGCCTTCAAAACCTAGCCCTGATTAAAAAGGGATTAAGACAAATTTGTGTAGCCACTTTAATTCCCCATTTGCCCTTCAAAACCTAGCCCTGATTAAAAAGGGATTAAGACGCTTTTAGAACGTCAAGCTTCTGTCTAGCAGTTTCCTTCAAAACCTAGCCCTGATTAAAAAGGGATTAAGACATTAGGAATTTAAGCGTTACAATTTCAAGACTCTTCAAAACCTAGCCCTGATTAAAAAGGGATTAAGACGTGTTTTAATCAGCGATTCACTACCTTTAACAACTTCAAAACCTAGCCCTGATTAAAAAGGGATTAAGACCAATACTGTTACCCATGCTTTTGCTGCTATAACTTCAAAACCTAGCCCTGATTAAAAAGGGATTAAGACGCAACTAGGACCATGCATTGAAGCGTTAACGCTTCACTTCAAAACCTAGCCCTGATTAAAAAGGGATTAAGACAAGCAATCCGATAATAAATAAGTTGCGTAACATTCTTCAAAACCTAGCCCTGATTAAAAAGGGATTAAGACCCTGTTACAGTCCCTAACGTGCTATTCTGACGCGGCTTCAAAACCTAGCCCTGATTAAAAAGGGATTAAGACTAAGCCTTTCAGACTTAATGTAGACTGGAACCTATCTTCAAAACCTAGCCCTGATTAAAAAGGGATTAAGACCTTATTTGTTTCACATGAAACAAATAAACTCTTCTTCAAAACCTAGCCCTGATTAAAAAGGGATTAAGACCTTCCTAAAAAAGCTTCATCGGCGACTAGAAACTCACTTCAAAACCTAGCCCTGATTAAAAAGGGATTAAGACTTATAGGTCTTGTTCAGAAGCCCATCCCAGTAATCTTCAAAACCTAGCCCTGATTAAAAAGGGATTAAGACGCTTGTTTGGTTTTGACAGTGATATATTCATCACCTTCAAAACCTAGCCCTGATTAAAAAGGGATTAAGACAGCCAGTTTTTGTTTCAATTGCCAAGTAAACAAACTTCAAAACCTAGCCCTGATTAAAAAGGGATTAAGACAAGTTCTTTAACTAAAGTTTCAGTGATCTTAGCCCTTCAAAACCTAGCCCTGATTAAAAAGGGATTAAGACCAGGGCGCTTTTGGTTACTTCTTACTTGGCGCTTCTTCAAAACCTAGCCCTGATTAAAAAGGGATTAAGACATTGCCATGAGCCACTAAATTAGCGGCTTGCCGTCCCTTCAAAACCTAGCCCTGATTAAAAAGGGATTAAGACAACTTGACTTCGGGTACATACTGGTCAGCATCTTCAAAACCTAGCCCTGATTAAAAAGGGATTAAGACTGTGCCCTAGCATACGCTTGTTGTTTGTTTAGCATGGCTTCAAAACCTAGCCCTGATTAAAAAGGGATTAAGACCACACTATCAGCACTGATATGCCCCTTTCCTCTCCTTCAAAACCTAGCCCTGATTAAAAAGGGATTAAGACAAAAAACCAGCAATAACTATTAAGGTGGTTATGCTTCAAAACCTAGCCCTGATTAAAAAGGGATTAAGACGCCTTGAAACCTCCATGCGCGTATAAAAGACTTCAAAACCTAGCCCTGATTAAAAAGGGATTAAGACGCTTGCCGTCCTCCAACAGTTCCAAGCGTACTCTTCAAAACCTAGCCCTGATTAAAAAGGGATTAAGACCTTACTGCCTTAACGATCCTTTTAATAGGAGCCTTGCTTCAAAACCTAGCCCTGATTAAAAAGGGATTAAGACACTGTCAAGTATGCTAGGGTTTGCGCCCTAGCTACTCTTCAAAACCTAGCCCTGATTAAAAAGGGATTAAGACAATGCAGTAACCCATGCCTTTGCCGCCAACATTCCTCTTCAAAACCTAGCCCTGATTAAAAAGGGATTAAGACAGCAACCCAGTCCCTCATGTTGTCAACAGCATTAGCTTCAAAACCTAGCCCTGATTAAAAAGGGATTAAGACGCCGCCTTGCCTTTTGTCTTAGCAGGCTTAGTAGTCTTCAAAACCTAGCCCTGATTAAAAAGGGATTAAGACTGCGGGCAACGTTTCTAATTCTTTTATCCTTATCTCTTCAAAACCTAGCCCTGATTAAAAAGGGATTAAGACAGACATTGTGACTAGTATTAGCAAACTAATCACGCTTCAAAACCTAGCCCTGATTAAAAAGGGATTAAGACCACGGGTTGACGTGCCAATTAGCCAATGTAACATTCTTCAAAACCTAGCCCTGATTAAAAAGGGATTAAGACGTAGAGTCTTCATGTCAATTCTCCAGTGTTTATCCTTCAAAACCTAGCCCTGATTAAAAAGGGATTAAGACCCAAGGCTTTATAGGCTTTGACAGCAATATGTCTTCAAAACCTAGCCCTGATTAAAAAGGGATTAAGACTTAACAACTTCTCCCAATAGGTTCTGGTAGCATCACTTCAAAACCTAGCCCTGATTAAAAAGGGATTAAGACCTTCATCTTCTACTCCTTGATCTAGCCGCCTTGGCTTCAAAACCTAGCCCTGATTAAAAAGGGATTAAGACGCTAGCTGCTGACGCAGTTCGCTGATCGTCTCACTTCAAAACCTAGCCCTGATTAAAAAGGGATTAAGACGCGAAGAATTGCTCATTTCAGGAACTTCAAACCCTTCAAAACCTAGCCCTGATTAAAAAGGGATTAAGACCGGCTGGTGCGTTCTGTAATCCGCCAGCTTTGTTTCCTTCAAAACCTAGCCCTGATTAAAAAGGGATTAAGACCGCGAGGAGCGCATGGCTAAGCGGCCTGAAGAGGCTTCAAAACCTAGCCCTGATTAAAAAGGGATTAAGACGCAACCTTATAACCATACTGGCGAACTTCCTTACCTTCAAAACCTAGCCCTGATTAAAAAGGGATTAAGACATTGCGTAGCAACATTTTCTTATCCTCAATTCTTCAAAACCTAGCCCTGATTAAAAAGGGATTAAGACCCCCGTGACCATACGGACTAAATACCGGCCCCGCTTCAAAACCTAGCCCTGATTAAAAAGGGATTAAGACCCGATCCCCAGGCTAGGGGTCTGTCGACGCTGGCCCGCTTCAAAACCTAGCCCTGATTAAAAAGGGATTAAGACAGCCATCGATCCGGCTGCTGTACACGGTGGGCGCTTCAAAACCTAGCCCTGATTAAAAAGGGATTAAGACAGGGGGACGGGCCGGGTGTTGATCCCGGCCTTGCTTCAAAACCTAGCCCTGATTAAAAAGGGATTAAGACGCCACGTTGCCTTGATCAATCCCGACTGCATTACTTCAAAACCTAGCCCTGATTAAAAAGGGATTAAGACGCGCTCAGGGTCACGGGGTCGGCAACGACGGCGGCTTCAAAACCTAGCCCTGATTAAAAAGGGATTAAGACCTTGAATAGTCAGAGTGCGATAAAAGATTAAAAATCTGTTTAGCCCCAAAGGGGCGAGCTAATTTTAGCCCAGGGCATCGCCCTGGGTGTTTGATGTTTGATATGTTGTTTTAAATGTTCTTGCGGATATGGGCTTGCGGATATGGGCCACACAATTCCCCGATACACCTTTTGGGAAACGCTCTGCCCCGATATGCCCTTTGGGAAACGCCCTGCCCGGATGTAAAGGGATATGGATATTTAAGAACGCCCGGGGCGTTGCCCTGGGCTAAAATTGGCTCGTCCCTTCAGGGCTAATGGATCAAATGGGGACGCCCGGGGCGTTGCCCTGGGCTAAAATTAGCTCGCCCCTTTGGGGCTAATGGATCAAATGGGGACGCCCGGGGCGTTGCCCTGGGCTAAAATTAGCTCGCCCCTTTGGGGCTAATGGATCAAATGGGGGTGCCCGGGGCGTTGCCCTAGGCTAAAATTAGCTCGCCCCTTTGGGGCTAATCGAAAGAAGATCACCAACAATGCCGCAATCCCTTGCCCGCCTTTATATTCACTTGGTTTTCAGTACGAAATACCGTCAGCCATTTTTAACCGACGCTATCCGCGAATCCCTTCATGCCTATATGGCTATGGTGATGGATAACCTGGGATGCCAGGCGCTGCTTATCAATTCCATCGAAGATCATATTCACATTCTCTTTGAACTGAGTCGCACGATTGCCGTCAGCCAAGCCGTCGAAAAGGTCAAGACGGTTTCTTCAAGATGGATGAAAACACAGGGGGATGAATGGACTGGCTTTACCTGGCAGGCCGGCTACGGCGCATTCACCGTGAGCGCCTCGAATGTGCAGATGGTGCGCAACTATGTAGAAAACCAGCGTGAACACCATCGCCTGCAATCTTTCCAGGATGAGTACCGGGCATTTCTCGATAAACACGAGGTGGCTTACGATGAACGGTATATCTGGGATTAAAGGGGTTGACAGGCTTATCCTGAAACCAGCGTTATCATCCGCCGAGACCGCAGCAATGACCGTTTCCAACCCCATTCCCGTCATCACCCTCCCGCTTACCGTCTCCCGTTACCGACTCCATTTCATCGCCCAAGAACCGCTGCGCCTGCCCGCCTACGCCGGTTCCGCCTGGCGCGGCGCATTCGGCCACGCGCTCAAGCGACTGGTTTGCGTCACCCACGAACCGCATTGCCCCGACTGCCTGCTCTACCGCTCCTGCAGTTACCCCTATCTGTTCGAGACCCCACCCGACCCGGCCATTGCCCTGTTGCGCAAATACCCTGCCGCGCCCCATCCCTTTCTGCTGCACCCGCCCGCCGACACCCGCCGACCCCTGACGGAAGGCGAAGAAACTTTGCTGGATTTAACCCTGTTCGGCCACGGTCACCGCTACCTGCCCTACATCATCCATGCCCTCGACCAAGCGGCCGCACGAGGACTGGGAACCCACCGGGGACGACTGGCGCTGGCGGCAGTCGAGCAGCAGGTGGCAACCGGCTGGACGCCGATCTACCAGCCCGACGGGCCGCTAACGCTCCAGCCGCCGCACATTCCTGAACCGCCGCCCTGCCCGGAGCGGCTGACGCTCCGCATCGACACACCATTGCGGTTAGCAGTGGACAACGATCACATCACCCCGGACACCTTTCGTTTTACCCACCTGTTCGGCAGCCTGCTGCGGCGCGTCTCGCTACTGATCGCCTTTCACGGCGACGCGCCCTTGACAACCGACTTCGCTGTCCTGGCGCGGGCGGCAGACGCCATTCCCCTGATCACCACTCGACTGCGCTGGCGCGACTGGAATCGCTACTCCTCACGCCAGCGCAACACCGTGCCGATGGGTGGACTGGTCGGCGAAATCGAACTGAACGGCGGCGGATTGGAACCCTTCTGGCCCTGGTTGTGGCTCGGCCAATGGACACACGCCGGCAAAGGCGCTGTGATGGGACTGGGCGGGTATCGGATCGATTAGTTATAAATTTATGGTGAAAAAATACTTTATTTGCATATCGCAGCAGTGGTAACTTGACGCCCAGCCCCGCTCCCTCCGGGGGAGTGGGGGAACTTCAGGCGGAGATCGACACGCGATGTATCAATACGACTACTACGATCAGACGCTCGTCGACGAGCGGGTGGCCCAGTACCGGGGCCAGGTGCAGCGCTATCTGGCCGGCGAACTGACCGACGACGAATTCCGCCCGCTGCGCTTGATGAACGGCCTCTACCTGCAACGCCACGCGCCGATGTTGCGGGTCGCCATTCCCTACGGCTTGCTGTCCTCCCGGCAACTGCGCGCCCTGGCCCACATCGCCCGCCGTTATGATCAAGGCTACGGCCATTTCACCACCCGCCAGAACATTCAATACAACTGGCCGAAGCTGGAAGACACGCCGGACATTCTCGCCGAACTGGCCGAGGTGCAGATGCACGCCATTCAGACCAGCGGCAACTGCATCCGCAACGTCACCGCCGACCATCTCTCCGGGGTCGCGCCGGACGAAATCGAAGACCCGCGCATTTACTGCGAAATCATCCGCCAGTGGTCCACGTTCCACCCGGAATTTTCCTACCTGCCGCGCAAATTCAAAATCGCTGTGACCGGGGCCGCCCACGACCGCGCCGCCGCCCAGGTCCACGACATCGGTTTAAACCTGTTGCGGAATAAACAGGGCGACCTCGGCTTCCGCGTGCTGGTCGGCGGCGGGCTGGGCCGCACCCCGCTCATCGGTCGGGTCATCCGCGAATTTTTGCCGCAGCGCGACCTGTTGACTTACCTGGAAGCGATTCTGCGGGTCTACAACCAGCACGGCCGCCGCGACAATATCTACAAGGCCCGCATCAAAATTCTGGTCAAGGCGCTGGGCGCTGAGAAATTCCGCGAGCAGGTCGAAGCCGAGTGGGCGCAGATCAGAAATTCCGGGCTGGCCCTCGATCCTGCTGAGGTCGAACGGGTGCGCCGCTACTTCGCTCCGCCGCCCTATGCCGCCGACGCCATCGACGATCTCAGCTTCACGCAATGGCTCAAGGCGGATCAGCCGTTCGCGGCTTGGGTCAAACACAACGTCGCTGCGCACAAGGTCGCCGGTTACCGCAATGTGTTCGTGGCCTTGAAAGATCCGGGCGTCGCGCCGGGCGACATCACGGCGGACCAGATGGACGCGGTGGCTGATCTCGCCGACCGCTACAGCTTCGGCATGATCCGCTCCACCCATCACCAGAACCTGTTGCTGGCCGATGTGCGCCAGGCCGATCTCTACCCGCTGTGGCATGCGCTGCACGGTCTGAAACTGGCCGCGCCGGTGATCGGCACGCTGGCGGATATGATCTGCTGCCCCGGCCTGGATTTTTGCAGCCTGGCCAACGCCAGTTCAATTTCTATTGCTCACCAGATCAACGAAAAGTTCGATCAGCTCGACTATCTCTACGACCTTGGCGATCTGCGCCTCAACATGTCCGGCTGCATGAACGCTTGCGGCCACCACCATGTCGGCCACATCGGCATTCTCGGCGTCGATAAGAAAGGCGAGGAGTGGTATCAGATTTCGCTGGGCGGTTCGTCGGAAAATGATGTGGCGCTGGGCGATATTCTCGGTCCTTCCGTGCCGAAAACCGAAGTCGCCAACACCCTCGAACGCCTCTTGCAGGTTTATGTGGAACGGCGTGAAGACGGCGAACGGTTCCTTGACACGTTCCGCAGAATTGGCCTGGAGCCGTTTCGCACCCGGGCCTATGCGCCGGGCAGTCGGGAAGCCAAACAGGAGGCCCAGCGCTATGCCGTCGGTTATTAAAAACCGGCAGATTGTCGAGGATCACTGGCAACCGGTCGCGGACGACGCCGAATTGCCCGCCGGGCCGGTGATCGTTTCTCAAACTCGCTGGCAACAGGAACGAGTGGCGTTGCGGGAACGGGGCGAACCGGTCGGCGTGCGGTTGCCCAACACCGCCAATGTCGCTGAGTTGGCCGACGATTTGCCGGCGCTGGCGCTGGTGGTGCTGGAATTTCCCAAATTTGCCGATGGCCGCGCCTATTCGCAGGCTCGCCTGTTGCGGGAACGGTATGGCTATCGGGGGGAAATCCGCGCAACCGGCGATGTGTTGCGCGATCAGCTCTTTTTCATGACCCGCAGCGGTTTCGATGCGTTTGAACTGAGAGCTGACCGCAATCTGGAAGATGCGCTGGAAGCTTTTAATGATTTCAGTGAGAGTTACCAGCCCGCCGCCGATCAACCCTTGCCACTGTATCGGCGGGGGCGGTAGGTCATCATTGTAAATACCAATCTGGCGGAATCGGATCTTCCAGCGCTTCCAAACCCCCGCTGACGCCACCGGCATTTTCGCCAGCGGCTTCCGCCGGGTCACCGTCGATGTTCACGACAATGGTCGTGACGTTATCGTTGGCGTCGCGCATGAGGGCCAGGTGAATGAACGCCTTGACGGCTTCCTGGCAATTGTGATTGCTGTGCGCGAGCAGGCGGGCGATTTCCTCATCAGGGACGGTCTTGTTCAGGCCATCGCTGCACAGCAGGAACAGATCGCCAATCTGCAAGGGGTACACCACTTCATCGATTTGCAGATCGTCCGCCGAACCGACCGCCCGTGTGATCACATTGGCCAGAGGATGGCGATGCGCTTCTTCGGGGGTGAGCAGCCCCTGATCGACCAGTTCCTGCACATGGCTATGGTCGCGGGTCAGTTGTTCGAGTTGACCATTCCGCAGCCGGTAGATGCGGCTGTCGCCCACCCACAGACAGGCGCACTGATGTTCGTGGGCCAGCAGCACCACCACCGTGCTGCCGATGGTGCGATGCTGGTAGTGCTGGGCTGACTCCTCGCGCAAGCGCCGATTGACGTCGTATAACGCTTCCCGCACCGAGTTCAGGAAATCCGGCCAGGTGAGCGGGAGCGGAATCTCCTGCAAGGTTTCGACAATCATCTGACTGGCGACATCGCCGGCCTCGTGACCACCCATCCCGTCGGCGACCGCCCACAGGCCCAGTTCCGGCATCGCCAGGCAAGCGTCCTCGTTAATCGCTCTGACCATGCCCACATGGCTGCGGCCCGCGGATGACCAGCGAAAAGTTGATTTACTCATAATGACGCCTCCTCGGCGGCGGATGACTCGTCCGGAACGACGAAGCCGGCGAGCGGTTTTTTATTCCAACCACATTTTTCCCAATCACCGGCCAGCAGCGCCGCAAACCCCTCAATGGGCGGCAGGCCATCGCAAATGAGCAGACAACGGGCGATGCAGTCAGAGCCTTCAGTCCACCACAGGCTGGGCCGGGCAAATGCCCGACGGAGCAAATAGCTCGCCAGCGCCGGCGCTGTTCGGGACAGATTCAGCGCATCCGGCAATGAACAATGCCAGGCTTTGCCCATCGGTGGACCGCTTGCAGCAAAGCCGGCGTCCGGCGGCGCGCCCAGCGCATTGACCCGCTGACTGAATTCCTCCAAATCCAGCGCATCCTGCTCCAGCGCCGCCAGGGCGAGTTGCTCGGCCTGCTGAAACCAGGCTTCGCCCACGGTGGGCAGCGTCACCAACGGCCAGTCCGGCGTCAGCGATGCGGCGACGACCAGTGGATAATAGCGATTGACCCGATCTACGCTGGGCATCAATACGCCCGCATAGCCCGCTGGCCCGCACAGGCCATCGCTGAGCGCGAATCGCCAGATCGGACTGATGCAGTAAGCGTCGCGCCAGGCTTCACCCAACTGGTTGCGGCTTTGCGCAATCGCCCCCTGCAGCCAGCCATCCCAGGGTTCCAGAAAGCTTTTGGGCAGATAGCGGCCGATAAAGTCACCCCGACTGGGCAACTTGCCGAAGAATCCCGTGGTCGGTCGGTCGAGTGTCAGAGTTGATCCGGGCACCGAAATCCCTCCAGTTCCCGTAGGCGAAACGGGTTGGAACCGCCGGGCATCCGCAATTCGTAAATGGCCTGTTGTCCGCTCAATTGAAACGTGACGCGAAATTGGTTGGCTCCCGTAGGTTGAATCTGTGCCTGATCGAGAATTTTAAACCAGGCCCAGGGGCCGGTTTCATTGAGCGGTGGGGTGCCGCCCGCCGGCAGGAATTCCAGCCGGGCCTGGCCGGAGGCCCCGGTCCATTGCAGATCGACGCCTCGGGCCGGCTGACCGGGGCTGTAACTCAGCGTCTGACCATCCACTCCAATCACCACCTGGCTGGCGCCGCCGCTGATCTGAATCGGAACCAACTGAAAGCGCACGAGCGGGGTTGGACTGTTGCCAGGGAAGAAGGCATTGCGGATCACGGCAGCGCGCTGGAAGGCTTGCAGGGCGTCCGGGCTGATGCTCTGTTCCGGACCCGTCGGGCCACGCCAGGTCCAATTGCCTGACGAGGTGTCAACATAGGGTTTGAGCGACTGCTGAAAGAACGTGTCCATGAGGCCATTCGGGCCAAAAAAGCGGCTGAAAGCGGCGAGCGTCACATCTGGCGGTCCCGACACCGTGGTGCGGCTGACGCCAGCGCCAGAATCCGGATTGACCCATTGAATGGTATTGGCCGGAACGGTGCTGGCGCCGCTGGGCGGGCCGCCGGTCCATTGGATGGAACTGCGCGCTAATGGGTAACGGCCGTTCAGATTATCCTGAAAAAAGGCTGCCGCTTTTACCGTCTGCCATTGGGCGTTCAGCCGGTCGCGCGGGCTGCGGACGATATCGGCGCTGTCCTGGGCCAGTTTATTCAACAAGGTGTTAAACGGTGGCGGCTTGCGGGCGGCGTCCACCTGTAACTGGTTGACGACCGTACTGATCTGGTCTTTGAGATTTTGCGGGATGCTGCCATCGGCGCTGGCTTCCCGGGCACGGGCGATGGCGTTCATGTGGCTGTAGACGTCGTTGAGGATCGAGACGGTTTTATCGAAGGGGGGAATCGTCCCCTCAGCGCCCTTGGTTTCGTTACGGTATTGAGCGCTGAAGGCGGATAGCCGGGGGTCGAGCGCGCAGGGTTGGATGGCGACTGCACTGGCGGCTTTGCTATCGCCAAGGATGCCGGCGATCCGGTCCTTTAATGAGGGATCGGCCGCCTTGCCCGCGTCCGGCGCGGGTGGCGGTTGATCCAGTGCGGTTTCACGGGCGACGGTAATGATCAGGGTCCGCAGCGGCGAGGCCGGCGCAGACAGCACCTGCAGGAGGTCCAGCGCCGCCTCCAGGGTATTGAACGGCTTGATTTGGACATCCGCCAGCAGGGTCTGCCACTGTTGAAAAAAGTCGCCCAGATACAGCCGACAGATCTCATCGGCGACCCGTTGTTGGTCAGCGGGATTGGCCGAGATTTGCACCGCCGGGCCGAAGATCCAGCTTTCATCCGCCAGTTGCCCGATCAGTCTCGGGTTGGCGTTGAGAAAAAAAGGGTAATAACCCGCGTAAGTGTACAGGCCAGGAACGCCAACGTTCAGGGGCTGGCCGCTTTTGCGGTCGAACACGCGCGGCGCATCCGGACCGGCAGCGATCGTCAGACCAATGTCCGGCGGAACGCCTTCTCCGCGCTGGCTTTTCAGTCGTTCATAGATGCGTTGGGACAGGGGAACCTGGTTGAGCAGGTTGCGGGTATTCTGGATCAGTGCGTTATCCAGGGCGACGGGCGATTCCAGCGGCGCCAGCGCCAGCAGTGCCGCCAGATGAGCCGACAGTTGTTCCCGCTGCTCCCGGGTGACGTTGCGCGGCAAGTTGGCCTGCCACTCTCGCTCCATCCAGTCCTGAACAGCCTTGGCGTCAAAGCGCTGCGGGTCATCCAGCATCAGGTAGACCTTGAGGGTATCCTGTAGCAGGCCAGGATTATTGGCGCTCTGGCGCAACCGCTCTTCCATGCGCAGCACGATACGCGGCAGGAAGGCCCGGATCAGCAGCCGTTGGTAAATGATCTGTGCTTCGCCGCCGAGTTTGTCGCCTTGGTAGAGACCAAAGCCCATCAGCCACGGGACGCCGGCGTTGCGATCATCGTAGCCACCGGGAATGGCCCGTGCGGCGTTCAGCAGGGGCAGGGCGGCGGCGGGATCTACCTGATCCGGAGACAGGGCGGTGATCTGTTTTTCGATCTCCAGCCGCTGGGTTTCTACCGCCCGCACGTACATTTCGTTGCGGGCATAGCTGGTCAGCCACAGCACGGCGGCGATCACGGTGATCAGCAGCGCTGCCGCGTAGGCCCCGCGCTGAATCCAGGCCCGCCAGCGTTCGACTTTCAAATTGGCCCCGGCAATTTCCGCCTCCGGGAAAATCACATCGCGCAGCAACCGGGTGATGAAGTAGCTGCGGCCCTTGCCGGAAAAAGCGCCGAGGTTTTGCCGGTTCAGACCGAAGGTGCTGGCCAGCGAACCCATCAGCCGGTCAATGGGCGTGCCTTCCTGGGTGCCGCTGGTCAGGTAAACGCCGCGCAGCAGCACCCGCTCCTCGTAGCGACTGGGCCGGAACACTTCCTTGAGGAATCGATCAGCAACCTGTTTGAGGGAGGCGAACTGCTGGGGGAAGGTATAGATCAGGTCGCGCCGCTGCGGATCGCGCTCGTCCTGCAGGCGCTCTACCAGCCGGTCGTTCAGGCGCTTCTCCAGCAGCTCGAATTCGGCGGTGAACCGTTCAACGACGCCTTCCGGGTCGGTGGGATCATCCATCGGCAGGGTCATGCCCCACACCTGGGCGCGCTCTTCCTGGCCGAGATCGTTGAAGAACTCGATGAAACCGGCGATCAGGTCGGCCTTGGTGAACAGCACATAGAGCGGGAAGCGAATGCCAAAATACTCATGGAGTTCCTGGATGCGCTGCTTGATGGCGACGGCCTGGGCAGTGCGTTCTTCCTCGCTTTGCTGCATGAGGTCGGACAGACTGATGGCGATGAACGCACCGTTGATGGGGCGACGGCGGCGATGCTTCTTGAGCAGATCGAGGAAGCCGCGCCAGGCGGCGCGATCCACTTCCTCGTGGCTGTCCTGGGTGGTGTAGCGTCCGGCGGTGTCCAGTAACACGGCTTCGTCGGTAAACCACCAGTCGCAGTTGCGGGTGCCGCCGACTCCGCGCACCTTGCCGGCGCCCAGCGGGAAGCGCAGGCCGGAGTTGATCAGCGCAGTGGTTTTGCCAGAACCGGGCGGGCCGATGATGATGTACCACGGCAACTGGTACAGGTATTGACCGCGCCCGGATTTGCCACCCAGCCGCGCTTTCTTGAGAACGGCCAGCGCTTCATTCAACCCTTCCTTGAGAGTGGAGATTTCCTCGGATGAAGCCGCTTCGCGCTCTCGCCGCTGTTGCTGCTCGCGAGCCGCTCCCTGGTCGCTGCTGGCGGCTCCGGTGGCACCAACTGCCCCGCTGCCTGACCCCGCCTGACCGGCTAGGTCAGTCAGCATTTTACCATTCTTGCGCAGGATGCTGATGTAAGCCACTAACTGGGTCAGGGCAAAGGCGCCGCCCACCGTCATGATAGTCACAATACGGCTCAGGTTCGAAGACAGCGGACTTTGGCCGGCGACGGCGATCAGCGGCCCGATGTACCAGATCAGCGCCGCGACAGCCAGCACGCCGGTAATGCCGATGAACCACCGGCTCTTGAAAAAGCTCAGGATCTTATTCATGACGTCCCCCTAGTTGACCCGCGCCAGCAAAATGATATCGACGCGCCGGTTCTGCGCCCGGCCCTGGGGGGTATTATTGGTTGCGACCTTCTCCGTGTCGGCGCGGCCTTCGCTGATGAAACGGCCGGGGTTATTGTTGACCGCCGCCAGCAGTTTGACCACGCTGTCGGCGCGCGCCTTGGAAAGATGCCAGTTGGAGGGGAATTGCAGGGTGTTAATCGGCACATTGTCGCTGTGGCCGGTGACCAGCACCTTACCCTGTACGGTGTTGAGTTCCTGGCCGATTTGGGTCAGCAGGGGCAGAAACGCCGATTTGATGTTGGCGCTGCCCGAATCGAACAGTCCGTCGCCACGAATGCGGATTGTCGTTTTGTCCGCATCGTCAATGACGTCGATCAGTCCCTGACGGATTTGCGGATCGAGGAATTTGCGCAGATCCTGCGAGACCCGGAGGCGATTTTCCTGCGCCTGCGGTTTGACTGGCGCCGCCGTCGCCGTCACACCGCCACGCCGGACCATAGCCACCGTTTCGTCGCGAATGCCGCCCATGGCGGTGAATACGGGATCGGACGCGCTATTGAGCAGCCAACTGAAGATCGTGTAGGCCAGCAGTAGCAAAGCGGTTGCCACCGCCGCCACCACCCACAGCGGGACATAGCGCATCAGTGGATTTTGCTGTTCGACGCTGCCGCGCCAGTGCGGAGACAAGTCCCGCTCGAATTCGCCGCGGGCGGTGCGGATGGCGTTATAGGTTCGTTCCCGCTGTTCGTCCAGCCGGCTGCGGCCATTGTCCAGCAGTCGATAGCGGCCCTGGAAACCGAATGCCAGGCACAGATACATTAATTCCAGCAAGTCCAGGTTCTTGCGCGGATCCTGGATGATCGCGTCCAGCAGTTCGAAGACCTTTTCGCCGCCCCAGGTTTCGTTATGGAAGGTAATCAGCAGGCTGTTCTCGCTCCATTCGCTGGCCCGACCCCAGGGGGTGTTGAGCACCACTTCATCGAGCGTCGTACACAGCACATAGCGGGCGCGGAACACGGTTTTTTCATGAAGACCGGTGTTGCGGGCGTTGGTGGTGAAGGTTTTGATTTCCTCGATCATCCGCTGCCGCAACTGCTCAGGATCAGGATGTGAGGAGGTATTTTTCAGCCGCATGATCAGGCTGAGCAGCGGCTCGGCAGCCGCTTCCAGCGGATTGAGGCCGACCCCATGCGAGATCGGCGTGGAATCGGGGGATGGGGCGGGGCGCGGCGATGGGGGAGGGGGAGATTCGGCGGTAGACCCCGGGCGGCGGCCGCCCGGCACCGGCCGGATGATGGTGCGATCACCTTCGTCGCCGCTGGCAAATGGATCGTCAATGGTCACAGTTCGTTACTCCATCACTCTTTGATGGCCCAGAACACCATTTCCAGTCCTGGGAATTCGCCGCCGACGTGGAAAGCAAAGCCGCCGGAATTGAGCAGTTGCTTCCAGAACTCGCTGCTGCGGTCGAGGCGGAAATAGGTGAAATCAGCGCGGTAGGGAATTTCCCGGGGCGCGACCGGCAGGGCGCTGACGCCGATACCCGGCAGATGGTGATTGACAAATTGCGCGATGCGCTCCACTGGACCGATTTTAACCTGGGTCGGGAAGCGGTTGCGCAGCAGGTCGGTGGCCATATCGGCGCGCACTGCCAGGATAAAGGTAGCCTTGGTGAGCAAGGGGCGTTCGCGGTCGGTGATGATCGCGACCCGAATGCCATATTGGCGCTCCTCGATGGGGATGCGGATCGCCGCCTCGACTTCTTCCAGGCTGAGTGAGCGGCGCAGCTCGGTCATTAGCACCGCGAAGGTTTTATGCAGGTTGTCGTGATCGTAGGAGGGAAAGATCGGCGGCCGCCGCTTGACCTTGTCGGTGAAGGTGGCCATTTCGCCGGCGACTTGCAGGGCGATCTGGTAGAACGTTTCGGGATGCAGGCCGGGCATGTCCGCCAGATGGGCGAACAGCGGTTCAAAGCGGTTGACCGCTTGCAGGCGCAGAAATTGGGCGATATCCAGGTTGGCGCCGCGCGCCGCGCCGGCGCCGACGACTCGTTCAGCCAAGGCGTCGCCGCGTTGATGCAACAGGCCGAGGACTTCGGTGACGAAGCCTTTCAGGGCCGGTACGCCGCGACAGTCCAGGCAGGGTGGCAGATAGTCAGCATCCAGCACCACGGTCTGGTCGGAGCGTTTCTCCAGCACCTGAGCGATGCTGATGCAGGTATAGTCGCTGGAATCACGGGTGTCGAGGAACAGCCGCAACCGGCGCTCGCCGATCTCGACCTGAGCGCTGTTATTGGCGGTGTCGATGTTATTGTCGCGCACTTCGCGGGCGGTGGCCCGGTAACGGGCGGAAGTATCCTGATAGTCGCCGCGCTCCACATCGGCCATGCCGGTGCGTCGCAGCGGCAGGGCCAACATGACCCGCGTATCGCGCACATCGGCGTCGATCTCCAGCGGCGGCGGCGGCGGATCATGGTCGGGAATGCTGAATGGAGTGCCATCGGGCAGCAGTCCCCGGGCCGTGGTGACGCCCACTTTGCCGAGCGCCAGCGCTTCCCGGTCCAGAGCCAGTTCCACGACGCCCCAGGCATAAGGCCGCAACGGATTGCAGGATTGCCGAACCAGAGCTTCCAGATAACGGTCCTGCTGTTGAAAGTGCTGGGGACGCAGAAACATCCCCTCGGACCATACGACCTTGCTGTACCAACTCATGGCGATAGTACTCGTTGCATTGCTTTATTGGTCCTCGACGGTTGGCCGACCTCTATCAATTTAGCATCCATGGCGCGAAACGGTAGCCAACCAAGGAGAGAGAGCAGACCGACGAATTCAGCGGGAGCGTAACCGTTCCTCGTAAGCGCGCGCGAATTCGTCGCCGAACAGTTCGTTGAAATCATCTTCGGCTTCCCGGGCAATGGCCTGATATTCGGCGTTGAACAAGTCCCAGTATTTGGCCTTGCGATTCGCCGGCCAGAGATTATCCAGGACGCTCTGTTCGAGGCGGGTTTCCAGATTGCCCGGATCGAACCGGGTGAGCAGGCGGTTCAGCGCCGCCTGAATCCCGGCCATGACCGCCAGTTGGTGGGCCTTGATGTCGTTGAAGCCCTCGCGCACGGCCTGGACCGGCGACATGTAGGCGCCCTGTTGGCTGGCTAACAACAGCGCCATGACGTGTTCTGCCCGTAGCGGTGGCTGACCGGGTGGGGTTTTGAGGGGATTGTTCTCTACGGGACCGATGGCGGTGCGATCCAGCCGGAATTCGCCTTTGATATCGCCGCGCGCCTGCAGGATGTCCATCAGTCCCTGGACCGTTTCGCGAAAGATCGCGCCGAGGTTGGCCATCGTTTCTGACCACTGATCATCGCTCAACCGCAACTGAGGTAAACCGGTGCCTTCCAGAAAGGCGTGTAGCAAATCGCGGGCGTCGAGTCCGGCGGGTTCGACAGCCGCCGCCAACGCCGGAACGGGCGGTCGCGGCGCAGGAGTCGGCAGGGCGGGTTCCCGGGGTGGCGGTGTGAATAGCGGTTCGGGAACAGGAACTACCGGCTGGACCGGCGCGGCGGGGGGCATTGCCCACCAGTTATCAGGAATCAGGCCCGCAGAGTCGGCAGCGGGGCTGGACAGTTCAGGTGGCTCAGGCAGGACTTCCTGACGGGCGGCGGGCGGTTCGGGGATCAGCAGATCCGGTGGTTCATAAACGGCACCTTCCGGACCGCCGACGTCTGGGGGGGGTTCGGTCGCAGCGCCGGGGTGAGGTGATCCGACGCCTGAGTGGGCGAGTCCGAGGTGGTCCTGGTCATCACGGCTGTCGGCGAGTAGATCGCTGAAGGAGGGTTTGACGATATCGGCGGATGCCGCTGAGTGGGCGAGTCCGAGGTGGTCCTGGTCATCACGACTGTCGGTGAGCAGATCGCTGAAGGAGGGTTTGACGATATCGGCTGATGCCTCGATGCGGGGCGGCATGATCTCCGGGATCGCAATAGGGGGCGGCGTCAGGCCGGGTTGCAGCGCCACATCGGTGATCGGACCTTCTGCTTCCTCCTCAATTGCAGTATCGGCGATGGCGACGGTGATTTCGTATTCCCCAAGGACGAAGTGGTCGCCGTCCTTGAGCCGAACCGCCTGGTTGCGGGCAATGCGCTGTTCGGAGTCGTTGAGGAATGTGCCGTTGGTGCTGGTGTCCGTGAGGACATAGCCGCCATCCTTGTAATGGACGACACAATGTTCGCTGGACAGGATGCGTTCGGGATCCTGCAGTATCCAGTCGTTCTTCGACGCACGGCCGATGCTGATCGAGCCGCGATCGAGAGTCTTGGCCGGTTCCTGACCGGGGGAAAGTCGCTGGTAGCTGGTGATGGTCAATTTCAGGGGCATGACGCGATGTCCGTTGGCGGGGATGCCTCGACCGTCCGGGCGGGTTTCATCGAATGCATAGAGGTTAATTGCTAGTATGCAGTCTATACTGCTCATGGCGTAGCGCCAAGCGAGGCTCGGTTTTTTAAGGCTAGCGAATTAGATGAGGTAGGCGACTGATGAGTATCATTGAGGTTGAAAACCTGTTAAGCGAAATTGCGGCCGATGCGCCGTGCGGCGAGGATCTGGAGTACGACTCGCAGTTTACAGAGATGGAAAAGCAGTCGCAGGGAGCGCCGGAACGTCAGTACGGCAGTACCATTATTCCCGCTGAACCGCCCAACTGGCGTGGCGTCCGCCAAGCCGCTCTGCATTTGCTGGAGCGCACCCGCGATTTGCGGGTCGCTGCCTACCTGACCCGGGCGCTGCTCAATACCGATGGTCTGCCGGGATTCGCCGATGGCTTGGCGTTGCTGGAGGGATTGCTCGAACGCTACTGGAGTAGCGTCTATCCACAGTTAGACCCGGACGACAACAGCGATCCCACACTGCGGGTCAATATTATCGCGGCGCTGTGTGACCCGGAAGCCACTCTGCGGGCCTTGCGCGAGATACCGCTGGTTAGTTCCCGTGCACTGGGACGCTTCAACTTGCGCGATGTCCAGATTGCCGCCGGTGTACTCACTCCGACCACTGCCAAGGAGAAGGCTGAACCGCCGACCCAGGCCAAAATCGATGGGGCGTTCCAGGATGCTGACCGGGAGGAGTTGAAAGCGACGGCTGGCACAGTTGTTGAAGCGGTGACACGAGTCGAACGGATCGAGGCATTGCTGACCGACCAGGTGGGGGCGTCCCAAGCGCCGGACATGAGCGCGCTGGGCAGAATCTTGAAGGAAATCCGCCAGGTGTTGACCGAACAGATGCAACGGTTGGGCATCAAGCTGGTGGAAGAAATCCCGATGGACGTTGAAGCCGGCGAAGGGTTGGCGCCCGATACGCCGGGCGCTGCCGTGACGGTCCAACGGATGGTGGTGGGTGAAATTGTCAACCGCGAAGACGCCCTCCGTATGCTGGACAAGATTTGTGATTACTTTCAGCGCTACGAACCCTCCAGCCCGGTTCCTTTTCTGCTCAGGCGGGCCAGGAATCTGGCGACTAAGGACTTTATGGAGATCCTGCAGGATCTGGCGCCAAGTGGAACCAGCCAAGCTGATTTGATCTTTGGGGCTTCCCACCAGAATGCCTGAAATTGATCGACCATTGACAATATCTTCGGATCACCCTACCAGAACGCCGGGCATTGATCTATAAATTAACTGAGCAATAAGCTAGGTTATCTGCTAGGCAATCCTTAAGAACGCGGTTTGAGTAGAGAGGTGAAACGCTAATGGCAATGAGCAGCCAGAAATTTATCGCCCGTAACCGGGCGCCGCGCGTACAAATCGAATACGAAGTCGAGGTGTATGGTGCGCAGAAGAAGGTCCAGTTGCCGTTCGTAATGGGGGTGATGGCCGATCTGACGGGTAAGCCGGCTGACCCCCTCGCCCCGGTAGCCGACCGGAAGTTCCTCGAAATCGATGTGGACAACTTTGACAACCGCCTGAAGGCCATGAAGCCGCGCGCCGCGTTCCGGGTGCCGAACACGCTGACCGGCGAGGGCGAGATGAGCGTGGACATCACGTTTGAGAGTATGGACGATTTTTCTCCGGCAGCGTTGGCGCGCAAGGTGGATCCCTTGAACCGCCTGCTACAGGCTCGCGAACATCTTTCCAATCTGGTGACCTATATGGACGGCAAAACCGGCGCTGAGGAACTCATAGCCAAGGTTTTGGCTGATCCCAGCCTGCTGCAGGCGCTGGCTTCCGCGCCCAAACCCCAGGAAAGCGCCACGCCTGCCGCCGAGGAGTGATGAATCATGGCCGAACTTGATCCGAGCGCCCAAGCCCAGCCGGGCGGCGCAACCGAGACCCTGGAAGTCAGCGATTTTTCATCGCTGCTGCAGCGGGAATTCAAACCCAAATCTGATCAGGCCAAGGAAGCCGTCGAAAGCGCTGTGCGCACCTTGGCCGAGCAGGCCCTGCAGCAGACCACGCTGATCTCCAAGGATGTCATCAAGTCGATTGAGTCGATGATCGCCGCGATCGACCATAAGCTGACCGAACAACTCAACCAGATCATTCACCATCCGGAGTTCCAGCAGTTGGAAGGGGCTTGGCGGGGACTGCATTATCTGGTCAATAATACCGAAACCGACGAGATGCTCAAGATCCGCGTGATGAACATCTCGAAGAAAGAGTTACACAAGACTTTGAAGAAGTTCAAGGGCACCGCCTGGGATCAAAGCCCCATCTTCAAAAGGATGTATGAGGAGGAGTACGGGCAATTTGGCGGCGAACCCTTTGGTTGCCTGGTGGGTGATTACCACTTCGACCATAGCCCGACCGACGTGGAATTGCTGAGCGAAATGTCAAAGGTTTCTGCAGCCGCCCACTGCCCGTTCATTGCCGGTGCCGCCCCGACCGTGATGCAGATGGATTCCTGGCAGGAACTGAGCAATCCGCGTGATCTCACCAAGATCTTCCAGACCCCGGAATACGCCGGGTGGCGCTCGTTGCGCGAATCCGAAGACTCCCGCTATATCGGTCTGGCGATGCCGCGCTTTCTGGCCCGGCGCCCCTACGGTGCCAAGTCCGATCCGGTGGAAGAGTTCGATTTTGAAGAGGACACCGAAGGGGCTGATAGCAACAAATACACGTGGGCCAACTCGGCGTATGCCATGGCGGTCAACATCAACACGGCATTCAAGCTGTATGGCTGGTGTACGCGGATTCGCGGGATTGAATCCGGCGGGGCGGTGGAGAATTTGCCGACCCATACCTTCCCCACCGATGACGGTGGCGTGGACATGAAATGTCCGACCGAAATCGCCATCAGCGACCGGCGCGAGGCCGAACTGGCCAAGAACGGCTTCATGCCGCTCATTCACAAGAAAAACTCGGATTTCGCTGCGTTCATCGGTGCGCAGTCGCTGCAGAAGCCTGCCGAGTATGAAGACCCGGACGCTACGGCCAACGCAAATTTGTCGGCTCGGTTGCCCTATCTGTTTGCCACCTGCCGCTTTGCGCATTATCTGAAGTGCATGGTCCGCGACAAGATCGGTTCCTTTAAGGAACGCGAAGACATGCAACGGTGGCTACAGAAGTGGATCATCCAGTATGTCGATGGTTCGCCAGAACACTCCAGCGAGCTGGTCAAGGCCAAGAAGCCGCTGGCCGCCGCCGAGGTGCGAGTGGAAGAGGTCGAGGGCAATCCTGGTTACTATACTTCCAAGTTCTTCCTGCGTCCGCATTATCAGTTGGAAGGCTTGACCGTATCGTTGCGCCTGGTTTCCAAGCTGCCTTCGGTCAAGGGCGCGTAAGCACACTGCGAACGGGTCAAACTGGTAGGCCAGCTTGCCAGTTTGACCCGTTCGGATGAACCGGTCAGCGCGGCTAATTCCCTCGCTAACCGAGTAATAAAATAAATAAAATCATGCACATATATTTTTGGCATGGATGATGCTTTGTAGTCATGCAACTGGGTTCGAGGTGATGGTGAATCCGGTTGCAGTCCAAGCAGCGAGTATCGCGGCTGGTTTGACCAAAACCCTTGTTTTTTGAAGTTAACCACTGTGGAGAGCAATCATGTCTTTTGATACCTTTTTGAAACTGGAAGGCCCCAATGTCGCAGGCGAATCAACCGACGCGACGCATGCGGGCGAATTCGAGATTTACAGCTTCAGCTTTGGTGCCAGCAACCCGGTGACCATCGGGTCAGGATCGACCGGTATGTCCGGTGGCAAGGTGTCGGTATCCAGCTTCAACATCATGAAGAAGACCGATAAGGCGTCACCGATTCTGTTCAAAATGTGTGCTAATGGAGAACACTTCGATAAGGCCACGGTGACCTTACGCAAAGCGGGTGGAGCGGGTGGCCAGCAGGAATACTTGGTCTACACCTTTGAAAAGGTGTTCGTCGAGTCGATCCAGTGGTCCGGTTCGACGGGCGGCGATGATACACCGACCGAAAGCCTGTCGCTGGCTTACGGCACGTTCTCGATCTCCTACAGCCCGCAGAAGTCCGAGGATGGTTCGCTGGATGCCGCAGTCGTGGCTGGCTGGGATCTGACCACGAATACAGAAAAGGCCTGATCGACGGGCTTGCCGCCTGATTTAGGCGCACTCGATCACCCGGTGGGCGTTGCTCACCGGGCGTTTTGTTTGATCCCGCAATAACGGAGTGGTTCTTATGGCGGCAATCGACATGCTGCGTGACAGCAGCCTGAGCCAAGCGCTGGAGCACCTGCAGCAGCAGGTGCGTAAACAGCCAGCCGATCCGAAGCATCGGATTTTTCTGTTTCAACTGTATTGCATCCTGGGTGAGTGGCAGAAAGCACTGAACCAGTTGAATGTACTGCGCGAAATGGACGCCGAAACATTGCCCATGGTGCAGACCTATCAGGAAGCCATTCAGTGCGAAGCATTGCGCCGACAGGTGTTTGCGGGCCAGCGGACGCCGCTTTTATTTGGCGAACCGGAAACCTGGCTGGCGCTGATGCTGGAGGCGCTCCAGTTGACCACGCAGAATGAGCATGGCAAAGCCGGGGATTTGCGCGCTCAGGCGCTGGAACAGGCGCCGGTGACCAGTGGTCGCTGCAATGACCAACCATTCACCTGGTTGATGGACGCTGATCCACGACTGGGTCCACTGCTGGAAGCCATTATCAACGGCCGTTACTACTGGATTCCGTTCCAACGCATTCACCGAATTGAACTCGAACTACCCACTGATCTGCGTGATCTGGTTTGGTTGCCCGCCAATTTTACCTGGGTGAATGGCGGTCAGATCGTTGGATTAATTCCAGTACGTTATCCCGGCTCCGAACAATCGGTGGATGATGCCATTCGTATGGCGCGCAAAACTGACTGGCAGACGATTGATGATGCCACCCAGTTGGGACTGGGACAACGGCTCCTGGCGACCGATACTGACGATTACGCTCTCTTGGATCTGCGCACGATCGAGCTTGACGCTGCCGTGGCCGAGGGAGGCGATGGCTGAACTCACCCCGAAGGACCGCTTGCAGCCTTCGCTTTTGGATCGGCTGGCCGATGACGAACCGGATCAGTTGCAGGAATCCCGCGAAAAACGCATTTTATCGATGAGCCGGTTGCGCAAGAGCGTGTTGCGCGATTTGGAGTGGCTCCTGAACACGGTGCGCCTGCCGAGCCACTATGAGATTGAACGCTACCCATCCGCCGCCCATTCTGTGATCAATTTCGGCTTGCCGCCGTTGTCCGGAACTCTAGCTAACGGATTGAATATCAACGAGTTGGAGAATATCTTGGTCCAGGTTATCAAGGACTTTGAACCACGCATCCTACGGAGTACAGTCAAAGTCCGGGTCATCCTGGCGCAGGACCTGATGAGCCATAATACGTTGACGTTCATCATCACTGGTGACCTGTGGGCGCAGCCCTTGCCTTTGCAACTGTATTTGAAAACTGAAATTGATCTGGAAAGCGGCCAGGTCATGGTTGAAGAAGCTGACCATTCGATGAGTATGCACTGAATATGGATCCCCGCCTTCTGCAGTATTACAACCGGGAATTACAACACCTGCGCGAAATGGGCGGGGAGTTCGCCCGCGAGTATCCGAAAATCGCCGGGCGACTGGGACTGGATACATTTGAATGCGCCGACCCCTATGTCGAGCGCTTGCTGGAAGGCTTTAGCTTTCTGGCCGCGCGGGTGCAACTGAAAATCGACGACGAATTTCCCAAATTCACCCAGCATTTGCTGGACATTATTTACCCGCACTATCTGGCGCCCACGCCGTCGATGGCAGTGGTGCGGTTCCAGCCCGATCTGACCGAGGGTAGTCTGGAGTCAGGTTTTATCATTCCCAGAGATACTGATCTGCATAGTTTGCTGGGCAAGGGCGAGCAGACTGCGTGTGAATATCGCACCGCACATCCAGTCACCTTGTGGCCCCTGGAGATTACCGAGGCGCAGTATTTCGCTGGCAAGGAGCCGGTCGCCTTCCTTGACCTACCCGATCTGGCGAAAATCCGGGCCGGTCTTCGGCTGCGGTTGCGCACCACGTTGCCCGGTCTGACCTTCAGCAAATTGCCCTTGGAACGATTGTCGTTGTATTTGCATGGTAGTGACGCGCTGCCTATGCGACTGTATGAGCAACTGTTGGCGAATACGGTGATGGTGGTGGTGCGGCCTGGCCAACGGCCGGCGCCTTGGCATGAAGTGGTGGCTGGCCGGCTAATTCAGCGACTGGGCTTTGAGCCAGAACAAGCGCTGCTGCCCTATGTCCCCCCTTCATTTCAGGGCTATCGTTTGCTGCACGAGTATTTCACCCTGCCGCAACGCTATCTGTTTGTGGAATTGGGCGGACTGGGGCCGGCGGTGGGCCGTTGTGTGGATTCAGAGTTGGAACTGCTAGTCCTGTTTAACCGGGCCGATCCTGTGTTGGAAAATACAGTTGCTGCGGCAAATTTTGCGCTGTTCTGCACCCCGGCGATTAATCTGTTTCCGAAACGCGCCGACCGCATTCACCTGAGCGATCAGTTCGTCGAATATCACGTATTGCCCGATCGTACGCGGCCGATGGATTTTGAGGTCTACCAAGTCGCCAGCGTCACTGGGATCGGTACTGAAAATGACGAACAGGAATTTCTGCCCTTTTATGCTCGTTATGATCGATTGAATCAGCGTGATCAGCGCGCCTTTTACACGGTTCAGCGGTTACCGCGTCTGTTATCGAGCGAGCAGCGCCGGGTTGGCCCCCGTTCCAGTTATGTGGGCAGCGAAAGCTATCTGGCATTAGTGGACGCTAATGAAGCACCTTATCATGGTAATTTGCGCCAACTGGCGGTGACGACATTATGCACCAACCGTGATTTGCCACTCCACATGCCGGTCGGGCAGGGCGAGACCGATTTTACCCTGAACACCAGTGCGCCGGTGCGAGCCGTGCGCTGCCTGGTTGGACCGACCAAGCCGCGTCCTTCCCATGCGCACGGAGATACCGCCTGGCGGCTGATTAGTCACCTGTCGTTGAATTATCTGTCGATTGCCGACAGCGACGCTCGTCAGGGCGCGGTCGCCTTGCGGGAGTTGCTGGCGCTGTACGGCGATCTGGCTGAGGCAGCGGTTCGCAAACAGATCGATGGGGTGCATTCGGTCCGGGCGACGCCGGTGACCCGGCGTGCGCCTATTCCAGGCCCCATCGCTTTTGTCCGTGGTCTGGAAGTGACTATAACCCTGGACGAAACGGCGTTTGAGGGCGAAGGTATTCTGCTGTTTGGGGCGATGCTGGAACGGTTTTTTGCCAAATACGCTTCGATCAATTCCTTCACTGAAACGGTCGTCCGATCGACCGAGCGCGGCGAGATTATGCGATGGCCAGTCCGGATCGGACAGCGGCACACGCTGTAGCTTTATTTGAGGCGTTACGGCAGCGGCCGTATGCCTTCCATGTTTTTCAGGCGCTACGCCGTCTGGAGTGTGCGTATCGGGATTTGCCCCGGCTGGGGAATTCAACGCGCCTGAGCGACGATCCGTTGCGGCTGACGCAGGAGCCGTCGCTGGCGTTTGCGCCCTCCACGCTCGCGGCGTTCGATCCGGGGGATGAGCATCATCCACCGCGCTTGTCTGAATATTTCCTCGGTTTGTTTGGCCCCCAAGGGCCGTTGCCGCTGCATCTGACCGAATATGCGCGCGATCGGGTGCGCCATCATGACGACCGCACCTTTGTCGGCTTTGCCAATATCTTTCATCATCGAATGTTGTGCCTGTTTTACCGGGCCTGGGCCGAGGCGCAGCCGACAGTCAGCTTTGACCGGCCGGAAACCGATCGCTTCCATGTTTATATGGGTGCTCCGTTTGGTCTGGGGATGCCGTCGTTGTGGAATCGGGATGCCGTCCCGGACTTGGCGAAGTTGCACTACGCTGGCCGGTTGGCGTGCCAAACCCGTAATGCTGAGGGCCTGCAGGCGATTCTCGGAGATTTTTTTCATCTACCAGTGGTGATTGAGAACTTCATTGGTCACTGGCTGCCGCTATCCAAAGCCAGTCAATGTCGTCTGGGGGAAACGCCAGCGACTGGTTCGTTGGGCATGACAGCGGTGATTGGAGAACGGGTGTGGGATTGTCAGTATAAATTCCGCATTATCATCGGTCCGATGAACCTGGCGGAGTTTCAGCGGTTTCTGCCGGGTAGTGACAGCCTGCGCCGCCTGATTGCCTGGGTGCGCAACTACATCGGTGATGAATTGCTCTGGGATGTCAATCTGGTCCTCAGGAAAGAGGATGTGCCGCCCTTGAAACTCGGCGAGGGATCACAACTGGGCTGGACGACTTGGTTGACCAGCCAGCCCTTGGCGCATGATGCCGATGATCTGAAACTGGATGCCGTGACGTATTGCAAGTAAAGGCTAAAGGTTAAAGGTTGACCAGCAGACCGTGTTGATCTTTTCGCCGTTAACCGTTCATTTTTAACCGCCAAAGGAGTCCGAATCCATGGCCGAAATCAGTCGCGTTGCGCTGTTCGGGAAGTTGAATAGCCTGGGTTATAAAGCCATTGAAAGCGCTACCGTGTTTTGCAAACTGCGCGGCAATCCGTATGTGGAGTTGGTGCATTGGCTACACCAGATTTTGCAATTACCGGATTCGGATTTACATCGCGTTATTCAGCATTTCAACCTGAACCCTGCGCGATTGGCCAAGGATTTTACCGAAGCGCTGGATCGTTTACCGCGTGGCGCCACGTCGATTTCCGATTTGTCCTCGCATGTGGACGCCGCAGTCAGGGAGGCGTGGGTCTACGCGACCCTGATGTTCAAGGATGTCCAGGTGCGCACCGGTCATTTGCTGGTCGGGATGTTGAAAACGCCCGATTTGCGCAATGCGCTGCTGGCCATCTCTCGCGAGTTCGACAAGACCAAGCTGGATGATTTGACCGAGCGCTTTGCCGATATCGTCGCCGCTTCGCCGGAATCTGCTTTGCGCGCAGCGGATGGCTCCCAGGTGGGCGGTGGAGCAGCGCCCGGCGAGGCGAGTGAAGCTATGGCTCCGGCGCAGATGGGCAAACAGGAAGCACTGCAACGCTTCTCCGTAGATTTGACGGAACGGGCGCGCAAAGGCGAGCTGGACCCCATCGTGGGTCGCGACGAGGAAATCCGCCAGATCGTCGATATTCTGATGCGCCGTCGCCAGAACAATCCGATCCTGACCGGCGAGGCCGGCGTCGGCAAGACCGCAGTGGTGGAAGGTTTCGCCCAGCGCATTGCGTCCGGCGATGTGCCGCCGCCACTCCAGGAAGTGACCTTACGGGTGCTGGATGTCGGCTTGTTGCAGGCCGGGGCCAGTATGAAGGGTGAGTTTGAAAACCGTCTGCGGCAGGTCATCGACGAGGTGCAGTCCTCGCCCAAGCCGATCATTTTGTTCATCGACGAAGCGCATACCCTGGTCGGGGCTGGCGGCGCAGCAGGCACCGGCGACGCCGCTAACCTGCTCAAACCAGCGCTGGCGCGTGGCAAGTTGCGCACCATCGCCGCAACGACTTGGGCGGAATACAAGAAACATATCGAAAAAGATCCCGCTCTGACCCGACGCTTCCAGGTGGTACAGGTCGGCGAGCCGAGCGAAGAAAAGACCGTGCTGATGATGCGCGGCATGGCTTCAACTATGGAACAACATCATCGGGTGCAGATTCTGGATGAGGCGCTGGAAGCGGCGGTCAAGCTGTCGCATCGTTATATTCCGGCCCGTCAGTTGCCGGACAAGGCCGTGAGCCTGCTGGATACCGCCAGCGCCCGGGTGGCGATCAGCCTGCACGCGGTTCCCGCTGAAGTGGAAGATTGCCGTCGCCGGATTGAGGGATTGCAGACCGAGTTGGAAATCATCGCTCGCGAAACGGCAGTCGGCATCGACACAGCCCAGCGCCAGGCCGACGCGATGGCGAAGTTACAGGTCGAGGAAACACGGTTGGCGGAGCTGGACGCCCGCTGGCAGGAGGAGAAGGGCTTAGTCGATCAGATTCTCGAACTGCGCGCCAAACTGCGCGGCGTCAGCGGGGTGGTGGAAGCCGATGCAGCGACGGTGGTCGATGCTGAACGACAGACCCGGTTGGCGGAATTGAAAGACCTGCAAGCCCGGTTGCACGAATTACAGGGCGAGAAGCCGCTGATTTTGCCCAGCGTCGACGCCCAGGCGGTGGCCTCGGTGGTGGCCGACTGGACCGGTATCCCGGTCGGGCGCA
>Ga0209507_1000140_pt1 | contig 101479 bp, 93 predicted proteins | sample AD_UKC028_MetaG_FD_184414 | JGI IMG/M metagenome (GOLD analysis project Ga0209507, IMG submission 184414) | Active sludge microbial communities of municipal wastewater-treating anaerobic digesters from USA - AD_UKC028_MetaG (SPAdes) (version 2) | ecosystem: Engineered > Bioreactor > Anaerobic >...
GTTTCCACAAACCGAACCGTCGGCAGAGCGCGTCGATGAGAACCTGCCCGCCGTGAGCCGTGGCCTGGTCAGAGTTGGTCAGCAGGAGGTGAAGATTGGATTTCCGTTTGGTAAAAGCTGGCACGCCAATAGATCACCATAATGGTGATGTACTGGCAAGCACTTTTTCACCTATTTATGCATTTTTCTTCACGAGGCTAAGGATTGAGGGAATTGTCGTTCAGTTTTGGCGCAAGCAACGGGAATTCCCCCGCGATACCGCCTGGTTGCCGGTGCGAATGCGGCTATACCCCGGTGTGTATCCCATGGGGGTCGGGCCCCATGGGATACACACCGGGGTCCAACCGTTGTCGGACCGGGTCCGCGCCCCGTCTCAACTGCCGTAACCGTGCGCCTTGGCCCGCCAGCCGAGCGCGCAGGCGAGCGTGCCGATGCCGGCGACGATGAGCATGCCGATGAACCCGGCATCCCAGCCATAGGTCTGCACGAGCTTGCCCAGGCCCCAGCCGGAAAGGGTGGTGCTGGCGTAACCGAAGAAACCGGTCAGCCCCACGGCGCTGGCGGCGGCTCGCTTGGTCGCAAGGTTGGCCGCGGCAATGCTGATGAGGCATTGCGGGCCGTAGATGAAAAAGCCGGAGGCGCACAGCAGCAGGGTGTTGAGGAACATGGACTGGCCGGCCACTTTCCAGAACAGCAGCACCGAGACGCCGGCCATCGCCATGTAAAACACGCAGGAACGGAAGCCGCGTCCGCCGAACAGCCGGTCGGTCAGCCAGCCGCCGATCAGCGCCCCCGTCATTCCCGAAATCTCATACCCCGCCACCATCCACCCGGCGTGGGTCAGTTGAAGACCCTTCGCTTGCGTCAGCAGCGTGGGGCCCCAGTCCAGCATGGCGTAGCGGATGGTGTAGACAAAGAAGTTCGCCACCGCCAGCAGCCAGATGTAGGGATTGCTGAAAACGTATTTGACGGCGACGGCTTTCCAGTCGCCTTTGTCCCCCGCGTCGGTCTTGACCTGAGTGCCTTGAACTTCCGGGAGGCCGACGGATTGCGGCGTGTCGGGCAACGCAAACCAAAGGAACGCCGCGCACAGGAAGGCCAGCCCGGCCGGCACAAAAAAGCAGAGCCGCCAGTTGCCGAAGTAACTGAGCAGGTAGCTGCACAGCACCACCACCATCCCCGCGCCGATGTTGGTCGAGGCATTCCAGATGGACATCTTGGTCGCCAGCTCCTGGGGCGGGACCCAGTGGGTGAAGGCCCGCGCGCACGGCGGAAAGCCCATGCCCTGGAACCAGCCGTTGATCATCCAAAAGAACCCCAGCGCGGCCACCGCCGAGCTAAAGCCGAAGCACACGTTCACGATTGCCGACAAGACCAGGCCCGTGGCCATGAAGGTGCGCACGTTGGAGCGGTCGCCGAAGAAGCCGTTGGCAAACTTGGACACCCCATACAGCACGCCGTGCAGCGTCAGAAACAGCCCGAGGTCGGCCTTGGTCACGCCGAGCGTCTGCTCCATCACCGGCATGGCGATGCTGAGGTTCTTCCGAACGAAATAGAAGGTCGCGTAGCCGATGATGGTGGCGACGATCATGCGCCGCTCCCAATAACGGTGTTTGGCCTTGATCTGCGCCGGGTCGGTCAGCATCACCGCCGCGGGCGGGGCCGGCTCGAAAATCCGCAGCAGCCAGGGGAACCGTTTGCGCCCGGCGGGCTGCGGGCCGGGAGCTTCCGTTGGGAGCGTCGGCGCTGACATTTCGGCGGAGCCTGCCTTAACGGCTTCGGGAGGGGAAGCCTACTTTTGCTGGCCCGTCATCCGGGCATACCGCTCCAGCTCGGCCTTTCGGGTTTCGCCGGACCAGCCCAGCAACTCGCCCATCCACTCGGCGACCTCCCGCGCCTTGCCGGCGGCATCGCGGTAGAACCAGTGCCAGCTTGTCCGCCGCACCATCACGTCGTCCAGGTGCACCGCCCATTCGCGGTTCACGTAGTGCTCGACCGGCGCGCGGCTGAATGGCGGCGGCGCAATGGCGCTCACGCCGGCCGTCTCGCTCGGTGGCAGCAACGGCTCCTGCGCCGTCCGGCATGCCCCCACCGCCCCGTTCGACCCTTTCAACTGCTTCAACTTCCTGACAATCTGATCCACCGTCTGCTCGCCCATGTGCCGGTAGGTAGTGAGCTTGCCTCCGGCCACATCCCACCAGCCCGGCTCCGGATTATGAATCTCGTGCGCGCGCGACACGTCCGACGGCCCGCCGTTCGGGTTGGCCACCAGCGGACGCAGCCCGGCCCACGCGCTGATCACATCCTTCTCCGTCAGCTTCGCCTTCGGGAAGAACTGGTTGGTCACTTGCAGCACATACCCGATGTCCGCGGCGTCGGCCCACACATCCTCCAGCGACCCCTGGTAATCGGTGTCGGTCGTGCCGATGATGGTCCGCTCGCCCCACGGAATCACAAAGAGAATGCGCTTGCCTTCGGTCATCACCACCGTCTCGCTCACCGGCGCCCGCGCGTGGTCCACGACCAGGTGAATGCCCTTGGTGGCGCGCAGTTTCACGCGGCTGTGCGGCAAACCGTCCGCCCACGGCCCGGTGGCGTTCACCACGGCATAAGCGCGTGCCTTGAAAGTCCTCCCGGCCAGGACATCCTCAACCTCGCACTCCCAAAGCCCGGACCGCGTCGCGTTGTGGTAGCGGCAGTAATTGAGCAACGTCGCCCCCTTCGCCGCCGCCGAGCGCAGCGTGTCAATTGTCAGGCGCGCGTCGTTGGTAAACCCGTCGAAATAGCGCACCGCGCCCGTGAGGCCGTCAGGCGTCAGGCCCGGCACCATCTGCAGCACCTCGCGCTGGTTGTGCCACGTGGACTTGCCCAGGTTGCGCCCGCCGCACAGCAAGTCATAAATCTTCACCCCGATCTTCAACTGCCACAGCACCCAGTCCTTGTTGCCGCGATAGGTGGGAAAGATGAACGGCAGCGGGTCCGCCAGGTGCGGCGCGATGTGATGAATCACCTTCTTCTCGACGCTCGCCTCGTGCACCAGGCCCACCCGCCCCTGCGCCAAATAGCGCAGCCCGCCGTGCAGCAACCGGCTCGAGCGGCTGCTCGTCCCAAATGCAAAGTCGTGCCGCTCCACCAGCGCCACCCGCAGCCCGCGCATCGCCGCGTCCCGGGCCACCCCGGAGCCGACAATGCCGCCGCCGATCACCAAAACATCAAACGCGTCTTCCTCCAAAGCCCGCACCGCGGCCTGCCGCTGCGCGCCCGGGCCCGCCTTCTCTTTGCTTGTATTCGTGTTCATCAATTCAATCCTTTCGCTTGCCGCGCCGCTTTCAACCGCTCGCCCAGCTCCGCCAGCCCGGACAAAACCAGGTCCGGCGGCGGCGAGCACTTGGCGGCCGCCGCCGCCGTCGTCTCACCCGTCAACACCAGCACCCCCAACGCCCCGGCCTTCCGGGCCATCGCCATATCCGTGTACAAACGGTCCCCCACCATCGCCAGCTCCGCCGCCGCCAGCGCGTGCCGATGCAGGATCCCGCGCAACATGCACGGGTCCGGCTTGCCCAGCACCACATCCGGCCCCCGCCCCGCCGCCTGTTCCAACGCCGCGCACACCGCCCCGCAATCCACCAGCACCGTCGGCTGGTCCGTCGGGCAAATCCGATCCGGATGCGTGGCCACAAACGGCTTGCCCCGGCTGATCCAGTACGCCGTGCGGCACAAACGGGCGTAAGTCAGCTCCGTGTCGAAGCCCGCCACCACCGCGTCCGGCTCATCCTGCGCGCTGTCCGCCGTCAACGCAAACCCGGCGGCCGCCATCTCCTCCCGCATGCTCGCGGTGCCCAGAATGAACAGCCGCCGCGCCGCCGGCATCCGCTCCCGCAGATACTCGATCGTCGCCTGCGTGGAGGTGTAGAGCTGATCCGCGCCCGCCGAAATGCCGATCTGGCGCAGCCGGGCCAGGTAATCCTTGCTGCTCTTGGACGAGTTATTCGTCAGGAACGTGTGCCCAATGCCCAGCTCCCCCAGCAAGCCCAGGAATGGCCGGGTCGAATCAAAAAGCGTGCCGCCGCTGTAAATGGTCCCATCCATATCCAGCGCGACATGGCGAATACATTGCAAACGACTATTCATCAAACGACGGCCAGCAGCCGTAAATCTCACCACGCCCCGTGATCGAGCGTTAACGCACTAAGTATCAAACCGCGAACCCACTGTCAACCCTGCAACGTCCAAAGGTGAGAGACAGCATTCTTCCGGAGTGAGAGCATCCACGGAAGACAAGGGGTCCGGCATCCAGGTTGCCAGGCACCGAGACCGGCAACCTCTCATTAACACCCCGCTTGAGCGGGGTGTCACGGTGTGATGACGGTATCGCAACCGTTTCAACGGTTTGCCAGACACCGGGCCGGCTTGGAAACCGTTGAAACGGTTCTGTTCCTTTGGCGGTCCTGGCCACCCCGCTCAAGCGGGGTGTTAATGAGAGACGCTGGCAGAATTCCGTCGCACACCCAATCCCCAACCAAGTCCGCCCCAACTCCCCGCCCTGAGGCGCCAGGCGCCTTCCACGCGCCGACCGCCAGGCGATCGAGTCCATCTGACCCCGAAACCCGGCCCCCCCGCGCCAGGGATCCCCTCCGTATCCGCACCGTATCCACACCGTATCCACACCGTAGGTTCAATTCAGTAACCTATTGTGGTTGCTTCACTTGCGGCCACTTGCCGGGTGGCATCCCTCAACTGCCGGGTCAAGGCCCGGACAATGGGTTTCCGCGGTAAATCCGCAGAAAATACACCAGCGCGGCAAAATCATAAGCGGCATGCGTGATCATCGGGGTCAACAGGTTCCCAGTCCAACTCCACAGCAATCCCAAATACACTCCAATGCAAGTTGCCATGATGGCGTAAGTCCAGGTCAGCAAGTGGCAGGCGCCAAACAGCGCGGAAGCCAAAACCAAAGCCACCAGCATAGTGACCCGCTCCGACAGGCTTCCCTGAATGGCGCCCCGGAAGAACGCCTCCTCGGCGATGCCGGCGATCGCCGAAATCGTGAACAACTGCAGCATTGACCACTGCCCGAACAAAGGCCGGAGCAGAGAATCCAGCAGGTCGCGATGACGGGCGAAGGGCTGAAGATTTGACCTGAGCGACCAGAAGAAGAACAGCAGGGGAGGAATAGCCGCGATGATTCCAAGAACCGCTGATCGGACGTTCCACTGGATGTCCGAAAGAGCGGGCCGATGAAACAGCCCGCTCCACCCCGCCGCCAGGACCAACAACGCCAGTTCGCACAGACAGGCGGCAGTGAATGACAGGCTTCGGTTTGGGCCAGCCATCATTTCCTCCTGGGCGCGAGGTTGGTCCCTGGGCTGGCGACCTACAGGGAATCCGGACGTTGGAAGTTGATGTCGCCCTTAATCGAAACAGAACGGGCCGGGAACGCCAACCACAAGAAAGTCCGTGCGCAAGGAATCAACTTCATGTGCCGACGAAATCAAACCAGCGACAGGGTGTAAAGGATGGATGTCGCCCCTCCCCGGCATGCTCTGCGCCCTGAAATCCCTCAGGGAGGGCTCTTGCGGCCACTGGCTTTGCCATCCAGCAAGCAGGCGGAGGTCTTGCGGCGGCGTCGGTCCCGTCGGGGGCACCACCGGCGACGCCGGTCGCGCCGGCGCAGTGCGGCGGGTCAGGAAAGCCGAGCCCACAACGGTAATGCTGGCCCCGCCTCCTCCGGTCAGACTTAAAGCAGTAATGTTCATGCCGGCCGATTGCGGCGCGTATTGAAGCGTGATGACCTGGTTCTGTGAGTCTCGCAAGGCATACCGGCTGCCCTCGACAATTCTAAACGGAGCCGACACCTTGGCCTCACCGCTGAGAGTGCCCGCACCCGCGTTTTGCACCGTCAAAGAAAGCTGGATGATTCTACCCACGGGGACCGACGCAAAATCCAGCCGGCGGGGTGAAACCGCGATGGCCGGCCTCCCGGAACCTGTGCTCGTGGCCGTGACCGGAGCGACCTTGACGTGATCCGCCGCCGCCGTCCTCTCAGTGGCGGGAGCCGATTCCATCTGTGCACCCGCATTCCGGGCCACCAGCAACTGCAAGGTGGCCAGAATCGCGCACAGAACCGTCTTCATCGTCATGTGCCTTAGGTCTTCTGACATTTTGGCCGACAACCAATCCTATCCTAGATTCAGACGCAAAGACGGCAATTCCGCCCAATACGGAGGCGCGTCCAAAGAAGTACGGAGAGCACCCCGGCTTTCCTCCTGGCAGGCCATGAGCAGGGAGCACCAATCGGCCCGGGCGGAGCCGCCCCTTGTAGTCCTATGCCCTACAAAAGCGCAAGTGTTTCACCTGACAGACAGAGGCCAGCCAATCATGTAAATACTGTGCACATAGCGGCGAAGTAATGAAGTAGCCACCGGGACGAGACGGCGTGTCGCGAGTGCCCGTCCTCACGCGGTGAAATTCTCGGACACCGGCAGGGCAGTCCGTTGCCTCGCCCTTTGGTCCATGAAGAATCGCTACGAGATCACCAGGCAGTGTCCGCGAGATCGGGAACGAAGGGGATGCTGCTGAGAAACGAATGAAAGTGCTTTTGCGGAAGACAAACAACAGCCACTACTACGTCGGAAAAGACCACTGGACGGCTGACTCCAGGTGCGCGCGGGATTTTGGAGAGGTGGAAACGGCCATCCAACTGCATCGGGACGAACGGTTGACGGATGTGGAGGTGGTGCTGAGTTTTGATGACCCCCAGTGCGAGTTGGTATTGCCCATTCGGCCGGGTAGTTAGCGCAGCAACTGACCCCGCTTAGGGCCTGAGCCGAAGCAAGCCAGGCTGAGCCGGAAGCTGCGCGGAGAGGCGGGACCCCATTCGCTGACCAAATTGCCCTCGCAGGAATTCAGGGCTGCCGCTGCAACTTGATCGCTTCATCCAGCAGTTGAAACAGCGCCTCCTTGTTGATCAATCCCACACTCGTCTTCACAACCTTGCCATCCACAATCACCAGCAACGTTGGGATGGAGCGTATCTCATACTTCTCGGCGAGCTTCGGCTCCTGGTCAACATTGACCTTCCCAAAAACGACATCCGGCCGCTCAATCGATGCCGCGGCGAAGATGGGGTCCAGCTTCCGGCAAGGGCCGCACCAGGGCGCCCAGAAATCCAGGACAATGGGTTTGTTCGCTTCCTTGACGAGCTGATCAAAAGCAGCTGTCGTAACCACTACCCGGGCGTCGGGTGTCTCCGGCTTGGTGCATCCGGCCAACGCGACGAGCGATGCCAGAAGCACACAGAAAAGGACTTGCGGCAGGTAATGTCTAAGCGGTGTTTTCATCATTGGTCCTGTACTGGACGGTTGTTACTCCGTCATTGTTATCTTCAAAACTCTCAGAATGGCCGCGCCTCGACTTGCTCTCCCAAGTTGCCGCAGGTCCACATCACAGCGCAGCTTTGCCCACCAATCTAAGGCTTCAACGCGCCCGCCACAAGCCCTGTTCCCGGGCTTGTCCAGCCTCTGTTTCAGGGAGCTGCGACGCCCCGGAAGGCCCGGTGGCCGCCGGTCGCAAAATCCTGGCAGGTCACCAGCAGGGAACCGTCGCGCAGGGACAGAGCGCCAGGAACATAGCAGTGGTGCGTGCCCGCAAAGATCGTCTCCGCGGCGGGCGGCCAGGTCCGCCCTTCATCAGGGCTGATCACGCATTTTACATCCGCCTTGATATGCCGGGGGTGGGTGCCGGATCGGCTGGGAACAGGCCGGTCTTCGTCCGTTGCGAAGACGCAGAGCAGTTGTCCGCCCGGCAGGCGGGTGATCCACGGCGACACGGCCAGGTGGTTGGGTTTGCCGCTCTGAAACACAATGTTCCGCTCCCGGTGCTGCCAGCTCCAGTTGTGTCCGCCGTCATCACTGGTGACCTGGCGGATGCAGTTGGCGTGGGGCGGAGAGGTCTGAACACTTTCAAACGCGCAGAGCAACCGGCCGGAGGGCAACTCCACCACGCTCGGCATCCCGTCGCGGGATAAGTGCCGGCGACGGTGCGCGCGGGAAACCGTAACCGGGTTTACCCACCGCTGCCGGGCCGCATCCCAGGTTTTCATGGTCAGCCACTGGTGCCGGAAAAAGCCGGCTCGATGCGGCGTATCCTCGTCGTCGAAGTAGCATTGCAGTGTGCCGTCGCGTTTCAACAGCAGGTAGCTCGACCAAAGCCCGCGCAGGGTCTGGTGTTCCGCGGCCGGAGCCAGCACGGATTCGGCCACAACTGAATGCGGCTGCCAGGTCTGCCCCGCGTCACGGCTGATTGTTGTTCGGATGGAATAACGGCGCAGACCGGCCTCGTTGGTGCGAATCTGGTTATCCCGGTAGCTGAACAACACCGCGCCATCGGGCAACTGGATCAGGTGCCCGTCGCCCATATCCCGTCCAGGCCGGGCCTGTGCGATCACCGAAAGGTCCCGCCAGCGCCTTCCCCCATCGCTGCTGCGGGAGCAAACGACGGCGGTCTCGCCCGCGCGCCATTCCGTGCGGGTAGCCAGGATGTCTCCCGTGGCCAAGAGCAAGGCCCCCTTCGCCCCGCCGGCTTGCGCGGACAGTTCGGACCAGTGGATCCGCCAATGCGATTGCACTGGCCGCAAGCTGCTGCAAGCGAACAGCAGCCCGGCCAAAAGGACCAGGGGGGCCGCGCCCAGCAAGGGGACTTTTGAACGCAGAGTCTGGCGGACGTTCATCCTCATGCCCTATCTCAACTCGGTGCCGTGTTCCGGCGTCGCAGCGTGCGCATCGCCCGCCAACTAAACATTTTCAATCCCACCTGTCAGCTTGTAGATTCAAGCCAACACGTCGCCGTGAAAAGAAATTACATTACCTTGGTCCTCCTGGCCGCTGCCGGAGGGTTGTGCATGAGTTGGTGCGGTTGCCGCAGCAATCCCGCCGCCGGCGCTGAAGAGCCAACCGCTTCCGTCCGGCCCATTGACGCGCGATTAACAGTGGTCGCCAGCCAATTCAAGCGAGCCGGCGATGGAAGCTGGGTGACCGGCGAACTGACCCCGAAGTTTGCGTTTGATGAATTGATTTATTCATGGCACCTCCGCCTCGCGCCGCAAGAAGGATTCCGGCTTTACTTGCGGGTCAAGCCGGCGGAGGGCGACTCCTCGCCCTGGCTCTACGGCGGTTACTGGGGTACGGTTCGGCGTCTGGAGAAGCGCAAGGAGCCTGCCTTCGATTGGGGGAAGGTGGCCATGGACCAACTCCTCCTCCAACGCAAAGCCAAAGCCTTCCAATTCAAGATCGTGGACGAAGGCCCCTTGCCCTTGAAACAGCCTCCCTCCCTCTCGGTGCTGGTCACCGACAACTCCCCGACGCCGGCGCTCGCTCAGCGCCATGCGTCCAGGCAGGCCCGGTCCTCCGCGCCCAGCGTCATTCTGGACCTGCCTTTTCGACGCCAGGCCGACTCACAAGGCAACCCGATGCCCGATCGCTGCCAGTCCGCAGCCCTGGCGACCGCCATGGAATACTTCAACAAGCCCATCGGATTGGAGAATATAGTGCCCTTGGCTTACGACGAAGAGTATGACTATCCCGGCATCTGGCCGCGAACCATTGGCGCCGGCATTCAACATGGATTTAAAGGCTACATTGACCGTTTCCGGGACTGGGACTATGTCCGCAAGACTGTTGCCGAGAACAAGGTCATCCTTTGCTCGATTAACATGCCTCCCGGGGAATACAAAGCCCCTCCCTACCCCAAAATCGGCGGACACATCGTCGCGCTCAATGGTGTCACCGATGACGGGCGGGTGGTGGTGACCGACTCAGCCCTTTGGCGGGATGGCCGCGGCTACCGGCTGCAGTGGTTCAAACAGGACTTTGAGAAAGTCTGGATGAAGACCAAAGGCGGCGTCGGCATGGTGATCTGTCCGCCGGCCAAAGCCCCGATGAAGCTCGTCAGCGATCTCCCGCCGTTTCCCGCGGACCGCCTAAAGCCTGCCGCCTCAGCGAAGGCGATTGGGACAAATCCGTAATTGCTGCTCACTGGCGCTACGCCGTCATCAAGCTGCCGTTCCGGTTAGGCGAAAACCGACCCCCCGGCTCCACACTATCCCGCCTGCACCCTGGTTCGGCCTGAGAGGTCCAGGGTGATGGCGTCGAACTCGAAGCCGTGCAGGTTCCGGCGAGTGCTGGGCACGGGCTGCCCATTCACCGCGATGCTCCGCCCCTCCGGACCGGAGCGCAGCAGCAACAACGTCGCCTGGGATAGGGCGTGCGGCGCTCGCAACGTCACCATGCCCGCTGCCTCGAAGGCGGCCGTCACGCCTCGCCGCCGGCTTTCCCATTGATGAATCTGCTCATTGGTCCACCACTCCAGCCGCTGCGCCCGGCCGTATTCAACCAGGCGGGTCAGCGCTTCGGCCACACCGGGCTTGAGGATGTGCGCGGGATGAAACAGAAAATGCGCAACGCCGTGATGCCGCAATGCGGAATCAAGCAGTTGTGAGCCGTATTCGGGCGGGCAGGTCACCACGAGGTCCTGCGTCTGCAAATTGACCTCCAGCACGTTCAGCCGGCGTGGTGAAGCGGCTTCGTCATCGAGCGGGAAATAGGGTTGCGACCCGCCCAGCGGAAAGCCGATCGTGCCTTTCTTGCTCGGCCCGCGGGTTTGGTCCGAATGCATGCCGACCTCCTCGCACCAGCGCCAGAAATCAAGCCGGCCCTCCCACCGCGTGTAATGGTTCTTGTTCGAGCAGAGCTGGTCGAGCCCGGCCGTCTGGCGCAGCCAGCGGTGCTGGAGCAGGAAGTTCTCTTTCGACCAGGAGGTTTGCGGCCCGCCGGTAATGGCGTCGTAATGCAGGCCGATCTCGCAGCCGTACTGTTTCAACTCACGGTAGAATTCGGGCGGGTAGCCGCCGGGATAGAGCAGAAGCCAGGTGGATTGCACTTGGCACCGCCGCAGCACTTCCTGCAGCGCGGAGGCCTTCGCCGGGTCGTTCCCATCGGTGTCGTGTGAGATAAGTCCCACGCCTTCAAGCGCGCGCGGCCAGTAATAAAGCACGGGCAGCAGCAAACGCTGCAGCCGGGCGAGATGGAAGACGCCGCGCAGGATGAGTTCGCGCAGTTCGTCACTGATGGGTTCGAGGAAGATCTGCCCGCCGTCCGGCATGGCGGGCGCCCGGTCCCGCTGCCAGTCGAGCACGAGTCCATCTTCGGCCTTCAGCAGGCCTTCGTTGACCGGCGCCGAGCCGTCGGGCGCCGGCTTGCCATCCTGCAGCACGCTCATGCCTTGCTGGATATGCACTACGGAGAAGACCAAGTCGGGTCCCAGCAACAATGTCCGGCCGTTGCCATGGCGGTTTTCCAGAATGGCACTGCCATGCGCGGCGTGGGTGGCGGTCTCGGCTTCGGCCAGCACCACTGCCGAACCCGGCGTGAGAGTGTAGCCGCCAAACACATGCAAGGAGCTGCGCAACCCGCTCGTCACCGGATGATCGCCGGCGGTGACCTTCAGCCAGCCTTCCGCCAGCGGACGCTCGTTCTTGACGCCAAACACCGCCTCCAATCCCGACGTGCCACTCAGACCGAGCAGGGAACCGCCGCGGTTCACCCAGGTCGCGAGGGCGTGGCGCTGCCTGGTTGTGAGGGGCAAGTGGCCGGCCAATATCACAACGCACGGGGGTCGCCGCAGCAATTCCTCCAAGCGAGTCGGCGGCATGGACTCGAAGAACAACCCCGCTCTCCTCAGGATCTCCGCAATGCAGCACCAGGTGCTCGCCCGCGGGTTTGCGTCGGTAGCGACCGGCAGGGTGACAACGACGACGGGGGCGGCCCCCCGCGAAGCAAGTTCCGTAGTGGAGGCGGCTGTGGCCGGCGATCGCAACCCGTGGAGCACGAGGCCGCAACTGGCAGCAGCAGTCCGCTGGAGAAAGCGACGTCGGGGTAGCCGAATGGCGCTCATTCAGGTCGGATGCTAGTAATTGCCTGCGGCGATGAGCAATATGAAAGCGGCACAGAACAATCCGCTGCCGCTCTGCGGCGCGTCATGACCTCATGCCATGGGGCCGCGCGCCCGCGTTCATTTCGGCGGCCGGCTGAAGAACTCCCGTTGCAGCCGCAGCAGCAGCGGAACGGAGGCCAGCAGGCCGATCATATTGGGAATCGCCATCAAGCCGTTAAGCGTGTCGGCGATGTCCCATACCAGGTGCAGCGAGCCGGTCGCGCCCAGGTAAACAAACACCAGCCAGGCAAACCGATAGGGCAGAGCGGCCTTTGCCCCCAGCAAATAGACGATGCCTGTTTCCCCGTAATAACTCCAACCGATCACCGTCGAGTAGGCGAACAACACCAGCCCGCTGGTGACGACAATGGCTCCGAAATTCCCGGGCAGCCCGGTCTCAAATGCCTTCACCGACAACGCCGCTCCGGTCAGGCCGCCGCTCCAGGTATCCGTCAATAGAATTACCAGCGCGGTTGTCGTGCAAATCAGGATGGTGTCCACGAAGACCTCGAACACGCCATACATCCCCTGGCGCACGGGATGGTCCGTGTCCGCCGCGCAGTGGACCATCGGCGCGCTGCCCAGCCCGGCTTCGTTTGAGAACAGGCCCCGGGCGATGCCATAGCGCAGAGCCATCATCATTGTGCTGCCGGCGAAGCCGCCCACCGCCGCCGTGCCGGAAAACGCGCCTTCGAAGATCAGCCTGAAAACGTGTGGCAGTTTGTCGGCGCAGAGCGCCAACACTACTGCGGCCCCGGCCAGGTAGAATATCGCCATGATCGGCACCAGCCACTGGGTTACCCTGGCAATGGACTTGATGCCCCCCAGAATGACCAGCGCGGTCAGAACCACCAGCCCGAGGCCGGTCACCCAGGTCGGGACATTCAAAGTGGACTGGAGCGCGTCGGCGACTGAATTGGCCTGCACCATGTTACCGATGCCGAAAGCCGCCAGCGCCGTCAGCAACGCGAATGCGCCCCCCAGCCACGGCCAACCCAGCCCTTTCTTCAGCACATACATCGCCCCGCCCCGCATCGCGCCCGAGGCATCCGGCTCCCGGTAATGCAGTGCCACTACGATTTCCGCATACTTGGTGGCCATCCCAAACAGGCCGGACACCCATAGCCAGAACACCGCACCGGGGCCGCCGATGCTGATGGCCGTGGCCACGCCGGCAATGTTGCCGACCCCCACTGTTGAGGCCAGCGCCGTGGCCACCGCTTGAAACGGCCGGACGTCGCCTTGCCCGCCGCCGCGGCACGTGACCTTGCCCAGCACTTCGCGCAAGGTAAATCCCAGGCGGCGGAACTGCACCCCGCCCGTTAGAATGGTCAGCAGCAGGCCGGTGCCGACCAGCAGCACGATCATTGGCCAGCCCCAGACATAACCGTTGAGGGTCGAGTTCAGCCGCAGAAGCGTCTCGGTCATGATGTGGGCACGACTCTAAATCGGAGGGCCTCCAACTTCAAGCAGCGGCGTCGGCAACAAAAGTGAGTGCGGCGGCCCTTCTGTCCGGCCTGCTGGCGCTTTGGGTTTACGCGCCCGGCTTGGCTTGTTACCGTCCCGCCCATGAAACAGGCGATAGACCCAGGCGCGCCTTTGCTCAACCCCAATCCATGACGCCGGAGCAATTGCCTTACCTTGCCGTCGGCATGTTACTGGTGGCGTTCCTCTACTCGTCGGTGGGCCACGCCGGGGCCTCCGGCTATATCGCCGTCATGTCCCTGTTCAGCCTGGCTCCCGCCGTGATCAAGCCTACAGCCCTCCTGCTCAACATCCTGGTCGCCAGCATTGGCGCCTTTCAATTCTGGCGCGCGGGGCACTTCTCGTGGAGACTATTCTGGCCATTCGCCGTTCTTTCAATTCCGGCGGCCTTCCTGGGCGGCTACGTCAACCTTCCCACTCACGTATTCAAAGTGATTGTCGGTCTGGTGCTCTGGTTCTCGGCCGCGCGGTTTCTGCTGCGGCCCGGCCCCGACGAAGTGCTCCGCGAACCCTCCCGCCCGTCAGCCCTCTCCATCGGGGCGGGCCTGGGCTTGCTCTCCGGGTTGACGGGCACCGGCGGGGGCATCTTCCTGACGCCGCTGCTCCTGCTCATGCGCTGGGCCCGCACCAGGACCGCAGCCGCCGTATCCGCCTTGTTCATCCTGGTGAACTCGGCTTCCGGTCTCCTGGGCAACTTTGCCAGCACGCGCTACCTGCCGCCGCTTGCCTTGGTTCTTGCGGCAACCGTTATCATCGGCGGCACAGCCGGTTCCTACTTCGGCAGCCGGCGCTTTCCCCATTTCGTGATCAAACGCCTCCTGTCGGTCGTTCTCCTCATCGCCGGGGCCAAGTTGATTTTTACTCCCTAGCCCGAACGAGGGAGCATCGCCGCGAAGAGCCAGAGCGCCCGCGGGCGAGTTTGGGCGGAAGAAGTTTGTGGCGTTCTGCCGGGCGCGGGACATTGCACGCGCTGTGCGGGGCGTTCGGGGATGGGCGCGCGGGTGCGCCCGGTTACACACTTGCTTGAAATTTATACTTCCCCAGTGGGGGGGTCAGGGCCGATGATGCGAGGCAAACCGAAAGATAATTTATGGGTCTGATCAATTACTTAAAGACACAGTTCCTCGAGATCATACAGTGGGAAGACGATTCCCGTGATACCATCTCGTTCCGCTACCCGGATCAGGACAAGGAAATCAAGCGGGGCGCACAGCTCATTGTCCGCGAGTCCCAGGCCGCCCAGTTCGTGTATCTTGGGCAATACGGCGACACCTTCGGCCCGGGCAAACACACCCTGACGACCGACAATATTCCCATCCTCTCCACGCTCAAGGGGTGGAAGTACGGTCTCGAATCGCCCTTCAAGGCCGACGTCTATTTCATCAACACGCGCCTGTTCACCGGCAACAAGTGGGGCACGGCCAATCCCATCATGATGCGCGATCCGGACTTCGGCATCGTGCGGGTGCGGGCCTACGGCACGTTCGATTTCCATGTCGTGGACCCGCAGGTCTTTCTGCGGGAGGTCGCCGGCACGGACAATCATTTCCGCCTGGACGAGTTCGCCGACACGATGCGGTCGCGGATCGTCAGCGTGTTCAGCGACGCGCTGGCCTCCGCGAAAGTGCCGGTGCTGGACGCGGCGTCGCGCTTCCAGGAATTGGGCGAGGCGCTCCAGCCGCTGATCAACCCGGCGATGACGGCCAAGTACGGCATCGAGATCCCCAGCTTCATTGTGGAGAACATCTCGGTGCCGCCGGAAGTCGAGCAGGCAATTGACAAGCGTTCGAGCATGTCGGCGGTCGGCAATCTCAACGACTACGTGAAGTTCCAGTTGGCTGAGGGCCTGGCCAAGGGCGAAGGCGGCGGCCCCGCCGGCGCCGCGGCGCAGCTTGGCGCCGGCCTGGCCCTGGGACAGCAGATGGCCGCGGCCTTTGGCGCCGGGGCACAGCCCGGTGCTGTGCCGGGCGCGGTCCCTCCGCCAATTCAGGGTGCCGCTGCCGCCGCGCCGGCCGCCGGACTCCCGGAGTTGCTCAGCCCGGCTGACGCCGCCAGGATGCTCGGAGTCAGCGAGAACGATGTGCTGGCGACGCTGGCGGACGGCTCGCTCAAGGGCAAGAAGATCGGCACAACGTGGCGCATTACCCGCGCTGCCATAGACGAGTTTCTCAAGTCCTAGCTCCGCGGCCATGGCTGACGCAGTAGCCCGGAAGAAGTTCTCCTGCCCCGCCTGTGGGGGCGAGGCCCAGTGGAATCCGGCCAAGAGAAGCCTGGTCTGCCCGTTCTGCGGCACCGTTTCGCCGGCGCAAGTCGAGCTCACCGCTGCCGGTGAGGAGAAGATCGTCGAGCACGACCTCGTTGCGGCGCTGCGCAACATCCCGGACGAGCAGCGCGGGTGGCAGGCGGAGAAGACCTCCGTCAAATGCCAAAGTTGCCAGGCCATCTCCGTCTTTGACCCGGCGCGCGTCAGCCAGAGCTGTGATTTTTGCGGCTCCACGGCGCTGGTTCCTTATGAGGAGGTCAAGGCCGCTTTCCGCCCGGAGAGCCTGCTGCCGATGAAGGTAAGCGAAACCCAGGTGCGCGACTCCATCCGGCGCTGGTACGGCAACCGGTGGTTTGCCCCCAACCGGCTCAAACGCGCCGCTCTCACCGACATCGTCAAGGGTCTCTATATTCCATACTGGACCTTCGATGCCCAGGTGCATGCTGACTGGACTGCGGAGAGCGGTTACTTCTACTACGAGACCGAGACCTACCGGGACGCGAACGGCAAGACCCAGACGCGGCAGGTCCAGAGAGTCCGTTGGCAGCCAAGCAGCGGCTCGGTGGACCACTTCTTCGACGATGAACTGGTGCCGGCCTCGCGTGGCGTGCAACCGGAGATGCTGCGGCGCATCGAGCCGTTTCCCACCCAGGCGCTGGTGCCCTACAACGCCGGCTTCCTGTCTGGCTGGGTCGTCGAGCGCTACCAGATTGACCTCGTGGCCGCCGCCCAGGCCGCGCGCGGAAAGATGGACGCCCAGATGGTGAGCCTCTGCGGCAGCCAGGTGCCCGGCGACACGCATCGGAATTTGAATGTCGCCACGAACTATTCCGGCCAGACCTTCAAGCACATCCTGGCTCCCCTCTGGCTGCTCACCTACAACTACGGCGCTCGCAACTTCCAGGTCGTTATCAACGGCTACACCGGCGCCATCGCTGGCAAGTATCCCAAGAGTTGGGTTAAGATCTCCCTGGCGGTCCTGATGGCGACAATCGTGCTGGCGCTGGTTCTTTTCTTCGCCAACCGTTGACGCCTGCGGGGGGCCGGCCCACACTTCCTCCAACGCCAGCCCCTGGCGCGGAATCCAACCTGGCCACTATCGGTTGGAATCATCTCGCCGGGCAGGCAGGCCCAAGCCCCGCGCCGTAAGCCGGGTGTATCCAGCCGCCGCCCCTCCCCCCCACACCCAAGCCGGCTACGGCGATGGGACGGTGACAATCCGGCGGGACCCCGGTGTGGTTCCCATGGGGGTCGGGCCCCATGGGAACCACACCGGGATGCAACGGGTGTCACAGCGTTGTCACACCGGGGCTGCTGTTCGGCCCAGGATTAGTAGATTGCGGTGCCACGGATTGAGGCCTCGGCGCGCTCCCCCAAAATAGGGGTCGAAATCCCTTCCGCGTTGGCGCATTCTGCCTCGGCGCGGTGCTGTGTCTCGCGCCGGATGTCCTGATGGCCCAGACCAACCAAACCGATGCGGCCCGCTGGCTGGCGAAGTCCGAAGTCGCCCCGCGGTTCACCGTGCCCGCTTCCCGGACCGCCTGGGAGAAAAAGCGCCGCCAGGTGCGGGCTCGCCTTTGGGAATTGCTGGGCAAACTGCCGCCACGCCCAAAGCTGCCCAAGGTTGAAACGCTCTCCCGGAAGACCCGGGGCGACTGTGTGGTCGAGAAGTTACAGTTCGACAATGGCGCGGGGGCCACCGTGCCCGGATACCTGCTCCGGCCAAAGGGGCTTTCCAGAAGAGCGCCGGCCGTTCTCTATTGCCATTGGCACGGCGGCGAATACGACATTGGCAAAGAGGAGCTGTTTCAGGCCAGGCACACACCCGAGGCCCCGGGACCGACCCTGGTGAAGCGTGGCTTCGTCGTCCTGGCGATTGACGCCTATTGCTTCGGCGAGCGGAATGGGCGCGGGCCGGGCGGCACCGCCGAGACGGGCCGCGAAGGTGAAATGACGGCCAGCAAGTTCAATCTCTGGGTCGGGCGCACGCTCTGGGGCATGATGCTGCGCGATGACCTGATGGCGCTGGACTACCTTGCGTCACGCCCGGAAGTGGACGCGCGGCGGATGGGCGTGACCGGCATCAGCATGGGCGCGACGCGTTCGTGGTGGCTGATGGCGCTGGATGAGCGAATCCGGGCGGGCGTCGCCGTCGCTTGCCTCACCCGCTACCAGAACCTGATTGAGCGCGAGGCGCTCCAGGCGCACGGCATCTACTACTTCGTGCCACGGCTGCTAAATCACTTCGACACCGAGGCAGTCGTGGCGCTGATCGCGCCGCGCCCCGCCCTGTTCATGAACGGCGACCAGGATGACGGGTCGCCACCGGACGGCATTCACTCCATCGAAGCGGTGGCCCGTCCCGCTTATCGGCTGTACGGCAGAGAGAGCGATTTCCTCAGCGTAATCTACCCCGGTCAGGGGCATGTATACACTCCCGAGATGTGGTGCAGGACCCTTGACTGGCTGGACGCAAAGCTGAAGAGCGGCAAGCCACAGCCGTCAGCCACTGGGACGCGGCCTCGACCGGTGGGTCCCTCCGGTGCCCGCCGCTAATCCGGATTGCGGCTTGGCCGGGGGCCGCCTAAGTTCGAAGGGTGAGCTTGTCGGTAAAGAGTGATTACGCGACGCGCGCGGTCTTGAGTCTGGCGCGGCATTATCCCACCGGCAGAGTCGTGCGCATTGAGGATGTGGCGCGGGATCAAGGGGTGCCGCCGCCGTATCTCTCCGCGATTCTGGCGGAGTTGAAGGGTAAGGGGATTGTCCAAAGCGTGCGCGGCAAGGACGGCGGCTATTTGCTCAGTCGCCCCCCCGCGGAGATTACGATGGGCGATGTGCTGCGCGCGGTGGATGCCAAGATGTTTGACATTCCGGCGCTGCGGGCGCCGAAGTGTCCCCCTGAACTGCGGCGCGCCTGGAAGCAGATGATCAAGGCGGTCGAGGGCGCCGCCGACGGCATCACCTTCCAGCAACTGCTCGACGAGGGCGCCGAGAAGGACAGGATGTACTACATCTAAGCCCGGCCCGCCCCGGGCCCCGGTGTGCCGCGTCAAATCCCGCTGAAGACTCTGACGAGGCGGTTATTGACGTAAAGGCGGTTCTTGCAGCCCAACAGCGGCAGGCGCTCCTTCTCGATCCGGACGTTGGATTTTTCGTGGTCGCCGACCATGAACGCATGCACCTCCAGCACCGGCTCATTGATCAGCCGGACCGATTGCTTGATCGGCTTCTCGTTGACTTTGATGACCAGGCTGCCGAGGAGCTGGTTGAAATTGTATTCCAAACGGTGTTTCTCGGCGTCTCCTATTTCGATGGCAAACTTCACAGGCCACTCACTTTCGCAAACAACATTGACCTGCTCCACGCAGGTGTTGTGCCAAGGCAGGCAAATTCAGCCGTCTTTATCCCCTTCCGTGCGAATTGAGTATCCACCGCCGTTACTACCCAAAAACCGGGGCAAACAGGCACCGGCGCAGCCGGGCCGGGGGCGGGTGCCGGTTGCCGCCCAACTACCCCCCCTGACTGCCGACCGCCCAGGTTGTCTCACTTCGGAACAAGGCAGCCCTCAATTAAAGCAGGCGCGGCCAGCAAGCCCCAGCCGGGCTATCGGTATTCCGGAGCGGCTCCGGCAGGACCTCAACCGCTTCTCACGAACATCTTCCCCGGCAATTGCCGAATGAGCCGCTTCATCTCCAGGCTCAGCAGCGCTACCGACACCGCCGAACTGGGCAACCCGCTCTTGCGGATCACGTCGTCAATGCTGATCGCCTCGTTGCTTAGCGTGTCATGAACCTTCTGCTCGCTCTCGCTCAGCTCCAGCGCGGGCAGGACGCCGGTATCGCCGGGTGTGGGGGGGCGGTTGCTGGCCGGAAAGAGATATTCGAACTCGCTCAGAATATCCTCCGCGCCCTCGCAGAGCTTGGCGCCTTTCTTGATGAGGTCGTGGCAGCCCTTGCTGCGCGGCGAATCAATCCGCCCCGGGACGGCAAACACCTGCCGCCCATATTCCGTGGCGAAATTGGCCGTGATCAACGCGCCGCTGGTGAGGTTGGCCTCCACCACCACCGTGCCGAGCGTCATGCCGGCCACGATGCGGTTGCGGATGGGGAAGGATTGTTTGTCGGCGGGCCGGTTGAAAGGGAATTGAGTAATCACCGCTCCGCTGGCGGCGACCTGCTCGAACAGCTTAGCGTTCTCGGGTGGCGTAACCAAGTTGATGCCCGTGCCGAGCACCGCGATCGTCCGGCCTTTGCCGCTCAAGGCGCCCTGATGCGCCGCCGTGTCAATCCCGCGCGCACCCCCGCTGACCACAGTCACGCCGAGATACGCGAGCTGGTAGGCCAGCTTGCGGGCGGTCTCGATGCCGTAATGTGTAGTCATCCGCGAGCCGACCATGGCCACCGAGTTCTTGTCCTTGGCGCTCAACTCACCTTTGACGTAGAGCACAATGGGCGGGTCATAAATCTGCCGCAACAGCTCCGGATACTCCAAGTCGGCTTGCGTCACGATGCGGCAGCCGAACTCCGCGATGCGCTTCATCTCGGCAGCCAGGTCGGTGGTTTGCTCCCAGTTGGCGATGGCCGCGGCGGTGTCCTCGCCGATGCCGCGGACCTGGAGCAACTGCTGCCGGGAGGCGCGCAGAATGGCCGTGGCGTCGCCGAAATGTTCGATCAATTGCCGCACGCGGACTGGGCCGACGTGCTCGATCAGATTCAGCGCCACGAGGGCTTCGCGTTGCTCCATGCCGCACCGATAACCGTTTCATTCTCGCCCCGCAAGGCAAAACCATGCGCCACCTGTCGTTGGCGGCTACCATCCCCGGGATGATTGAATCTACTCTGGCACCTCGCGGGGGACGCGTTTGAAACGCCGGATCAGGGGCACCAGCCAGACGCCAATCCCAGCCAGCATAGTGCCGATCATGGCCCAGGTTGTGGCCGACGAAAGCTGCGGCTCCGCCAGCCGGTTGGCTTGGATGGTCGTCAAGTGCGTCCCGATGACAAAGCCGGCCATCAGCGGAGCGAGCCATAGCGAGTGACTGAAGAGATAGGCGAGCGTCTCCCTCCGCCTCTCCGGGGCGAGCCAGTAGCCGCGGTGTGGGATGTTGCATAACCAGTCCGGCAGGAACCGGGCCGCATAGCAGACGGCTGGCGCGAACAGCGGGAAGGCCAGGCCAAACACCAGCATGAACCGCACATACGACGCGCGGCTGCTCCAGCCGTCGGGCTGGCCGCCGGCATCAAAGTGCGTGGCCATGCGCTCCGGCAGTCCTGAAATCGAACTTGTCAGGTGGCCGACCAGCGCCAGGTAGAGTAGAGCAGCGATGACCAGGGGTATGCTTGCTTTCTTCATAGCATGAGTTGTCAGGGGCGCTTTCACATCTGCCCGTTGTCCATAGGCGTTTAACACTCAAACCGATACCCGATATCCCGGATCGTATGAATAAACTGCGGGCTGCGCGGGTCCGGCTCGATCTTGCTCCGCAGCGTCGTCACGCACCGGTCCACGCTCCGGTCGGTCACGATCACCTCGTTGCCCCAGACCGCCTCCAGAATGCTGTCCCGCGTCAGCGCCCTGCCCACCCGCTTCACAAAGAACTCCAGCAGCCGGAACTCCTTGGCCGTCAGCACGATCTCCTTCCCCTTCCGGAACAGCTTGTGCGCCGTCAAATCCAGCCGGCAATCGCCAAACTCGTGCACCGCCGCCTCCGGCCCCTGTCGCCGCAGAAACGCCTTCACCCGCGCGAGCAACTCCCGGATGCTGAATGGCTTGGTCACGTAATCGTCGGCCCCAAGCTCCAACCCTCGCACAATGTCGTCCTCCTGCCCCTTGGCCGTCAGCATCATGATCGGCATGTCCAGTTGCCGCGCCCGGGCCGCCTGGCAAATCTCGTAGCCGTTGACCTTGGGCAGCATCAGGTCCAGCAGCAACAGGTCCGGCGGCGCCGTCAGCAGCGCCTCCAAGCCCTTCTGGCCGTCCCGCGCCGCGCGCACCACGTAGCCCTGCGCCTCGAAGTTGTCCTTTAACCCGCGCAGCAACACCGGGTCGTCTTCAATGATCAAGATGGTCTTGGCGCTCATTGTGTGGGTTGTCGGCCTGGCGCAGGAGCCCCGCTTCGGCTCAAACGTTTTGCACGCGCGAGCAGGTCGCGGATGCCGAAGGGCTTGGTCAGATAATCGTCTGCGCCCACCGCAAGGCCGCGAAGGACATCGTCCACCCGGCATTTGGCCGACAGCATGATGATCGGGGTGCTCAGGCGGCGCGACCGGGCCAGGCGGCAGATTTCGTAGCCGTTAACCTTGGGCAGCATAACGTCAAGCAGCGCCAGATCCGGCGGGTCGCGGAACAGCGCCTCCAGACCCGTCTCGCCGTCGCGGGCGGTGCGTACTTGGTAGCCTTGCGCCTGAAAGTTGTCCTTCAGACCGCGCAGCAAGGCGGTATCATCTTCGACAATCAGTATCTTTATCGCGGTCATACAAGTCTCCTGTTTAACCGGCATTTGGTAGTGGTTTTTGTTCCGGATCGGGGCGGGCGGCCGCCCGGGGCAGGGAGATGATAAACGTGCTGCCGCGGCCGGGTTGGCTTTCGACGCGCACACTGCCGTGGTGGGCGGTGACAATGAACTTCACGATGCTCAAGCCCAGGCCGCAGCCGCCGCCGCTCCGGGACAGGCGCTGGTCCACCTGGAAGAAGCGCCTGAAGATGCGTCTGGTATCGCGCGGGGACAAGCCGATCCCGTTGTCCTTGACGGCGAAGAAAACGCTGCCGTTCGCCGCGCCGGCGCTCAAGGTAATTTGCTTTTCCTCCCCCGAATACTTGTAGGCATTATCCAGCAGGTTGACCAGGGCGGTGACCATCGCGTCGGGGTCTGCCATCACCTCCGGCAGCGCCGGCGGGACTTCGGTCTTGAACTCGCAGCCGGAGGCGTTAAAGCGCTCCCGCACCGCCGTCACCGCTCCTTCGACGATTACCGCCGCGGGCACTTCCTTGAAGCCGAAGGAATACTTATTGCGTTCCATGCGCGAGAAGGTGAGGAAGTTGTCAATCAGCCGGCTGAGCCGGAGGTTCTCTTGGGCGATGAGCTGGAGATACTCGCGGGCGGTCTGCTCGTGGAGCGGCTGCGAGTTCAACAACGTGTCCACCAACAGGCGCATGGAGGACAGCGGCGTTTTCAGCTCGTGCGTCACGTTCGCCACCAGATCGTTCCGGAGTTGCGTTAGCGCCATCTGCCGACGCACCAACCGCAGCGCCAGCGCTGCCAGCACGATCACCGCCGCCAATACCAGCACCCCGATCCACACATACGCCGTCACCCGCTGCTCCGCCGCCGTCTCAAACAGCCCTTCCCCCTCCGGCGACAACGCCAGCCGCCACCCCGATAAACTCGCCCCCGCCGGCACGCTCATGAGGAAGCGCTCGAACTCCTTGCCCGGTGGCACAAACGCCAGCTTCACATCCTCTGGCAACAATTGCGCCGACACCGCGCCCCGCATCCGCCCCACTACGCCTTCAGTCCGGTGCAGCGTTAGTACCCGTCCCCGACCGCACGCAAGCTGCCACACTCCCGGCAGCGCCGTCCCGCGCAACCCGGGCTCGGGGGAAATCTCCACGCCTGTCTCCACCCACCGCGCCGCCAGGTCTTCCGCCGCCAGCAACCGCTGCAGCGCCTCATCCGGCGACAGCCGCTGCAACTCGCGCATGAGGAAACGCCGCTGCGGCGCAGACATCCCCGCGTCGTCATAATCCAACACGCGCTGCCGCAACCGTTTCAGCGGCTCGCGCGCCCGTTCCGGCGTGGAGTCCTTCAGCAGTTCGACCGCCATCAGCTCCGCGTTCGGCGCCACCAGCCGGCCCTGTGCATCCGTCGCCGCCCGAAAGCGCTCCTCCGCCAGCGGCCCCGTCAGCACCGCCAACGCCTCCTCTCGCTTCCCGGCCTTGACCAGGCAGCGCGCCTGCGCCTGCAACCCGCGCGCCGCCAAACAGCTGTCGGTCGCTTGCGCCGCCAGCCGGGCGAACGCGGCTGCCGCCCCCGCCGGATCGCTTTGCTCCAGTTTCTCGGCCTCGGTCCAGTCGGCGCCTGCCGCATCCGGCTCCGGCGCCGGAGCGGGTCCCGGGTAACTTGCCTTCCCCTCGGCATCAACGCAGACAACCGCTTCCGCCAGTCCCGCGCGGACCGTCTTGGCGAACAACGCCGCCGGCGTTAACCGCTCCGCATCCGTTTCCAACTCCGCGATCGTCCGCGCCCAGTAGCCTTCCACCTCTTTCTGCGCCAGCCCCAGGTTGACCCGGTAGGCGTCCGCCAGCTTTTGCCGCGCCGCCAACCGCTCGTTGTGCGCGGCCTGGCTCATGAACCACAGCAGGCACACCGACGGCACCAGCACCGCCAGCAACAGCAGCAGCATCAGCCACGACCCGCTCGGTCGCCCGCCGCCCATCGCCAGCTTTGCCCTGATTGCCTTCACGTTATCACTGCTCTCACACTTAAACCGTAAGGAGGCAGGGCGCGCCGTCCCCAGCGCGCCCTCCCCATGTATCTCATGTAATCCATGTAACTCTTCTAACTCTCTTAACTCCCCGCCTGCAGCTCAGCCTCGCTTCTCTCTATACGAATCCACAACTGCCTCGAACGCAGGTTTGCACCCCTCAAAGTCCTTCTCCGGGACGATCAACGTCATTACTGCCGTGTTGGCCTTGCCGGGCACGAATACCGCATAGCCAACCTTCTTCTCTTTCTTGTCCATGAAGTCACCGACCACGCTCATCCCGGCCTGGCCCGCGACTGTTCGTTCCTGCCAGCTCTCCGGCCGGATCTTCAGCGCCTTCAACGTCTTGACCGCCTCGCCCGCGATCACTTCCTTCTCCGCCCACTCGCGCAACGACTGCCCCGCCTTCGGCCCATGAATCTCGCGGCTCCCCACGTTCACCGCGATCATCGCCACGGCATCCGGATCGAGCACCACCACGCGGGTTGTGTCCTTCTCGTCGTCCGTTTCCGCGGCATGGAACACCCACTCCGCCGGCGCCGTCAGCCCGAACCCCAGCTCCGCATCCTTGTAGGCCACCGGCTCCCCGGCCTTCCGCTGCGTCACCTGCGCCAGCTCCGCCACCACTCCGCCCGCTTCGAACTTCACCAGATAACGGTGCGCATCCGCCGAGTAGTAGAACGTCTGGTTCACCGGGGTGAGCTCGATCTTGTAGCAGTCGAACTCTCCCGCCGGCACCTTCACCTTCTCCTCGCCCGCCACCTTGACCCCCAACGGGATGATGTTCCCGCCTCCCAGCCCGCTGAAGATGCGCAGCGTCGTCTTATAGCCCGACCTCAACGGCAGCCGTCGAATCAACTGCGCCGCCTCCTCGTTGTCATACACCACCCCCGCCAGGTTCACCTTTTTGATTCCGTCCTTGCCTGCAATTCTCACCTCTGCCTGCCCGTCCGAATAGGCTACCTCGGTCTCCCCCATCAGATCCACCTTCCACCAGGCGCGCAGCGGCTTGAACGTCTCCGCCTCCGCCTCCACCCGGCTCGCCTGCTGCGTCGTCGCGAACAGCCGCGAGGACACCCGCCATAGCTTCTGCCCGTTGGTCTCCCCCGCATTGATCCGGTAAACCACCGTCCCGAGCTTGAAGCCGGTCGGGAACTTGATATCCAACTGCATCTCCTCCCCCTCCACCCACGGCGCCCGCAGCAACGGCGTCGCTCCGGTCAGGTATCGGCTGGCCAGCGCCACCAGGTCCCGCTGTTCCGGGTAGTCCCGCACCACCCGCTCGAACGCCGCCGTCGCCTCGGCGTAGTTCTTCTTCTTGTGGAAACACATCCCCAGCCGGTATTGCGCCTGCGCCGCCACCGCCTGCCCCGCTTTGCCCTCCGCCACCACCTGCTGATACAGCTTCATCGCCTCGTCAATGTCTCCCTTGGTCTGCTCCGAGTAGAGGCCCTGTTCGAGCAGCTCGGCGGGCGAAGGGGCAGCGGCGGCCAGCGCCGTTGGGAGCGGGTTTGCAAGCGAAAGCAGGAGGAGCGTCGCACCGGTCCTGCGTGCCAATTTGGTTACAAGATTTGTTGTTTTCATACGCCACAACCTAAAGCGTGATTGTTACCGGCGTATTACCAGCATATCCGTTGTTTGTCACCTTCAGCCTCTGAAGGCAGGGCCGCCAAATTCGCCGCAGCCCGCCTGTAACCAACTCGACTCGCGGGGAAGGTCGCCGGCTCCACCGCGGAATTGCTCCGGAGGGGATACGGGTCAATTACTGAGGGTAATGGCTGTTCGGACGGGGGGGATTCTGGGTTGCGCAAGGGGCGGCGGCCTTGCCGCTCCGTTATCGTGGCGGCGCCTCAGCCAGCACTTTCTCAATCTTCGGTGCCAGCCGTTGCGCCATTCTCTCGTTGCCCTCGTCGTTGGGATGCGTGAAGTCGGTGAACAGGTTCTTGTCCGCCTCGCCGAATAACTCCAGGCCCTCGACCACGAACATCAGCTTATCCCCAGCCTGACGGCGGTCCAGCGCGGCCTGGCGCATCACGGTCCGCAAATCTTCGGACCGCTTTTTATAGTCAGGCTGGCTCGCCTCTTTGTCCGAGTAGATTGGGGTGACGCAGAAGATGGGGGCTTGGGGGTGCGAGGCGCGTATGGTGTCGAGCATGCGACTGTACCGTTCGGGCGTGGGTGCGCCGTAGGATTTGCCCAGGTCGAACAGGTAGCAGCAGGCGTCCAGTTGGTTGACCAGCGCGACCACTTCCGCCTCGGCTTTGCCGGCGCCGCCGAAGCCAAGATTCACGAAATCCAGGTTCAGCCGGCGAGCCACCGCGGCCGGATAGGTCCGGGAGGGATGGGCAGCGCCAGTCCCTTGCAGGACAGAGGAGCCATAGCAAACCATGGGACGCTTCCCGGCGAAGGCCGGCGGCGTTCTGAACTTGGCATCGCCGTCCACCCCCACGGCGAAGACCCGAATTTCACGGTTGTGGGGCAGGTAGATCGTGATGTCTTTCCAGCCGTGATCCTTCTTCTCGAAGAAGACCAGGTCCACCCGCTGAGTCCCTGTCGCGCTGACGGAGCCGGCGTATTCGCCATTTACAAAGGCATCAAAGAACCATCGCTTCCCACCTTGCTGGAGGGTTTGGACCCTAATGCCGAGCCATGTGCTGTTGCAGGACAAGCGGATCCGCCCGCCGTCGGGAGCTACCGCCCGGTTCCAAACCGCCTTGGGCACTTGTTCTTTGGCGCTCCTGGGCAGGCGCCACAGATCCGGCGCATTCTCGGCCAGCCACGGCAGCCCGCGCATTTCGAGTTGGGGGTGAGGCAGGGCGAGCCATTTTACGGCCGCCGACTTTCCAGCCGCGGCCGGTGCTGCCGCCTTTACCCCGGCGGGCCAGAATAGGGCCGCCGCCAAGCCAACCTTAAGAACCGCAGCCTTGCGCATAATATTTTCAATTCCCCGCACCCACGACGCTGCCCGGGTGCGTCTCGATTCGCCGGGACGATCCCGCGGCGCACGATTATTCAAGTGTCGAAGGCCCGATTCTGGCGTAAGCTCCCGCCATGCGCTATCGAATTCTGGGCAGCACGGGTCTGCGCGTGTCAGTCATTGGTCTGGGCACCTGGCAGTTTGGGGGCGAGTGGGGCCGCGCGTTCTCCCAGGCTGACGTTGACGCCATCCTCGACCAGGCCGCCGAACGCGGCGTGAACTTCCTCGACACCGCCGAGTGCTACGGGGACCACCTGTCCGAGAGTTTGATCGGCGATTACCTCGGCCGGCACGACCGCTCACGCTGGATCGTCGCGACCAAGTTCGGCCATCGCTTCAACGGATTCCTGGACCGGACCGCGGAGTTCTCTGCTGCGGACATGTGCCGGCAACTCGAGGCCTCGCTTCGGGCGCTACGCACGGAGACCGTTGACCTCTACCAATTCCATTCCGGCTCGGACGAGCAACTGCTGAATGAGGACTTATGGACCTTGCTGGCCGAGCAGAAACGGTTGGGCAAGATCCGGCATCTGGGCATCTCAGTGCTAGGCAAGGGCAGCGAGTTGCAGGCCCGCGAAGCGCGGCGGCTCGGAGTGGAGGCGCTCCAGGTGATCTACAGCCGGCTGGATCGCCGGTCGGAGCAGCTCCATTTTCCTTATGCCCAAAAGGACAACCTCGGCATCCTCGCGCGCGTCCCGTTGGCTTGCGGGTTGTTGAGCGGCAAATACCGTTCCGGCGCAACCTTCCCGGCCAATGATCGGCGCTCCGCTCTGGAGGCCAGGCAAATGCACGACGATCTCGCGGAGGTGGAGCGCATCCGCCAAACCGAACTGCCCGCGGGCGTGCCGATGGCGCAGTGGGCCCTGGCGTGGTGTTTGAAGCATCCCGCGGTCACAACGGTTATTCCTGGCTGCAAAGATCCGGCGCAGGTCGCCGCCAACGCCGCCGCGGCCGAGGTAGAACTTCCATAGGAAAGAGGCGCGCGCTGGGTGCCGCTGGCGCTTTGCCGGTGTCTCCTGGCGCCTAAGGGGCGCGCTTCCGCCACCAAGCCAACAGGACAAACCCAGTGAGTGTCACGACCCCCACGCTGGGCTCGGGGATAATCGCTACGCGGAAGCCAATTTCCCACCGCTCTTCCGTCGGGTCAGTGGATCCTATGAGGCCTGCGGATCCGCCGTCCGTGGAGTTCCAGCTTCCGCCGAGCAGCACACACAAACCGTCGCTGACGGTCTCAGTCCATTCCACCACATTGCCGGCCTGATCGAAGGTGCCGTAATAGCTGCGAGCCAAGGTATAGGCCCCCGCGTCCGTCAACGCGTTGCCCGACGGCAGGTTAATGGAATTGTTGAGGGCATTGCCACCGTTGTAGCCATTGGCGATGCCGTCGTCGTAGTAGTAGTTAGCACTGTTTGGGTCGGATGAATTCCCCGGCCGGCTGTTGGGCTGGTCGTTGCTGCGCGTGGGGTAAAGCCAGTAGCCGGCGTTGCCCGAGGCGCCGGTCGGATCGTAATACGCGGCCTTGTGCCACTCATCCTGGGTGGAGAGGCAGAAAAGCGCCCCAGGGTCCCTGGCAAAGCCGGTGCCACTGGTCGCGCCATTAAGGGTGTAAACCCCGGCCTCAGTCGTGGCCGGCCCTTGCAATCCGGTCGGTTGGCCGTTCTGGAGCCAGTTGACGAAGCGCGCCGCGTCAAACCAGCTTACATACGTCACGGGCCGGTTGCCGCTCCCGAAGACGGAGTAGTGGTAGCTGCCGGAGGAGCCGGTCCGTATAATGCCGCGGACCTGCGGCAGCGAGTTCAGCAAGGGGTTGTAGAGGCTATAGGTATCAGTGGCGCCGACGGCGTTGAGGAAAGCGCAATACTGATTAAGGGTCACCTCGTACTTGCCCATGGAATAATCGTAACCGACGGAGCCCGCATCGAACATCCAGTCTGCGGGGTTGTTGATGTTCCCGACCGGCACGGATTGGATGGTGATCAGGGCCGAGGCGTTTCCCACCAGCAGTCCCAAAGTCCCCAGTACCAGGGGCAACATGTTGGATGCTCGCTTCATGATAAGTGCGGATTGTGGCCAATTGCCGGCTTGATGTCGAGGCCTGTTAGCTTGCATTCTTCCGCCAGACCGCCAGGCCACCGGCGACGTTCAGCAGCGCCGTCAGCAGGCAGACGCCTCCGACACCAATCAGCGGGATTAACACGGTGCAAGCCAGCAGCGCGCCCAGGCAGGCGCCGACAAAGTCCGCCTCGTAGAGCCGGGCGGCGCCGCGGATCGTGCCGTCATATTCCAGGCGGTTGGCCAGCGGGAACTGCATTCCGACCAGTATTGCCAGTATCAGCGTCAGGAGCGCGATGATTGCTTGAACCATTGCCAGGGAAGCAGCCGACCCGCCCATCCGGTTTAGCAGCGGCAGCCAGAGCGGTAGCAGTGCGGCGAAGCCCGCGATGAGAAACGCCAGCAGCGACAAGCTGCCACTACCGAGACTCAGGAGCTTGTTGGTGGATTCGCAGGTATGACTACCTGCAACGCCTGTTTCTTCCCCGCCCCGTCCGGGTCTGTTGTGGAGCGTGGGAGGCGCAGTCAGCCTTTCGTTTGCGCCGGACGGGCTCACCTCGCTGGCAGACTGGCGAGGGCTCTCTCTCTGTCCAAGAGAGAAGGGGAATGAAGCGTGCGTCTTGCCAAAAAGATCATTCTTGGGACCTCCCGCCACCCGGACTCCAAAGAGGCCCGGAACGGCACGCCAATCCTCGCCCTTTACTGCAAGCCGGTTCACCACGAGCGCCCCCAGCGCCAATCCCGCCATGAAGACCGTTACAATGACCCCCACCTGGTGATAGACTGAGCCACAAAGGACCTGGAAGGCCAGCAGCAGAACTAACTCCAGGGCGGAGGCGGCGAAGCCTGAAGCAAACAGTACAAAAGCATTGCCGCGAAACCGCACAAGGTACAAGCCAAGCGCCAGCAGCAATCCCGCCTCGATCAGTCCGACCCGGACGTCGAACTGACTCATCCAGTGGCGAAGGTAGTAATAGTAGAGGACGGGGCTGAAGTCCTTATTCGTCGCCGCCGGCTGTTCCGCGGCGTTGGCGAGGGACGCCATGCGGTCCGGCGTCAGCATGGCGGACAGGTAGTGGCGATTTACCAGGCGTGTCTTGATCTGCCGCTGCTCCAGGCGCGAGGCAACATCGGCAAACAGCGGCCCGTCCGACGCCAGGAAAAACACCCGTCCGCCGGGGATCAGCAGCACATTGCGGAACGATCGCCGCGCCGCCATCCTCGCCGAGGACAGCATGCGTGCCAGCTCCGGGCTAACGTAGTTCTCATACTGGCCGAGCGCGAAGCACACCACTCCGTTGCCGACCAGCACGCTTTTGACCTCGGCCAGGAATTCCGCGGTATAGAAGCGGTTGATCTGAGCGCTGGCAGGAGCGGGAACGTCCACAATGACCACATCGTATTGCTCCTTGGCCTGCTTCACGAACAGCCGCCCATCCGTGTTGATGATTCGGATCCGGCTGTCGGCCAGGTTCTGCGGCAGATACTTCCTGCCGAGCGCCAGGATCAGCGGGTCCAGCTCCACGTAATCCACCGTCCGGACGCCATGCTTGAGAATCTCGCGCGCCGTGCCCGAGATGCCGCCGCCAACGAGCAACACCCGCTGCGACTCCGGGCGCTGCGCCATCGCATAGTGCACGGTTTCCTCCACGCGCTGGTCGTCGCGGGTCGAGGTGATGGGGATGCCGTTTTCAATGAAATCATACTGTCCAGCCGATTTGGTCACGACCACCTTGCCGTAGGGCGAGTTGGCATGGGCGACAACGCGCGACCGAGGATATTGCAGACAGGTTGAAATGCTGTCCAGGTCCGCCAGGAACGTGATGCCGACCAATCCAACCCCCAGTGCGGGGGCAAATGCGGGAACCAGGCGGGCAGCCAACCCCGTCCCCTGCTCCTCCAGCCCCACCCGCCATGCCAGTGCCAGGTTGAGCGCGGCGGGACAGACGAGGATAGCGATATGGTCGAGCCAGTGAACCAGCACCAGGCTGAATAGGACGCCGCCGGTGATGCTGCCGATGCTGTCCGCGACGTAGGCGCGACCGATTCCCGCCGCTCCCTCTTCGCGCACCAGGATTGCGCATGCCAGGGTCAGCGCATAGCCCGCCAACAGGCAATATGGCAGAAGCAATACGAACGTGGCTCCCACCGTCTCCGTGGCGCCCGCCGCCGCGCCGCGGACGAATACCACATTGCGCAATGTCCGCAACAGGAACACCTGCGCGAGCGGCAGCACCGCCACCAGCATCTGGATTCCCGCCAGAGCGCTGAATTGGTTGCGCAGCTTCGCCGCGGTGCGCCCCAGCCCCGCGCCAAGGCCCATCAACAGGAGCCACAAGCCGAGCACCACGCCCAGCACCATCTCATTGCCGGAGAATACGGCCAGCAACTCGCGCATTAGCGCCAGTTGCGTCATCACGCACGACACCCCGAGCGCCGCTACGCTCGCCAGCACCAGCCGCCGGCGATCAGGAGCGCGGATGTTCTTCCTCAAAGCATTCCACGTGATAGGTGGAAACCGAGACATCCGTTCCTCGCCACGCGGAGGGTTCGCAGCCGGCCTTCTGGGAGAGATGGTTGAGGAATGCAGTCTTGTCGGGTATCTGCGCCCAGACCTGCGGCAGAAACGTCGCGGTGCGCGGGCCGATGTGCAGCAGCACCCCGTCCTCGTTCGGGTGCAGCTTGCTCAGCAGGTCGTCCGGCGAAGTGAACGCCAGCGGCTGCGGCTCCGTCAGCACGCTGATCTCGATCTTGATGTCGCCCAATTCGCCCGGCTGGACTGGTGGGAAGCGCGGGTCGCGCAGGGCGGCGTTCCGGGCGTTTTCGGCTACCGCCCGGTGCAACGGCTCGATAGCAGTCAGGTGGCCGATGCAGCCTCGCAGCGCCCCGCTCTTGGTCAACGTGACGAAGCAGGCCTTCTTTTCGAGCAGTTTCGGCGGCAGGCTCCTGGCTTCCGACTCCGGCAGGCTCCCTGTGGCCGTCACGCTCTTCAACGTTCTGCGCGCGAGGTCCAGCAGTGATTTCCGCTCCTCCGCCGACAGGGTCTCCGATGTCGGCGCGTAAAACGCCACTGCCGTGTATCCCACCACACGGTCTTTCTCGCCGGCCACATCGCCACTATTACGGTAATCGAGCAATTGCGCCTTCCAACCCTTCTGCCGCGCCAGGTGCAGCAGCGCCAGCACCGGAAGCTTGCCGCACGCTTCCTGCGCCTTCATCGCGTCAATGTCCAGGTCGCAGATGGCTTTGACGCAACGGCTGTCCAGCCCTTTCGCGGACTCGTAGGAATGATAATGGCTCAAGTCTGTGCTGGCGACAAATATCGTCCGATCATCCATTCGCTCCGCCAGCGCCCTCGCCAACTGTTCCGGGTCTGCCTCGCCAACTACCACGGGCAAGAGCTGGAAGTTCTTGAGCACCTTCTGCAGGAAAGGCACCTGGACCTCGACTGAGTGCTCCCACGTCTCAGGCGTGTCCTGACCAGCTTCGGGCGCGGTCTTTGGCGCCTGCCGCCACCAACCCGGGCGCTGGACCATGCACTGCGGTTCCAGCACAAAGGGCGCGACCGACGCCAGCCCCTTCGCTTTGTCTGAGATCGGGACCAGACCCAGCGGCGTCCGGTAAGCCTCCGCGTTTGGGACGCACGCCCCTTGGAACAGCGCGTAGTGGCTGGCGCCAATGACGACCACCGTGCGCACGTCGCGCCCGGCCAACTGCTTGTAGGCTATGGCCGCCGTCTGTCCGGAGAAATCATAACCCGCGTGCGGACAGACCAGGCCCTTTAGCCGCGAGATATGGCGGTCCGGCGCGGCCGCCAGCAGCCGGTCGAGCGCATCGGAAAGCTTCGCCGCCTCGCCCGGGTAGAAGAGCCCCGCCACCGCGGGCTCACGGATTCGCTGCGCGCTCTTGTTGGACGCCGCCAACCCCACCTGGTTTGTGGGCTGCGTGTCATGGAACGAATCCGGTCGGGCTCCGCACCCAAAGCCGGCAAGCAGCAGCGCCAACGCGATACCGCCGCCACACCCTCTAGCACAGCCTTGCGAGTGATTTGCCATGCCTGCAAGGCATACTCCTTCGCCGGCCGATGGCAAGGCCAAAATCATGACCTTCACCACTGCTTCCCTTCCTTGGCAGAGCCAGCTTATCCTTCAGTTTGAGTACAATCGGCTGGATTGCGCCCGAAACACCCGCCAGACCCCGATGCGAGCCCGCCGATACCCCGGTGTGTATCCCATGGGGAGCGCTCCCCATGGGATACACACCGGGGTATCGCCATGGTCTAGCCGAAGTCAGCCCGTGCAAACGCGCCGTACTGTCCATTTTTGAGACAGCCGGAGGAAGGGTGACAGCCAGGGATCAGCGCGCTTTGCTCTGCGCAGCCTGCCGCAGTTGAATCTCGAACAGACGGAAATGTCGACGTTCCTCCGCAAGAAACCGGGATACGCCCGCCGCCTTTGTTGTTCGCGCGAAAGGTATTGGCAATTCTGAAACGTCGCACTACCATGGAAAGGCAAAGCAAGTATGTGCCGCTTCACCCAGCACCTCGGGGTAACCGTCAGCCGAAGCCTCGCACTGCTTGCACTGGTGCTGGGTAGTGCTTCTGGCTTGGGAGCAGACAACGCGGTTTACCTCTGGAGGACCTTCGCGGGACAACCGGGCAGTTGGGGCACCAACGATGGCGCGGGCGGCGCGGCGCGTTTCTACTATCCGGGCGGAGTAGCGGCGGACGGCGCGGGCAACCTCTTTGTGGCGGACACCATCAATCACACCATCCGGAAAGTGACGAGCGCCGGGGCAGTGACGACCCTGGCGGGCAGCGCGGGCAACGCCGGCACCAACGATGGCACTGGCAGCGCGGCGCGGTTCTGGTATCCGTCCGGGGTGGCGGTGGACGGCACGGGTAACGTTTATGTGGCGGACCAGGGCAGCCACACCATCCGCCGCATCACGAGCGGCGGGGCAGTGTCAACGCTCGCGGGCTTGGGGGGAAATAGCGGCACCAACGATGGTACCGGCAGCGCGGCGCGGTTCTCGTCTCCGTCCGGGGTGGCGGTGGATGGCGCGGGCACCGTGTATGTGGCCGATTACTTCAACCACACCATCCGCCAGGTGACCAGCGCCGGGATCGTCACCACACTTGCGGGTTGGGCGGGGCAGAGTGGGACGAACGATTCCCAGGGCACCGCGGCGCGGTTCTCGCTTCCCTCAAGTGTCGCGGTGGATACTGACGGAAATGTGTTTGTGGCGGATTTCGGGAACCACACCGTCCGCATGATCACCAGCGGCGGAATCGTCTCAACGCTTGCCGGGTTGGCGGGAAATCCCGGCAGCGATGACGGGCCGGGCGGCAGCGCGCGGTTTTACTATCCGCAAGGCGTCGCCGTGGACGCCGCGGGCAATGTGCTCGTGGCTGACCGCTTCAACCACACGATCCGGAAAGTGACGGGCGCAGGGGCGGTGACGACGTTGGGGGGTAGTGCGGAACTGAGCGGCACCAACGATGGCCCCGGCAACGCGGCACGGTTTAACTTGCCTTACGGCGTGGCGGCGGACAGCGCAGGCAATGTCTATGTGGCCGACACCTATAATCATCGCATCAGCAAAGGCATCTCCCTGCCAGTGCTTGCCATCCGGCAGTCTGGCAACAGCAGCATCGTGTTCTGGCCGTCGCCGTCCGCGAGTTTTGTGCTGGAAGAGAATTCCGACCCGGCCAATGCCACCGGCTGGGTGACCTGCGGCTACCCGATCGCCGACGACGGTACCAACAAGAGCATCACCATCACTTCGCCGACGGACAACCAATTCTTCCGGCTTGTGTCCGACTAACGGCGGCGGAAACGAAGCCGGTGTTTGTTCGCGCGGCCTTTCCCACCGGCTCCCATTTCCGAATTGCGCTTTCTAACGGGTTGGCCCATAACGGTGCGGATGTTGGCCAAGGTCTGCTCCGCCGCGGTCAGCGGCATCGAAGCGTATCCGGTCGAGGTGGAAGTCAATGCCGGCTACGGCGACACGCTCATCGTGATTGTTGTCAACAAAACACCCAAAGATTCTTTCGCTCATTTTCCCCTAATTTTACAGGGGTTTCGTGAGGTTTAGCCCCATTGACCCGAAAAAATGAAAGCCGAACAGAGGGAAATTGCCATTGTCGGGGGCATCCTGTTTGCCCTGCTTCTCGGGGCATGGTTTTTCACGGGACACAAGCCTCTCGAAAAAGACCAAGTGGGGGCGGTGATGGTCTTGCTGGCCTTGTTTTGCGTAGGGGTGTTTCTGGACAGGTGAACATTGAATGAAGGCACAATCGCTAAAGAGGATTACAAAATCACTGGAAACGGTTCTGGCCGAGATTGCGGCTTCGGGGCTTAGGGACCGAGACATCAGGCACAGGTATGCGGAGTTTTTGGTTGCCTCTGCTCTGGCCGAGCGGGGGCACGCCGTCCAAGTCCTGGGCGAAAGAGAGGACACCAGTGCAGACATTTACTTGCCCGCAACCCGCAAAAAGGTAGAGGTCAAATCCTGCAAGGCTCACGATGGCAATGGGGAAACCGATTGGGCCTACGCATCATTTGGAAAGGGGACTCAGATAAAACGCGGCAAGTTTGATTACTGCGTCTTCGTGGTGTTCGACAAATTGAGCGAAAGCGTTAGGGAGATTCTCATTTTCACGAGAGGCGAATTGAAAGAAGTCACCAAGATAAGGAAGGGCCTTGCCGCACATGAGGACACCAACCCTTGCCTGCTGATTTGTGCGCCAACCATTCAGGCTTATGACAGCAATCTAAAGCTGTGGGGCATCACGCCATTACAAATTGAGCGCGACCTTCGCCAGTATCCGAGAAGATTCGTGAACGCCTGGAGCAAGATAAAGTAACCGCATGGAAAACAACACCATGCTGGACGAGAACGCGGTTGTGGAAGCCGTTTGCTCGTTCCTAGGTCAGAAGGGATACGTCATCAAAAGCAAGTGCTCAACCACTGAGCAGGGGATTGACGTTTGCGCCGAAAAACCTTCCACGGGAGAGAGAATCGAAGTCGAAGCAAAAGGGGGCACCAGTTCGCGACAAGGGAGCAATCGGTTCGGGAAACCATACACTGAATCGCAGGTTATTGACCGAGTCGCGAAGGGATTCTATACGGTTTTCAAAATGAAGGGAGAGGGCTTGCCGAATACTCGATTTGTTCTGGCCGTGCCAGACACCCGATGGTTCCGCAAGCACTTAAATCCCGTAAGGCCAGCCTGTGAGGCAGCAGGAATCGGCGTCTTGTTGGTGACTGACGGGGCACAAGTGAAAATGTTCACTAGCTTTCAATTGTGAAAATCGTCTCAGGCGGTCAAACTGGCGCTGACCGTGCTGCCCTTGATTGGGCCATCGAGCGAGGCATTCCGCATGGGGGCTGGTGCCCGAAAGGCAGGCTGGCCGAGGATGGACCCATCGCCCCGCGCTACCAATTGCAGGAAACCCCAACCAGCAACTATCCTCAGCGGACAGAATGGAACGTGCGGGACAGTGACGGAACGGTGGTTTTCTCCATCGGCGCAGTTTTGTCTGGCGGTTCAAAGAAAACGGTTTCCCTTGCCCACAAGCACGGCAAACCAGTCCTCCACATTTCGCGAGACGGTGGGCCAGCGTTTCCAGACCAAGAATTGGTGCGGTTTATTCAGGCGCACAACATCCGCGTGCTTAACGTGGCAGGGCCGCGAGGGTCCAAAGAGCGAGAGGTTGCGGCTTTCGTCAAAACCGTTCTGCAACAGGCTTTGGGTTAACAGCGTGAACGCCACTGACCGCAGACACCTTGAACACGCCCAAGGCTGGTTGGGCTTGGGCAACTGGCAAGAAGCCAACGCGGAGTTGGAAGAAATTTCACCCGCCATGCGAGCACACCCCGAAACGTTGCGCGTGCGGTGTGGCGTTTACGCACTGGCCAAGAAATGGGACGGGGCTTACGAGATTGCGAGCGCACTTTGCCAGCGTCCAAAAACCAGTTGGCAGGACGCCTACAACCTTGCGCGTGCTGCCTGTCAGGTGGGACGCTTGAAAGAAGCCTACGCCAGCTTGCAACGGGCGATTGAATTGGCGGGGCGTGAGGACATCCGATTAACCGCCTTGAACGATGCGACTTTGGAACCGCTTTGGTTGAGGATTGGAGAATCCTGAAAAAGGAATTGTTTCACGTGCGGCCTTTCGGCATTTGTTTGCCCGCGCAAGCTCGACAGACCGAGTTTATTCAGTGAGTATTCGCAGTATGCAAGTAACAACCGTCACAGGCGAGACAATCCGTTTCAGCAGATGGGGAGCGCTGGCCCTGAATCACGTCATTGAATGCGGGCATGATTGGGTTGCAAATGTTTCGGTCATAGACGGAAAAAAGCAGAAGAACAGTCGCCGCGTTCACGTGTTTGTTTCACGGAATCCAGACGTGGCGCATTTAATGCAACTGGCGTTGCAACGGCATGACCTCAATATTCAATCAGGGAATGGGTAGCGTGATGATGCGAGCGCACTTGTCGCACGCAAGAGCCGACTTGTGAAGACCTCTGCAACCTTGCGCGTGCTGCCTTCCAGCTTGGACGCCTGAAAGAAGCCTACGCCAGCTTGCAACGGGCGATTGAGTTGGCGGGGCGTGAGGACATCCGATTAACCGCTCTGAACCATACGACTTTAGAACCTCTTTGGGTGCGGATTGGCGAGACGTGAAATCGGATGGTTGCTGGGCCTCAATATGTCAACAGCAACCTGTCTGAGACGTGTTCGCCCTCAAGGGTCTTCCCGTTCATTTGAAACCGTCTCAACATGGACCTGCCGCAATGCACTGAAAGCTCACGTTCAAACAGACCCTTTGGAAGCGGCAGGGCACAGACGGTCTTCCCCGATTTCTTCGTCCCGTCAATGCTGAGGGCGACGTAAACGCCCCTCGCCTTGCATTCCGCGATTCGTTGAAGGAGGTCTTCAAGCGAGAATGATTGAGCACCATACAAGATTGATTGCGTGTGACTGTATGGCGGGTCGCAGTAAACGAGGTCGCCAGCCTTGGCCATCGTCAACGCGGTGCCGTATTCCATCCGCAGAAATCTGGTGTTGGCCACTCGTTTCCGCCAAGCGTCAACGCGCTCCGCGAACGAATGGGGCGCTATTGGCTTATGAATGCCCACGGGGGTTGAAATGTAGCCATCCTTCTGACGAAAGCGAACAACACCGCCGTAGCAGCTACGGCAGATAAACAGCAAGTCCGCTCCGTTCGGCTTGGCGTTGTATCGAGCCTTAATGCGCTCGAAAACTTTCACCTTGTCGCCAGACATCATTTCGTGCCAGCGGTCTGCATACCACTGCTTCAAAGTTTCGGGGGCATCGTGCAAGGTCTTCCAAATCTCAATCAGAGGTTGGAATGAATCAGACCCTACACCGTGAGCAGGTGCCAGTGTTCCGAGGACACCCCCACTGCCCAAAAACGGCTCGTAGTACGTGCCAAAGCGTGGCGGGAAAAACGATATAATTTCCTCAGCCATACGCTGCTTGTTGCCAATCCACTTGAGCAACTGGCCCTTCAACGGGGCTGGCTCTGTGCCGAATAGTGGCATCTGTGCTTTGTCTCGCATCTTTTACCTGGGCCGACGGTATCCGAAAATGGGATAGTTGTCAAAGGTTCATATCGTCACCGCGTTTATGCAGAAGTCAATCTATAGTCGTGAGCAAAAGTGCTTACAGGGTTTGCTGCGAACGCTGCGCGTTGACGCTGGCCTGACACAAACGGCGATGGCAGCACGGCTCAAGCTCCCTCAATCATTTGTCAGCAAGTACGAGTCTGGCGAACGGATGCTAGATTTTGTGGAAATTCGCAACGTGTGCAAACACCTTGGAATTTCGCTCGCTGAGTTCGCAAAGCGGTTTGAAAGGGAGTTGAACAATGAAGCCCGATAACAGGTTTCTTGCTCAACCGAAACAATTTTGGGCGTGTGTCAGGTCAATTAGTCAATTGGTCGGATACACCGTAAGGGGGGAGGGCACAATTAAAGTGCCGTCAGTTGCCGAAATTCGTCAAGCATTCAGACAGCTAACGCTAGACGTTGACAAGATTGCTGACGCAACTGGCCACCCTACAGAGCTTGCAGAGATTCTGCGCCTCTATTTCCAACATCGTGCTACGGTTCTATATGACTCGGTACGGCCAAATCTGATGGACCTGGCGAGGGCACGTCAAACATTTCAACGGATACACGATGCCCGTTTGCACAATTGCCCTATGCCCATGAACAAGCAAAAGGGCGAAAAGAGGGCTGTTGCCTTCCTGACGGCAATAACCAACATGCTGATTGAGGAAAACTTAGGAGGGCTTCCCTGTTGCCATGACCCAAGAGTTTTGACAACCGTTACCAAGGATGGACTTCCATTGCGGACACTATCCCGCAGAGTTGACGGCGCATTTCCTGACACAATTAACCCGATAGCTATTTGGGAAATCAAAGAATACTACTACACAACTACCTTTGGCAGTCGGGTTGCGGACGGCGTTTATGAAACCCTAGTTGACGGGATGGAGCTTGAAGAACTGCATACCACAGAAAAGGTTAAGGTTAGACACTACCTAATGCTAGACGATTACAATACATGGTGGAACGATGGCAGGTCTTATCTTTGTCGAATAATAGACCTGCTACACATGGGCTACCTTGACGAAGTATTGTTTGGGCAGGAAATCGTTCAGGAATTGCCACGCATCGTGCGAGAGTGGGTGCAAGTTTATCGAGAGCAGCAACTCGTATTGCAACAAGCTGGAAGGGCATAATCATTGGCACACTCTGCTTTAATGAATGAACTTTCTAAAATCGCGTTAATGCGCGAACATATACCACTGCCGACGCCAAGGGGCACGGAGCTAGTTCATCATGTCCTAGGCGAGTACAGGCACATGGCAAGCACCATTGGGCCAAACAAGTCCGTTAATCTAGTATGCTGTGTCGGGGGGCGTGAATTTGACGTTTACAGCATTGGCAAGTATGGAGACATTCTATCTGTAGTAGGCAAGACTGCGGATGGGACAGAGTTTAGGACCTACGCGCCTATTGAGCTTGTTAGCTTTACCATCATCTTAAGCAAGAAGGTTAAGGCAGGAGCGCCACGCGAAATCGGCTTCTCTGCCGAAATGAAACGGCAACGGGCAAAGTAGCTAATACTACTTGGTTGCTGGCGGTTGTAATGCGGTGGAGGCAGTGGTGCCCATGCCAGTTTTCTGTGCCTGCTTCAAGCGGTCTAAAGCCTTCTTAGCTTCTTGAACCATGAATGGCGCACTGTAGAGATACTCTAAAATAGCACAGGTCATGTTCTCTAAGATTGGAACTTCCCTTACGGTCAGTGTGCCCAAGCCTGCGTGTGCGCCGACATTGCGAAAAATCCGCAGTTTATCCGCAACTGGCATCAGGTTGTCGGGAATTGCGCCGTGTTTTGAGAGGTATGCCAGTTTGTTATAGAGGTCTTTTCCTTTTGCGTTCCTATCTGCGCAAACTAAGTCAATCACACGCCCAATTATTCCACCGTAGGCATTAGCAGAAACGTTTCTAACCTTGAGTGCTTCGTTGTAAGCCTTAGCAATTGCTGGCGGTAGTCCGCGAGGAACTTTCGGGCCAATAGGGTAAAGAGTGTCATAGACAACATCCCTTCCGTCCATCCATTCGGCCCATCCGTAGCTGCGAAGCTCCATTTTTTGGCAGGCGGGGCATTTCAACAATTCGTAACCTGTCCCTTGCTCGAATGCTTCTCCCGTCCCTTCATCAACATAGTTCGCATTATCAAAGTAGTGAACAACACGCTCCATTGGTGCTGTGTTGCCACAATGCCTACACCGCTTAACCTCACTAAATTCAGGTTGTTTAGGTTTCTTTACCATGACCTCACTGTTTTTGAAGCGGGCTTTGCTTGCAAGAATAATCAGCGTTGCTGTGGTGCCCACGCTTGCGCCGTCAATCCCGTCAACTCGTGGGCAGCGTTGCTAACGGTCTGGTGCGAGCCGTTTAGCCTGTCGGCAATTCCCCGTATGTGGAAGCCATTAGCCAGGTTCTCGCACAACCCGCTTTCGTGCTGCCCGTTCACCAGCCCCACAAGGTAGTAGGTGCTTTCAGGCTCAGGTGTGGTCAGGTTCGGGCTGCTGGCGGGCACACAAAAAGGAAAGGGCGAGCCGCACGCCAAGGCGGAAAATCACAAATCGCCTTAACACGCGACCCGCCCCAAGGCTGGACTTGCGCCAGCCTCGCTTAGGGGTAGTAAACGCACCAAACGTCATTTGGCGGGAGCTTGGCGACAATCACACAACCAAGCCAACTGCCCCTGTAGAATCTAATAGCGGACGGTTAACTCCAACTTCACTGGCTTGCCCCCATTGTCGGCCAGGGCAACAAACTTTTCCTCTCGGGTGAGCACTTTGGGCAACTTAAGAGCGATATTCTTCCTGTCTCTACGCGCAATCGCTAGTTGCGCCCGCTGGTGGTCTGTCAGCTTTGATTCGTCAATCCCCGACACTTCAATGTCTAGCTTGCCAACCCTATCGTTGAATTGACGAACGTAGCGCCTTAATCTCGTTAGGGGATTTGCGTCAATACCCGCGTGCTCGCGATTCAACCGCTCTAGCTCGCTCTGGATTGATGTTACAGCCGCCTCTGCCGATTCATTGCCGTAGTCCTCAATCATGTTCCGAAACACAAGCTCAGGGCTTCTCTGCGCGGCAATGGCTTCGTAGAACCTGCCAACCAACGTTTGCACTTGGTCAGTGTTCATTCCCGCGTTTACAGCAAGGCAGTACTTGAGGCGGTTGGCATAAACGTCATTCGTGTTCATGGGGTCTAGTCCTCGCCTTTCAAACCCAAATCTTCGTGCGTCTGGTCAATAAGGTCTTGCAGCCTGTCCTCTGCCTCCTGCCTGTCTTGTTCAGTGATGCTCTCAAATTCGGCAGGAGCGTCTATGCCTTCGTTGAACGCCTTGCCTTTCCTAAGTGGATTGTATTTTGTTTCCATACTGTTAATTACACGATTTCAAAGATTGTGGCCCCGTCGTAACAACTAGGGACTTCGCTAACCCTGCCATTCTTGACGGCGACCTTAATCCAGCGCGAAAAGAGGCTTTCCACTTCGTCTAGTGGCAAATCATACCTGCGCGTTAACTGGATAACGTCATTTATGCGAAACGTCCTGTAGCTGCCAGATGCCAAGAGGAAGGAGACTACGGAAAGGAACTCGGCAACATGACTGTTAGAACCCTCACGGGCCGCTGGCAGTGAGGCGATGAACGCCTTGCTAAGCTCCGCGTCAGAGACGCGCAAGACGCCAGGTGTGGGCTTTGGGGCAGTGTGTAGTGTGGTCCTTTTCATGGTTACTTCCTCGCAGTCTTAGGCACGTTAGCCTTTGCCTGTTCGACAATCCCTAATACCTGCTCGCGGGGCACAAGCCTGTTGCGCCTAGTAATGGGACTAACCGTAAGCACGCCTCGCGCAATAAGGCGATACAGCGTTGACTTCGACAGGCTGAGGGCGTGGCCTACCTCTGGTAACGTCATCAATAGCGGTTCATTCATCATTGTTTTATGTTCGGGTCTATTGCCCATTGCCGCGCAATAGCACCGTTCCATTTCTTATTACACACAAATATGCCTATTGTCCCTGTTAGCTGCCGAAAAGTTAATTAAGCAGGGGGTAGCGCCATTGGTGTGCTAACATATTAAATAGAAGTCAGAGAGGCTCCTTCGTCCATGAAATAGGCTGGTTTAAGGCTACGTAGGGGCGGCGGATTTCTCTTTTTCCAAATAGCAAATAGAGGCGCACTAGACGGGTGCGTTTGTAGGTAGGTAGGTGCGACACAACCCTAGCGGGGACTTTAGCTGCCAGGTAGAGTGACTTGGGCCTAGTGTACTATTGTTGGGTGCTCTAGCTTGGGTGGGGATAGTGGATTGTAGCAGTTTAGAGTAGAGTCTAGGTGTGTCGGTATAGTGCCTAGCAGGTGGCGGGCTTTATGCTCTAGTAGAGTGACACAAATGTGATAGAAAAGAGCCTAGACGCATTGACACGTGAACTAGTAATTGGGTATTCTATGCACATGAAATTGAACGTTGCTAGAGTAAGGAACCTAGCACTGCCAATTCTATTGTGGCTGACATGGAGTGCCGCCCAAGCCCTCGGCCAGAGTTACCAAAACCAAGGGCAACGTGCTTGCAACACGGGGCGGCAGAACAGAGTTACAATGAACGAAGCAGTATATCAAGTAGTAACAGACCGCATTATTGCCCTTTTGGAAAAGGGCGTTATCCCGTGGCATCAGCCTTGGAACTGCGGAGAACAAGCCCCACAGAACCTTTTGAGTCGCAAAGCTTACAGGGGCGTGAATGTGTTCCTGTTGCAATCCATGCACTACGCCAGCCCGTTTTGGCTCAGCTATAAGCAGGCGCAAGACTTGGGCGGGCACGTCAAACGGGGCGAGAAGGGGTGCCCCGTGATTTTTTGGCGCTGGCTGGACACGAAAGACAAGGCGACAGGGGAAACGCAAAGGGTGCCCCTCTTGCGCTATTACACCGTCTTTCACGTCAGCCAGTGTGAGGGCATACCCGCAGACAAAATCCCCGCTCTGAAGGGCAGCGAACGCCAGCACAGCCCACTAGAGCAGGCAGAGAAAATCGTTGCCGCGATGCCAAAGCGGCCAGAAATCAAACAGGGGCTTGACCGTGCTTTCTATTCCCCTGCGGGTGACTTTGTGGGCATCCCTTCTGCCAATCAGTTCAAGACGGGTGAAGATTACTATTCCGTTCTTTTCCATGAACTGACGCACAGCACAGGGCACCAGAGCCGATTAAATCGCAAGGGTTTTGCGGGCACGGATGGCGACTGGTCGGCCTTTGGCTCTACGCCCTACGCCCGCGAGGAATTAGTTGCGGAAATGGGGGCGGCTTTCCTCTGCGGGCAGGTTGGCATTGTCGAGCGCACGATTGAAAACTCTGCGGCCTATGTTGGTTCATGGCTTAAGCGGTTGAAGGACGATGCCAAGTTAGTTGTGCAAGCTGCCGCTCAGGCTCAAAAGGCGGCAGACTGGATACTTGCCAAGCAATGGCAGGATGAACCGTCAGCCGAGAGCTAACCAACCAGAAGCGGAAGCCTGTCGCTATACGGTGGCAGGCTTCCATTACCTTATACCTATATGCAAGCCGCTACGGCACCGCGCAAAAACGAGCTAACCAACCCGCTCGAAAATGTCCGAAGTCGGGAGAGTCTTATTTCAGCCGAGCAGGAAAATGGCACGGTTGTCGAAGTCACCTTTCCCCATGCCAATACTCGTTTTCGGCCCACTAGCCCAAAACCCCCGAGAAAACCCCGCAATGCAGACAGACGCAGCAGGGAGTACTTAACCCCTGCTGAGGTTGAAAGCCTTATCAAGGCTGCTGACGGAATCGGCAGGTATGGGCATAGGGATTCGACTCTAATCCTCCTAGCGTATCGCCATGCGCTCAGGGTGTCTGAGCTTGTCTCGTTGCGATGGGACCAGATTAACCTCGGTCAGGGTTTGATTCACATTAACAGGTTAAAAAACGGCAATCCAAGCACGCACCCATTACGCGGCCCTGAACTACGGGCACTGCGCCGACTGCAACGCGATTATCCTAGCGCCTCCTACCTGTTCATTGGCGAGCGCGGCCCGCTGACAGACTCCGCAGTAAGGAAAATTGTGGCGAGGGCTGGCAGGAAAGCGGGGTTGCCGTTCCCTGTTCACCCTCACATGCTGAGACATGCGGCGGGCTACAAGCTCGCGAACGATGGTCAGGACACCAGAGCAATTCAGCACTACTTGGGCCACAGGAACATAACGCACACCGTCAGATACACCGAGTTGAGTCCCGAGCGTTTCAAAGACTTCTGGCAAGACTAGCCAGTTCATAAGCATCGCAACGCGCCCGCTCGACTGAGCGGGCGTTTTTGTTATACGCATTAGCCAGGTTAATGAAAAAATCGCCACGCCCATGCCGACAAATCGGCAGGGGGTGTTGTGTTTCTCTCGGCCCAGGCTGCGAGTCCAAAATTTGTCAATGCCAGAACTGCGGGGCTTAACACTCCTTGGGCAATGGCGGCACTCGCTTACGTTCACGGGCTTTTGCCTCTTTGATGTAGTTTGCACCCTGCGGGTAACAATGCTCCAAGAACTCTATTACCTTTGGGTTAAGTATGAGCATAACGGCTTGCGCCGTGTCTGGCACCATCACCGCACCAAGTCTTTGGTAAAGCCTTACCAGTTTGTAGCTCGGCATGGACTCGCTTGACGCATGGCCTATGAGGCGATGCACGGTGAACGACTTTAGCCCAAACAAAGTCCCCGCGACTTCATCAATCAAGAAGCTCCGCAGACCAAAGAAACTCCCCCTCCAGGGCTGTTCCACTTTCAACATAAGGGTGTTAACAGCAAACCCTGCGCGGAATGGTTCCAAGGTGAAAGTGAAGTGTGCATGGTGGTTGCCAGACGCCAAGCGATATGCGTAACCCGCGTAAACCCGTGCGCCGACAGGCCACGTTTCAGGTTCGGAAAATGGGAACTCCGCTTCCGCACGGCTGAGCGCGAGGCCAGTTCCTTGTCTCATAATTGTGGAAAGCACGTCCAGTTCAAAGGGTAGTTTGTCGGGCCAGTCAGTTTCAAAGCTCCCGATGGTAGGGCTACTTCCCTCGGGGCAGATTGACAGGAAACCTTGCTGTGCGGAGCGTTGCACTTCCGAATAATCGAGCACGATGCGGGCGCGGGGCCGCGTAAAAACATCTGCGTTGCTGGCAGTAAAAGAGTTCACTACTAAGAGTTACACCGCAAAGTGGGGGTTATCGCCACAAACGACAACCCCACTAGTCGCAACGGACTAGCGGGGCTGTTGTCAAACGGAATAGCGGCCTAGACGCTAGAACCGTTCACCTTGGCAGGACAAAGTAGTTGAGAGGCTTGGCTACAAGTTCACCGTCCATCACCATGCAATGCAGTTCCGTATGTAGTTCTTGGGTCAATGCCTCACGGGCAACCGCTGAGAGACTGTAGTTGCGGTATAAGTTCAATGACATACACTCAGCAATGTCTTTCGCTTTCAATCCCCGCCATCTACCGTAGCGTTTTCGGAAGCTCCATACGATGCCCGCTCGTATGTCGGGCTTACCCTTGAACTTGCGTGCGCCTAGTTGGTCGTCAATTACGTCTATCGCTCTCGCGTAGTCTTCTCTCTCGGCCAGTAGCTCGTTAACATCTTCTCGCTTCGTGTATTTACGTTTCATGGATACGCTGGATATAGAGCCTCACACAAACTGTAAGCGGATAGACTTGCCAGCCTGCGCCCGCTCGCGTATCGCATTCAGGATTCCCCGCGTTGCAATGACGTAGTATCCGTCACAGTCAGGGCAACATCTGCCATTCGTTAGCGGATAAGCATTCCGCCCGCCCGTCCAGCCTGTTGCTAGCTCTATGGGTATCGGCCCGCCGCATACGCTACAGATGCGGCGCTTGCTGGTTGTTTCGGTTGCACTGGTTTTGGTGACTTTCTCACCCCGATTCCTATTACTTGTAGGAGTTTTCATGCGGAGCATGGTATAGATTCAAACGCACTTGTCAAGCTTTTCCTACAATGTGCATTCCACCCGCATAAACATTGGTCGGGAACGCTGTTGCCCATAAGGGCCAGAAAGGAAAAAGGCTGGCATTCCGCTAGAATGCCAGCCGAATTGAGTAGAAACGGGAACTAGAGCCTAGATTTGCCTGCGGCTTTGGCCTTTTTCCAGCGTGCCTTTGCTGCCGCCGACAGCATTGCCTTTGCTGCCGCGCTCATTTTGCGCCTGCCCCTCTTGGCGGTGGGTGCGGGTGCTGCCCCCGCCTTGGCGGGTCTGCCCCTGCGCTTTGGAGCTTCTGCCCCCATGTCGGCAATGACCTTGTTTACGGCCTCTAGTTTCGCTTCTAGTTCTGCTTTGTATTTGAATATGTCCATAGCGTGCTTGCTTTCGATTTGTAACCGATGATGCGTTAGACTCTAGCGCACGGGCGTTAGCTGTCAACACCCCTCTTTGCGTCTTGCACGTGACTGCGCGCCTGATACCCTACAACGCAGCAATCGTGAAAGGCTCTTTATGGACTACAACCAACTACTTGCACAGCAACAGGCGGCAGTGAATCAGGCAATGCAGCTTTACTGGACAATTCTTTTAGGCGCAGCATTGATACAGCTTATTTTGTTTGGCGTGGGCTGTTGGGTCATTTACATGTTCTACGCTCGCCTGCGAGACATTGCAAACGAAGTGCGTAAACTTCGCGTTGCTTACGAAGCTGGACACACCGCGCAAAGCGGTTCAACGCCCCGACAGCCGTATTGGTCGCCCGAACAAGAAAACCCGTTTGCACCCGCAGGAGGGGACGCGAAGTACATGCCCAAGCATTAGCCGCTAGCCACTCGCATACTTCTGAGCGAGCTTTTCGAGTCCTGCGAGCCGTAAACCAAGGCGCAACTCGCCAGTCCACCGAGAACGGGCACTAGAACCTGTAACACGTATGTTCTTATCCTGAACGTATGATGACCTAAGAGAAGAAAGAGAAGATTGATTATTGTACTCTATACGTGGTACAAGTTCCTTGCTGGCGTTAAGCGTCATACGCTCCATAGTAATGACAGGTAAACAGCCTACTAGACTCTTGGCGGCATCCCTTACGATTTGCGAGACTGCGTAACGCTCCGCAACCAGCCCCAGCCAACCATCGTGCATAGGCACATAAAAAAGTCCACGCCTAGCGCACTCGGCCCCCACGGTTTCAACCATGATGTGGGCTTCTAGGTTTTGGAGCGTTGCGGCCATGTTTTCCCTGCCTAGCTCTTGGACACGCGTGGCGATGCCAGGAAAGTGAGCTTTGTAGAAGTCGAAAAAGTAGTTTTCAATCGCTCCGTTACAGAACCGCATGAAGTCCACATGCTTGACGGTATCCCTATCTGACTTGACCCCCGCCCAGTCGCGCACATGAATGTAGATGTCAGTAGATTCCAACAGCGCGTAGTATCGGGCCTGCTCCGCTTTGTCTCGTGTGAACGTGCCAAGCAACCACGGGTGACACGCCTTCAAGTCAAATTCGGCCAGTTCCCTCTTGCCTTTGTGCCTAATGAACTTGCGCCCCTCTTTGGGCATTTCAACAATCGTGTGGTACAGCCTGTTAACCACGCGCCCCTTAACCAAGTTTACCGCACCCGAATGCACCTTGGCCAGACCGTCCAGGGCTTTTGCGCTCAACTGCTGACGGGGTGCGATGTCCCGAGCCTCTAGTTGCTGGCAGCACGCAATTATCCAGTCCGCTACGGTGCCCTGTGCCGTGGAATGGTCCGCTTTCTTGCGGAGCCTCTTTGCATTGAACCGTGCCCAAGTGGTTCCTGTGGCGCGTGCCTGTGCGGGTATTCTGTAGGACTTTGTGAAGCCGCGCTTGTCCTCAGTGCTTTCTTGGTAGGACTCATTAACCTCTATCTCGCCCATGCTCACAAGCTGGTTAATGTATTTGCGGTAGTTCTCCCCGAGGCCGTCATTGAAGTATCGTGCCCCGATGTTGACGAAAAACGCGGGGTTGCGCTGTTTCTTGCTCAGGTAAACAATGATGTCTTGTGCGTAAGCCAGGTTGCGAGCCTCACGGTCGGGCAGTGCGGCCAGCTTGGCGTGCAATGAACTGGTTACTTGGAAGGACTTGGCTTTGAGCCAAAAAGGAGCAGGGGGCGATGGGAAGATGCTGCGGTCAGAAACCGCGTTTTGGTGCCCACCGCCCCCGTTCACCAAATTGAAATTGCTGCAATTCTGAGTTTGCATCTTACTGTATATTACACGTAGAAGACCTGACCTTACACAATTTCTACTTGTGCCTCTATAGGTTGCCCTCTAGTCAACTCAGCCTAGACGGGTTTCGAGCGATTCTATTCACCCGCGCCTAATCCAATCACACGATTGACCCATTTTGGACACAATCCTGTTACACGCTTGCGCCCGCCTGCCTAATCCAATCACACTTAAGCCCGATTGCTGAGCAAAAACGCGCACGCCTAATGGCGTGCCGTATTATATTGTTAATTATTGTAGGGCTGAGCTACTCGCGTGCTAGACTTGACCTATTTAGGAGTTGACAAGTTGCCAAGTCCTTGGTCTAATGGAGCTATAATGGAAAACACACTGCTCACACGCTATTCGGTCTATTTCGCTTACGTAAGAACGTTTGTCCGCAACTGTCTCAGGAGGAAACGCCAACGGTGGACTAACCCGCAAACGGGTCAGGTGTGTATGCGCGGTACTGACGGCAGGTTTGTTTCGTCGGGTAGAAGTGGCAATTGCCCGAACTATACTTAACATGTCGGGCAACTCGAAAATCTCTTGGACACACCATACGTTTAACCCGTGGTGGGGCTGTGAGAAGATTTCAGAAGGCTGTGCGAACTGCTACGCGGACAGTCTTAGCTCACGGTATGGTTTCGACGTGTGGGGCAAAGGCAAGCCCCGTAGAACTTTCGGCGCGACACATTGGGCCGAGCCTCTACGGTGGAACAGGAAAGCCGAGTCCGCCCGAACCCGTGCCCGTGTATTCTGCGGGTCTATGTGTGACTGGTTGGAGCAGCACCCCACGATGAACGCTCAGCGGCCTAAACTGTGGTCCCTGATACGCCAGACACCCTGCTTAGACTGGCTTCTACTAACGAAGCGGCCCGAACGGCTCGCGGAAACCCTTCCGAACGATTGGGGCACGGGGTATCCTAATGTCTGGTTAGGGGTAACAGCGGAATCAGACAGCTACACAGACCGTTTCAACAGATACCTCGCCCCGCTTCCCGCAACCGTCCGCTTTGTCAGTTGCGAGCCTGCTCTTGGCCCCATTACAAGACTGAATTGGCCGCGCTTGGATTGGCTGATTTATGGCGCGGAAAGTGGCGCACATTACAGGCCGCATAATGTGCAATGGGCCAGGGACGTTAAGGCACGGTGCAGCGAGCATGGTATTGCGTTCTTTTACAAACAAGGCAACGGGGTCCGTGCAGGTCAGGATACGTTGCTAGACGGTGAGCTGGTCCAACAGTTTCCAAATCAGCTTCATTGCCGTGCCGTAGCGAATCGAGCCGCATTGATGCGAGCCGAAATGCAACGCCTAAACTGAGCTTCCTTTCATCCCACAACGCCACGCGAGCGCGGCAGGTCACTCCTGCCGCGCTTTTTATTTTGTTTATTAGAGTTACGCCCCGCCCGCCCTACCATAAAGCGTTATGCTCTCAGAAGCGGAATACCAAGACAAAGTGATATGCGGGGATAGTGCTCAGGTATTGGCCAGGTTGCCCGATTGTTGCATTCATCTAATCGTGACCTCGCCGCCTTACGACCTGCAAAGAACGTATCACAACTTCAAGGGCTTTGACTTTGAGGCAATAGCTAAACAACTATACCGCGTAGCGTGCGAGGGCGGGGTTGTGGTCTGGATTGTGAACGATGCCACCGTAAACGGGAGCGAGACAGGCACGAGTATGCGCCAAGCCCTCTACTTTATGGACATTGGCTTTCGACTGCATGACACCATGATTCACGAAAAGTGCGGGGCGAATTTCCCTGATAGGGTCCGCTACTGGCAGGCATGGGAATACATGTTTGTGCTGTCCAAGGGTAAGCCCCGCGTAGTCAACCTGATTGCCGACAGGCGCAACATTTACGCAGGCCAGAAAACACACGGTTGCGACAGGTTAGCCAATGGCGGGTTTAAGCCCAAGGTGCAGGGCAGATTAACGCCCGAGTTTGGGCCGCGCTTCAATGTGTGGAAGATTTGTCATAACAAGCGGGGGAGGTTTGACCATCCTGCGAGCTTTGCGCCCGAGCTAGCGCGTGACCATATTGCCAGTTGGTCAAGTATCGGGGATACAGTTCTGGACTGCTTTGCAGGCTCAGGAACTACCCTTTGCGCGGCAAAAGCTCTTGGAAGGCACTTTCTAGGCGTTGAAATTAGCCCCGAGTATTGCAAGCTGGCCGAAAGCAGACTGGCCGAGACGAAAGCACCAGAGAGGCAGGCACTTGCGTTCGCCGCTTGATTTTGATATGCGAAGGCCGTGAAACCGCTTGAAATCGAATCTTGGGCACTGCGCGTCCTGCAACTAGTAGAAAGCCGCCAGCGTGTGGAAGACCTAAAAGTGGAGCTAAAGAGCGAATGGCCTACCGATTTTAACAAGACCGCTAGACAGTTGGCGGGACATGCCAACTTCGCACGTGGGGAAAACATACTCTGGCTGATTGGCGCTGATGAGAAGCAAGGCGTCATTCGTGGTGCGAACTATGCCGACCTAGCTAGCTGGTTTCAGCAAGTCCAGTCGCCTTTCGAGAGTGTTTACCCGTCATTGGCGGGAGACATGAGCGTTGCATACAAGGGTAAGACGGTTGCTGCTTTATGCTTTGACACGTCCCGCTTTCCTTACCTAGTTCAGAATCCCGCATTTGGTAGGACCGCAGGGGATGGGGTGCAATTTGAAGTTCCTTGGCGTGAAGGCACAAGGACGCGCACGGCGACACGAAACGAATTGGTCTTGATGCTCGGGTCATTAGGCACTGTGCCAAAGGTTGAGATTCTGTACGCCGAGGCCATTTATGTTGTTGGCAAGCATTGGAATATCACTCTAGCGGTTTATGTGGTGCCCTTGGGTAGTGCAACGTTGACTTATCCGTTTCACAAGACCTCTGCGGTCCTCACGGTGGAGAATGAACGACTTGCAGATGAATTTGTTATCATGCTAGACACTCCCGAAGGTAAGCATCGGCGGTCACAACAGCGGTGGACAGAGTGGCACAAGAGGCACGAGACAATACCTGAGTCGCCTCCTGCACGGACGGAGATAATTGAGGCTACGCGAAGTGAATTAGTAATTCGCGGGTGCGGCAGAATTGAAATCGAGGGCACAGCCGAAACTCAGGTGGGCACTGAATGCGAAACTATTCAACTACAGGTAACACTTATTGAAGCTGCATCGGACTCACGGATACTCCTATCCGCGACGTTGACCAAACAGGCAGGCGGAACAGAGCAGGCGTGGCGCTATGACCCGCCAGCACAATAGGCTCAATTCCACCCCAAACACTAGTGGCGTGTCCGTTTCCTCTTTGTTCCAGCCGTAGTAATCTTTACATCATTCACGCTTACAAAAAGCCGCATTGAGCCTGCCTCGGGGAAGAAAAACCCGCAGTCGCAGCCCTCGACAAGGGGCTCGTAACGGCCTCGTATCCCGTAGCGCCCAAAGAAATGCTCAAGCTGCTGGTGCTCGTCGCACCATATTCTCTCATCAATGGTCTCGCCTATGTAAATCGCGGGCTTCACTTTTCGTATTCTTCCCAATTAAAGTAGAACATCTTGGAGGGAGAGTAAAAGAAACTCCCGACTACTCCATCACGTTTGCGCCTCACCGCTACATACGGAAACTCAAAACCAATGACCTCATACTTCTGGGCCAATTGCTGAGAAGTGAGGACATTTTCAGGCCCGTAGATTCTATCAAGCAACGCCCGCACTTCCAGTGCTTCTGTGTTTATCGCCTTTGCCATGTTGTCTATAAGCGTAGTTCCAGCGCGGTTACGAAGTGCCTGTACGACGCATGGAGTATTTCAATAAGGAAAAAGCACCAGACAGAGCAGCAAAGCCCGCAAGGCAACCCGTTGCTAATTCAAACCAAGGGAGACCCTGTTTATTTCTGTAATACTCAGCTTTTGAGTAGTCGTGGTCTTCCACAGCTTGGCGCTCAAGGAAGCTACGCCCCGAGTTCATGTCATCATAGAACGCCTTTGTGCGGTAAGTAGCCCTGAACATAACCACGGCGACTATGACTAGGAGAACACTACCCACACCACCGAGTATTCGCTTCATAAGAGGCGCGGGGCTATTTGGTTATCAGTTGAAGTGCTGCTTGACCTCCGCACCGCCTCGCTTCATGCCAAGGAACACTTCGCGGTGTTCGCCAATTCTTACCATAACATTGTCTGGCGCGACGTATTCCCAACACCAGACTTGGTTTTCGTTCAAGGTCCACGTCATCTTGGGAATGTTGTATGCCTGAGAAAAGGTTTTCATAAATGCCTCTGCGCTCAGGTCGCCCGCATTGAAAAGCAACCTAGAGCAGTTTTGACCAATACCGATGGCGGTTGCGTGTTTTGATGTATCTAACCAAACGTTTATCGCATAATCAGGTTTATCGAGCAGGCAGTTTAGGTCTTTGCTGAGTATTTCGATGAAGTAGGGTTGTTCTTTGCTCGGGTATAGATGCCAACGCGGCCCTAGTTTGTCTCGCACCACTTGTGGCAGTTCTTGGGCGCTCATGCCGATGTATAAGCCCTTCACCACGATTGGAGTTGCCTCGGAGGCTCGTGGGGGTGTTGGTTGCGGGCTGGCCTTCGTCTTGGGCTTGTCGCAGCCTACTACGGCCAGCGCAACGAGTGCCACGAGTAGAACGGAACGGGAGCAAGCAAGCAGTCTCATGGGCTTTTTCCCCACGCGAGGCGACAGCGGAAATGAAAGGGCGTGGAACTTGACAGACCGCCGCACCAGAAGCAAACCAAGACCGCTAACCATGAGCAGTGCGCTGCACGGTTCAGGAATCTCGCTCACGTTTATCCAATCAAGCTCTGTCACACTGCCATCGCTTATCCAACTACCACCGCCACCGCCTTCGCGGTTGGAAAGGCCGATTGCATTCCCATAGACGGATGAATCACTCGCCGTCAAAAGTGGATTAACCAAATCGTTGACGTAAAGAGCTACGTTATTTCCGTCGTCAGTGATGCGAAAATCGTAGAAGGTGTTGAGGGCCATTGGAAAAGTCCCGCGAGCCAGTTCCGTGCTGACACCAGGCCAGCCGTGAGTGACAATGAAAACGTTCCCTGCCGTTTGGTTGGAATCGTTCTCAATCGAGAAACTAAAACCGATGCCGTGGTCAAACTCTGCCCACGGATTCGACGTTATACCATCCGTTCTCGTAACTATCCTGAAAACGTCGTGGATGCTGCCCGCGAACTCGAACCTGCCAGTAATGTCCAGAGCGGCGGGAAATGATGCAGTGGTCAGCAACCTGCCTCGGTTTTGAAAGACGGCAGACCCGCCATTCTCAGTAATGGAGGAATCTGAGAAGGGTGTTGATGCTTGCCAAAGGGAGGGGTTTATCGTGCTTCCGTTGAAGTCATCATACAAGAGCGTCTGCCCTGCGGCCTGCCATGTGATGAACGCCAAAACCGCCGTCAGTAGTGTATCCAATCTGGTGCTGCTGTGTTTCATGCTGCGTTTCCTCGCGAGCCGACAGCGGAAATGAAAGGGCGTGGAACTCAACGCTCCACCGCCCTCAAGGCTCTGGACGAGCCTGTTACGGGATGAAACGCCAAGCCCACGCCGATTGTCGGCGTGAACTCGGCGCGGTCCCGTAACTAAAATTGTCCAGATTTTGAGGGCAACCGCAGCCAAAGCTACGCAAATTCGATTATTAGGTTTTCAGTCTATTCTCTCTGCAATGTCCTTTCGTTCAGGAAGCTTAAACCAGTTTCCCCGTGTGCTGCAATGTCAAAGTCGCTAGACTTGCGCGGACCCCTGTAAACAAAGGGCGAAACGATGTTCGGGGCATGGGGATTTTTAAGCATAAAAAAGCCCGCCAGCGGTTAAACTGGCAGGGCGTGCGGTGTGCGGGTGCCTCTAGGCTTCTACTAGCGCGGCCTCGCCTACCTGTATCGCCTGCTTAGGGTTGTCAGCAATCGTAACCTTGCCAATTTTCACGCTATGCGGGGTTTTCCACACTAGCACATGGTCAAGGTAGTCCTGTCTCTCGCCCCACAACAGGAAGCTGGTTGCGGCCTCATTCTTGTTTACTTGGTTGGCGGGTGTGGGGTTCCAAGCCAGTTCAAACCGCCCCTTGGGGGCTTTTGGTTCCTTAAGCTGTAGTGTGGCGGTGCGTTTCTCAGCGTCCAAGGTTAGGCTTTCAATCTGGTTTGCGAGCACAGCTTGAAGGCGTAGGCGGTTGTCAATCGTGGGCGGCACTTGCTGCCAGCCCGTTAGCGGGTTGTCCTCAATCGTGGCCGATAGGCTTTCAATCCGCCTACTCAGTGCCTTTGCTTTAGTCTCGTAAGCGTTCATCTTCTGCATGGCAATCGCGGGCTTGGCCTCTGCCGAGTCTAGCGCGTCAGCCCATATTTTGAGCTTGGCTTGCACGTCCTTTAGTTCCCCGTGCAACTTTGCTAGTTCATCGTGGCGCGTATCGGTTTCGGCCATTACTGGCAACACCTTTAACCAGAGCGTTGTTAAAATGGCGCGTTCAACCCATGAGTATTGGATTGTTTTGTAATCGCACCCGTTGCCGCGTAGAGCGTTGCTGCAAATCAAAGAGGTATAGTGATAGTGCCGCTCGCCGTGTGTGCAAGGGCTTTGCTTAATCACCATAGACGCCCCGCACTTGGCGCACTTCACAAGACCCGTGAAAAGGTTTGTTGCATTTGTCTTTGGTCCCTTAGCTTGGCCCCCCGCCCAACGGGGTTTACCCGTTTTGCTTTTTGGGTAAAGTATCTTCTTTCCCGTCACGGGGTCTGTTACGGTTTTGGGTAACATTTCTTGGACTTTGTAGAACGTGGCCTTGTCCACAACGGCGGGGTAGTAATCCGTAACTGATGGGCCAACGGGAACGCGCTCGCGGTCAACGTAGTTGCAAGGCTGGTACTCGCCAATGACGCCACGAAAGCAAAGGATTCGGCGCAAGTGAGTGTTTGACCAGCTTTTGCTTCTGTTTTGGTTGCCTTTGCCAAAGGTCGGGATTTTGTCTGCGTTCAACTCGCGCATTATGGTGCGAATGCCTTTGCCGTTGGCGTACGAATTAAAAATGCGCCTGACAACCTCGGCCTTTTCGTTAGGGGTAATCGTGTTGTGTTCCTTGTCCACGTCCAACCATGCGGGGGCCATCGTCGTTAGTTTCACCCCATCGGCGGCACGGGCTTTCTTCTGCTTCCAAGCCTTGCCCACACGGTCAGACAGTCTAGCGGCGTATTCGTTAGCTGCCGCTAGTTCAAGCAGGGCTATAATGCGGTCAATCGGCCTGTTAAGGCTTTCCCTAGTTAAGTGGTGCCCTCCCCTGTCAACGTAGATTTCAAGGCCCGCTCGCAGCATGTCTTTCAGCACGTCCTCTGCTGTGTCAATGTCGGCACGGGAAAAGCGGTCAAAGGCTTCAATAATCATCACTGCCCCCTGCGGTATTTTGCCTGCCCTGACTGCCTCAGTAATGGCTTTCAAGGTTTTGATGTTGTCGCCCTTGAAGGCGCTAACGCCCAAGTCTGCGGCGTTCAAGTCCTCCCTGAGAATCCATCCTTTTTCCTTGGCCACGCGAGGGGCAATTTCACACTGCCGCCTCTCACTGTCGCCTTTTGCTTGTATGCGGGAACTGAACCGAATATACGAGAAACAGATTTTAGCTGTTGAAACCTGTTCCTGAGTTTTAACTGTCGTTTTCATCTTAGTTGTGACATTTAATTTTCACTGCAACCCAAGTTGCCGTGCGAGTGGTACGACCTCTGGCACCGCAACTTTATTCGGTGAAAAGTTACCGCCTATTGTCATCGTGGGCCTCCCGGACGCCGCCGTCAAAGAATCGCGCGACCGGGTGATGACGGCGCTGATTAATTCCGGTTACAGTTTCACCTTTGGCCGCACCACGATCAACCTGGCGCCGGCGGATGTGAAGAAGGAGGGGCCGAGCTTCGATTTGCCGATCGCGGTGGGGATGGTGGCGGCGAGCGAGCAGCTTGAGACCGACCAACTCGATAATTTCGTGATGGTGGGTGAACTGGCCCTCACCGGCGCGGTGCGATCGGTCAAAGGGGTGCTGCCCATAGCATTGCGGGCGCGGGCGGCGGGCAAGGTGGGCATCCTGGTCCCGCCAGACAATGCCGCCGAGGCAGCGGTCGTTGCCGGCCTGCAGGTCATCCCCGTGCAGAACCTGCGCGAGGCGGTGAGTTTCCTGGAAGGCGAAACGAAGCTATCGCCGACGAAAGTGGACATCGCGCAGATCTTTGAGCAGGTGCCGGACGGGGAGCTGGACTTTGCGGAGGTCAAGGGGCAGGAATCGGTCAAGCGGGCGCTGGAGATCGCCGCGGCTGGGGGACATAACGTGCTTCTGATTGGGCCGCCGGGAACCGGCAAATCCATGCTGGCCAAGCGCCTGCCCACCATACTACCGCCGCTGACGCTGGACGAGGCGCTGGAGACCACCAAGATTCACAGCATCGCCGGGCTCCTGTCGCCCGGCCAGGCGCTGGTGACGCAGCGGCCGTTTCGCGCGCCGCATCACACGGCCAGCGACGCCGGTTTGTTGGGCGGGAACGCCAATCCCACGCCCGGCGAGATCTCTCTGGCGCACCATGGTGTGCTGTTCCTGGACGAACTGCCGGAGTTCAAACGCGGCGTGCTGGAGACCATGCGCCAGCCGCTGGAAGAAGGCCGGGTGACGATTTCGCGCGCGGCGGGCACGATGACTTTTCCTTCCCAATTCATGAACTGAGATGCTAGTTGACAGACTCGCTTTGTCGGGCATTCTGGCCGCATGAAGCGATTAGCAATCAGTTACCTGAGATTCTCAAGCTCAAAACAACGCAAAGGCGCGTCCTACACCCGTCAGATTGAGGCAACGGAAGCCTACTGCCGCAACCACGGTTTGACACTCGTTGACCAGTTGGAAGATTTGGGCGTGTCGGGGTGGAACGGGGCCAATCTTGATGACACAGCAGCATTGGGCGGTTTCCTCAAGCTGGCCCAAGATGGCAGAATCTCAAAAGGCACAACGCTCATTATTGAGAATCTGGACCGCCTGAGCCGCGCCAAGATTACCAAGGCTGTAAATGTGCTGACAGGCATTCTGCTACTGGACATTGCCATTGTAACCACGATGGACGGCAAGCGATACGCCAAGGATTGTGAGCCAACAGACTTGCTCATTGCCGTTACCATCCTGTCCCGTGGCAACGAGGAATCGGAAACCAAGTCCAAGCGCGTAAAAGACGCATGGATTAAGAAACGTGCCGCAATCAATCGGGGCGAATTTGTGAAGATGACACAGCACCCGAATTGGCTGGAAGTGAAAGACGGAAAGTATGTCCCCAAGACAGACGCGGCCAAGACGGTAAAAGCCATCTTTGAACTGTATGCCAGTGGCAAGGGCAGTCACGTTATCGCCAAGGAACTCAACAACGATGGGGTGCATACCTACTCGCGCCGTGGCGAGAAGTTCACCTTTTCCTCTATTGAGCGACTTTTGAAGTCGGAAGCTGTTATCGGCACTTGTGACGTTGTGGACCCGCCCAAGAAAGGTTACTGGCCTCGCGTTATATCGGATGAGCTTTGGTATAAAGTCCAAGCCCTGCGCCAACAGAACAACCATTACAAAGGCACGCGCAACGATGTTCAAAAGGTCAACTTCCTTGGCGGGTTGGCTGTGTGTGCAAAGTGCGAAGCTAAGGGCATCAAAAGCAGCATGGTTCGCTATTCCTGCACCGGGAAGAATGGTCAGCGTTACCACTACCTGACTTGTCACAACGCGAAGTATGGCGAGCACCCCCTTAACTTGGCACCTTATCAGGCAATCCAAGAATCGTTCATCTCAGGAATGAGCATCAACGGTTTCCTTGAACCATTCTTGAAGGCGAAAACGGATACCAGAATCCAAGACAAGACCCCTGAACTAGAGGGCAAGCTGATTGAACTGAATCAGCGGATTGCACGGTTAGCCCGACGCATAGAAGAAACGGACAACAACCAAGACGTTGTTAACCGTCTCAACGAGCTTCAAGCGGAACGCAAAGCCATACAGGCCGAGATTGAGGCAGAAGCCATTAGGGTCAAGGGTGCAACCAATGCCAACGCTGCCTATTACGAGTTGCTCAAACACCTAGACAAGAAGATTCAGGACAACGCTTTCCGCATGTCCCTGCGGAACTTCCTTCGCACCGTCATTGACAAAGTAAAAATCGGGCGCGATGAACAACGCAACCCGTTCTACTCTGTCCACTTCAAGAAATCCAAAGACGTTGTAACCGTTGAGCATTCAAACTCTCACAAGCCCGATAAATCCTATCGCGTTAGCCTGAATGGCACTTGGCAGGTTGGCGTTACTGAATTTGCTTAATTCCACAACGACACAACGCGCCCCGCTAGATTGACTCTGGCGGGGCTTTTTTGTTGGGGCAAGGGGTCATGCTCCCCTAAAGAATTTGGGCGGGGGCATCGTGCGTTGTGCATCGTCTATCGCAGTAGGCGCACACGATAACCCCCGCCCGTGGCTAGCAGAGAAGCGAGGGGCTAGCCAAAGGTTGGCCGTATGGGTTGCCAACCAAAGATTCCTTAACTGATAACGTCCAAGGTCAGCTTCTTAACCTTGCTGTTTTTGTCTGCCGCGTGCGCGACATACGTTGTCCTGCCAGCCGCGAAGCAGGACGGCACTTTGGGCAACGCACTTTCAATTTCCTCTTGGCTCAAAGCTTTGCCGTTAACTTCAACCGAGCATTTCAGGATATTCTGCCTGAGTCTTTCAATCACGCTGCGTAACCGGAGCAAACTGTTTGTTTCAATCTTCTGCTTGTTGGCAACCTCCAGTTGCTCGCGGATTGCTTGTGCATTTGGACTGAGGGGCAGAGAGGCTTTCGCTTCAAGTTGCTGCTTGAACTTCTGGCAGGCTTCCAGAATCACGGTCAGTGCTGTGTCCTCTCCGTAGTGCTGCACCAAAGTATCAAAGTGCCGCATAATTTCCTCAGAGTGTGAACCAAACTTTGAGGCAACCATGATTTGGAAGATAGCCCTTGTGTTCATGTCAGTCCTCACAATCTCTGGGCAGGGGGTCCAAGCTGCTGCTAGTATGGTCCATCAGGGCTTGCAGATTGTCCTGTGCGCGTTGCCTGTCATCGTCTGTGATTTGGTGGAACGTGACAGAGGGCTGATAATTGATTGGCTGTCCGTTATCGGCTGGGTTAGCTGGTGCGATGCTTGGTTGCATAATTCTAATTACACCTAGACAACCTGAAAAACAGGCTCGTCAACACTTTGAAGCAAGACAATGTGACCGGATTTCAGAGCCTTCTTGATGTATTTTTGAGTCAACTTCTTTACCTCTTGCGGGTCGAGGTCGAGGCTCTTGGTCAGGCTGTAAAAGTCCTGTGCTGTGAATGTCCTGTAATTGGCCAAGACCATTTTCCAGACTGCCGAAAATTCGGTTTCATGGCTGTTGCTGCCAGTGTCTTTGAGGTTGTCAATTCCGCTGGCAGGCAAGGGCTGGAATGAACAGTTTAGTTGAGGGGTTGGCATAGGCTTACTTCTCTTTCTTGGTTTCTTTTTGCTCAACGAATTGAACAAGGTCTGAGAATCTAAAAAGCTGGTTGCGCCGTGGGGCTGGTGGTGGTAGTGGCTTGAACACCCCTTTCCTGCGAAGCACGTAAAAATTCCCGCGAGACATAGAGAGCAGGGCTGCGGCTTGTTTTGCTGTCACTGTTAATGGTTGTAAATGCATAAAGTCTTTGTCTCTCTGTAATACACTTCTGATAGCACAAGAGAAATGGCGTCTATATGCAAAGCGGGAAGAGCCTCTAAGGATTTTCCTAGTCCCTGCTTGTGACCAAGAAAAAGCTCCAATCGCTTAGTCTCATTTCTCAGTGGCACGGTTCTAGGTGTAACTGTTTATGGTAGTCACTATGTTAAATGTTTTACTAAGAATCTTGTTGCGGGTCGTAGAGGATTTATCTTTCTCAAATATCTTTTGTGCCCGTAGCAGTGGCTACCCCCTCACTCAACAGAAGACGCTGAGTGAGGCTGGAATAGACCGGGGAAGCGAGTAAGGGTGTTGCTCTGGCCACTCTGCTTGCCTCTTACGTCAGAGACGGTCTGACATGGCGAACCGTCCAAGTATTATAGTTGTTCTAAGGCAATTTGTCGGAGGGAAGTTTGATTGCTCCAAGCTCCCCTGAGCAAGACAGGTTGGCGATTCTTTGCTGATACTTTGAAACCCAAGCAACGCCTTATGGCGAACGGCTTGGGAATTGTGGGCAACCCTCACCGCCGTTGACTAGCTTTCACTTGGGCTAGCCGCAACTCCCCGGCCTGTTCATTCCTTGAATGACAATCATTGTTGTTCAAGGAGAGTGGCCCCATTTATTGATTAAATTAGATTTACTATGCAAACAGACATTATCCCGGTCAGTGACCTTTTGAGGAAGAAACCGGATTGTCTCATCTACCACTTTTGCGGGAAGCCGATAACGGAAAGCGAGGTCCAGATTGAAGCCCAAATTCTAAGCTCAATTGAGCGTAACGGAACTGGCCTGTCTCTCTTTAGGACAGAGGGGATAGTCAAGGGGGAATTCTTTACACAGAGGAGAAGCACCGTTTATCAATTAAGACAGGGGCATACCAGAGCCGACTTTGCGTTTCTTAAGCACAATGAGCAAACCGTGGCAGACATCATTATGCTGTATCGTAATCCGATTTCTCAGGGTGACTATTTTTCTTTGAAGGACTTCGTTCTTAGAAAACTTTGCCTGACCTTATTTGATGTTGGAATTTCTATGATTTTGGGGACAGCGAGCCCCAACTCGATGGTTGTGAAAAAAAAGCGAACCGAAGAGGCCCTTGTGAAGCTCTACCAGCACCTTGGCTTTTCAAGGGTTCCCGGCTCCAATGAGGTCTTTATGACCAAGCAGGTTTTTACTGAGGCACTAACCGGAAGAAAAGTGCATTCCAGTTTTCAACGTCCCAGTAATTTGTCGGACGCCAGTAGGAGTCTGTTGCGGTGAAAGGTGCGCCCTGATTGGTCCAGTTCACCATGTCGGAGGAAACTTGGAATTGATAATTTGAGCCAAAGGTGAGGTTGCTCGAATCCACATACACCGCCTTGTGAATCATTATGCTGCTGTTGGATTCCACAAAATACAATTGTGCCACTTCATTTGATGACAGGGCGCGATTGTAAATGCGGATGTCGTCCAAGGCTCCTATCCAACGAAGGTAAGGATTGGCAGGCTCGTATCCGACATAAAGCGGCGTATTTGTGGTTGTATTCCACGAAGAAAACTCTGAGGCCGAAATGTATGATGGTATCGCCACACCGTTCGTGTAGAGACGAATCCCAGACAGACTATTCGAGTAGGTGTAAGCCAAGTGAAGCCAATGGCCCGTGCCTACATCCATACTCGTTCTCACGCTGGTCACATCGGAATAGATTCCGTTGGCCTGAAATACTCCCGGCACTAGGAAAAGTAGTCTTGAAGCCCTGCCATGCGAGGCGTTATCACCCCACCTGAGCAGGATACCATCTTGGATATTTGTTCGATAGCACCAAAGCGATACGGTTCGCGCCATGTTGCTGACAATGGGAAAGGCACTGGTCGAGGCCAAGTATCCAGTGCCGTCAAACCAATAGCTTCGCCCCGGCATACCAAAACGGTCAGGTTGTAGGGTTGCGCCATGATTGACCAAATGGATGCCGTTCCCGCTTGCGTCAACCCCGCTTCCATTAAACGGGTAGTAGGCAACCAAGCCGTTAGTAAGCCAAGCTTGCCCTTGTGCGGTTGTGACCATCGCGGCCACAACGCCCAGAAATAGATTTAGTTTTCTCATTGAGCGATGAGATTACCAACCCATTAGTAAAACCACAATAGCAGCGGATTGGTAAAATATCATTGGCGGCTATGGGCAGAACACCCAAAAGCCGCCGGGACAAATACGGCGCATGGCTTCAACACCTGAGAAAAGAGAAAGGGCTGTCGCAGGACGCTCTGGCCGAAATGACCGGGGTTCCGCAGTCCACGCTGGCCTATTGGGAACGAACCGGGAAGCTGACGGGCCGGGAAACCATTTTCAAGCTGGCCAAAGCCCTTGGCGTCTCAGTCACCAAACTCTTGCGGGAAGGCGATTAAACGCCCCGCCCCGCGCTCCCAGTGGCCCCAGAGCCATCCTGAGGCACTGGTTGAGGCGTTGACACCCCCAGACTTGCCCAAGCCCCGTAGCGGCTTGCCCAAGAATTATCATCTAGAAACGAATGTTACTAGTTGACACAAGAGGGCTTTTTGAGGTAATTTGGGGGCCATGAAACGATTAAAGTTCGTCGCCTACTACCGGGTAAGCACCGGAAAACAAGACAACGGCATTGACGCCCAAAAGGCGGCTGTAGCCCGATACCTCGCCTCCCTCGACTGTGACTTGCTGGCCAGTTTTGAGGAAGTGGAAACCGGAAAGCACAACAAGAGGCCGCAACTACAGGCTGCGATTCAACTCGCGAAGTCCAAGAAAGCGATTTTGGTTATCGCCAAGCTGGACAGGTTGAGCCGCAACGCGGCTTTCCTGCTACAACTACAGGATAGCGGGATTGATTTTGTTTGCTGCGATATGCCGAACGCAGACAAGTTGAGCGTTGGCATTTTTGCCCTGCTAGCGCAGAAGGAAAGGGAGATGATTTCTCAGCGCACCAAAGAGGGGCTGGCAGTCGTCAAGGCGCGTGGGGTGAAGCTTGGCAACCCAAACCCTGTCCCGTCTCTGAAAAAGGCTAGGGCAGCCTTCCAAGCGCAAAAGCGAGCCTTTGCCGCAGAAGCCTTGAAAGCAATCCGCGAAATTCAAAGCACAGGAATTGAGAGCCTGAACCGGATTGCCGATTGCCTGAACAAGCGGGGCGAAAAAACGGCAAGGGGCTGTAGTTGGACGGCAACGGCGGTCAAACGTTGCTTGGCTTGTGCGGTCTGAACAGCTAACCTTAAGGAAGCCAATGATTCCCAAAAACAAAGTCGGCAAAGCCTTTACTCGCCTGCTTGAGAAAATGGACCGCTCTGCGGTTAGCGCGATGCTGGGCGATTGGAACGGCTCTGACTTGTCAGAGGACGGCGCAAAGATTTTTTGGATTGATGAGCGGAGCGGGACTGGAAAGCTGTATTACAGCAAGAGTGAGTTTTTTGCATGGCTGTTCAGCGATGAACCACTAGACCCCGCGCAGTATGCCCTAGACCAAGAATGGGTTGACCGGGTGAAGCTGGCGCGGCAAATCGCAACGGAGGTTTGACCATGAATGCCCGAACTGCTCACCGCAGCTTGCGCCGAGTCCTCCCGCAGGTCACCCCGCAGGAAGTGGCCGAACTGCTTTTGCGGGAACAAAAGCGCAAACAGGCTAAGGCAGAACAGGGCAGGCTTTTGGGGCAGATTTCTGATTTGCTTTTCCGGTTGGACCCCGAAGGCATTTACCTGTCAGGCCGGGGTGCGTATGAAAATGAAGCCGGGGAGATTGCCCTTGAGTTGAGGCACTGCCGCACGGCAAGCGATGTTCAAGCACTGGTCGAACGGGTGTTCTGCGAGCAATTCGGGCCAGCGGAGCCGGGGAAGTATCAGGGGCTTGCTACTGAACTGAGAAAGGAGGTGACCAGACCAGCATTTTGACCATTAGCGCGAGTTGTAATTGCGATTAACGCGCAGTTGCGAGGCACCCCGAATTTATCCTTTTTTTGGGTGCTTGAGGGGGAGGCGGCGTGGCCGGGGTGTCCAAAAGTTAGCGCAGCACAATTTTACGAGGGCACCAATTCTTGAAATTCTAATCGGTGCTCGCCTTTGCAAGATTTCATTCGGCCAATTTTCCTGCGAAGCCCCCATCCTTCAAAACCATTTTTCGCACCAGCAACCGCTTTGGCGGGAACAGCATGGCTTTTAACGATGAATCTTGTTATGGTCCTCGCGTGTCCGTTGATGTTGGAAAAAAGTTGAACGCCAGTCAGCCCCGCGTTGCTGAGTTTTTCGCGGGAATCGGCCTTATGCGTTTGGGCCTGCAAGGTGCTGGCTGGCGCGTGGTTTATGCGAATGACCTCGACCCCGACAAAGAGGAAATGTATTCGCACCATTTCCCAGACGCCCCAGAACATTTCCATTTAGAGGACGTTCACAAGGTTGCGAAGATTGCGGGTGAGAAAATCCCTGACATTGATTTGGCTACCGCCTCATTTCCTTGCAACGATTTATCGCTTGCGGGTGCGATGGAGGGGCTAGGGGGCAAACAGTCCTCCGCATTCTGGGGGTTCATCAAAGTTCTAGAGAATCTTGGCGAACGCCGCCCCAAACTGGTGTTGCTGGAAAACGTTTTGGGCTTCCTCACTTCGCACAAGGGAGGCGATTTCCGCAAAGCCATGCTCGCGTTGAACAGCTTGGGATACGCGGTTGACCCGTTCATAATGAATGCCGCTTGGTTCGTGCCGCAGAGCAGGCAACGGCTGTTTGTCGTTGGCAAGCGTGGGGCACAGTCCAACGTCAATTTTACAGATTCGATTTTGCGGCCCCCGGCCTTGGCGAAATTCATCAAAGCGAACAAGTCCATCCGGTGGGCCATTGCTGACCTGCCAACACCGCCACAGTTGAAAGTGAGGCTAGAGGATATTTTGCAACCCCTGCCGCACACTTCTAAACAATGGTGGTCAACGGACAGGGTTGAATATTTTCTGAACCAGTTGAGCGAGAAGCACGCCGCGCTTGCCGCGCAACTAAAGGGGCAAAGAAACTACACCTACGGCACAGCCTTTCGGCGCATACGGAATAAACGCTCAATGGCAGAACTGCGAACAGATGGCATCGCAGGCTGTTTGCGAACGCCTCGCGGCGGCAGCGGAAGGCAAATCGTTTTCAAAGCTGGCAAGGGTGAGTTTTACGTAAGGCTCATGACCCCGCGTGAGTGCGCCCGATTGATGGGGGCAGACGAATTCAAGATTGATGTTCCCTTGAATCAGGCTCTTTTCGGTTTTGGCGATGCGGTTTGCGTTCCTGCTGTTAAGTGGATTGCTGAGAATTATCTCAACAAATGCCTTGAGCCGCAGCAGAATGGCAAACCAATCGCACAGTCGAAGGCACAAAAAGTCACAACTCGTGATACCCGAATGAAAGACCAAGTTTTGAGAGCGTTTGAGGCGTGGTTTGCTGCGTTGCCCGTCTATCCCGAATCATGTGGCCCAGCCAGAGGCACCATTGCTGCCGCCCTTCATGTCCTTGAACTTTGCAAAACGAATTACTGTCTCAATTTGGATTCTTATCGCACAGCCCACGGCAAGGCGCAGATTCGTGGACTCTCGCCAAAAAAGGTTCAGGGCATACTCGCGGGTTTTGACGAACATCGAATTTACCTAAAGGAAACGGGGCGAACAAACCGGGGTGGGCCGGGGGATATTGGCACGATGTTAGACGCCCTACGCCCCTTTGAACTGGAAAGATTGCCAACGGAGGAACGGAACGAGATTCTGAAATCACTCCAAGGATTCTTAGTTGAGCGCGTAAAGGATTGGCACAACCAGCAGAGGCTTGAACCCTCCTTTGACCCGACGAAAACCACATGGCAATTCGTCGCAGATTTGCTAACGAAGGCGAGGGAGAAAGGTAAGGACAGGATTTTATCTCAACACTTGGTCGGCGCGAAACTCGCGCTCCGGTTTCCAACCATGACCATTCAGAATTTTTCCTACAGCACCGCCGACAATCAGTTGGGCAGGGCGGGAGATTTTCACGTGGGCGACACCGCTTTCCATGTGACCGTTAGCACCGGGGCTGGTGGTCAGGGCAGCGGGGTTTTCCAAAGATGCCTCGAAAACATTCAACAGGGAATCAGGGTCTATGTGATTGTTCCTGCCGGTAAGCTAACCGCAGCCCGAACACTTGCCGCCGAAGCTGCGGAAGGGAAGATAAGCGTGGAGAGCATCGAATCCTTTGTGAGTCAGAATATGGAGGAAATTGCTGAGTTTTCTGGCGAGCATCGGAAAGACAGACTTCGGGCGTTGCTGGAAAAGTATAATGAGCGCGTGGGGGCCGTTGAAACGGACAAATCGCTTTTGATAAACATCCCGCCAAACCTCCTGCCATAATCGTGATGGCCATGACACGTTCTCAAATCATGGCGCGAGTCCGTTCGCGAGGGAACGAGTCAACCGAGTTGAATCTGATTAAGATTCTGCGAAGCGCGGGGCTGCGAGGGTGGCGGCGTCACTGGCCAGTTTTCGGCAGTCCCGATTTCGCTTTTCCAAAAGCACGGCTCGCCGTTTTCGTTGACGGCTGTTTTTGGCATGGTTGCCCGAAGTGCTACCGCGCCCCGGCTTCAAACGTCCCTTACTGGCGTCAGAAAATCGAACGCAACCGGAAACGAGATTTACGGGTGAAAGGGGAATTGCGGAAACGCGGTTGGACTGTGATGCGGTTTTGGGAATGCCAGTTGAGGAAGGCTGGCAGAATCACCAACCGAATCAGAACCGCGCTAGGTAAATTCTAAACCCCCTGTGATGCAAAAAAATTCAACTTTTTTTCAGGGGGCAAAAGGCGCAGAATGGCCCTGTATTTACAGGCGTTTTAGATGATTCTTCCTCTAGTATCTCAATTCATGCTGGTGGCGGCGATGAACCCGACGCCCGACGGCAAGATGCCCGGCGAATCGCGCAGCTCGCCGCGTGAGATTCAGAGTTACCTGGGCCGCATATCCGGCCCGCTGTTGGACCGGATTGACCTGCACGTGGAGGTGCCCCCGGTCAAGTTCCGCGAGATTACCGGCGAGCGAAACGGCGAGCCGTCCGAGCAAATCCGCGCCCGGGTCGTCGCGGCGAGGCGGATTCAGCAGGCGCGGTTCAAGGACAAGCCGAAGATCACCTGCAACGCCCGCATGGGCAGCCGGGAGCTGAAAAGCTACTGCGCCCTGGATGAGGCGACGATGGAGCTGCTGAAGTTCGCCATGACCGACTTGAACCTCAGCGCGCGCGCCTATGACCGCATCCTGAAAGTGGCTCGGACCATTGCCGACCTGGCGGGCGAGGAGAAGATCGGCAGTGCGCACATTTCCGAAGCCATCCAGTACCGCTCGCTGGACCGGCAATTGTGGACCTGAACAGCCGGCGTGGCGGACAGTGACAGGAATCCCTTGAGGTGACGCAGACGTCCAAGCTGGCGTTACGCCGTTATGCGGGGACCACGCGCGTTCAGGGGACGAGTTCGGCGCGGTAGAATCGCTGCGGCGCGTTGGTCGCCGCGTCGTCCACGAAGCTGACGGAGCCGCTGACGTTCGGTAGGTTGGTCAACGTCTCCCAGCTCGTAAGATTGCTCGAGACCAGAACCGTGTAGACCAGGCCCGGCTCAGCGCTGAGTGTAACCTGCGGCCGCCGGTCGGGCAGCCAGGCGATGGCCTCGAAGCGCGCGGGCTTGCTGAAGAAACGCAGGATGTCCGCCATGTAGGCGCTGCGCGTTGTGGCGTTGGTGATGGTCTCGAAGGGAAAGCCGAAATAGACGACTTTGCCGCCGCCTGCCGAGCCGTCGTATTGCACCGCGGCGGTGCCGCCGCTGCCGCCCACATAGCTCAGCGCTGCGCTGGCCCCGGCGCCCAGGGGCGTGAGCGCATCCGGGTTCTGCACCCAGTATATCCCATTTGTGCCGTTGTCGAACGTGGCGTCGCCGCTGCCGGCAAAGATTGTCCCGCCCGCCGGGCTAACTGTGTAGCTGCCGCTATTGTTGTTGGCGTCCGCGCCGAGATCAGCGTGGAGCGCGTTGTTCAGGAAAGCACGATCGGCTGCGGCAGGTCCAGTGGCGCGGTCCAGATCCCACCCAATGTCCGCGCCGGATACGAACAGGTGGCCGCCCGCGCCGCGGAAGGTGTTGAGGAAGCTGCGCTCCACGCTGCGGAAGGTGTTGGTCAGGCTCGTGCCGCATTCCCAGACCACGATGTCGTAATTGCCGAGGCTAACCTTAGCGCTGGTCACCGCCTGGCGGGAGCAGGAATCGAACGGCATTCCGAAGGCGCTGATGGCTTTGCCGTGCTGCACCACATAGTCAAACGCGTTATTGGCTTGCGGCATCACCCGGCCGGTGGCCCCGGTGTTGCCCGGCGGCACATAATTGGTCTTAGTGAGGTCCTGGCGCAGATTGGTCGTGCGGTCGAACCGGTCAAAGGCGTTCACAAAGAGCACCCGCGACTGCGCCGGATTCGAAGCGCGCCGGCAACCGACGACTTCTGACGGAAACGATTGGCCCCCGTTGTTCACTGCCGCCACGCGGAAATAGTAATCCGCATCGGCGGGCAGTGTCGTCAGCGTTGTCGAAGTCGTCCCGCCGCCGCCCACCGCCACGGGACTGCCAAAGCCGTAGCCATTCGTGGAGACATAGACGACATAGCCCGTCGCCGCGCCGCTGCCGGCTTGCGCAAGCGGGGTGTTCCAGGAAATCTGCACGCCCGTCGGCACGGCCACCGCGCGGACGCTGTAAGGTGGTTCAGGCAGGAAATTCAGCGCCAACCCGTCATACTTATTCATATACTTCACCACGGCGTGATAAGCAGCCCGGGCGACCCAATTCCGCGCCTTGGGATCCAGCAGCAGCTTGATGTCTTCCGTATTGTCGTGGAAGGCCACCTCGATGATGGTGGCGTCCATCTCGCCGCTGAAATTGGCCGTGTTGATCTCGGCGTAACTCCCGTCGCCGTAAGTGATGTAGGGACTGCGATCGTGCCAGGGCACCTCCAGGAAGGCATTCATGCTCGTCAGATCATAGGTGACTTCCTGGCCGCAGGCTGTGGCAAGCCAGACCTGATTGGGCGTGCGGTCGGCCGCGTTGCTGTTGTAAAGCCCGACTGTGCCCCGCGCGGTCGCCGTGTTCGTATTTCCTGAGGTGGCATTGGAATGGAACCCGATGTAGATACGCTTGTACATGCTGGAAACGACGTTTGTGTAGTTCATCTCCCGCGCCATCCGCGCCGTGGTGCCGAAGTCATCCGTTTCGTCATTACTGCCCGGAATGTCGTAGATCTCGCTCGACTGCCCTTGCCCCAGCGAGTTCTGCACCCAGTAACGCGTCGCCTCCTCCTCGCGCGGGTATGTGGAGACTTTCCCGCCCCGTGCGATCGAGCCCATCCCGTTGCCGAACCGAATTGCGTCGGCGATGACAACGCCCGTGGCGCCGGGCACCGGCCCCAGATTGCTGACCAGCACCGCGCCATCAGCCGAATTCGCGCCGGCTGCGAAGTAGTAGGTGCCCAGGTAAACCCACCCGTTGCCCACCATGTGATGCGGCACGCGCACCAGCGCCTCGCCTCCCGTATGGCGGATGCGGTAGAGCTGGTTGGTCCGGTCGCTGCCTGCGGTCACCCACGTGTAAACCGGGTAGAAGCCTGTTAACGGTATGTTGGGCGTGTAAGTCGCCGTGGCAGACTCGGTGTCGGACACAGCCGCGGAGCGGGACGGCACATCGCCCGCGCTGCCGTAGAACACCGTGTCGCTGGTGTCGCTCCAAGCGCCGCTCCATGTCACGCCGGCACTGTCATTGTCCAGCACCACCTCGTTGGTTTGATGTCCCACTGGCCGCAGCGGCACCACCGTGGCGCCGGCGTTAAAGCAGTAGAAGGCGAACAGGGTCATCTGGTCCAGGTTGCCGTTGTCCTCGTTGATGCCCGCATACTCGGGCCGGCACAATCGCCAGGCGCTCGGATCGTACACCCATCCATGCCGCGCGCCGGCAAAGACGATCCGCCCGCTCAACGCCCCACTCGGTTGCCCGGGCGCCGGCGCAATGGGGCCCACCGCCGCCGGTCCAGCCGACGCCTCCGCCAGCGCGTCATAGGACAGGCTGGCCTGGGCTGCCAGCGCTTCGGCGGGAAGCGGTTCCGGTGTCAGGAATGCCCCCGCGGCGGACTCAGGCCGGTCTTCCTGAGTCGCGCGCAGGCCGGGCGCAAAGCCGGCCAGCACCAGGCATAACACGCCGCCAACGGGGAAGAAGTTCGCTCGCAAGAGCCGGAAACAGCCAGGCAGAGAATTCATAATCAGCACATCGCCAATCCGAGTCCTTCTCGGACATCTGCCCACTCTAGCCCACCTGCGACGGCTGAATCAACTGATTCGACAGAAAGTTGTGGTGTGGGCAATCAACGGCCGACTTGTGGCGCGCAACTACAGCCGGCCGCGGTTGCTCAGGACCGAATGAACACCAGCGCCTCCTGCTCGGACGTATCGGCTCGGAGCCAGACGCGTTGGGAGGCGCCGCCGCATTCGATCACCTTCACGACCTCCGCGAGGGCCGCGGCGCCGGGATCAAGGCTTAGCAGCCGGTTGGGCGCCTGGCGGAACCATTCCTCGTTGATGCTGTTGTCAGACTTCTTCGGGAAGTAGGCCACGTAGAGCATGTCGTGCTCCACCAGATCATTGAAGAAGTGCGTGCCCAGCGACACATCCGGGATGAGGTTCTCGTGCATGGCCACGACCTCGCACACGACGGAAGCGCGGCTGATTTCAGTGAACGAGACGGGGATGCCCAGCGAAGGGCTATGCGTGCCCCAGCGCCCGGGCCCGATCAGCATGAGCCCGCGGTCATCTGCGGCCTGGAGCCGATTGAGTTTTCCAATCAGCCGGGCCACCGCATAGCGGGACTGCTCGGGGAGCGCCGCGTACTGATCGGTGACAATGTAGATGATCCGGCTGAGGGGTTGCTCGCGCGAAACGCCAATCACACCGCCATGAGCTGCCAGCAGGGTTGTGTGCGCGGCGGGCACCGGAGGGGCCACGCCAATGCTCTCACGCCGGATTTGAAAGGTGCGGCATTGGAGCAAGTGGATGCGATAAGAGCCGTCGCCCAGGAAGTTCACGGTGAATTCAATGTCCACCGGGTGCTCATAGACCGACTCCAGGATCTCCAGCATGCGGCGCAGGTCCCGCGCCACCGGCGTTTCCCGGAGCAACCGGTCGAATGTGACGAGAGGATAATCCCGGGCCGCCCGCGTGAGGTAGAGGTCGAGCGGGAAGTCGGGTCCTTCTTCGATGACGTCCTGGAAAGGCAGGGAGACGAACTTATCATCCTGCAAGTCGAGGCAATCCATGCGCCGCTGGGAATGCTCGCACACATCGTCGAAATCCGCCTCGGGCCGGCGGGAGGGAGCGTTCAGCGCCACCAGGCGGGTATAATCGTCGTCGCTGCGGTCCACGGCCCGGGTGCCGAGGCCAAAGACCAGCCGCACCACTCCGGCCTGCGGCTGGATATCCTTGTGCCAGGCAAAGGGATTAAAGGAGAGCCCCACGCCGGCTGCTTGGGGGTAGTAGTAGCGGCCATTGGGAGCGCCGCTCACCCGCATGATAAGCAGCGCCATCCGCTCCTCACTCTCCAGCAGGCCGCGGCGTTTGCGGTAGAGCAGCGCCTCTTCGTCCAGCACGCTCGCATAAACGCGGCGAACCGCCTCGAGCAGGCCCTGCTTGCGCTGCTCCCGCGAGCCGCGGTTGGCGACAAACACGCTCTCGTACTTGCCGGAGAAGGCGTTGCCCCGCTCGTCCTCCAGAATGGAGCTGGAGCGCACGATGTAGGGCGATTCGCCGAAATAATCCAGCATCCCCTGGAACTGCTCCAGAATGCCCGCCGGGAACTGTCCCTGGAGGATGCGTTTGCGCCCCTCGTCCAGGCCCTGCAGAAAGGACGCGGGCTTCTTCTGCTGCTCGCGAATCCACCAGACTTGATTCTGCACCAGGAAAGTGACGAACACTTCCGCCCCCACGAAGAAGGAATCGTGCACCTCCAGCCGCGCGGCCAGGCCGGGGTCGCGTTCACGCAGAATCGCGCGCGCCACGAGCATGCCGAGAGTCTTGCCGCCGACCGAGCCGATCCCGATCATGCGGTCGCGGACGGCCAGATAATCTTCGAGCTTGAGGAACCGTTCCGCCAGGGCGGCGATGCCGGAGCGGTGCACGCGCAGCGCCCAGCGGACCCGCCGCAGCGTATCCTCGAGCCGCTCGGGAGGGCAACGGTCCTGGCGGTATTCTTCGGCCACTGATTCAGCCTCACGGAACAGCCGCCGCCAATGGCCCATGCGCTGGTCGCTCTGGAGGCGCGGCCACTGCGTGTGCGACAGGATGGGCGCCAGGACCGCGCTCTCCTTCACCGGCCGGTACCGGTCGCCGCTGCGCACGTGCAGGGTGTTCATGACCTCGCGCGACCGGTGCTGGACCTTCACCGGGCGGATATAGAGCCGCCCGTCCAGCCGGAACACATCGAGCATGAACTGCGTGATGTTGCGGATTGGCTCGACCGCGTAGGCCGAGTGCAGGTCGCGGAAGATGCCGAAGTAGGTCACAGTCTCCAGATCCAGCAGCCGGGGGCAGGTGAGTTGGAAGAAGTTGCCGAGACCCTGATCGGAGACCCAGGTGTCCGCGAGGTGCGAGAGGCAGTCGAAGACATACAAGGTGCCCCGGCCGGCGTTTTCGATCACGGCATGGACATTGCGCACAAAGGCCTCGAATCCGGCTTTGGGATCCAGGTCATGTTGCTCGACCGCAGGACCCGGCGACAGCAGCTGCGGGTGGTCGGCAAAGCGGAAGTAGACCAGGCGCCGGCCGGCCGCCTGGGCGGCCGCGGCGTAAGGCGACACGAACTCCTGGTAATCAGCGATCGCATCCACCTCCCAGACGATATTATCGCCCGGTTCGATGCCACTCAGCACCGCGTCGAGCCCGGGCAGGCCTGTCGTTGCTGGAGGCTGGTGCTGCATGTTCGACTGCCGTCCCCGGACCACCAGCGGGCTGCGCTAGACTAATCCCTGGTCAAGCATTGCGTCGGCCACCTTGACGAAGCCGGCGATATTGGCGCCCATCACATAGTTGCCGGGCGCGCCGTATTCCTCGGCCGTCTCGCGGCAGTTGTTGTGAATATCCACCATGATGCGATGCAGGCGTTGATCCACTTCCTCGCGATTCCAGCTCAAACGCATGGAATTCTGCGTCATTTCCAGTCCGGACGTGGCCACGCCGCCCGCATTGGCGGCTTTGCCGGGGCCGTAAAGGATGCCGGCTTGCAGATAGACAGCAACGGCCTCGGGGGCGGAGGGCATGTTCGCGCCCTCGGAAACCAGCTTGCAGCCGTTCTTGAGCAGCGTTTTGGCCTCTTCGCCGCTGATCTCGTTCTGAGTGGCGCTCGGAAAGGCACAGTCGCACGGCACCGACCAGGGCCGCTCGCCGGCCAGGTAGGTTGCGCGGAACTTCTGCGCGTACTCCTTGATGCGTCCGCGGCGCACGTTTTTCAGGTCCAGCACCCACGCCAGCTTCTCCGCGTCAATCCCGGCCGGGTCGTGGATGGTTCCCTCCGAATCCGACAGCGTGACCGGTTTGGCGCCGCATTGCAGGAGTTTCTCCACGGTGTATTGCGCGACGTTGCCGGAGCCGGAAACCGCGCACACTTTGCCGGCGAGCGAATCACTGCGCGTATTGAGCATCTCCTCGGCGAAGTACACCGCGCCGTAACCGGTGGCCTGCGGCCGGATGAGCGAACCGCCCCAGTTGAGGCCCTTGCCCGTGAGCACACCGCAGAAATCGCTCTTGAGCCGCTTGTATTGGCCGAACAGGTAACCGATCTCCCGGCCGCCCACGCCGATATCGCCCGCGGGAACGTCCATGTCCGGACCGATATGCCGGAACAGCTCGGTCATAAAGCTCTGGCAGAAGCGCATCACCTCGCTGTTGGACTTGCCCTTCGGGTCGAAATCGGAGCCGCCTTTGGCGCCGCCCATTGGGAGCGTGGTCAGCGAGTTCTTGAAGATCTGTTCAAAGGCGAGGAACTTGAGGATGCCGAGGTTGACGCTCGGGTGAAAGCGCAGCCCGCCCTTGTAGGGGCCGATGGCGCTGTTGAACTGCACGCGGAAACCGCGGTTGACCTGCATCCGGCCGGCGTCATCCTGCCAGGCAACGCGGAAAATGATCTGCCGCTCCGGCTCCACGATCCGCTCGAGGATTTGCGCCTCGCGGTATTTGCCATGCCGTTCGATGACGGGGCCAAGCGACTCAAGCACCTCCCGCGCGGCTTGAAGAAACTCGGGTTCGCCGGCGTTGCGGCGGGATACTCCCTCCAGGACTTCCGCAGTATAAGTGCTCATTTGTCAGGATTCTCAAAGGGCATCAATGCCAGGCCGGTAATTTATAGCGGCAAACTCCAAAGGTGCAAGTTCGGCCGCCGGTGGCAAGGCGCCATCGGCTGCTTTGATCCCGGCACTGGTGCTACTTGTCGGCGGCTTCGAACGTTGCCACGATTGGCCGGTGGTCCGAGCCGACGCCCCAGTTGGCAAGGGCCAGCACGCAGGTGCCGCCGGGGACCCATTCGCGCGCCATCCCGGGACTGAGGAGCAGGAAATCAATGCGGCTGTAAGCGTCCTCCCTTCCGTAATAATGAGTCCACGTGATGTTGCGCGGGTCCCAGGCGGGGTTTGTGCTTGGGGCATCATCGCCGTTGCGTTCGGCGGGGCGAGTGTCCGTCAGCTTGTACTTGCCTCGGCCAATGACTGCCCTGGTGGGGGCGGCGTCCTTGTGGTCGTTGAAGTCGCCGAGGACCACCAGGTTGGCGTTCGGGTTGGCGGCAAACCGGGCGTCCACCTTCTCGCGCAGCAACTTGGCTTCTTCCAGGCGCAGTTCGGCCTCGTCGGCCTGGGCGATGGGCCGTTTGGACTTGAGGTGCGCGGCGATGAGGGTGAATGAGTAATTCGGGTTCACCGCGATGTCCACCTCGGCAAAGCCGCGGCTGACGTGAAACCGGCGCCCGCTCAACAGGAAGTTGTCGTTCGTATGCGAGCGGCGGGCGCTGAACGGGAACTTGCTCAGGACCGCGACGTGGACGTTGGTGTCGAAGCCGGCGACGTGTTCCCAATAGGGGAGGTCGAGGCCCTCGGCCTTGAGCGAGTCGCGGAGCTCAATCAGCGCGCTGATTGAGCCCATCTCCTGCAGGGCGAGCACATCGGGGCTGAGGGCGCGGATGCTCTCGCGGATCTTGGCCTTCGCCTCGGCGGATTTGACATAGCGGGTCTCCGTGGCTGCATCGAGATAATTCTCCACATTGTAGGTGGCGACGCGGAACGTCTCCGCGCCGGCGAACCGGGCGGCCGGCAGCAGGGCCAGCAAAGTGATTACGGGGGGAAGCAGGCGTGCGGGTATTTTCATACCGGCGGTAATATTCGGAGGTCCGGCTCAAGTCAAAGGAGTTTTTGGGGCAAAACCTTTTGCAAAACATCGCTTCACTGTTACGTTGCGAATATGTTCAAGCCGAGTGAGAACAAATCGGGCCGTCTGCGTCGCCGTCCGGCCACCGCGAAGGGGCGGCACGCGAGCCGGGGCAACGGAACGGCGCGGGTCAGCGTGGAGCGCGGGCGCGCCACCCTGGAGCCGCTGCATGACAAGCAGAGCGAGCGCGACCACCGCGAGTTGCGCATTGACAAGGTGGGAGTGCGGGGGTTGCGTTTCCCCATCCAGGTGCGGGACAAGGCGCGCGCGGTGCAGAACACGGTCGCCACGATCGGCATGTTTGTGGATTTGCCCATGGAATTCAAAGGCACCCACATGAGCCGCTTCCTCGAGGTGCTCAACGCGCATGGCAACATCATCCACGTCGAGAACATCAGCGACATCCTTCACGCGCTGCAGGAGAAGTTTCACGCAGCGACCTCGCATTTGGAGATCGAATTCCCCTATTTCATGGTGAAGCGGGCGCCGGTGACGGGAAAGGAAAGCGTCATGGATTACCGGGCGCGTTTCGATGCGGCGGCGAGCCACAGGGAGATCGAGTTTCTGCTGACGGTGAAAGCGAATGTAACCACCCTTTGCCCGTGCTCGAAGGCCATTGCCGCCTACGGCGCGCACAACCAGCGGAGCGAGGTTACCGTGCAAATTCGCTCCCGCAAATCCGTGTGGATTGAGGATGTGATCGCCATTATCGAGGGCTCCGCCAGCTCGGAGCTGTATGCGCTGTTAAAGCGGCAGGACGAAAAGGCGGTTACGGAACGGGCTTATGACAATCCGGTGTTTGTGGAAGACCTGGTGCGCAACGTGGTTGTCCGGCTCAAGGCTCACCCGGATGTGACCTGGTACAAGGTCGAGGCGGAGAACCAGGAGAGCATCCATAACCACAATGCCTACGCCTGTATCGAGAAGCACTGACCGGCTGCCCCGATGACGCCGCCCGGGCCGGGGGGCGGGCGGGGCCGGCGTGGGTGCAAATTCCTGAAGATTGTTGTGGAACTTCTGCGTTCCTTTGATACATTCCCACGCTTTCAACCGGACCCGCAAAGTTCGGGATGAGAGTTTGCAGAGCCATTTGACCGATCGGAAAGAACCGAGCAGTTTGAGTTGTGAGTGCGAAGAAGAAGAAGAAGATCAGCAAAGTGAAGCGGTCGTCCAAGCCGCACGGCTTGGCCACCGCCGCGGCCATTCTTGGCCGCCCGATCGTGAAGTCGAAGAGTAACGGCAGGGCGAAGGTCAAGGCGCAGTGGGCCAAGTACTACAGTAGGCTGCTGGAGTTGCGCGATCAGCTGACGCGGCAGATGGATGGGCTGGCCAAAGAGTCCGCCCAGGAGATGCCCGGCTACAGCCTGCACATGGCGGATTCCGGCACCGATAATTTCGACCGAGATTTCGCTTTGAGCCTGCTTTCCGCCGACCAGGACGCGATGTACGAGATTGAGGAGGCGCTCAAGCGGATCGAGAAGAACACCTACGGCATTTGTGAGCTTACGGGCAAGCCGATCCCCCGGAAGCGTTTGGAGGCCATCCCCTGGACGCGGTTTACCGTGCAGGCCCAGGCGCAGTTGGAGCGCGAAGGCGCCTTGCGGCAACGCCGCCTGGGAGCGCTCGGGACCGTGGATGCCGTCGGCTTGGCCGAAGTTGAACCTGAGGAAGATGAGGCTGAAGAGAAGCCTAAAGAGAAAGAATCGTAATGCCCCGCGAAATCATCACCATCGAATGCACGGAGGCGCGCAAGGAAGGCAAGTCCCCTTCGCGCTACACCACCACACGGAACAAGAAGCTCAAGCCGGAGAAGCTGGAAATCAAGAAATACAACCCGGCCTTGCGGCGCCACACTGTCCATCGCGAAATCAAGTAGCCACCACGACTTATGCCTCGCAAGACTCGTCCCGACAAACCGGGTAAACGCGGCGCCCGCGGCCGGTCCTCCTACGGTGAAATCCGCACCCCCCGCCCCAAGCCCAAGATTGACTTCACGGTGGACGCGCTTGATTTCAAGAATGTCACTTTGTTGCGGCAGTTCGTGACCGACCAGGGCCGTATTCTGCCCCGGAAGTACACCGGCCTGCCCGCGCACTATCAGCGCCGGCTGAATCGCGCCATCAAGCGCGCCCGGCAGATGTTGCTGATGAAGTAAATGAAAAAGCCACGCGCGGGCGTGGCTTTTTCATTTCAATTTGCGGTTCTAATCGTCTCTACGTCGCTTCGCGGGTTTCCCAGTCCCCGAGGTGGAGGTATTCCCTGATCTTCCTGCGTTCGTAGCGATGTTTCAGAGGTTTCTTTGGCTGGTTGTCAACTTTGCGGAAAGGATGTTTGGGGTTACGAATAGCCTCGCTGATGATTTCCAACGATTTGGTCATAGCTTGATTTGTTTGCTTGTTCTTGTTCAGCCATGCATGAAGGGTGCCATCGAGCCATCCTTGTTAGGGCTCACAGTGCTTTGAATATGGCATTTGCCGCTTCAAGCAATTCTATTATAAGACTATTTCCAGAAAAATCCATTCAAAAAACTCGCGTGGCATTTTTCCGGTCCGGCGGGCGTGTCCCGACCCCGCCGCGCTTACTTGCCCTGACGCCGGGGAGCATGGCGCCAGCCAAAGGCGCCGGAGCGCCATTCCCTTTGCGTCCGGGCGGCCAGCAACCGCAGGCCCGCGGCTGAGCAGGCCCGTTGGACCTTCGCGAACTCGGCCGCCAGGATGCCGGCAACCACCATGACCCCATCCCGGCGCAAGCGGGTCAGGAGCCGTTGCTGCTGCTCCAGCAGCAGGTTTGTAACCAGGTTGGCGCAGATCAGGGAGTATTGCCTGCTGGTTTGGCGCGGCAGCCTGGTCAGATCCTGTTGCCGAAAGCGGATTTGACCGGACACGCGGTTGCGGCGCGCGTTGGCCCGGGCAGTTTGAACTGATTGAGGGTCGCAATCGAAGGCATCCACCGGGGCATAGCCGAGCTTGGCGGCGGCGATGGCGAGGATGCCCGAGCCCGTGCCGACATCCAGGCAGGACTGCGCCTGGCCGCGTCGGCGCCGGGCGACCAATTGCCGCAGGCAGAAGGCGGTGGTCGGGTGCCGGCCGGTGCCGAAGCTCAAGCCCGGATCGAGCACAACCACCGCCTGGCCTTTTCGCGGGCGGTGCCGGCTCCAGCCTGGCTTGAGCAGGAGGGCGGAACCAATCTCCATGGGCCGGAAATGCCGCTTCCAGGATTCCGCCCAGTCTGCCCGGCGGATTCGCTTGATGGAGATTCTGCCAGGACCGAGGTCCAACCCGCTGGCCGTGATTCGCTCCAGGCCCGAGGCAAGCTCCGCCCGCCTGGTTCCGGACCAGGCTGACCTCGCGCGAAGGTAGGCTGATACCGTCGTTTGACCGGTTTCAACGTCGGTGTAGGAAGCCGCCGGTTGGGAGAAGGTGCTCCCGAGCAATTCGGCGACGGCGTCTTCGGCTTCGGGAGTCGTCGCGATGGAGATTCGCCAAAGCGAGTTTTGTTTCATCAACTATGCCTGGCCTGGCGCGGGCGCCGGCAGCCGGCGCATGGTCGCGGCTCAGGCGGTTTCACGCCAGGGAGTGAAGTTGACCAGTTGCAGCTCGGCCCCCTCCGGCAGGGCCAGGACGCGGGTGACGCTGGCGTATTCGATTTCAAACGCCGCCATGCGCGCGAGCGGCCAGCGGAGCATGATGCTCAACAGCACACGGATGATGCCGCCGTGACAGAAGACGGCGACTTCCTGGCCGGGGTGGGTGTCCAGGATTTGGCGCAAGCAGGGCTCCACCCGGTCGCGCAGGGTGTCGGCGCACTCGGCATTGGCGATGCCGTCGCAGTCCAGTTGCTCGAGCCAGGCAAAAGCGCTGACGCCGAATTTCGCCTCGACATCCGCCCAGGCCAGTCCCGTCCAGTCTCCGAAGTCGGCTTCGCGCAAGTCCGGCAGGATGACGGGTCTGGGCGTTCCGTTGACCAGGAGCGGCGCCAGCGTTTGCTGGACGCGTTTCATGGGGCTGGCGTAGATCGCGCTCAAGGGCTGCCGGCGGAGGTAAGCCGCCAGCGCGTCCGCCTGCTCGTGGCCGCGGGGCGAAAGCTCCATGTCAATCCGGCCGCCGAAGATGCCCTGGTAGCGGGATTCGACTTCACCATGGCGGATCAGCAACAGGCGAGTTGGGGCCGTCTCCGCGGGGGAAGGACGGTCGGGCGAGGGGCAAGAGGGGCGGGACGGGGCAGAGGTGGTAACGGGGTTCACTGGTTTGCGCTGGGCAGGATCACTTGACGGGTTGGTCGCTGAGCTGGCCTTTTTCGAGATAGACCGTCCGCGAGGCGCGCGCGGAGGCGTGGGGGTCGTGGGTGACCATAATGATCGTCTTGCCGTGCTCGCGGTTCAGCGCCTGGAGCAGGTCCAGAATTTCGTCCCCCGATTTGCGGTCGAGGTCGCCGGTGGGCTCGTCGCAGAGCAGCAGCGTGGGGTCGGTGACAATCGCGCGGGCGATGCCCACGCGCTGCTGTTCCCCGCCGGAAAGCTGGCGGGGGTAGTGCCGCTCGCGGTGGGAGAGTCCGACGATGGCCAGGGCGGTGGACACGTGTCGTTTCCGCTGCGTGCGGGACAGGTGCGTGAGCAGGAGGGGCAATTCGACATTGCGTTCGGCGGTGAGCACCGGCAGGAGGTTGTAGAGCTGGAAGACGAAGCCGATGTGCCGGGCGCGCCAGGCGGCCAGCTTGTGGTCAGACAGCTCGTCAACGTGCTCGCCCGCGATGCTGACCGAGCCGCGGGTGGGCCGGTCCAGCCCGCCGATGAGGTTCAGCAGGGTGCTTTTGCCTGAACCCGACGGCCCCATCAGCGCCAGGAACTCGCCCGCCGGCACCTTCAAGTGCAGGTCCCGGAGGACGTGGATGTCCTCCGAGCCGCGGTGGAACACCTTCTCCACGCCATCCACGTTCACCAGCGCGTCGTTGGCCGAGTCAGTCATGCGTTTCCTGGTTGCTCAGTTCTTCTCGACTACCGCCGATTTGTCGGTCAGGCCCTTGGGCCAGTCGGCGACGATTCGTTCGCCGGCCGCCACGCCGGCGCTGATGACAACCCCCTCGAGGCCGGTGCTGCTGACCGTCACGGCCCGGCGCTCGGTGCGCCCGTCGCGCACGACGAGCACCACGCTGCGGCCGTCCTGCTGCTGCACGGCGGCTTTGGGGACGATCACGGTGCGGCCCGCCGTGGGGCCGGACCCGCCCGCTTCGCGGAAGGCGACCTTGGCGCTCATCTCGGGCAGGATGCGGGGGTCGAGCTTGTCAATCCCGATGCGCACTTTCACGGTGGATTTCTGCCGGTCGGCGGTCGGGATGATCGCAATTACCTTGCAGGGGATCTTCCAGTCCGAGTAGGCGTCGAGCGTCGCTTCCACGGCCTGGCCCGGGCGGACGCGATTGATGTAGCTCTCGTTGACATCTATTTCGATCTCCAGGGACTCCATGTCCACGATGGTGCAAATGCCGGTGCGCGTGAAGCCGCCCCCGGCGGAGATCGGGGAAATCATCTCGCCCGGTTGCGCATTCTTGGAAGTGACGATGCCGGTGAAGGGCGCGCGGATGATGGTGTCGTCCAGTTGCTGCTGCCAGTAGGCCACCTGCTTTTCCGCCACCGCGATGTCGGCCTGCTGCTGGTCTAATCTCGCTTTAAGGGCCAGGTGCGCGGCTTCGGCGTGATCATAGTCGGCCTGTGTGCCGACCTTGTGCTGGAGCAGGCCGGCCTGGCGCTGCAGCTCCTGGTCGGCTTCCTTAATGCGCACGCGAGTTTCGGCCAGGGCGTTTGTGGCCGAGATCCGCTGCGCTTCCGCCAGGTAGAGGCTGGTTTTCACGTTCGTATCGTCGAGGCGCGCCAGGATTTGGCCTTCCTGCACTTTCATCCCCTCCTCGACGAGCACCTCGGTGACTTTGGCGGTGATCTTGGATGAAACGGTCGCCTGTCTCCGGGCGGTGACGTAGCCGGAGGCGTTGAGCACCGTCCGCTCGATGCCCGGGCCGGTGGCCTCCCGCACCTGCACGGTGCGCACGGGGATGGCGCCTGGCCGCTTGAGCCAGAAGGCGGCCCCGGCCGCAAGCGCCAGCACGAGGACGACGGCCAGTAACAGCCAGAGTCGCGAGGACGACTCGGGTCTGGCGCTGCGCTCGATGCGCAAGTCATCCAGCGTGGGTTTCGGCGAACTCATAGATCACGGCCCCGTGGAGGAAACTGGTTTTTCCGCTCAGGGTCAAGGTAATGCTGATCCGGGAGGGCACCGGGGGGGCGATTTGGCGTAAGTGCGGGCTCCGCCGGGGGTTATGCAAATGAACCTACGGTGTGGATACGGTGTGGATACGGTGAGGATACGGAGGGACTGGCTGGCGTATAGGGGACTGGTTCCGGGGAGCATTGGATGAGAGGCGAAAGCGGCCTGCCTGACTGAGGGATTGCGTTCGCGGCTTGTATTGGCTGGCTCGTACTGCCAACGTGGGGGCAGGATGAGTAAGATAGGCGGCCATTCTTTGGTCACTTGCGCGGGGCCAATCAACTGGCAGAGCGCTCTACTGCACCTTCATCATTTCGACCTATGAAACAGATCACCGCAATTCTGCTGCTGGCGTTGGCGGCACAGCTCGCCTCGGGCAAGGAGTTCCATGTCTCCGTCAACGGCAACGACCGGAATAAAGGGTCGGCGTCCAAGCCGTTCCGCACCATCTCGGCCGCGGCGCAAGTGGCGCAGCCGGGGGATGTCGTTACCGTGCACGCGGGCGTTTATCGGGAGCGCATCGCGCCGCCGCGCGGGGGGAAGTCCGACCGGAAGCGTATTGTGTATCAGGCGGCACGGGGGGAGAAGGTCGAGATCAAGGGTTCGGAGATGGTGAAGAACTGGGTGCGGGCGGAGGGGGATGCCTGGAAGGTGACGCTGCCCAACTCGTTCTTCGGCGCCTTTAACCCTTACAGCGACCTGATTCGCGGCGACTGGTTCCTGCCCAAGGGCCGGGAGCATCACACGGGCGCGGTGTATTTGAACGGCGAGTGGCTGAACGAGGCGGCGAAGCTGGACGAGGTGCTGAAGCCCGCGGGCGCCATCGCGCTGTGGTTTGGCCGGGTGGACCAGGACAACACCACGATCTGGGCGCAGTTCAAGGGGGTCAATCCCAACGAGCAGTTGGTGGAGATCAACGCGCGGCGCACGGTGTTTTACCCCGAGAAGCCGTACATCAACTACATCACCCTGCGGGGTTTCACCCTGCGGCACGCGGCCACGCCCTGGGCGCCGCCAACCGCCGAGCAGATCGGGTTGATCGGGACGCATTGGAGCAAGGGCTGGATCATTGAGAACAATGAGATCAGCCACTCGCGCTGTTCGGGGGTCACGCTCGGGAAATACGGCGATCAGTGGGACAACACCTCCGCCGACACCGCCGAGGGCTATGTGAAGACGATTGAGCGCGCCCTGGAGAATGGCTGGAACAAGGAGACCATTGGCCACCACGTTGTCCGCAACAACGTTATTCACGACTGCGAGCAGACGGGCATTTGCGGCAGCCTGGGGGCGGTGTTCAGCCGGATCGAGGGCAATCACATCTACAACATCTGGGCGCGGCGACTGTTCACCGGCGCCGAGATGGCGGGCATCAAGATCCACGCCGCCATTGATACGCGCATCGAGCGCAACCGGATTCACCATGCCGGCCTCGGGATCTGGATGGACTGGATGGCCCAGGGCACGCGGATCACGGGGAATCTTTGCTACGAAAACACCACCTTCGACCTGTTCGTCGAGGTGGACCACGGGCCGTTTCTGGTGGACAACAACCTGTTCCTGTCGCCGGTCAGCATATCGGATATGTCCGAAGGCGGAGCCTACGCGCACAACCTGATGACGGGTCACATCCACAGCCGTCCTGAACCGAACCGGGTCACGCCCTACCATCCCGCCCACACGACGGCGGTGGCCGGGTTGGTGGACATCAAGGGCGGCGACAACCGCTTTTACAACAATATCCTGGTCGGCAAGGGGCCTGGGGCGGGGGACTTCGGGCTGCGTGTGTATGACCCGCGGGAGTTCCCGTTGCAGACGGGTGGCAACGTGTATTGCCATGGCGCTCGTCCTTATGCCAGGGAAACCGGAGCGGTGAACCTGCCGGGAGTTGATCCCCGGGTGCGCTTGGTGGAGGAGGGGCAGAATGTGCATTTGCACCTTGTGTGGGATCACGCGATGCGAAACCCAGGCACGGTGCTTGTGACGACTGAACTGCTCGGGAAGGCCAAGATTCCGGACCTCGCCTACGAGAATCCCGACGGTTCGCCACTGAAGGTGGACCACGACTACTTCGGCCAGCGGCGAAGCGCGTCGCGCCCAACGCCCGGGCCATTTGAGAACGTGGCCGACAAGGAGACCAGGCTGAAGGTCTGGTGAGGGGAGCGTCCGCAGTCCGCATGAGAGTCTGGCACCATGACGCCTGAGGAAACTAGGGAACCGCCGACTCCTCCGCCTGCGGCGACGTTGAGCCGGAGGCTGTTGTTTCCCCAACCGATCGCGTGGATCGTGCTGGTGATTGCGCTGGCGGCCAGCGCGGGGGCGTGGATGGTCGCCTGGAATAAGGCGAAACTGGAGGCGAGCAACCTGTTTAACGAGGAAGTGGAGAGGATTAGGGGGGCGTTGTCGGAACGGATGCAAATCTACGAGGATGTTCTGCATGGAGCCGCGGGCCTGTTCGCGGCGAGCTCCAGCGTGGAGCGCGGAGAATGGCGCGCCTACCTGCAGAGTGTGTCCGTTGAGGAGCGTTTTCCGGGCATTGACAGCGTGGGTTTCTTGGACTTCGTGCCGCGGGCCGAATTGCCGGCGTTTCTCAGGACCGCGCGCGCGGACCGGCCGAACGGCTTTGACGTGAGAGATTCGGGGACCACAAACGATCTGCTGGTCGTCAAGTACATCTATCCGGAGGCGCGCCATCGCAGGATGCTGGGGCGGGACATGTGGGGGGATCCGGAGCAGCGGAGCGTGACGGAGCGGGCCTGCGATTCAGGGCTCGCCGCCATGAGTGGGATGATCAGCCTGCAGGTGGAGGGCCGCGGGCCGCAGGCCGGTTTCTTAATGGTCCTGCCGGTGTATCGCCACGGGATGCCCACGGACACCAAGGCGGAGCGGCAGGCAGCCATCGAGGGCTGGGTATTCGCCCGCTTTGTCACCGCCCAACTGATGCAACAGGTCATGGGCGGCAATCATCCGTGGCTGCACCTCCAGGTTTTCGACGATGACCCTCCAGGGTCGGACAAGCTCATTTTCGACGAGGATCCGAAGCTGACGGCGGACCGGCCACAAACGAAGGCGCTATTCCACGTGAGGGTCCATGCCGAGTTGGGCGGACGCGCGTGGAGCCTGGGTTTTGCGACCAAGCCGTCTATTGAAGCGGAGCGGCGGCGCGGGGCGGGCCTCGGGGTGGGGGCGGTGGGGGGCTTGATCAGCTTGCTGCTGTTCGGCATTGCCTGGTCGTTGAGCCACACCCGCGAGCGCGCGCTGGCGATGGCGGCGGAGATGACCAAGACCTTGCGGGAGACGAACCAGTGGCTGGAGCACGAGCGGTTTTTGCTGCGCACACTCATGGACAACGTGCCCGAGCGCATCTACTTTAAGGACCGGCAAAGCCGGTTCCTGCGCGCCAGCCGGGCGCAGTGGCGCGCCCTTGGCTGTACCTCTCCCGAGGGGGCTGTCGGGAAGACGGATTTGGATTTCTTTTCCGAGGAGCATGCCCGGCAGACCGGAGAGGATGAGCAGCGGTTGATGGCCGGCAGCGAGCCGATCACCAAGGAGGAGAAGGTAACCCGCTCCGACGGCGGCATGACATGGCTCTTGAGCACCAAGATGCCACTGCGTGACGAGCGCGGCAACATGGTGGGCACCTTCGGCATTTCGCGCGACATCACCGACCGGAAGCGCGCCGAAGAGGCCATGCGCCAGGCCAAGGAAGCCGCGGAGGAGGCCAGCCGGACCAAGAGCCAGTTCCTGGCCAGCATGAGCCACGAGCTGCGCACGCCGCTCAATTCTGTAATCGGCTTCGCCAACATTCTGCTCAAGAACAAGGCCGGCAACCTCAGCCCGGCGGATCTCAACTTCCTCGACCGCATTCAAGCCAATGGCCGGCATTTGCTGGCGCTGATCAACGACATTCTCGATCTGTCCAAGATCGAAGCCCGAAAGGTGGAACTCCGCCTGGGGTCGGTGGCGCTGGACGTGCTGGTGCGCGAAACGGTCGCGCAGCAGGAAAGCCTGGCGCGGGATAAATCCGTCGAGCTGCAGACCGACCTGCCCGCACAGGTGGCTCCCATCCTGACCGACGCAGACAAGCTCAAGCAGGTGCTGATCAACCTCATCGGCAATGCGCTTAAGTTCACCGAACAAGGCAGTGTGACGGTGCGCGTCGTGACGGAACCCGCCGGCCATCAGCCCATCAGCCTCGAGGTGGCGGACACCGGCATCGGCATTCCGCGGGAGAAACTGGGGGTCATCTTCGATGCCTTTCAGCAGGTCGAAACCGGCACGACGCGCAAATACGGCGGCACGGGGCTGGGCCTGACGGTTTCCCAGGCGCTCTGCCAGCTGATGGGGTACCACCTGGAGGTTTCCAGCGAGCTGGGCCGCGGTTCGACTTTCCGTGTCCGCCTGGCGCCTGGTTCAAAGCCGGCGGCCCCCGGTCCTTCCGAGCCGGCGCCGGCCGTCGAACCCGCGCCGCCCGCCGGTGCCACCCCCGACTTCAAAGGCAAGCTGGCGCTGGTGATTGACGACGAACCGGACTCGCGCACGCTGCTTGCCCATGCGATTGAGGACTTCGGCGGCCGGGCCCTGGCGGCGAGCTCGGGCGAGCAGGGCCTGCGCATGGCCCGCGAGTTCCGGCCCCATCTCATCACCGTGGACCTGATGATGCCGGGACTGGACGGCTGGCAGGTCATCCGCGCGCTCAAGGCGGATCCCGAGCTGTGCAATACCCCGGTGGTGGTGGTCAGCATCGTGGCGGGGGAGCAGCGCGGCCGCATTCTGGGGGCGGTGGAAGTGCTGCAAAAACCTGTCAGCCGCGCGGAACTGTTTGCCGTGATCCATCGCTGCGTCCCGGTCACGAACCCTCGCATTCTCCTCGTTGAGGACGAGGAGGACTCCCGGCGCATGCTGGCTGTCCATCTTGAAAGCGAGCCCTGTGAACTTCGCGCCGCAGCGAACGGGCGCGAAGCCGTGGAAATCCTAGAGACCTTCACGCCCGACCTGGTCCTGCTTGACCTGATCATGCCGCTCATGGACGGCATGGCCTTTCTGAACCATGTTCGGTCAATTCCCCGGTTCCAGTTCCTGCCGATCGTGGTTGTGACCGCCAAGGACCTGACCCGGGCGGAAACGGCCCGGCTGCGGCAAATGGCCCAGGACATCGTGAAGAAGGGGGAATCCTTCGAGGCCGATTTGCAGCGGATTCTCCGCCGATTCCTGCCGGACGGCAAACAACCATGAACCCCGCGCCGGTCTCGCTCTTGATCGTGGATGACGACCCGGTCTCCGCCCAGTTTGTGCGGCAATTGGTGCTCTCGCTGGGCGGGGAATTTCCGTGCATGCCGCAATGGGCGGAATCAGCGGAGGCAGCGCTGGGGGAGCTGGGCCAACGCGCTTACGAGCTGATGCTGCTGGACTACAACCTGCCCGGGGCCAACGGTCTGCAGTTGCTCGCCCAGATTCGCGATCTGCCCGCGGAGCGGCAACCCGCGGTCATCATGCTGACCGGCAGCGGCAGCGAGCGGGTGGCGGTTGAAGCGATGAAGCGCGGCGCCAGGGACTATCTGCCCAAGGAGGGCCTAGACGCGGCGCTGCTGCTGCGGGCGCTCCGCAGCGCGCTGGCGCAGAAGCAACTCGCCGACCAGGTTGCCCGCTACCACGCCCAGACGCGCGCCGACCTCGAAATGGCGCGCCACCTGCAGCAATCCTTGCTGCCGGACAGTTACCCCTGTTTTCCACGCTCGGCGGCTCCCTCGGAATCGCGGCTGCGCTTTTGTCACCGCTTTAGCCCGGCATCCGAGCTGGCCGGGGATTTCTTCAGCGTGCTTCCCCTGTCCGACACCCGGGCGGGCGTGTTTATTTGCGATGTGATGGGGCACGGCGTGCGCTCGGCGCTGGTGACGGCGATGGTGCGGGGGCTGCTGGAAAACGCCGCCCGGCGCGCGGCCAATCCCGGCCGGTTTCTCTCCGAGATGAATCACCGCCTGGGAAGCCTCCTCAAACCTGCCAGCAGCCCCATGTTCGTCACGGCGTTCTACCTCGTCGCGGACGTGGCGGCGGGCCGCCTGAGCTACGCCACGGCCGGCCATCCGCCGCCGTTGCGTTTGCGGCGGGGCACGGGTCAGGCTGCACCGCTGCCAGTGCCGTCCCGGGCCGGCGCCGCGCTGGGCTTGTTTGGTGATGCCGCCTATGTCACCAGCGAATGCCCGCTGGTCCCCGGTGATGTGATCCTGCTCTTCACCGACGGATTGTTCGAGGTGATGAGCGCCGACACCCAGGAAGAGTATGGCCGGCAGCGTTTGCTGGCGGCTGCCCGGCAACAGATCAAGCTGCCGCTGCCGGATTTGTGCGACGCTCTCATCGCCGGGGTTCGCGCGTTTGCCGGGGAGGCCGCCCTCAGCGACGATATGTGCCTGCTGGGCGTCGAGGTCACCGAGCGCAAGATTACGAGAAAGGAGGCAACACCATGAAACAGATCGCCGTCATCGAAGACAATCCGGACAATCGCCTGCTTGTGCGGGTGATCCTCCAACCGCTCTACGAGGTCACCGACTATGAGAACGGCCGGGCTGCGCTGGACGGCCTGCGGCAGCAGAAGCCCGACCTCGTGTTGCTGGACGTGTCGCTGCCCGAGATGGACGGCACCGAGGTCCTGCGGCGCATCCGGGCTGAAGATTGCCTGCGCGATCTGCCCGTCATCGCCTTGACCGCGCATGCGATGACCGGGGACCGCGACAAGTTCCTCGCAGCCGGCTTCGACGATTACCTGACCAAGCCAATCGTGGACGAGACGTTGCTGCTGGACGCGATCCAGCAGCTGCTGGCCCGGAAGCCGGGGTCGTGCCCGGCCAAGACGGACACTGCACCGCAAAACCTCGATGTCGGCGCGGTGGAGCGGTTGCAGCGGCTGGGAGACAACGAGTTCGCGTGCAAGATGATAGACCTGTTTCTGGACTACTCTGCCAAGAGAATCACCGAGGCACGCGCGGCGCAGGCGGCCGGGAACCTCGCCGGTGTCGCGCGCGCGATGCATCCCCTCAAGTCCAGCGCGGGCAACGTTGGCGCCGACCAGGTCCAGGCGCTGGCGACGCGCATCGAGGAGTTGGCGGAACAGGGCCAGGGCGAACAGGCGGCCGCTTCCCTGACCGAACTGGAGCAGGCGTTTGCCGTCGTGAAACCCAGGCTGGAGGAGACCAAGCGCGGCCTCGCGCCTCCGCCGAAGTAACGGCGGCTTTACAGCGAGTCTCCCGCCCTCTAAGGTCTGGCGTGTTGTGAGTGTGCTGCTTGTGCGAACCAAAACCACAACCTGACAGCCTATGAATTCTAGCCCTGGCGATCCTCAAGCGCCCGCACCCAGGCCCGTGCGGGTCCTCGTGGCGGAAGATTCGCCACTCAACCAACAGGTGGCGCTCAAGCAGCTGGAGAAGCTTGGCTACCAGGCTGACGGCGTCGCCGACGGCGTGGCCGCCGTCGAAGCGATCCAGCGCGCGGCCTACGACATTATCCTGATGGATTGCCAGATGCCCGAACTCAACGGCTACGAAGCCACCTGGCAGATTCGTGATGGGGAGCAGAGGCAGGCGCAGGAGGGCGGCCAGCCACGGCGCATTTACATCATTGCGATGACGGCGAATACCAAGGCCGACAACCGGGACAAATGCCTGGAGGCCGGCATGGACGATTTCATCCGCAAGCCGGTCCAGTTGCCTGAACTGGAGGCGGCCCTGCACCGGGGATTGGCGGACCGCGCATCCCACAAGGCTCTCGAAGCGGTCATTGATCCGGTCGTCATTGCCGGCCTGCGGCAATTGCGGACGCCGGGCAAGCCGGATCCCGTTGTGGAACTGATAGACCTGTTCCTCCAGGAAGCCCCGGGGCACCTCCAGGCCCTGGAAAGCGCCGTCGCCCAGAATGACCACACCTCGCTGGCGCGCACCTTCAGCGCCGCCGTCCGCCTCAAAGGCGGCGCCATCAACCTCGGCGCGCGGAACCTCGCCGCGCTTTGCGACGAGATCGAACACACCGCCCGGAAGTGGTCACTGGCCGAGGACGTGCCGCCGCTGCTGGAGCGGGCGAAACGGGAGCTGACTCGTGTGCAGAAGGCTCTGGAGACGATCAAGCACAGTGAAGAAGCCAGGCCGGCGGGATAGCGACGCCGGCCGGCGAGCGGCAGGGGGACGGACTCGGACTACCTTGTGGCAGGCGTGAGGTCTCGCGTGTAGAGGTTCATGAACTGTGCCTCGCCGCCGGCATTGTTCAAGCCAAAGGCTCCCCGGGCGGGCGCGGTTTCCGGCAGGGTCAGGCGCCGCGATTCTTTGTTGTCGAGTGAGACGACAACCTCCCGGCCTTTGACGTGAATCGCATAACGGTGGTATTTGCCCGATTCACCGGCCGGCAGTTTTACCTCCACTCCCTGCCCGTTCTTTCCACGCAGCCAGGCTGCCAGAGCCGCCGGCCCTTTACCGTCGGCCGGCTTGGCTGGACGGCAGTCCACGATGAACTCCGCATCGCCGAAGGTGCTCTCCGTCCAAAGGATCGTCGCCGTCGGACCCGACTTTGCATTCAGGCGTTCCCCACTCACCTGCCAGCGCGCGGCCGTGGCTGCGTTGGTGCGCCAGCCGCGCAAATCCAACCCGGTGAACAGCGGCTTCCAGCCCAAGTCCGCCGGCGCGGTCAGCTCCGCCGGGGTCCCGCTGCCCGGCAGCTCCTTGATGCGAAGGTTGCGGAATTCCACCGGCCCGCCCTCCGATTCCAGGGCCAGGTAGCCTTTGCGGTAGTTGCAGTCTTCACCGCCCGACACTTCCTTGCCATTGACTGACAGCCGGAGCACGCCGTTGGTCGCGGTGATGCGGTAATGGTTCCACTCCGGCGAGCTCTTGCTGCGCTCCTCGGAGGGAAAGCTGCGCGAGCCGCTGTGTTTGCCGAACGGCTTCATCGTCGCGCCGTGGATGGGGAAAACGTCGCCATGGGTGGTGTACCATTCATTCTTGCCGGGAACGTTGAAGCCGTTGTCCAGCACCTGCACTTCGATGCCGCGCAGAAACGGCACGCCCGGCGCGGCAATCGGCGTGCCCCAGATGAAGACGCCGGAATTGCCGCCCGCACTCAGGTGCCGCCACTCGACCTCGAGGACGAAGTTCTCGTACTGGCGGTCGGTGCGCAGGGCGCCCGTCGGCCGGCCCGTGCAGTGAACCACCCCGTCGCGCACGCCCCACGTTTCCGGCGCGCAGTTGGCGTTCACCCAGCCGGTCAAATCGCGGCCGTTGAACAGCGGGCGGAAGCCCGCCTCGGAGGCCCGGCAATTGGCTAACGCCCCTGCCATCAAGACGGCAGCGAGCACGGAAATCCTGACAGGATGATTCATGGCCCGGCATTGTTCGCGCTTCCCGGGCAGCAAGCAAGCCTGGACCCTTAATGCCAGATTTCGCCGGCCGTGGCGTTGCCCTTCACGTCCAGCACCTGCACGCTGGAGATCGTCCGCATCTTCTCGTGGTTGGCAAAAGTCCATACGACGCGCTTGTCGGGCGCAACCTCGATGAGATGGGGGGCTTTGCCAAACTGCCCGTGGCCCAGCCAGTTGGCGATCACCGTGTTTCCATTGGGCAGCCGGTGAAAGCCCGCAATGAACTTCAAGCTGATGCCGGGCAGGTCGTCGCCGCGCAATTCCCAAACGGTCTTGCCAGACCCATCCACCTCGAACACGCGCGCGCCGCCGGGCAGGTCGCCGCAGGTGATGACGGTGTTGCCGTTCGGCAACCGCGCCGCGCTGTGCGGGCCGCCGGCCGCCTTGATGGTGCGGACCGGTTTGCCTTCGCTGTCGTACTCGCGCACAACGTGCGCGCCGTAATGCGTTACCAGGTAATGGCCGTCCGCCAGCCGGCGCGCGTTGCGCGCGTAAAGATGGCCGCCGTCTCTGCCCTCGGGCAGCAGGCGCACTTCCTTCGCGATTCGGCCGGACGGCTCGACCTCGAGCAGCCGACCGCTGTTACACTCGCCGATGAACGTGTTGCCGTTGGCAAGCCGCTGGCAGGCGTAGATCTCGCTCGGCGACTGATAATCAAACACGATCCGTTTGGCGCGAGTCACTTCCCTCACGCCGTGGCCGGTGTTGAACAGGACGTTGCCGTTGGGCAGCACCCAAAGGTCGTTGCAGCTCTTTGTCTGGTATTCCCACTCGATCTTTCCATCCGGCGCGACCAGAAACACTTTGCCTTGGGTGTAATCGGTGCAGGCGAAGGCGTGGCCATTGGCCGGCGCCGCTTCCGCGACACCGCCGGTGCAGATGCGCAACAGGATGGCGATGCCGAGCGCGCGGCTGAGAGGGCTCCGCATGACAGGTCACTTCCCGCCGAGCGCCGCGGTCTGGCTATGCGGCCGCTCGATGAGCAGGCTGGAGGAGGCGCGGCGCAGTTCGAGGAGCTCGCCCTCCTGCGCCTCGCTGAAATGGCCGGCCCGCTGGGCGTAAGTGTCCAACCACGTCAGCAACCGCTCGCGCGCCTCGGCATCGAGCCGGACTTCGTAATGTCCTTCCGGCGCGTCGAGCAGCGCCCATAACGCGCTGCGTTGCGCGATGCCGTCGCCCCAGACCGAGAACCCGCGCCGGTAGGCGGCCCAGACCTGGTCCTGCAGGCTTGGCGTGCCGTAAGCGACCAGTGTCTCGTACGCCTTGGCCGCGGCGAGGTCGAACTTCGCGGCGACCGCGTTGGTGGCTTGCGCGTTGTGGCAGCTCACGCACTGGCGATCCAGCACCGGCTGCACGAGCCGGTCAAACCGGAGCGGCCAGGAGCCTTCCACACCGGCGGTCAGCCGTGACGGTTCGCGTCGGCTGGCGAGGGCGGGCATCGCCGGCGGCGCCTGCTGGCGCGGCTCGTGGCACCCGATGCAGCTTAGCGTCTGGCCCGGCTGGACATGCGTGGCGCTTCGCATCGTCTGCACGGCCACGCCCCGCTCGTCGAGCGCCTGGAAGAAAACAGTTACGCCGGCTGGCACGCGAAAGTAGGCCGAGCCGTCGGCTTCGACCGGCACCGTGCCGAGCACGCACTTGCCCGGATCGTCCCGCGTGATGCCGAGGTTCGGGAAGTTCATCGTCGGATGCGTCTTCGCCGGGATGGCCACGATGCGGAGCGATTGGATTCCGCCGCGGGGCGCGGCAGCCAGGCCGCGATAGACGTCAGTCACGAGAAAGCGGCCCTCGTTTCCCGCATTGGATCGGACCTGGCTGGCGAGGACGGGCGGGCGCAAGCGAGGCCGGACGGGAATCGGTTCAACGCACGCAATCTGCGCGTCGGCCCAGAGCAGCTCCCGCCGGCGCGTGGCGGCGTCGTAAAGGTAGAGCGCCATGCCGTCGTTGGGACGTTGCACCGCGTGCCAGCGGTTCCATCCCTCCGGGCCCGGCACGCGCTCGCCCTCGGCGCCCCAGGCCACGAGGTAGAACCGTTCGCTTAACGGCCACGGGCTCGCGTAGGACGTCAGGGGCCAGCCCTCGATTTCCGGAAAAGGCACCTCCGGCGTCAGCCGCGTGATGGGATCCCCGCCTTCCTGCCCGGCGCTCGGGTCGAGCAAGCCGAGGCTGCCCATGGTCTGCGAGTGGTGGGCGCTGCCAGTGAAGACGAGCTTGTGCGAGCCGGGAATGGGTTTTGCCTCAAACACGCAGTGCGGCGCTTTGGTGTAGTTCTTGTAAACAATCTGTGCGCCGGTGCCATCGGGATTGATCGCCCACAGCCCCATGTAGGGCATGTTGTCGCGGTCAATGTAGTCCCAGCGCGAGTAGAGGATGCGGCCGTCGCAGCCGATTTCCGGCGTCCACTCGAACATCTCGAACGGGGAAATGGCCGCCAGGTCCGATCCGTCCGCGTTCATCGTGTGCAAGGTATAGACCGCCACCGGCCGTTCCGGGCCCCCGCCGCAGCGCACGTAGCAATCCGGCATATCCGGCCGCGCCACCGTGCGCGCGGCGCTCTCGCGGCCCACCTGCAGCGATTGGCCGCGCCGCGTGGAAAGAAACACCACGCGCCCGTCCGGCAGGTAGCGACCGTCGAAATCATCGTATTTGCCGTGCGTGAGCTGCCGCCGTCCCGAGCCGTCGAGGTTCATCTCGAAGAGGTGATAGAACGCGTCCTCCGGCACGTTCGCTTTGTTGAGCTTGTTGGTTTGGCCGGCGAGATGATCGTAGTGGCGGCACCAGGCGAACAGGACGCGCTGGCCGTCGTAGGAAAGCGTCGGGCGCAGAAAGCTGCCCGGCTCCTTGAAGGCGGTGGTGATGCACTGTTCGCTCGGCGAATCCGTCGTGAATCCGCGCAACAGGTATATCCCCCCGCCCGGTTTGGACCACCAGCCGTAGTACTGGTCGGACATGTGATTGAAACTGCCGGGAACGCGTTTCGTGAAGAGCAGCGTGTCGAACTCGCGGAGCAGCGGATTGGGCAGCGCAAGCTGGCGCTCCAGCCGGCGGGCTTGGAGAAAGAGCGGTTTTGCCGACTGGCCGGAGCCGAGATCCGCGAGCTGTTGCTGGAGGCGGGCAACGTGTTGGTGCACGGGGCTGGAGGCCGGGGCGGTCTCGCCGGCCAGCCGCGCGCATACTTCCAGCGTTTGTTTCGCGCGCGCGGCCCAGTCCGCTTCCGCGGGACGCGCGTTGTGGGCCACCGACCATTGCGAGACGCTTGACTGGTCGGCCGGGCGGCGCAGTGCCAGGTTCTTTTTCGGGTTGGCGGCGCCGAACACCTCGACCTCGTCCAGATGCAGGTAGCTGGTGCCTGGTAAACCCAGCCGCACGTAGCGGGCGCTCTCATTTTTCAGCCTGACGGCCAGCGGCTTCCGGTCATCGAAGCCGCGAAACGCCGTGCCATCGTGCTGGTAAACCTGGCGGAACTCCTTGCCGTCGTCCGAGAGCAGCACCCGGATCCGCGCCGCGCGGTCGCTCGCATCGCACCGATTCCAGATGACGACACGCTGGAGATCCTGTTTCTCGCCCAGGTCCGCCTGCCACCACGAATCCTGGCCGATGTCGGTGTGAAATCCCCATCGGCCGTTCTTGATGCCGTCGCAGCCGCCCGCGGCATCCGCCGTCGTAGTGACCGGCCCGGACGCCGGGCCCGCCAGCACCATTTCTTCCGCCAGGACCCAATCCGCCTGGATGCGCTGCGGCCAGGAGGCCGAATCAAACGCGGCCTGGGCGGCAAAGCCGAGGCCGGACAGGCATAGGATGGCTAACGGCTTTTTCACAGCCCTCGCTCCAATCACGCTTTCGCCGGTTCGCCCAACGCCACCACATCCTGGCGGATGCGGGCCAGGTCGGCGGTTTCCAGTGTCAATTCGCCCGCCTTCGCGTTCTCAGTGACCTGATTGATGTTGCGTCCGCCGGCTAAAACGTGGGTGACGCCTTGCTGAGCGGCCGTCCAGGCGATGACCAGTTGCGACAGGGTGCAATGGTATTTATCCGTGAGGCTGCGCCAGCGCCCGAGCAGGTCCAGCACTCGTTTTCGGTTCACCGGGATGAGCCAGTCGTTCCAGTAGGTATTGCTGCGGAACTCGGTCGGCTTGAACACGCGGTCCAGGCCGATCTTGCCGGTCAGCAGGCCCTGTTCGAGCGACATGTAGGTGAGGGTCGCGAGGTTCTGCCGGGCGCAATGCGGGAGGATGTCTTTTTCCGCCTCGCGGTGCAGCATCGAGTAGCGGAATTGGTCGCTCACAATGCCGCCGCAGCGGATGTTCTCCTTTAGTTCGTCCAGCGACACGTTGCAGACGCCGATGGCGCGAATTTTGCCCTGCTCCTTCAGTTTGAGCAGCACGGCCATCGTGTCGGCAATGGGCGTATGGTCCGGCGGCATGGACGGCCAATGCGTCTGGTAGAGGTCAATGCAATCCACCTCGAGCCGGCGCAGGCTGTTTTCGATCTCGATCTGGAGCGTATCGGGCCGGAGGCTGCGGTGCATTCTTTTGCCGTCGAGGTCGGCAAAGTAGCTGCCGCGCCCGTCCTCCCACCACAGGCCGCACTTGGTGGCGAGGATGGCCTGGTCGCGGCGGCCCTTGAGGGCGCGGCCCACGACGCGCTCGCTGCGCCCCCAGCCGTAGGCGGGAGCGGTGTCAATGAGGTTCATGCCCAGGTCCAGCGCCGCCTGAATGGTGCGCACCGATTCCGCGTCGTCGGTGTCTTGTCCCCAGACTTGTCCGCCGCCGAGCACCCACGCGCCGAGACCGACGATGGAGGCCGACAGGCCCGAATTGCCAAGTGGTTTTTGTTTCATAAATCAATGCCGCAGTCCGAAGTCCATTGGGGCCGACATCAGCGCGCCTGGCAACCAGAATCGCCGGAGCGGTGCTGTGGCCCGGCTGCTTCATAGCGATAGCAAATACTCGTTCAGATCGTTGATCTCATCCGCCGTCAAATGGGACGTCTTCCCGTGCCGGTCGTTCGGGTTGGCGGTCGTCAGCACGTCGCGCATGGTGGGCGCCGAGCCGTCGTGCAGATACGGTGCGGTGCGCCACGTCTCAACCAGCGTTGGCGTGTCGAAGAGGTCGGACGGCTTGTCGAACCGGCCGGCTGTGCCCACGTCGTAGCTTTTCAAATCGGTGCCCAGCGGCCCGGAATGGCATTGCGCGCAAGCGGTTTCCTTGCTCCGGAAGATTTTTTCTCCGCGTTTGGCCGCCGCCGACAACTTGCCCTTCACCAAGTAAGGGCTGGGCACCGGTTGGAGCGACTTGACGTAGGCGTCCATGGCTTCGGCCACCTCCGGCGGCTGGACGGTGAACAGGATGTGATGGATGCCCGCGCGCATTGCGGCTTCGGCGGTCTCGCGCACGCCGGTGCTCATCGCCGGCGGCGTCTGGAACGTCAGCAAGAGGCTCTTGTTGTTCTTGGGATTGCCGATGCCGTCGTTGAGCAGGTCCCAATTCAATGCGTCCATTCGTGCGTCGCCGGGATGGCAGCTCGCGCAGCTTTGCCAGCCCTGGAAGCAGATGCGCGCGTCGTTGAAGTAGAATTCGCCCCGGCGCTCGACAGTGTTGCGCGGCTTCGGCCCGAGCGGGATGGACTCCGCCCTGGGGTGCGTGCCGTCGAGGTTGAGCACGGTCAGGGTGTCCGAGAAGTAGTTCGCCACGTAGGCCCGGCCGCCCGCGACCACCGCCGCGCGCGGGCCCAGGTCGCCTTCCGGCAGCGGCCACCGCTCGCGCACGCCGACCAGGAATGACAGGTCGTTCGCCACCTCCGAGGGCGAGCGGGTTGTCGCGGTGCTGTAGGGCAGCGCCGCGCTCAGGGCCCGAAGGGGATCGGGCGACAGCTTGGCCAGCTTGTCCAACAGTGCGGGGAAATCCGTCACGCTGACCTCGTGCGTTCCCGCCAGCGCCACCACGAGCTTCCGGCCGTCGGCGCTCCAGGCCGCGCCCCAAGGGTTCGCCGCGCCGCGGTCAATCGTGTCCAGCAAGAAGGTGTTGAGCACCTGCATCCGCCGGAGGTCAATGATCGTCTTGGCGTTCGTGTTCATCCAGCCGCGTTCCAGTTGCGTCGTCGGCAGGTGGAAGCGGGCCAGGATGTGCGTGAGGACGGCGTAGCGGCCGTCGGGCGAGACGCGGATTTCCTGCAAGCTCCCGCTGCCGTTGGGCAGCCACAGGTCATCCACCACCCGGCCCTGTGCTGTGTCAATCACGCTCACCACCGCGCCCACGTGTTCGGCGTCGGCGCGGCCGGTGGGCAGATGATTGGCCACCAGCAACCGCTTTCCATCGGGCGTGATTGCCGCGGCCACCGGCTCGCGGCGCACCGGAACGCGGGCAAGCGTCTTTCCGGTGGCAAGATCCATGACGCTGACGTCGTTGTTGAACCGGTTGCAGAGGTACAGGATTTTGCCGTCGGGCGACAGCACGGGCGACATCGCCGTGTGGCCGGCACGCAGTTTAGTGACCACGCGCTCTTTGGCCAGGTCCACGACGCAGACCTGGCTTTCCGGCGCGGCGCAGGTGACCAGGAGCGTGCCGCCGCTGGCGCCAAGCGCCAAGCCGCTGGGTGATCCCGGTGTGGGGATGGTTTTGGTCACCCGCCTCGACTCCGTATTGAACGCCAGCACCCGGTTGACCGTTGCGCAAGCGATGTAGATCGTGCTGCCGTCCGGCGTGGCAACCATGGCGGTCGGCGAAAGCCAGGTTGCCTCAGCCGCTGGCGCGGCGCCGCCCGACCATAGGAGAAAAGTAACAAGCGCGCCCGCGGCGGCTCCGAATCGTGACCCGGACATGGCGATCATCGTCCCGCTAGATTGTCTGGCTTCGCGCGGAATTCAAGCCCGCAAATACCTTCGCGCCGGCTGGGGGGTGTGAGACAGAATTCATCCGAAGTGGGAGAATACTCGGAATACAACGCGTTGCGTATCCAGGTTGCCAGGTGCTGAGACGGATGACCTCGCATTAACACCCCGCTTTAGCGGGGTGTTAATGAGAGACATGCTGCGGTGTATATGTGAAGCGATATACGAGAGGCCCGGATCTGCGGTATAAAACCGCCCAAAACAGAAGACGGTCTTGCGCCCACTTTCCCGCCTCCGACACCGCCGGACGGCGGAGCCGCGTCATCAGCGAGGCAGCCGGGCGGGCCGAGCGGCGCCACAGCAGCAGCCGGTCCAAAGCGAAGCGCCGGACCTACGCGAACATCCGGGCGGCTTTGCGCAACTCCTCTACAAACACAGCGAGCGGCCTGTCTTCCGCCCGGTTGGATCGCTGGCCGGCGGCGATGCACACCGGTTCCGGTGCCGAGGATAAGGTGATCAGGCGGGCACGCTTGGGAAAGAGCCGCGCCACCTGCGTGGTAACGAACGCGACGCCCAGGCCGGATTCCACCGCGGCCATGAGGTTTTCTGTGCCGTTATATTCGCCGGCGATCCTGGGCCGTTGCTTGTGGCGGCGCAGCCAGCCATCAATAAAACGCCAGTACTCAGGATAGTCGCGCCGGCAGAAGCCGAGCAGCGGTTCACGAACGACCTCCGCGGGCGTCACCCGCGACCGCCGGGCGAGGGAATGCTTTCGGTGAACCGCCAGCCGCCAGGGCGCGCGAACGAGCAGTTCCCAAGTGAGACCGGGGGTTGCCCGTTGCTCGCCAACGCTCAGGGCGACATCCAATTCGCCGCTTGCCAGTCCGCTCCGCATCTCGTTGGTGGACAGGTCCATCAGCTCGATGCGCGCGCTGCGATGCGCCTGGGTGAAGATCGCCACCGCCGGTGACAGGATGCCGGCGGAGAGCGAGGGGGCGTAGCCGATGCGCAGCCGCGGCCCGACGCCCGCCTCCCGCACCCGGTCGAGCACTTGCTCGGCGTGCCGCAGCAGTTCGGGAGCTTCGCGGAGCAGGGCCTCCCCGGCCGGGGTAAGCCGGATCGAGTGTGCCTGGCGCTCCAGCAGGCACTGGCCGACTTGCTCCTCCAACGCTCTAATCTGCCGGCTCAAGGCGGGCTGGGTCAGGAATATCTTCTTCGCGGCGCGACTGATGTTGCCCTGTTCGGCCACGGCGACGAAGTAGCGGAGTTGTCGGAGTTCCATGGCGGACAGCATACCCAAAAAGCAGTCTCAGGCCAAGAACTTGGCATTAGCCGCCCCGGCCAAACGCGGCGACTGTGGGGGGCATGAAGACAATAACGACTGAGTTGAATATCCGGCCGGCGAACGAGCGCGGCCATGCCAACCATGGCTGGCTCGACTCGCATCACACCTTCTCCTTCGCCAATTACTACGATCCGGCGCAGATGGGCTTTCGCTCACTTCGCGTGATTAACGACGACCGCGTGGCGCCGGGGCAGGGCTTCGGGACGCACCCGCATCGCGACATGGAGATCTTCAGCTACGTGCTCGCAGGCACGCTGGAGCACAAGGACAGCATGGGCCACGGGCGGCAGCTCCAGCCGGGCCAGATTCAACTGATGAGCGCGGGCCGAGGCATCACGCACAGCGAGTTCAATCCCGCTGCCGCCGCCCCGCTCCATTTCCTGCAAATCTGGATTCAGCCGCGGGAACGCGGCCTGACCCCCAGCTACACGGAGTGGCATCCGAAACCAGAACACGCCAACGCGCCCAAGGTGCTGGTGATCTCGCCGGACGGGCGCGAGGGCTCGGCCACCATCCAGCAGGACGCCGACATCTACCGCATCCGGCTCAAGCCCGGGCAGACCGTGACCCACAAACTCAGGCCAGGCCGGGGAGCGTGGCTGCAAATTGCCGAAGGTGTGCTATCCTTCAACGGGATCGAACTGACCACGGGCGATGGAGCCAGCACCGAAGCCCCCGGCGACCTGACGTTCACGGCCACTGAGGCGACGGAAGCGCTCCTCTTCGATCTCAAGTGAATCGCATTGCGCAACCAGGACCGTTAAGATCAATCGAACATAAAAGAACTATGACCAAACTGCTCGTTGTCTACTACTCCATGTATGGCCATGTTGAAACGCTCGCCAAGGCTATCGCCGAGGGGGCGCGCTCCGTTGACGGCGTTGAGGTGACCGTCAAACGTGTGCCCGAACTGATGAGCGCGGAGAAGCTCGCGCAAGCCGGCGGCAAGACCGACCAGGCAGCGCCCGTCGCCTCGCCGAAGGAACTCGGCGGCTTCGACGCCATCATTTTCGGCACGCCGACGCGCTTCGGCAACATGGCGGCGCAAATGCGCAACTTCCTCGACCAGACGGGCAGCCTGTGGCTGAGCGGCGGGCTCGTCGGAAAAGTCGCGAGCGTCTTTGCCAGCACCGGCACCGGCGGCGGCAATGAATCCACCATCCTCACGTTCATCCCCACGCTGCTGCACCACGGCATGGTTTACGTCGGCTTGCCCTACGCCTGCCCCGAGTTGGCCGACATCAGTGAACTCAAAGGCGGCAGCCCTTACGGAGAGTTCTGAGTCAGTCCGTCAACGGTTTTGTTGAAAGTTATTCACCGCGCGCCGGTGTCGGGATCTCCACCTCATTGGCGAGTGGGCTGCCCTGTTCTTCCAGTGCGCGGAGATAGATGTTCGCATCGT